>Ga0209415_10000115_pt1 | contig 120974 bp, 109 predicted proteins | sample PeaSoiSIISIP2007_FD_187696 | JGI IMG/M metagenome (GOLD analysis project Ga0209415, IMG submission 187696) | Peat soil microbial communities from Weissenstadt, Germany - SII-SIP-2007 (SPAdes) (version 2) | ecosystem: Environmental > Terrestrial > Soil > Wetlands > Peat | place: Germany...
AGAATCTTCAAACCCTGAAACCAACACACATATTTCTACATCCCTTCCGGTAACATTTAATTATGAGGCAACGGGGCGCGGCTTCCGGAAGCTCGCGAATGCCGCGCTGGACATTTTCATAGAGTTTTTGCACCATACTCGTCATATCCAGGGTGAGAAGCGTTACATTGACGTTCTTTTTCACGGCTCTCCGGACTTCGGGCAAGAAGACGATATCCGCGAGAACCACCTCGCGGAACATCGAGGTCAGCTCAAGAAGCGGCACATCAAGCAGGAGCCCGGAACCCAGGATAACGACTTTGTTCCGGTTTTGGCATCTCTTCGCGGCGGACAGGATAAATCGGCGTGTATTTTGGAGATGAGGCATCCACGATGCCTGGTTGCGCATGTGCCTGTTTCTCATGGCGATAATTTCGTGAAGATAATCCATGTGGCGGACATATTGCGGACAGCTCGTGGTTACATTATTATAGAATTCGAATATCATAGGGGACGAAAGAAGATGCAACTGCTAGAAGGTAACTTAACGCTAAAGCCAAAAGCTATTTGGGGCGTTCTTGCGCTTGCATAAACAGTTTTGGGTACTCCTCCGAGAGCGTGCGCCACAAAAAACGATAGCTTTTCAGGTGAAAGCATGGCGGAATAATGTATTCTGTTGTTTCCCATGTCCCAGTTCCATATTCCGTCGTTCTTTCCCCGCGCTGCCAGCGCGTATCGTTCCTCGCTTTCGCGAAGCGCCGATTCTGATTTCTTGCGTTCTGTGATTTCTTCCTCAAGATTCGCCTGTTCCTTCTTCAGAGACAGGCTCATAGCATTAAAATGGGAAGCGAGTTCACCGAACTCGTTCTTATCCTGATAGTCAATCGTGTGTCCCAAGCTGCCTGAAGCGATCATTCGTGTCGCATGACTAGGGTGTTTTTCGGATGAATGATGGCTTTTATAAGATTTTCGATTAGCAGCGCGACGAGGATCGCCGTTGCGATCATCGTTCCCGCTAAGATAAGCCACGTCAACTGATGCGTTGCCGTAATGCTACCGGTAAACCGTGTCGCGACAACAGCACCGAGCGTAGAAATCAAAAAAAGTGTCAAGATTGATATAATGATCTTTCGCTTCTTGGGTTTTCAACCTTTATACTGACTGATGAGAGAACCAAATAACAAATTTCGTGCTGAAATTTTATTGAAAATATTTTGCTTAGTTTATCCATTCCCATTGGGGAAGTCAATATTTTCGTTGCTTGCCGCGTAGTTTTTTATATAATATCTTAATAACCTCTTTTATAGCACGAATTTCCTTTCATTAAGCAAAAATTAAAGCCAATGCGGAATTTGACAGAAGCTCGTGCTGCCTGTTACAATGATACAGTCTGCTAATCAAGTTGGCATAAATGAACTATTTCGAATTCATCATAAATATCGCACAACCCTATAGAGATACGTTGATCCGGAGGCTGACGAATGAAGGTTGCCTCGGTGTGATCGAACAAAGCGAATCCATTGTCGCATATTTTCCCGATACCATTGATATCTCGGCGCTCACAAAAGATCTTTCAATCTTGAAGTCGATACTTGAGAAATCCGGACAAAACGGGCAACTAACTTTTCACCACACGCTTATCCCGGATCAGGATTGGAATGAATCGTGGAAAAAAGGATTTCACGCCATCGACGTAGGAACCCTGTTCACTATCCTTCCACCCTGGGAGTCTGAACGCATCGGCCGCATCAATCTCATCATCGACCCTGCCATGGCCTTCGGCACCGGACATCACGAAACCACGAGGTCCTGTTTGGCACTCTTGGAAAAATATGCCGCCCATGGAGGTCGTACGAGTTTCCTCGATGTCGGCACAGGCACTGGAATTCTAGCCATTGCCGCAGCCAAACTTGGCTATCGCAGAGTGGTCGGGGTGGACACAGATATTCTTGCTGTGAATGCTGCGCGGTTTAATATCGGCCTTAATCGTACACCGGCAATTGAAATCCGGGAAGGTAGCATTTCAAATCTGACCGAAACCTATGATTTCATAACAGCGAACATCATTTCGGGGGTTTTAGTACTGATTGCACCAGTAATTGCGGCACACCTGAAACCGGGAGGCATCGCCGTCCTCTCGGGAATTCTCGGAGAGCAGGTTGAAGAAGTCATCGAAGCAATGACCGAGTCCGGATTGACTATTGTCGAGCGTTATCCTGATGGAAAATGGGTCTCACTCGCCTCGACCCGATGATACCAGACCGGAAGAGATACCGCAGCCGATCCGGTCCCTTGTTGACTATGCTATCGTCGTGAGAGATGGTTAACATGCAGAAGGATTTTGTTTATCGTAGAATTTCTATGAAAAAAACAAACAGATTTGTCGCCGTACTATCCCTGATCATTATCGTGTCGTGCGCTCTGCCCCTGTTTTTCCCTACATTAGTCCCAGCCACGCCAGAGTACGCGCGCGAGACAGGATTCTCATGCGGACATTGCCATGTGGATCAGGTCGGTGGTGGGCAACTGACGGTACAAGGCAGGCTTTTTCTCGACGATTTAAAAAAGCAAGGCAGGTATCGATCTCTTTCTTTCACCCAACATGTTGTGCGTCTTGTCATAGGTTACCTCCACATGCTTTCGGCCATTGCCTGGTTCGGCACCATCCTGTATGTCCATCTCCTCCTGAAACCGGCATATGCCTCAAAGGGGCTTCCAAAAGGCGAGTTGCGGCTCGGGTGGTTTTCCATCCTTGTTCTCCTCATAACGGGTGTTTTTCTGACCATCACGCGAATCCCATCGTGGTCGATGTTTTATACAACCCGGTTCGGAGTTCTCCTCAGCATAAAAATATTTCTGTTCCTGATCATGCTCTCAAGTGCTGTCGTTGTAACCATCTATATCGGTCCGCGTCTCAGGCGTCAGAGGGTTAGGGCTTCTTCTCCCGAATCAGGACCCCGCACGCTAGACGAATTGAGCAATTTCGACGGGAAGGAAGGCCGGCCGGCGCACATCGTTTATAAAGGCATCATTTATGATGTTACTAAAAGCAAGCTCTGGAAGAATGGATCGCATGTCATGAAACATACAGCTGGCAACGATCTTACGGAAATGCTCAAGAATGCTCCCCATGGCGAAGATAAGATTCTCGCAATGCCTCAGGCGGGACATCTGCTTGCCACAGGACAGACTGTCGTGCAGCCATTCCATGAACGACTGTTCTACGTTTTTGCCTATATGAACCTCATCCTCGTATTCGTGATCACCTTCATCATCGCCTTATGGCGCTGGTGGTGAAAGCTTTCCAGGAAATCCCAGGAGCTGTCCTCAAGCATGCCATAACAACCAGGCCACTGAGGTCTCCCCAAATGAGAATCCCGATATCGTCTTCGGCCAAATCCTCCGGAGCGCTAAAATAGAAATAGGATCGGTTAGACAATTTCGATTGACTCTGCAGCTCGCGCACCAAGAACGGATCAAGGATCAATAATTATAAAAGACGTTCTGCTCACCCTTGGCCCACAGAAGCGTGTTCGGGACATCTTTCAAAAGCATACTCAGGATCAGTGCCGTTTTTTTCATGGATGCCTGCTACGTATGACGCAGGTCATAGGTGGCTTGCGATATTAGTGGTATTATATACTAAATTTACAGCCGGCAAGGAACCCGGCGTCAGGAGGCAACCATGGAAATACTCGATCTCAAGAAACTCATTAAATTTAGCACTGAAAGAATTACGCGCGAAATGCTTTCGGACAAGCCTGAGATGCGGATCGCACTCATGTGCCTCGAAGTCGGTCAAAAACTGGACCCTCATAAAGCGCCGCTGAGGCTCATGATGTACTGTGTGCAGGGTAAAGGAACATTTACGGTTGGTGATGAAAAAATTGAGGCGGATGAAAAGACGTGCATCCTTTGCGATCCGAATATCCCCCACGGTTTTGCCGCGGACAGGGGCGACAAGCTCGTGGTCATGGCTGTTGTCACGCCGGTGGATTAATGCTTACTACACCGTTATTTCAGCCGAACAACAACTTCGGCTGATAAAAAAACCTCTGCCTTTCCAGGCAGAGGTTTTTCTTTACGCGAAATATCGTTAAATGACTTTATTCTATTCCTTACCGCAGCTGCACATGTCAGGCTTGTCGGAATAAGATCATCGGTGCTCCGTTCACACGTACAGTCCGCTCCGCAGCAGCAGAAAAAAGCATTGTCTTTTTTTTCAATGGTGAACAGATGCATCGCAGTGAGTTCGTTGCTGCATTAGCCCGGCACTAAATGGTAATGCGGACATAGTAAATTTTACTTTTATCGGCAGCTATGACCATTCCCGGCGAAACAACCAATATTGCTATGATGAACAACAAAATGATGCAACTTTTTTATTATAGGAGCCGCCTTTATAGAATTAGATAATAGAATTATCAAGCTTAAGATTACTGCTGGATATAATGCGACTTATTATTGTCTTGTTCTGATATCTATTCCCCTTTTATTAACGCCGGTCAATAGAATAATATCGATTTCCATTTGTACTACTTGCTTATAAGATTTATACTAAACGGTTTTATTTTAATCCCGTCTTTGTTATAATCCCGACGTCTATGCTTGTGATGAAGAGGCAATATAATGGGTAAAATTCTTTTAATCGATGATGACGCGACGTTTCTCAAACTGCTTGAGAATTACGTTGAAGAAAACTATCCCGGACTCCATATCCTGACGTGCAACGATCCCATAAAATGCCTTGCCTCCATTTCACAGGACCTCGATCTTTTGGTGGTCGATCTGGAAATGCCTGGCCTAGATGGAACCAAAGTCCTTTCCTACGCCCTGTCCAAAGGCTTGAACAAGAACCGGATCGTCATCTTATCTGGTCATGATGCGGATTATCTACACGCGTGCTTTCCCTTGGGGAGTTGTCTAGCCGTTCTGAATAAATACGAAGCCCAGCAAAGGACAGTGCTGGACATGATCTTTAAATCTCTTGAAGACAAAAGTCGCGGTAAAAGGTAATATGCATTCTTAAAGCAGCACAACTGAAGTTGAATTAGCACCCAAAGGATTATGGCATGACTGAGAAAAAAAAGATATTGCTCGTTCACCCTTTAGGTGAAAACTGGACTTCCGGCGAACAGGATATATCGCACATTGTGAATATCATGGCGCCTATGGGCCTTCTCTCACTGGCCGCATGGATGGAAAAACACGGTCACCAGGCCGACATCCATGACTGCTACGCCTTCCCCGGGCAGGACGACCGCATCTTCAAGTATATTAAAGAAGAACGGCCTCATTTTGTCGGGTTCTCTACTACGACGTCGAGCTTTCTGGACGGAATCCGCCTTTCGAATCGCATCAGGGAAATTCAGCCCGCGATCAGGATAGTCTTCGGTGGCGTTCACCTGTCTGGACTGCGCGAAAGACTTCTGCGCGATTTCCCGGTTATTGACTACGGGGTGGTGGGTGAAGGCGAGCAGGCACTGCTCGAGCTCATGGAAACTAATGGAAAAAATCTGGAAAACATCGAAGGTCTGGTTTTCCGAAAGAAGGAGGAAGTTTTTTTCACGGGGTTCCGGAAAAATTTGCTCGATCTGGACGTTCTTCCCTTCCCGTCCTATGAAAAGCTGGAAGGTTTTCCCCAAAGCTATAAACTTCCGATCTTCAGCTATCCCAAAGCTCCGAATACCACGGTGATCACGAGTCGCGGCTGCCCCTACACCTGTTCCTACTGCGACCGCTCTGTGTTCCGAAGAACCTATCGTTACAATTCACCGGAATACATGATGGAAATGCTTACCTATCTCCAGCAACGTTTCAATATTAAGCATGTCAACATTTATGATGATACATTCACGCTCAGACGCGACCGGGTCATGATGTTTTGCGAGCTCAAAATTAAGTCGGGCCTCAGGATGACTTTCAATTGCGCGGCCCGGACGGAGCAGCTCGATTTCGAGATGTTGAAGATGATGAAAAGGGCGGGTTGCTGGATGATCAGCCTCGGCATTGAGACTGGAGATCCCGACTTGCTGAAGAGACACCGTTCCTATTTACCAAGCGCAAAAATGGACAACCCTCTCGAAAACATCCGCGATATGGTCCATCTCATCAAGAAAGCCGGCATCCGGGCAAAGGGGCTCTTCATGATGGGGCTTCCCGGAGAAACGGAAGAGAGCATTGACAAAAGCATGGAATATGTATTCAGTCTCCCGCTCGATGAATTCAACCTAGCCAAACTAACGCCTTTCCCTGGCGCACCGATCTACGGCGATATTCGGGATCACGGGACGTTCGATGAAGACTGGTGCCAAATGAACGCATTGAACTTCATGTTCATACCGAAAGGTTTTACGAGGGACCGGCTCGAAGACCGGTACCGGGAATTCTACCGCCGCTACTTTACGCGGCCGCAGATCCTACTCAAGTATACATCGATGATCTGGAAGTCTCCCGACAGCTGGAAGCGCTTTTGGATGGATCTGCCCACATTCCTGCGGTTCAAAAAAAGCTACGATAAGAAGGCGTAATAGAGATGACGGTTTGCTTCGCAGCAAACAGGGTGAATATCGCTTTAAAGCAAATGGAGATGAGATTCTTCTCAAATTGACATGAACATATACGTTGCGAAATCGCGAAGGACATAGGGTAAATCATTCGATTCTCATTCAGGCTGAAGTGCATTCCTTCGCACATGAGTAGTTTAGGTTAAGTGCGTTGTTTCTCGCTCTGCGTTGATTACAGATATTTTTCCAACCTATCGATCCTGAAGTATTGCAGAAGATCTATAAAATGTCGCGCATGAAGTGGATCCTCAGCCATGCCGAGAAGATGACTTTCGCAGACGCAATCCGACGAGCCGAATCCTTTCACATTCCAATCAGCAATCCTGTTCAGAGCCCGGGCGATATCGCACTCAAGGTTTACGCTTGCACGGACCGGCAGGGCCGCGTAAAATTCCGCGACTGATCGCAGGTAATCGATATGCCAGTGATGCCGCTTGATGAGTCTCCTATGCCTCGCAATGCGTTGTGTAAGATTCGTCCTAGACGAACCAACGTAAAGGTAATACCCCTTCTTGAACCTGACTTCCCCGAGCCCGCCGATCAAGCATCTGCGGGCGTTCTTCAGCCGGAGAATTATTAGATAACTGCCGCTGTCATGCGCCTCCCGAGCAATCAGGCGCCACGGGATGGACAACTCCCGTGTATTACCGCGCAAGAGCCCTTCTTCCCATTCAACAGACACAGCCCGTATCATGACGCTGTTCTTCACAGACAAGAGCGTCCGTGAAAATTCAAGGTCTGTGTGGTACTCCGGCATGAACCAGCGCGCCTTCGGCCAGTGAATGAGGAAAATGACAGCGGTTTTCGTCCCCCCTTTCGCAAGATCCGCTAGTTCCAGCAGATGTTTCGTCCCCCGCCTAGTTATGGCATCTGGAAACATGGCAATGGAGTTCCCCAGAAGTGTGCAGGATTTAACTTCCACGACGACCGGGCTATCTTCTTTTTTAAGCAGAAAGTCGAATCTGCTGGTTCCGATCGTAAATTCGGGTCGCACAATTTTTGCGCCCTCCAGGCCGGGGATCCGATTTTCCTCTATTAATTGCGCGGCAACAAGGTTATTTACATGGGTGTGCAGCATGATCGGGATCCCGTCACGTTCTACGGCTACTACGGTGTAGTCCGTACTGCCTTGGTAACCGGCGTCGCGCTTCATGAGATACAGTATGCTTCCCGGAAAAAACAATTCCCAGAGCCTCCCAGGATTCGGCAGATAGGCCCGTACGGGTTTCTTGCTTATTAAGCAATCGACAATGAAACGGTTCGGCCGTGACCGGAAAAAACCTTTTACCGTTCCCGGAAAGAACCTTCCCTGTATTTGAGATTCCACTGCGTCCATTTGTTTTATAGTACCTGAAGTCGTCGCCGATGTCATTAGCTTAGCGACTCAGCATTGCCGGTTATGCTATAATAATTTAGTAATGCAGTATTCTTATTTATTTACGCGGCGTAAACTCAAACAGCTCGTACTACGGCAAGCTTGAGGCCCCGGTAAAGAAGATAATATTGACAGTCGGAATCTCGTCTGTTATATGAAGTCTCAATAATCCTAAGTCAGTCAGGGAGGTGCATCATGTCGAACGATTGTTGCGCAATGCAGGTCGGCCAGCAGGTTTCTGATTTCAAGCTCGAGATTTTCGATCCAACAAAAAGCGATTTCGGCGAAATCAGTCTTGCGGCTCAGAGAGCAGCCAAGAAATGGACGGTGCTTTTCTTCTACCCCGCTGACTTCACTTTTGTCTGTGCAACGGAGTTTGCTGCTCTGGCAGAGCAATATGACGAATTCAAGAAAATGGGCGCTGAGGTCATTACTGTCAGCACGGACACTAAGTTCGTCCATCTCGCCTGGCACCAGAATGAAAAAATGCTCGATAAAGCCACATATCCCATGGGTTCAGACCCGACCGGAAAGCTCTCACGTCAATTTGGGGTCTATGACGAAAGCACTGGTCTTGCCCTTCGAGGCGCATTCATCATTAGTCCTGAAGGTAAACTCCTGAACGCAGAGGTCAATTTCTACAATTTAGGGAGAAATGTCGAAGAGCTCTTTCGCAAAATCAGGGCTAATATTCATTTGGCGGCTTCGCCTTCGGAAGTGTGCCCTGCACAGTGGAAAAAGGAAGGTGATAAAACGCTGAAGCCTTCGGCCAAAATTGTAGGAAAAATTTACGAGGCCATGAAATAATTATGCTTATTACCCGGGAAACTGATTATGCCGTTCGCACGGTCCTTTACCTTGCGGGGGAGAGAGACCGCATTGCGAACGTTACAGAAGTGGCACAAGCAATGCATATTCCGAAAAGTTTCCTCGCAAAAATTCTCCAGCGCCTGACGAAAAACAACATCCTCATTTCTACGCGGGGAGTAAAGGGCGGCTTTAGACTTGCAAAGAAACCTTCCGAGATCAGCCTCCTAGATATTATGATGTCGATCCAGGGGGCAGCCACCATCAACCTCTGCGTCATCGACAGCAAGAAGTGCAGGTTGAGCACTACTTGCTCCGTCCATCCGGTATGGGTTGACATCAGGAAGGAGGTCGAAAAGCGGCTCCAGAAACATACGATTGCCGCATTAATGTAAGCATTTTTTTATGATTAGGTCACATCATACCGGAGTAGCGAGTTTCTGCTTAGTAATCTTGCTGAATCTGCTTTTTCCCGGTTATTAAAGAAAGGCCATCATATGCAAATAAATGAGGGTTTTTCTTGAAATATATCACGGTTTGTGATTGGAGCCGCATTAGAACCAGTATTCCGGATATCTTCTGTTTTTTGAAATATTGTTCACAATAAGAGCTACTATCAACAGAATCATTGCTCCGGCTCCCGCGGGTATGAAGGCATAAAGGAACCCGAGGCTGCGGACCTTAGCCCCGCCGATAACAGCAATTAACGCAGTCGCTCCTCCGGGTGGATGTAAGGTTTTTGTTGCCAGCATGACAACAATGGCAAGCGACACTGACATTGCAGCAGCTAGCCAGATCGTATCCCCGAACAGCTTAAAACAGACAACGCCGGCAATGCCGGATAGTACATGGCCTCCCACGAGGTTTCTTGGCTGGGCAAGCGGGCTTTTGATCGCAGCATAGACCAGAACCGCCGAAGCACCAAATGAACCGATGAGCAGGGACAGGTCCCGGGGCTCGAAATATCGCGATGAAAGATAGGCACACACACCGATGCCGATTGCAGCGCCACTCCATGACCATAGAATCTCCTGGAGCGAACCCGACGGCGGAATTTTAGCGCCACCTTTCATTTTAGAGAAATACTCTTCAAGATTCATGCTGTACCTCGCCTACCACTCCGGAGAGAGAATCAGGATCAATCGAATTTTCCTGCCCACTTACAAGGTAAATAACAGTGTCAAAGCATTACCTTAGATTATTATAATTTGCATTATCAATATACTATGAACAATTATTAAAGCTATAATTTAGGTTTTATACCGTGATGCAGATTATGTTTTCTAGCTCTAACCATGCATATCGGTTATTTTCTTAACCTTTGCAACTCAGATTATTTCTTTCCAATAGCCCTGACGATATCAGCGCGAGAGATGATGCCGAGCAGTATTCCGTCATCGTCGACAACGGGAAGCCGCTTGATTCGTTTTTCATCAAAAATTGCCGCTACTTCCCTTACATCGTCGTTGGCCTTGCTCGTCACTGGAGGAAAGCTCATAACATCCTTAACTTTGTCTCCGCTTTTTCGCGCCGGCACCGGCTCTCCCAGGATGTTCCGTAGAATGTCTCTGAATGAATGCTCTTTGTGCATGCCGGCCAAAACGAGGATGTCCGCCTCGCTGATAACCCCGATCACTCTGTTTGCATCATCTACGACAGGCATGCCGCTGATTCTGTTCTCCGAAAGAAGACGTGCCGCTTCATGCAAGTCGGCATTCCGTTTGACGGTAACGACCTTTGTCGTCATCACGTCCCGCACGGCAATCCGCATGCTTATCCGCTCCTTCGCATGACGGAGGGCGATTTCGTAGATTTTTTTCAGGTCCTCTTCGGTCACATCCACAAAGGATTTCATTTCCAGCAGGGCAGCCCTGATATCATTTCCAGACAACGAGCAATTGAAATCATCTTTCGTATCCATATGTCCTCCCCTGCAGCGATTATCGTAACATTATCTGAATCGATCCGGTATGATGCAAATCATAGTGCTAAGTCATCCCTCTCAGGAATCGCGGTCCTCAGCCTTTGTCACGATCCAGTAGACAAAGCCGACCACGAGGATAGCGACAATGAGATAGTAAATAGACTCGGGTTTCTCGTGCTTGAGCGTGGCGATCATTGTTTCCCTGATCATGGTCACGAGCGACACACCCACGAAAACGCTGATATGGAACTTCCCTCCTTTAAGATGGGAGATTTCAGTATTCATAAGCTCTATCATGAGCCAGAGCAGCAGCATAGACCCCAAAGCTGATATGATACCTCCAACTACGTCGCCGCTTAACAGATGCATCACATCCTGAACAAAAAGCCAGATAACGCCGACGGTGAGGCCCATTAGCGCAAGCACCAGAACGAGATTGGTCGTTTGGGAGAACATTTCGGAAAAAGTAATGAGAGCACTCTTGACCCGGTAGACCGGCGAGTAGGCGCTGATTTCAGCCTCAATATAGGAACTCGTAATCACATCCAGGCTAATATCGAGGATCTTGCCTACGGATATGATCTTGTTGGTAGCGTCAACTTTATCTTCCTCAAGTTTCTGGAAAATTCCGATACAGGCGTTCTTTACCAGGTTTACCGCGCGGTTCATATAGTGGGTGTCCACCTTATGCTTTACATGGGCCGCTCCGATCAGGATCAGTTTTTCGTAATATCGGCTGTCATACTTGCCTGAAAACAGTTCGAGAAACCATTCGCGCTGGGCTCCGAACACGTGTTTTTTTCTAGATTCCTCAGTGAAAAACTGGGAAGCGCCTTTCGTCCCCATAATCCAAAGGCTGAGTGTGCCCATGATTTCATCGGCATGTTCTTCCATGAGCGGCCGCAGTTCCGCAAGCCTTTTTTCATCCTCTTCCGTAAACCGATAATCGTGTTTGATATCCCTGAAAGATCGCATCATCACCTCATGTTAATTACCAGTTATAAGGTACATAATTAAGAAGAAGACTGTTCGTACCAGAAGTTGCATGTTTATGTCGCTTCCTCGTCCTGATCGCGAAATGCTGCTCATCTGTCGTAATCGTTACGAACACAAGCTGATTGCCTGCACAGGGCATGTATCGATTGCTTCCTCGCGATTACCGGTCCCGCATTGATCGGGCCCAGTAACGTTAGATTTGTCGTCAATAAGCTCGAATACCCGGGGACAGATTTCCGTGCAGTGCTTACACCCGATGCAAAGTTCTTCGTTGACGACCAGTTTTCTCATCCTTGTTCTCCGTGATAGATCTTGCTTAGCGAAGTGTCTTTCATGTGCCTGATTGTTAACAATGATTTGCGAAACCTGTGAAAATCATACCTTTGCGAAGGAGTCCTTGGTTGCGCCACATACCGGACAGACCCAGGTATCGGGAATTTGCTCAAAAGGAGTTCCAGGTGCAACGCCTCCATCGGGATCCCCTACAGTCGGATCATAGATCCAGTTGCAGATCATGCATTGCCATTTTTCCATGAACGTCCTCCTTTAGTATTATTTCTATATTTATTATTTCTTTCGTTTGATCGACGGAATATGATAATTAATGCTATTTACCGAGTTCAAAATACACTGTTAAAAATATAGCACAATTATGCTCAGCGGTCATTCTGCAGTTACAGAGTTGTTCTATCCCGGACGCTTTCTAAACATGTGGAAAATCATCAAAAACACTGCTATGCCACGAGAAATAAAGTGCCCATCTGCTAACAGAAATGGGGAATACCGCTTTCTTTTAGGAATATTCCAGCTATATGCAAAGTGGATGGTTAAAATTAGACTTGCATTCAGTTTTGAAATACGATACATATTGATTCGAAGAGAGCTGGTTCGGTATGTGGCAAAGACGATTTATCAGCAGCTGTCACCGTGCTGTTAATACCATCGAAGAGAAAGTGTGCATCCTGGAGGAGCTATGAAGCGATTCGCTGCCGTTTGCATTATCCTCACCCTGTATTTGTGTACTCTCAGCGCGACCGCGGGCCATTGCGAAGATGTAAAACAGACGCGTCACTGGTATCGGCTTGAAATCCAAACCGGCGAAGCCACTTACCAGTGCATCGGGAGTTCAATTCTCGATGAAAAGGAATTCGCAAAGCAATTCGCTGGCTCGGAGTTTATTGTACTTGACGACGTGGCCTATGTTGACCCAACGGGTAAAATCAAGGGTTGGCAAGAGTGGGACACAAAAGCGTTTCCTCGCTTGTATGTAAATCCGGAGTATATCATTCTCTTCAATCCCATGAAAGGCGATCCGAGAAAGCCGTCGACGATAAAATGATGAACAGAGAGGAGTAGCATCAACCTTTTACGCATGCAATCGGCTTTACCTTTACGACCTTGCGCGCAAGCCCTGCCTGATGCGCTGCCTCAACTACTTCGTCTACGTCTTTATAGGACTCCGGCGCTTCTTCGGCAATGCCTTGATATGAATGACCGCGCACCATCACACCCTCCGCTTCAAGCATCCTGATTACCTCCCTGCCCTGCCATTTGTGCTTTGCCTGCGTGCGCGACATTGCTCTGCCAGCACCGTGGCAGGCTGAACCGAAGGTTCTTATCATCCCCTCTTCTGTTCCCGCTAGAATATAGGAAGAAGTGCCCATGGTTCCGCCAATAAGAACAGGCTGCCCAATATGCCGGTATTCCTGCGGCAGGTCGATCTGCCCCGGACCAAAAGCGCGGGTCGCACCTTTGCGGTGTATATAAAGTTTTTTCTTTTTACCGTCTATGATATGCGTTTCCACTTTGCAGGTATTGTGGCTGATATCATAGAGCATGCTGATGCGGCTTTCAGGAAATACCTCGGTGAAAATCTCGCGCACAAGATGGGTGATGATCTGCCGGTTCGCAAGGGCGCAGTTAATGCCCGCGCTCATGGCTCCAAAATAATTTTGTCCTTCCGGAGAATTGATTGGCGCCGAGGCAAGCTCCCGGTCTCTGATTGGAAGCTTGAATCGCGTTACCGCAGTGGCGAGGCTTTTAAGATAATCGGTTCCGATCTGGTGTCCCAAACCCCGCGAGCCACAGTGGATCGTGATAACGACGTCTTTCCTTCTGAGTCCCATTGCCAAAGCAGCCTGCTCATCGTAGATATCAGATACAACCTGCAGTTCCAGATAATGGTTTCCGGAGCCAAGTGTCCCCATTTCACGGTACTGACGTTTTTTTGCCGTTTCAGAAACGTGATCAGGTTCGGCCCCTTCCACTTTGCCATGTTCCTCGATATATTCAAGATCACGTTTTTCGCCATACCCCTGTTTGATGGCCCAGACAGCCCCGCCCAGAAGCATGTCATCGATCTGTCCGGATGATAGTTTAATAAGCCCCTCCGAACCAACACCGGCAGGCACACGGTTGAACAGATGGTCTACTAGGGTTTCGAGCCTCGGCATAATTTCGTCGTGGGTCATTCCAGTTTTTATAGTTCGCACGCCGCAGGATATATCGAATCCAACACCGCCCATTGAAATGATGCCGCCCTCATCAGGATCGAATGCGGCTACTCCGCCGATCGGGAATCCATAACCCCAATGCGCGTCAGGCATGGCCATCGAAGCGGTCTGGATGCCGGGCAGTAGGGATACGTTTGTTACCTGCTCGCGTACTTTTTCGTCCATTTCCAGTATAAGCTTTTCGCTCGCAAAAATCCTCCCAGGCACGCGCATCTCTCCCTGACGCGGGATTTCCCAGAGATAATCGTTGATCTTATGGAATGATTTGGGGTCCATGATTGTTTTCGGTAGACAAGAGGTAGCGAGAAGAAGACAGAGAACAGATAACACTGGGTGTTATTAGTTTTATTCATCCTGCTAATTTATGTCTCCTCCCGAGCTCCTTGCAATCTACGGTCTCCCGTCTTTTTCACACGTCCACAACGCACTGTGCTACGTACGTGCCTGATTCTCTTTTCACGCTCAGCATATGGTATGTTGCACCCTTAACTTCCACTTTCGGTTCATGCCGCACGCGGTCTAAAGATTCTCCCCATGCCGTCCCTCTTAGAGACAAACCTTCTATCGCAACTTCAAATTTTGAGAAGACTATCCGCTCAATGTCCGACAAGGAGAGCAGTGAATTTAGCCATTCCACAAGCAGAAGTTCAATATCGGGCGCTGAAGCGACAAGCGTTTTTTTTTCCCGTTGTTTAACTTCGTTTATGTTCACCATTACAGAATACAGTGCCAATGCCGTATTTCCAAAGGCTTCACCCATTGTTTTACCAAAGCCCCGTATGCCGATATCAGCTTCATGTTCGAAGGTTTCGAATCGATTGATGGTCTCTGAACCATTAGCTCCGGTCTCAATCAATTCCAAACTCCATCGACCGCCGCTCCGCAATAATTACACTTTCCCGATGCGATGTTATTAGTCTCTACTGTGAATCCGATCCGTTCTATTAGGGTCTGCTTGCAGCTCCAGCAAAGCGTATCTTCTCCTTCTCCGGGGATATTCCCCTCGTATACATACCTGAGACCTGCGTCGAGACCGATTTGTCGGGCCCGCCGGAGCGTAGCATGTGGCGTAACAGGCTGGTCCGTCAACTTATAGGTGGGATGAAAACGAGACACGTGCCAGGGAATGTCTTCACCCACTGATTTTATGAATCGCGCAATGCCGTTTAGATCCTCGTTAGAATCGTTGTGTCCGGGGATAACAAGAGTGGTTATCTCGATCCAGATGCCAGCTTCTTTATAGTGTCTGATCGCATCGAGTACGGGTTGGAGCTTCGCGCCGCAGACCTGGCGATAAAAGTCATCTCGAAATCCTTTCAAGTCAATATTTGCCGCATGAAGATAGGGTTTGATTACCTGAAGCGCTTCAGACGTGATGTAGCCGTTCGTTACGAAAACGTTTTTGAGCCCAGCCTCAGCTGCAAGGCGGGCTGTATCGTAGGCAAGTTCGAAGTAGATAGTCGGTTCTGTGTAGGTATAGGAAATGCTGGCACAGCGATTATGACGGGCTGCATCGACGATAGTAGCGGGCGTGACCTTTTCTCCCGGAATTAAACCTCCCCGATCATGAGGAAGCTGAGAAATATCGGCATTCTGGCAATGCTTGCAGCGGAAGTTGCATCCGGGAGTCGCGATGGAATAAGAGTCGCTCCCGGGTAGAAAGTGAAAGAGCGGTTTTTTTTCTATGGGATCGATGTTGCGTGCGATTACCTTGTCATAAACGAGGCTATAAAGGATTCCCTTCTTGTTTTCGCGCACGCCGCAGATTCCACGTTTTCCCGCCACGATAAGACAGCGGTGGCTGCACAACCCGCACTGAACCTTCTCTCCTTCCCTCGGCTCCTGGAACATTGCCATTTTCAAGGATAGCCTCCCTGGCGGTGGGCCCCAGCGCGCGCGGCTGATATATTCCTTCCCATAAGAACTGTGCTACAGTCTATCGTGCTGTTTGAGCCTTTCCCCCTTAAGCTTGTGGTTCACTGCCTCTGCCTGAATTTTAGCTTTACAATTTACGCAAATGGTATCTGGCGATGAAACACCGCAAACCAAGCACTTTTTATCAGTTCCAATCTTCAAGCCTTCCGCCTGGAAAATCATCTCGAGAAATACGCTCTCCGTTACATGTCCATCGAGGTGCAGGTTCTCTCCGAAAATGGTCTTAGGAATCTCAGTGATATGATACCGCTTGATCAGCTCAGGAAAATCGCTTGCCACGAATATGCTGGTTGATACTAATTTGCTTTCGAGCCCCAGGCCGATTGCAGTCTCGGCAACGGGCCTGCACTGAGCGCAGTCGCTGTCCACGAAGACGCGGACCGAAACGTCATTGGTAAGGTGGGCGAGCGCGCGCTCGACATCACGGGGAAACCACATTTTACCATGAGAAACCGCACTGATCGTTGACAGCAGAATTTCTAGGAAGACATCCTCGATCATTCCATAAAATTTGACCACCTTACCGTCGCTTCCCTGTACAACCAGTGCAGGAACAAGCTTGACTCCGTATAGCTCAGTTTTGTCCCGATCCATGACTACATCATAGGTTTCCAGGGCAATCTTGTCGAATTTGCCTTTTATGGCGCGAACAAGTTCTAGCATGTCCGGGCAGGCTTCGCACCCGGTATCGGACGTAAACAGAACTAGCCTGACGGGTTTACTCATAACCTGCGATTTGCTTCGAATGGTGAGAAGAGCTCTCTCAGAAAGCATAATACCCCCCTCCGAATGTTTACTGTATATAATTATATCAAAATTATCGCATAAATCGGCAAAATATCGTGTCAAAAAAGAAATAGATGATTAAAAAACGTGCAAGGTTTTACTCTCACGTTTCGAAACGCACTACGCTGGCCAAAGGTACAGAAAAAGGTGTAAGAAGATTGTAAACGTTTCTAATTATGTCCATAAGCTTCAGCCTGTTTTTTGATGCCAGTCTGCGCCCTCGTCCAAAAGACCGGATGAGGAGATTTTCCATTCATGCCTAAAAATGCACCACTAGTAGTTTTCGACCACGAGAAACACGTGAATGGAATAGGGCTGAAATACACCGGTTACCATTATCAGATTTTAAAGATACCCAGGGGTCCGAAAAGATGAAATGAGCAAGATAAACAAAGGTTTTTTTTGCGCCAGTGTCATAACAGGCAAAACACCTTTAAAATGTATAGTATCAGAAGAATTGCGCTCGCTGTCACAAATAAAGATTGTTATTCAAGTTTCAACAAGCCGGGCGTTTATTCATGCTTGTCATCCTATTATTTAGTTGACGGTGCACCAGTTCGAATGCATCAGGACCGGAAGCCCGACTTCGGGATGGACGCCATTTCAACGAGACTGGTTTTACACCAATTTTTCGTAGAGGTCCAGCACAATGCCCTCCCGCAGGCCCCAATCGGTTACAATCAGGGACGAATAGCCGAAATATTTCATGATTTCCTTTGTCACGATAGCACCTGCAAGAATGATATCTTCCCGTCCTGCTTCCAGTCCGCGGATTGAGCTGCGCTCATCTAGCGTCATGTGGACGAGGGTATCAATAATATTATCAATCGATTCCCTGTCCAGAACAGTGCCGTTGATCCTTCCAGGATCATACGTTTCGAGCCCCTGCACCATGGCAGCAAGGGTGGTAATTGTCCCGGCAGTGCCCGCAAAAACGCTTCCCGATGTCGGTCGAGGCCCGCCTGTCATTTTATCAAGTTCATGTATGATCGTGGCCCTCATCAATTCGAGTTCGTTCCCGTCCGGTGGATCATGCCGTAAAAACCGCTCGCTCAGGTAAACCGCTCCTAGAGGAAGGCTGGCAGCTGTAGTATCTCGTCCGTGAGTGGTGATAATGATCTCGGTGCTGCCTCCACCAATATCAATAATGATCGCCTTCTCGATTTTATTCCTTCCGTTCCTTACAATCCCCTCAAGTGACCGGGTGACTCCTATCAAGGTAAGCCGCGCTTCTTCTTCGCCTGAGACGATAACGATGGCAAGTCCGGTTTTATTTTTTACTTCCTCAATAAAGTCCCTAGCGTTTGAAGCATTCCGGAGAGCGCTCGTACCGATTGCTGCTATATGCTGTACGTCATGTTGTCGAAGCTTTTCTGCAAAATTCCCGAGTGCATGGAGGGACCGTTCTTCGGCTTCTCGGTCGAGCGCTCCAGTGCCGTCTAGACCCTGACCCAGACGGGTGGTTTTCCGGTCCGAGTATATTTCACGAAAAATGCCGCGGTCGATTTGTGCGATGAGGAGGCGGAGTGAATTTGTGCCGATATCGATTCCGGCAAGGATCATAACAGGAGAAGGTCCTTGAGCCGGTCGCTGTAGGCCTTTACACGCATGGCGAGAAGCTTCGTGATAACCATGAGAACTCGGGAAGCGGTACGAGGGGCCAGTTCGAGTAGAGCATGAAAATCTTTTCTGGTAATCAGCAGAATTTCCACAGATGACTCGGCGCGCGCACTCACCAGTCTAACACTGTCTTGAACAAGAGCAAGCTCGCCGAAAAATTCTCCAGGGCCAAGAAGGAGGAGACTTATTTCTTCTCCCTCACGAGCCATCATCGTGATCCTCACCGACCCGCTCTTAACGATATAAAGCGCCTCTGCGGGCATGTTCTCAGTGAAGATGGTCGCATTGGGCTTGATTTTGCGTTCCTGAAACAATTCAAGGGCCATTTCCAGTTCCTCGCTATTACTGCCCTTGAAAAGCACTGTTTTCTGGAGAAGTTCAAAATTTGTCATGATGATTATACCGGTATTCGCCGCGAAAAACTCGTAAACATTATAGGTTGACCAAAATGCTTTGTCAAGAAACAATGCCCCTTTAAGGAGCGTAAGAGAATCAGGCAGAACGGTGTAGTGGTTTTATTTCCTTCGCTAACTTCACGATTGAGTTTACGATAATTCTTGCGGCATCGGTCTTCGTCATGGTCGGAAGTTCCTGTCGTTTTCCGGTTCGGTCAATGATCGTTACAGCATTGGTATCGACAGCAAAGCCCGATCCGCTTCGAAGCAAGTCATTCACCACTACCATATCGAGGTTCTTGTCCTTTATTTTCCGCAATGCGTTCCGCTCAAGATCGTCCGTTTCCGCCGCAAACCCGACGAGGAAGGGTTTAATTGCCGAATTGCCGAGCTCTTTTAAAATATCGCGCGTACGTTCGAGTTTCAAAAGATCGGGCGCTTCGTCTTTTTTTATTTTACGGTCTGATACCTGTGAGGGTTTGAAATCGGAGACCGCAGCAGCCATGATGACAATGTCGCATTGCGGGAACTGATTGAAAACAGCAGCATGCATTTCCATGGCGCTTACAACTGGAATGAATTTCACACCGACAGGCGGATCAATCTGGCTCGGCCCTGAAACGAGAATGACATCGGCCCCCCGCTCTCTTGCGGCAGCGGCAATGGCATAACCCATTTTCCCTGTTGAGGGATTGCTTATAAATCGGACAGCGTCAATAGCTTCGCGCGTCGGTCCGGCAGTCACCAAGACGGTACGTCCCGCCAGATCCTGCGGAAGAAACAGGGAAGAGAGTTCCCCGATAATACGTTCCGTATCGGCCAGACGTCCCTGGCCGGTCGTACCGCAGGCAAGGTTGCCTTCTTCAGGTTCTATGAATCGTACTCCTATTTCCTTCAGAGACGCGATATTTCTTTGTACGATCGGGTTGTTGTACATCCTGTTATTCATGGCAGGAGCGATTACCAGGGGACATTCCAATGCAACTAGCGCCGATGTCAGCGCATCATCGGCGATGCCGGAGGCAATCTTGCCGATGATATTTGCTGTGGCAGGTGCAATAAGCGCCGCGTCGAGTCTATCAGTGATATCGATGTGTCCGATTGGGATCTGTTCTCCGTCGGCAAATTCATCGATCAGCACCGGCAGACCGCTCAAGGTCGCGAAAGTCAGACGAGAAACAAAATGCGTTGCATGTTTCGTCATCGACACCCTGACCTCGGCGCCCTGTTCCCTAAGCCTGCGCAGAAGATCAACGGCCTTATATGCGGCGATACTGCCGCTCACTCCCAGTAAGATTCGTTTGCCTGCCAACACGTCATGCCGCTCCGCGATGGTTATTCCTCGGTTTCTTCGGCTTCTTCCTGCTCAGCCTCTTCTGCACCGGTTTCAACATCCTCTTCGCCCGCTTCTTCACTTACCGTTTCCTCGGCACCTTCTTCCCCTCGTGATTCGGACAGATAGGCGCTCAGCTCCTTGCGGATCTCCTCTTCCTTCGCAGAAAGCTGTTCTTCGAGTTTTGCCCGCTCTTCCTGTTTGCGGAACTCCTCTTTTGCTTTTTTCGCTTCTTCTCCGACAACAATTTTGAAACTGTGAGCAACCGCCTCTTCGAGAGCGATCGTGGAGTCCTTTATGGACTGCGATCTCACAACCGGCGATGCGCCCGCTGACAGCTGCCGAACTCGTTGAGAAGCGATGTGCACCAACCGGAACTTCGTGTCGGCAATCTTGTCGTTCATTTCAATAGGAAGCGAAATCAGATCTTGAGCTACTTTTAACATTGTGTCCCTCCTGTGCCTTTTATCTGCCAAGTTATTAGAGTAAACCTTCTATCCAAGCGGTATCTGCAAATCTTGTCTTGCATCGTTCCGCGGTGACTATCGACCTGATCTCGGTGAGTGCCCTGTCGAAATCGCGGTTAACGACGATATAGTCGTACATGTTAAAATCCTTGATCTCCTCTCGCGACCTGCGCATCCGCTTATTGATTTCCTCATCGTTGTCGGATTTGCGGTTCCGCAGCCGCTCCTCAAGAATCTCGAGCGAAGGCGGCATTATGAAGATGAACACCGCTGAGTCGAATTTCGACTTGATCTGCTTGGCACCCTGCGTATCAATGTCGAGGATCACATCGACGCCTTTACTGATCATGTCGTCAAGCACGCGCCGCGACGTGCCATATAGATTAGAATGCACCTCTGCCCATTCGGCGAAATCTCCCGCATCGATCATCGCCTGAAACCGCTCCGCACTTACGAAATAGTAATCCCTTCCATCGATCTCACCGGGTCTGGGTTTGCGTGTAGCATAAGAAATAGAATGTGTAAGATTCTCCAGCGCATCGGTCATCGCCCTGCACAGGCTGGTTTTTCCAGCGCCGGACGGCGCTGATACCACGAACAGCAGCCCCTGTTTCCTCTTCACTCCTCACCTCGCTCCGTGAATCGTTGCATCAGTGTTTCCACCTGGACTGCGGAAAGGATGACGTGATCGCTGTCAGTGATGATGATGGCGCGTGTCTTCCTACCCTGTGTGGCGTCGATTAGCATTTTTTGCTCTTTTGCCTCATCCTTGAGTCGGCGCATAGGCGCAGAATCGGGCGAGAGTACTGCCACGACTTTTGAAGCCATTACCATGTTTCCGTATCCGATATTGACCAGGTTGTTCAGCATGGCTCACTCGATATTCTGGACCTGTTCACGGATTTTCTCAAGTTCGGCTTTGATGTGCACGACGTCAAGAGAAATTTCCGCGTCCATGGCTTTTGATGCGATCGTATTCACTTCCCTCCCGATTTCCTGGATGAGGAAGTCAAGCTTTCTGCCGACGCCTTCTGGTGGTGCGTCGGCCAACATGGCTCGAAATTGACTTACGTGACTTCCGAGCCGCGTCAGTTCCTCGGTTATGTCTGTACGCTCTGCGAGAATTGCTATTTCCTGGGCAATTCTCACTGGATCGGGCTGTTCACTCAGAAGCCTGCCCAGTGTGTCTGACATTCTCTTGCGTGCGATTTCGACGGTGGCCGGAGCTTTGGCCTGGATCCTTCCGATTAGCACTTCGATTGAGGCCAACCTTGAGGCCACGTCCCGCATCAGAGCAGCGCCCTCTTCAGCACGCATGCTCGCTAGTTCGTCGAGAGCCTCTTTGAGTCCACCTAGGAGAGCCTGCCATATCGTCTCTGGGTCTTCCCGAGTTTCGTCCACGGTGATGATATCCGGGAACCCCGATACCAGCGAAAGGTCGACGTCTCCGGTCAATCCGTAACTTGTTTTAAGGTCTCTGAGGACTGCTATGTACTGTCCTGCAAGTGATTCGTTTACCGCAAGTTTGGCAGGCCTCTCCTGATCACCGCTCCGCGAGATAAAGATATCAAACCTGCCGCGGGAAAAACGGTCCTGTACATACTTCCGTATGCGGGCCTCCAATATGGCAAGTGAACGCGGTGACTTGAGCTGGATGTCAAGATACCGGTTGTTCAGTGAGCGTACCTCTATAACAAGGCGGTTTTCCGAATCTCCCACTTCCTTCCGCCCGTAACCTGTCATGCTACGAATCACTGTTTCACCACCCTCATCTCAATGATCAAGTTTAACCTGTCGTACTCGTCTTGTCAATTATACGGCTACTACATTCGAACACGAGTCGTATCCTCACTCGCTACCGGTTCAAAATGAAAATTTCTGACATAAATATCGAAAGGAAAATGGATCTCAACATCCCACCCAGCTTTTATCGTCATACGGTGATGTTCATCGTCACGCAGGATAATGAAATCCCCGGCATCCAGGGGAAGTTCCAGCTCCTTTGCTTTGACAGCAAGGGCTGACCGTATTTCATCATCTTTCAGAACCTTTGCCAAACTGGCTTTTATGGCCATTTCATCTTTCATGCGTTCAAAATCGATGTACATGGGCAGCAGTTTGAATCCTATATACAAAACGAGTGACAGGAGCAGCAGCCAGAGCCAGGCCTTGATTGTGCTCAGTCCTTTTTCGCTCCGAAGAATTGCCATGCAACCCTCCTCGAACCTATTTAATGAGAGACCCGATCCGCTCCCAACGCACCCAACGGTCAGTTCCGTCCCAGGACCAGTAAATGATCAATGCCCTCCCGAGGATTTTGTTCTCCTTGACAAAGCCCCATACCCTGCTGTCCTGACTGTTGTCCCTGTTGTCACCCATCGCGAATATGGAATCCTTCGGAACCAGAATTGGCCCGAAATTATATCCGGTCTGGTCGCGAAGGTATAGAATCTGATGGCTGACAGCGCCCAGTTGCTCCTGCAGCAGCCTTGGCTTTTGATAGTAGGGTGGACGCGCTCCCTGATCGCCACTGTCGTAAACGCCCAGTTCCTTAACCTGTACTGGCTGGTCATTGATAAAAAGTACGCCATCTTTGATTTCTATCTTGTCACCGGGCAGTCCGATTACGCGCTTTATAAAATCCTTTGATTCGTTTTCGGGATATTTAAAGACGATAATATCTCCCCTCTTCGGTTGCTCCCACGTAAAAAACCTGGTGTCGGTAAAGGGTATCCGCGGGCCGTAAATGAATTTATTTACCAGTAAATGGTCGCCGATCAGCAGCGTAGGGATCATCGATCCTGAAGGTATTTTGAACGCTTCTACGGCGAACTGTCTGATAAAAAGGGCTACAACAGCCGCGATGAGAAAAGGCTCGATCCATTCTTTGTAAAAAGACTTTTTTTTGTGCATTTCCGGATGAAGCTCTGGCATTATTCCTCCTAACCTTCGTCTCAACCCGCATTCCCCAGGATGCAGCATACATTCTCAAAGCGAATCTAAAACGCCATTGAGGAAGCATCACAATTTCAATCCAACTGACACCGTAACGTTCAGTTTGAATTCACACGAACGTCATTCCCCCACTTTAAGGACGGCAAGGAAGGCTTCCTGGGGTAGTTCCACACTTCCTACCTGTTTCATGCGCTTCTTGCCTTCCTTTTGCTTTTCCAGCAGTTTTCGTTTTCGTGTGATATCTCCGCCGTAGCATTTGGCCGTTACATCTTTGCGGAGCTGCCTTACTGTTTCGCGGGCGATGATTTTTGCGCCGATCGCCGCCTGAATGATCACCTCGTACATTTGCCTCGGGATCACTTCCTTAAGCTTTTCCGCTAGCTGCCTGCCGCGTATCGCGGATTTATCCCGGTGGGTAATGAGTGAAAGTGCGTCCACCGGTTCACCGTTTAACAGCATGTCGAGCTTTACGAGGTCGGATTCCACGTAGCCCGAGAGATCGTAGTCGAGCGACGCATAGCCCTTGGTCAGTGATTTCAGCCTGTCGTAGAAATCCATAACGATCTCGTTTAGCGGTAGGTCATAGCTGATGAGTACACGGTCCTTCGTGATATATGTAATCTCTCGCTGAATGCCCCGGCGTTCCTGACACAAGGCGATAAGAGCGCCCACATATTGCTCGGGCGTGATAATTGACGCTACGATCATGGGCTCCTCGATTCGCTGAATGTCCTGAAGGGCGGGGAGCTTTGCCGGATTGTCCACCATCATGATGTCACCGTTGTTCTTCGTTACGCGGTAAACAACTGTCGGCGCAGTAGGGATCAGATCGAGTTTGAATTCACGCTCAAGTCGTTCCTTGACGATGTCCATGTGCAAAAGGCCGAGGAAACCGCACCGGAAACCGAAGCCCAGGGCAAGCGACGTTTCCGGCTCGTAGCTGAATGACGAATCATTCAGTCTCAATTTTTCTAGGGCGTCGCGCAGGTCGGCATAGTCGTCACTGTTTACGGGATAAATGCCGGCAAAGACCATGGGCTTCACGTCTTTATAACCCGGAAGCGGCGCATCGGCGGGCCGGTCAGCATCCATGACCGTATCGCCGATCTTTGCGTCTGAGACCCGCTTGATACCGGCGATAATGCATCCTACATCACCTTGGGAAAGTTCTGTTGTTGGCTGCATCTTGGGCGTGAAGACCCCGACCGACTGAACTTCGTGCACGGCAGAATTCGAATAGAGCTTGATCTTCATCCTGGGCTTCACAACCCCATCGACTACACGAACCAGGATGACGACTCCCTGGTAAATATCGTACCAGGAATCGAACAGGAGCGCCCTAAGCGGCGCATCTGGATTGCCTGATGGAGCTGGTACGTTCTTTACTACCGATTCGAGGATTTCTTTTGTACCGATCCCCATCTTGGCGCTTGCAGGGATGGCACCTGATGCGTCAAGCCCGACGATATCTTCTATCTGGTGTTTTGCCTCATCGATATTAGCGCTCGGCAGGTCGATTTTATTGATGACTGGGATCATTTCAAGATTATGATCGATGGCAAGATAGGCATTGGCGAGTGTTTGCGCTTCTACTCCCTGCGACGCATCCACCACGAGAAGCGCACCTTCACAGGCTGCCATGCTGCGGGAAACCTCATAAGTAAAATCCACATGCCCGGGAGTGTCAATTAGATTCAGGATGTAATCCTGGCCGTCGCTGGCCTTATATCGGAGATGGACCGCATGGGCTTTAATGGTAATGCCACGCTCGCGTTCAAGGTCCATATCATCAAGCACCTGGTCACTGCCAGCTGCCACCATTTCCCGGTCTGAAAGCGCGCCGGTATACTCGAGAATCCTGTCCGCAAGGGTTGATTTACCGTGGTCAATATGCGCAATGATACAAAAATTCCTAATATTCGTACTATCCATAATTTATTGAAGCCCTATCATGAACAACTACATTCGATTACTGCCGGTCTATGTGTTCAGTTCATTGGGATGAATTTTATTATTTATTTCCCGGAATTCCGTCCGTCAATTATTTATGCGATTACTTTTTGCAGTGCAACTGCAGCGGCACCGACCATCCCTGCATCGTCTCCGAGTAGAGATGGGACAATCTTCGTACGTTCGGCAGGGACTTTGAACGCTCGCCTCATGACTTCTTCCTGAGTGGCGTTGATAAAAAGCTGCCAAGCATCCTTGACCCCTCCGCCGAGCACGATCATCTGCGGATTAAAAATATTGATCAGGTTCGCGATGCCGATGCCCAGCATACGTCCCATATCCTTCATCACCTTACAGGCGACTGTTTCTCCGTCCCGTGCGGCCTGATAGATTTGTTCGGAGGAGAGTTCCGCGACCATGGCGATTCCTGAGGAATTGACGGCTTCGCGGTAACTCTGCACAATGCCGCGTGCCGATGCATACATTTCAAGACAACCGGTATTTCCGCAGCCGCATAGTCTCCCGTCGGGAACCAGCGTCATGTGTCCGATTTCACCGGCCATCCCGTCGGCGCCCTGCCAAATCTGCTTGTTCAGAACGATCCCTCCGCCAACGCCTGTACCGAGTGTCAACAGGATCATACTGTTTATGTCGCGACCAGCGCCAAGCCACTGTTCGCCGAGAGCAGCAGCATTAGCATCATTTTCGATAAAAACCGGCACATTGAGCGCTTTTTCGAGTACTTCTTTCAGGGGAAGATTGTTCCAGTCCGGGAAATTGGGAGACTTAACCACGATTCCGCTGTCCATCTGTATGACCCCGGGCGCGCCTACACCGACCGCAGCAACGGTCAGGCCCTTTCCGATAGCAATTTTCTGATATCGGACTATGTTTTCAACGAGCCGGGCAACTACTTGTTTCCATCCCTCAGTAGCATGCGTGGACACCTTATGTCTGTCCAGGATCAAGCCGTCCGGGCTCAGGAGCGCGGTCCTCATGTTGGTTCCGCCGAGGTCGACACCAATTACCACCTGGTTCACGTTGGCTCCCCTAACGTTTTAGAATATATAGGATATTTCGTTGTATTCTTAAAAGATTACTATTTTAACACACTAGTCTCAAAATGTAAATAATATTATAATCTGGACCATAGACCCCACATTTATTAACGTTGGGATATAGTCAGCCGGTTGGAAACAACCAGCTAAATGTTGCTTTAAGGCATTATTGTCGGCTGAGACAGTCCCGGCCTTTGGGATATGGGGGATTATTGTATTGGTAGTTCTAGGGTGTTATGTTTTATCTCTGAAACACCAAAAATGATAAAGGTGGACAGAAGCGGAAACGTTCTTGTGGCAAAATATAAAAAAAGCATTGACTAGTTACTTATCGTAAGCCTTCTGCAACAAAAATTAGTTGTCGAGACTCAGGAGGGTTGGCGATTTTGAGAAGTGCTAGGAATTACGACACAAATGACGTTTCAGTATCACAAGAATACCACTAATACCCCAGAAGTCCTTGGGCACTTGGGGCAAGTAATCGTAAAACAATGGAAAACATTATTATGGCCAAGTGGGACCTGCATATGGATGAAACCCTGGCGTAGTTGATGCACCTTGCAATACAGTAACGGTGTTAGAACCATAATTTGCTATCCAGACGTTACCCGCGTTGTCTATCTCTATACCAGCCGGATAAAATCCAGCACTATAAGTATAGGCCGGCGCCCCACTGGAATTCAAAACTAAAACGGTGTTACCAGGGAATTCGGTTGTACCATAAATTGCTACCCACACGTCGCAGTATTCATTTATCGCCACGCCAAAGGGACTACTGTAAACGGGGAAAGTGCCAAGAGTTTCTCCACTGGAGCTTAATTCTGTAATCGTGTTATCGCCACTGTTTGACACCCACAGATTACCCGGTGGGTCTACATGAATACTTATTGGTCCCGAACCAACCGTAATAGTGGTTGCTACGACACCGGAGCTTATTTCTGTAACTGTATTGCCAGGAGTATTGCTATCTCCCAAATTTGCTACCCATGCATTGTTCGAGGCATCTATCGTAAGGTTGTATGGCCCGGTGCCGGTCGGGAAGGTATTAATAACTGCACCAGTAGTGGAACTTAAAACTGAAACAGTATTGCTGCTATAATTTGTTATCCATACATTTTCTGAGGAATCTATGGCAATGCCGGACGGATTCGTGCCGGTCGGGTAGGTGTTAAGCAGCGATCCCGTTATGGAACTTAACACTGAAACAATGTTGCTGCCGTAATTTGTTACCCATACATTGCCTGAGGAGTCTATGGCAATGCCGACCGGATTCGTGCCAGTCGGGTAAGTAAGCACTGTGCCGGTGGTCACACTTAACTCAGATACTGTGTTACTACTAAAATTTGTTACCCATGCATTACCCAAGGAGTCTATGGCAATGTTCTCCGGATTATTAATATTGGTCGTAAATGTCAACGAAGTCACTATTGCGGGAAATGATCCTCCCACGCCTACTGCGCTTCCCCCGCCTCCTCCATGGCATCCTGACAAATATGCAGTAAGAACCAATAGAACGGTAGTCGTTATCAACACAAATATACTATTCCGTCTCATAGAAGCCTCCTTTATTTCTAACACGTGCTACAAAAATCTACGTTCGAATCTTTTAAACGCGTTTTAAGGTGTTCGTGAATCAGCTTGTTTCCCCTCCTGAAAATAAGCTAAAAGTTGTGTTGAAGCATCAACATATTAAGAGGTTTTACTATTTGTCATATTTCACAGTTGTCAAAGACTACAGGGCCTGGTTAAAGACTCACCATGGCTAGTTGGACAAGACAGAAAAAAATAAAATATTATTTCCCGAGTAACTAACGGTTATTCTGAGAAGCTACTATTATTCAGAAAGCATACATGTCAGTTTGCTAAGCAATCGAACTCCCTAGGTAATATCCCTTGGGATAGCAGTTCTGGAGTTGAATCTTTACAGGGTGACGCAATTCTCAATCTCGTGGTTGGTGATTGCCGATAGCAGCGTATACAGTTTTTTGTCTTTTTGCGGTCGAAAGCCTTTTCCCATTAGGGCACTTGCTGCAGACATATCCTTTGGTAATCTTCCTCATATCCATTTTTTAACGCAGAGCCTAAAGTGCAGTAATAAGATAGACCCATTGGACGAGAATAAGGATGATTACACAGACTCTCAGTGTTGTCTCCTCTTTTGACGAAAGCATTATGCTGATCTTCGGGAGATCGAAGGACAGGGTAACGAGGCTGTAAAAAAATACGAGGACAGCGGCAGTAAGACATACGGTAGTCAGGGGATTCATCATAAATGCCGCGGAAACTTCCCCTTGGGCAAGATGAACAACGGAATGCGTTGAGCCACAGGTCGGGCAGGGAATTCCGGTGACTGCCCTGAAAACACAGGATGGTGCAAAAGAAAGCACCGGCATCGTACGTGCGATAAAGAGTGCGACAAGGGAAATTCCTCCATAGATGATCCCGTATTCAACCTCACCCTTCTTCCGTTTTATTAGTTTGACGTGCATAGCAATTGTCGACCCTCAAGGAGACATATTCAATACCCAGCCAATGGAGGTGACAATGGTGCTCATAAATACCGCAATAGTCAGGATGAGGAGCCCACAACAGAAGAGAAAGGGAAAGAAAACGGCAAAGGCCGCCTTCCCGCCCGATATTTCATGGGCCTCTTTGAGACCGATGATAGCGAGTGTCATAATCCATACTGTGGTAACCGGCATTCCGCAGACGGGGATAATCAGGAACACCAATGGTGATACGCCGTAACAGACCACACGAAAGGTTGCTTCGAAGCCAGATCGAGCTCCTCGAACCATGAGCAAAAACAGGTGCAGCATTCCTGACACAATGAACAACCAGAAAATAAGCACAAAAGGCATCAAGACCGCTCTAACGGCCGTGCCCATGCTGTTGACAAGGCTTCGATCTGTAGCAGACAGAAGTTCAGGGGTTATTAAGCTCCGAAGAGCTGTGTGGAGGAGAATGTCCCAGAAATAGAAAAATGTCATGCCCGTCATGCCGACAATCATGGCATACAGCAGAGGATCGGTCAGGCCGCCGGTAACCGCCATATTTTTAAAAAATTGTGAAGGAGCAAAGATTGTTTCTTTCAGGGTCCTGAATAGTCCTGTCAGAAAACCAGTGCTCTCACGATCCTCCCAGGCGGTTCCGCTTCTTCCTCCGGAAACGGGAGCCGCCGGTTCGACAAGTAGAACACCGCAGTGCTGGCAGTATGCCTGGTCGTCAGCTACTTCTTTTCCACAATGGGGACAGAACATTAATCATTCCTCGTGACGCGCGAGATTAGAGAGCAGGGCTACCGCGCCGAGAGCACGAGGCGGAATCCTATGGTTGAGTCGCTCCTGCGGTTCGACTTCTTTTCGCGTTTTACCGTTCGGATATCTTTTGCTTTGTCCTTGTAAGAGCCGCCGCGAAATACTCGATCACCACCGCGACTCGGACCGTTTGGATCGCTCCTCGAGCTTTCTTCATAATAACTTCTGTTATACCAGTCCCCGACCCACTCCGAGACATTTCCCGTCATATCGTAAATGCCGAGTGCATTGGGCTTCTTCTGACCGACCGGGTGGGTATTGCGTTGGGAATTTTCGTCGTACCACGCGTAAGCGATAATATCCGATTCGTTGTTTGTACCGGACCATTTTTCCTTCCTGCCGCCTTCCCTGGCAGCATATTCCCACTCCGCCTCGGTGGGAAGACGGAAAAATCTGCCGGTTTTTTCATTGAGCTCTTTAAGGAAATCCCCAACATCCTTCCAACTCACATCCTCAACAGGGTACAAATCTCCCCCCTTATTCTTTGAGGGATTTCTGTCCTTGATTATTTTCCATTGTCCCTGTGTCACTTCAAATCTTCCCATGTAAAAATCGTCTACGCATACTTCGTGTACCGGACGTTCTTCCCGGTCGCCGTCGTTGAAAACATCTCCCATCTGAAAACAGCCACCCTTGACCAATATAAATTCAATGCCTGTTATCGGATCCCGATAAGTGACGTCCGATGGAGCGGGCGCCGGAAGCACTGGTGACGGGGGGATGTGCTCAACCCGCTGGGTAGCCAGCGCTGGTTCGGGCATCGGTACGAATGCAAAAGCCTGTCCGCCGGTGATAAGCTTGTTCGCAACCCGTTTTGTCGATTCGATTAATTCATCGATTTCGCATTTGCAGGTATCCTCCTCCACCCGCTCTGTCTCTCCCGATTCAATATTCACGAGTGAAAGCGACAGCATGTATGTCCTGCCCACGATGCCGATTGAGCCTATAATGATTTTGCCCACGCCCAGAATCTGGCCGGCTTCAACCATGCGCTCTTTCGCAACGGTACCGGTCATCTCAAATGCCTGTTCTTTAAGGATCTTGTCCATGTTTCCGCGGTCCATGACTTTATATTTACCCGAATTGACTATTTCATACCTTACGCTGTCCGAAAGGGGTCGAGAGATATCCTTGTCCACCTTTCCCACCACATCGAGGTCGAAAATAGCGATGTATTTCGACAGGTCGCGCGTCTCTTTTGCGAGTTTATCAGCAGCAAAAGATGATGTGACCAGAAAAAAAAACAGGGAAGCAATCGTCAACAAGCCTTGCATTGTACCTCCTGAAAAAGTATCGACCGTGCGGGAATTCCTTAGGGCTTCTGCTTGCGGCGATAATTTCGAAATTTTATACTATATACCGCGGGTTGTCAACAAAACACCAGCCGTTAGTGTAGGCCGTTATCGCGACAGGTTGTACTTGAGAATGCAATAGATCGCCCTGAATCCGTCTCGCCACCCGATTTTTTTCCCTTCGGAGTAAGTTCTCCCATAGTAGGATATACCTACTTCATAGATACGGCAGCGCTTTCTTGCAACTTTTGCCGTTATCTCTGGCTCAAATCCGAAACGATTCTCTTCAATTTTAATTGATTGGATTACTTCACGACGAAAGGCTTTGTAACAGGTTTCCATATCGGTGAGGTTAATATTCGTAAGCATGTTAGACAGGGTAGTGAGCACCCAGTTTCCCAGCGAATGCCAGTAATATACGACACGGTGCGGTTTTCCACCCATGAAACGTGAACCGTATACCACATCCGCCTTTCCCTGCAACAGCGGCTCCAGCAGCAATGGGTATTCCAGGGGATCGTATTCGAGGTCTGCATCCTGGATAATGACAAAGTCACCGGTTGCTGCCGCAATACCGGACCTGAGCGCGGCCCCCTTTCCCTGATTCTGAGCATGATATATCACCTTTGAAACGAGCGGTGATATTTTCTGTTTCAGGATATCCCGTGTTCCGTCCGTTGAGAAATCGTCCACCACGATGATTTCTTTTCGCTCAACCGGTGAGGAACTTACAGCGCTTATTATCTTTTCTAGTGTTTTACTTTCATTGTAGCAGGGGATCACGATGCTGAGCGTGAAACCGGCGATCACCTTTGCATCCATGTACTCGTCCTCGCAATCATAAACAATCATACCAGACCGGCAATTATCACTTTTAATTTATCTTCCATCATGTTCCGTATCTCCGCAAGCGAGTCTGCATCTTTTGCTTCGAAACGCATAACGAGAACAGGCTGGGTGTTTGATGCGCGAATAAGTCCCCACCCGCTGGCGAATATCGCCCGTACACCGTCGACGGTGATGATCTCCTTCGGCCGTAGACGCAGGCCATCGCCACTTGAAAAAATCTCCCTTGCCTTCTCGATAACCTTAAACTTGATCGCATCAGGGCAATCAAAACGGATTTCAGGGGTATTGAATGTTTTCGGGAGATCGGAAAGCAACATGCTCAGATCGGCCTTTACGCCGTTGCTCGATTTCATCTTCTTGAGTATTTCCACAAGCCGGCATGCGGCATAGATCGCATCATCATAGCCGAAGTAGCGGTCAGCGAAGAAGAGGTGGCCGCTCATCTCTCCCCCCATGGCGGCGCCGAGTTCCTTCATTTTCGCCTTGATCAGAGAATGGCCGGTTTTCCACATGATCGCCTTGCCCCCGCGGCTGCGGATGTCGTCATACATGGTTTGAGAGCATTTGACCTCCGATACGAAAGTCGCCCCGGGCTGATTTCTGAGGATGTCGCGGGAAAATATAACCATGAGCTGATCACCCCAGAGAATTGAACCTTTTTCGTCGACAACACCGATCCTGTCTGCATCTCCGTCAAAGGCTATGCCAACATCAGCTTTTTTGCTGCGGACGGTCTCGATCAGGGCGGTAAGATTCCCGGGAATCGTAGGGTCAGGATGGTGATTAGGAAACCTGCCGTCCGGCTGGGAATAAAGTTCTATTACTTCGCAGTCCATTGCGCGAATAATATCGGGGGCAGCAAGTCCGGCAGTACCGTTTCCTGCATCAAGAACGACTTTTAAGGGGATGCTGCTCACAGTGGAGAACTGCTTTTGCAGATAGCTAATGTAATCAGGAAGAATAGGATTTTGTGTTATCATACCCTTTCCTACGCCCCACGATCCGGCGGTCATCATCCTTTTCAGATTTTGAATTTCCTCACCGTAAATCGTATCCTTGCCGATGCAGAGCTTGAAACCGTTGAACTCGGCGGGGTTATGACTTCCCGTGATCATCACGCCAGCCCCGGGCCTCAGATGAAAAAGAGAAAAATATAATACCGGCGTTGGACAAAGACCTAAGACCTGAGCATTTAATCCCTCCCCCGTGAGTCCCCGTACTATATCGTTGCAGATGCGTTCGGAACTCTTACGAGCGTCGTAACCAATGGTAACAGTATCAATCCCCTTGGATTTCATGTATGCGGCAAATGCATGTCCTAACGCCTCTACAACCGGCGGTGTCAGATCACGCTCTGCGATGCCGCGAATGTCGTATTCTCTGAAAATATCGGGGTTTATCATAGTCGTTGGTGAATCTCTTCGTCGAGATGTTTATTTATTATTCACTGATGCCGGCAAAAACGGGCGTTCCTTGGCATGACGGTTGTAGTCATCATCGAAACGCACGATATCGTCCTCTTCAAGATACTCGCCGTTTTGAACTTCAATAATCTGTAGAGGAACCCTGCCGGGGTTTTCAAGACGGTGTTTTGTCGATATGGGGATATAGGTGCTTTCATTGGGGTGGACATCGTATATTCTGTCGCCATTTGTGACCCGTGCGGTCCCCGCAACGACGACCCAATGCTCGCTGCGGTGATGATGCAGTTGGTGCGATAGTTTTGCTCCCGGATAAATGGCGAGACGCTTGATTTTGTAACGCTCACCCTCCTCCAATATGGTATAAGACCCCCATGGCCTGTTGACCGTGCGGTGAACCAAATGTTCACCGGATTTGCGTTTTTTGAGTTCTTCAACAATTTTTCTGACATCTTGAGTCTTGTCTTTCCGACATATGAGCGTCGCGTCCGGTGTATCTACAACTACGGTGTCCGTGAGTCCTATGGTTGCAACTAACCGCTTTTCCGCGAAAATAATGGAGTCCCTACTTTCCAGGTCAATAACGTTACCGAAGACAACATTCCCTGATGCGCTGTGCTCAGACACATCATCGAGCGCGGCCCAACTGCCGACATCGGACCATCCGATATCGGCAGGAATAACCGCGGCTTTGTCCGTTTTCTCCATGACAGCGTAGTCGATGGAAACAGACTCTAAATTCTTAAAAACCCGCTTAATCACTTCGGCTTCTTTTTCAGTGCCAATGCTTTCCCGGATCTCCAGCAATCCCGCATAGAGCGATGGAGCATGCTTTTCGATCTCTTGGAGCAAAGTCCTCGTTTTCCAGATAAATATCCCGCTGTTCCAGTAATAGCCGCTCTCCCTCAAGTATCCCTTTGCTGTTTCGCTATCCGGCTTTTCGACAAAAGCTTTTATTCTATTTATCCCTTGGATCCCTTTTTCCTGACAGGGTGAACCTGCCTTGATATATCCATAGCCGGTTTCGGGCCGAACCGGTTTAATGCCGAGCGTAACGAGATACCCAAGTCGAGCTGCTACAGTCGCCTTGGCAAGCAGCGCGAGAAACTCTTCTTCTTTTCGGATCACGTGATCGGCCGCCAAAACGAACATCACGCTTTCTTTGTCCAGCCGTTCGAGGTGGAGGGCAGCAAGTCCCAACGCTGGGGCGGTGTTTTTCGCTTCGGGCTCGAGTAGGAGGTTTTCTTCCCACGGCATGTCGAATTTCGAGGAAAGCTGGAAGATGATTTCATCAACAAGTGAATGGTTTGTCACAATAAAAACATTTTCCTTGCGGATAATCGGAAGGATACGGCTCACCGTCTTCTGTATGAGGGTTTCCTCACCGCCTATTTTTAGCAGCTGTTTTGGCATTTTTTCCCGGGACAACGGCCAGAAACGAGTTCCCGATCCTCCCGCCATGATCACAGCGAAAACAGAATCAGTTGTTTCGCTCATAAAAAGACCTCCTCTCCTGATAACGAGTTTGAAATGATTTCCGTCAAGATAGAGAAATGTAGAATCGCAAGACAACGCATTGTAAGCGTCCTATTCATTTCAGAGCGCATACTTGCTTATTATTCGTCCAGTGAATGTCCTTACTCAACAATATTTTCACTCCTTCGCCTGGTGGCGTTAGATTATGCATCTCCATATCTCCGTCGACCATGATTTTAACCAGCTCATGAAAGTTGATTTTAGGTGCCCAGCCCAGATTCTTCTTCGCTTTGTATGCATCGGCAAGAAGAAAATCCACTTCTGTAGGACGGAAATACCGGGGATCTATTTCAATAAGGGTATCCCCGGCCTTCACCGAAGATGCCAGGGACGACTTCACAGAACGGACGATCCCTTTTTCTTCGATTCCTTTTCCTTTCCATTCGATTTCGACACCGGCATAGTTTAAGGCGAATTCAACGAATTCTCGTACCGAGTGACTCTCGCCGGTTCCAATAACATAGTCTTCGGCACGATCTTGCTGTAACATCAACCATTGGCACTCGACATATTCGGGAGCAAAACCCCAGTCCCGTTTTGCATCGAGATTGCCGAGATATAACCTGTCCTGTTTCCGTCCTAGAATGGAAGCCACTGCCCGTGTGATCTTTCTGGTCACAAAGGTTTCGCCGCGACGGGGAGACTCATGATTGAAGAGAATCCCGTTACAAGCGAATAGGTTGTGGCCTTCACGGTAGTTTATCGTAATCCAGTAGGCGTATACTTTTGCCGCTGCGTAGGGGCTGCGAGGATAAAAGGTAGTATTTTCGTTTTGAGGCGGTTTCGCAGCGCCGAACATTTCGGATGAAGATGCCTGGTAATACTTCGTCGTAATGCCGCTCTTAAGGATGCTCTCAAGAAGACGCGTGGTTCCGAGCCCCACAATGTCGCCGGTGTATTCCGGCATGTCGAAACTAACCCGCACATGACTCTGTGCGGCAAGATTATAGACTTCATCGGGCTTGATATTATAAATAATGTGCGTCAACTGGCCGCCATCAGACAGATCACCGTAATGTAAAAACAGTTTCGTGCCGGTGAGATGGGGGTCCGAATAAATATGATCGATTCTCCCCGTGTTAAAGGTGCTTGCGCGGCGAATGAGACCGTGAACCTCGTATCCTTTCGACAGAAGAAGTTCTGCCAGATAGGATCCGTCCTGGCCAGTTATGCCAGTAATAAGTGCTCGTTTCAAATTTATGCCTCCGTATGGTGAATATCTAAGAGATGAATAAGTGTACACCTTCTCTTGCTTTTTACGAACGTTATTCGCAAATCTTTTCCCAGTCTCATGTTGTCCGGATTATATGGTTCAAATCGTCTTGTTTCGGATTCCATTTTAGCGTTTGTTTCAGTGTTGAGCTTTCGGCAACTAACAGAGGAGGATCCCCTGCTCTTCGATTAGATTTTTGTGCTGCTTCTTTTAATTCAATCAAATGACATTCATGATTTATTCATACTTCTGAGGAATTTGTACATTTTGTAAAATGGAAGGAGCAAGTAAAATTTATTAAGGTTATAATGTTGTTTAATTTTGTCTATTGCCGTTGAAAAAGTAATTTTTCTTTTTTTGTGCAATTTCCAAACAGCATAGACAGGCACATATTTCATGTATTCTCGCCTTATCCGAGATAGATGGATATATGGCTTACCTGCATAATCTTCAATCAGTTGAAAGGGTTCGTCACATAGATCATTACGCTCTGCATTTATTTTTGTTTGTTGACCAGGATGCATTCGGAACGAACATAAGGGTTCTTCCAGATAGGCAAAATCGCCTTGTTCAAGTATATGAAACCACAGAGCAAGATCAACAGCCTGACGGTATCTCGTATCGAAACCGGTCCCCACGTGTTTTTTTCTAAACATGACCACGGAGGGTTCCCCGATCTTATTTTTTTGTTCAAGGAGACAATCTTGGATGATTTTGGTCCCGGAGTATCCAATCTTACCTTTGTATTCCGACCAAATTTTGAGGATCGCTGATTGATAATCAATGACATTCCTCGCCGAAGCTACGAGTGATATTCCTTCGTGCGCATCCAACACCGTCACCATTTGTTCCAATGCTTTTTCTGAGGCGAGCAGGTCGTCACTGAACAAAAACTTGATATAATCTCCATGTGCTTTTTGCAGGCATAAGTTTAGATTATTGACTAAACCTATATTTTGCTTATTTACGTTTAGTTTGATTCTCGCATCTTTTTCAGCATAGTGTTGAATAACCTCGACTGAATTATCGGTTGAGCAGTTATCGATGATAACGAACTCAAAATCGGAGTAGCTCTGTCGCAGTACCGATTCAATCGCCTCGGGTAAGTACTGTGCAAAATTATAATTCGGCATGCAGATGCTAACTTTGTGATCCATGGATTATCGATTATATATTATAAATAATCTCGTTTGATACCATAAAGCATGCTAATAACAAGTACGCTTACAGCAGGATGTTTTTAGCAATAGATAATAAATAAATTTTAGCAACCTAACGTTTCGCATTGATTTTATAATATATATTCAGCACAAGCGATTCAAGCATTTTAACGAGACTTCTTTTGATAAAGTTTGAATAACTGACTCTCAATCTTAAATCATATTTATTTTGAGAATTGGACAGATCGATTTGTTCATAAACATTAAGTATATTCTGAAATGAGCCATTTATCCGTTTTGCTTTATAATGCGGATGAGTTCCTACTGCAGCAACAATTCTTTTAAGGACTTTTTTTCGAGCCTTTTGGGGGAGAGAAGAAACTATTTTAAGAAAATACCCATAGCACAACTTTTCACAAATACTTAAACGGCTCCATAAGGTTGTCAATTCGGGTGTCGTTTGTTCGTTATCACCGCCGGTTTTTTCCATAACATGCATTGTTTGAAGAAATCGGTAACGACAATAATTGACGTGCAAATCAAAGTCTTTCCCATAGTTATTCTTAACCGTTTCCAGAGCAAATAGCCATGAAGCATTATAAGCCGCGCCTGGCAAAATAACTTTATTTAAACTACTGACGAGATCTGAATTAGGTATATTTTTCAAAAAATTAGACCCACTTTGTTCCGAATCATTGAAGTAATGAAATCCGAACGATTTTGGACTGATTCCGATAGTTACCATAGGCTTCGGGAAGATCAGAATACGCTTTGCTTTTAGAAACATAACATTCATTGCATAATAATCTGGATAAGGCGACTGGAAGAATTTTCCTTTATCCAGGAGGGAAGCAATGAAGTTACTGCTCATAATGGCAAACTGCATATTATATCCAAACACAACTCTGAAATTCAAAGATTGCTTGACGAGTCGTTGCGCTTCTTCTTGTTCAAGCAAAAACGCTTCCTCTGCCGTTCTCAAAAAAACGGCATATCCATATGGCTCCAAAAAACCTTCTGGGAAGTTCGGCATAACGTTAGGGTACGAATAAAGAAATGCGCTATGATAAATAAAGTCTGGATTATCGTATTGTTGAACTAGTTTTCTAACGGTATTGAAGTACCCCTTCATCAAACAATCATCGTCGCCGAGCATGGTGACATAATCTCCGGAACTCTTATCCAGAGCATTATTCCAATTGTCGGTTACGGGAACAAAGCTATCAGTTCTGAAATATTTAATACGTGGATCATCCAGCGATCGAATGTATCCCGTGATGTCTTGTTCGGAAAAGTTATCCGATATTATTATTTCCCAATCGGAATAATCTTGTCTTCGAACGGACTCAACGGCATATTTGAGAAGTTCCAGACGATTTCGAGTCGGGAGTAGTACGGTAAATTTCATAATTCATTATCTCTTTCGAAAAACTGCCGTGTAAGCGCTCCCACGGTTTGGTAGTCTGTCAAGTGGACTTAATAACCTGCTTATAAGTCGCCCGATCTTGCGCAACCTTCGCTTCACAAAGCGAAGATTCGTTATATTTCCAAAAAACATTTCCCACCCGAAGGCATTCCATATGAGGGCACCTTTGTCGGTTGAAGTAACCCACATTCTTTCTAAACCAATTGGCTTTAATTGAGCTTCTAAGAGCGGCAGTGGTATAAGTTCCAGATGCCGCGGCGCATCTACATGCGGCCAATAACGACGGAGGATCTTAAATTGAAAAGCGTTGGGATTAGGTGTAGCAATGACCAGGATACCGCCAGGTAGCAATGATTTAGCAATCATATCGAGTGTAGTCCATGGGTCTGGCATATGCTCAATAACATGCCACAGCGTAATAACATTATAATTTCCTGCATCTTTCAAGGCAATGGAGGGATCATGACAATTATATGCTTTTATCCCGACAATATCTTTTAAAAACGTGCAACATCGTGCATCCATTTCTATAGCTTCGACTAAAAAACCGGCCTTTTTAGCTAACAGTAAAAAGCTGCCAAATGCAGATCCGATCTCAAGAAGCCTTCCCGAAGATGCAAATCGACGAACAATGTCAATTTTATACCGTTCCTCTTCGGCTCTGGTTTCTAATTGGTCAATGCTATTAGGAATAGCATAATATTGCTTCGAATAATATTCGCTCAAATCAACAGGGATTGGCCATAGATAAAGAAGGTCGCATTGACGGCATATATAGTAATTGAATTTATTTTTTGTAATCCGGTGGTTAATATCTCCAACTCGAAATTTAAGCTGCGACGCACCTTTACATCGAGGACATGTTTCAATCATACGATTTTGCTCCCAAAAAACATCACTACGATTCATTGTCAACGACTGCATGTTCAGAACATTTTAGTCGCTTCTCATGTTGAAAATAATATACTATTTTATCTCGGGATCCCCATAGAAACCGGCCTTCGCCGGACATGCCAAAGCAGGAGGTAGGCGAAAATTACCCACCGCCTTCGCAGTCGTTTAATCGAAAACAAGGTTATTAGGTTTAGCAAGCTATACAGTAAAAACTGATATGCGTTCTGCATAAATCCCAACGCCAGCAATCCGATCCATGCAGCAGAAGACAGCTGTAGATTTTTTTTAAAGAACATATATCGCGATTGCCATGACTCGACACGAGAGCGCAGATTTACTTCCTTCATGCTCTGGCTGCCGAGATGATATATCTTTACTTCTGGCACATGATAGACCAACCATCCGGCACGTTGCATTCTATAGCACCAATCCGTTTCCTCGTAGAGAAAAAAGTAATCTTCATCAAGCATTCCGACCGCATCGATAGCCGTTTTGCGTACCACCATGCATGCTCCCACGATAAAATCTACGGGAGTTGGTTCATTAAAATTAGGCGGATATCTTCGTACTACTTTTTCAAAGGTCTTCGGTGAAACGAATCGGACTAGACTTTTACTTAGAAATTCAGTCAACAACAGCGGGAATGACCCAACGGAGTTCTGGTTCGTTCCGTCGGAGTTAAGAAGTTGCGGTCCGCACATCCCCGCCTCTGGATGTTGCTCCATGAATTCGACCAAGGAATCTAGCGCCGTTTTCTTGAGCACCGTATCGCTGTTCAAAAGGACGGCATATTCCCCCCGCATCCTCCTGATCGCGACGTTATTAGCTCGGGCGAATCCCAGATTCGAGGTATTGACGATCACCGTTGCGTGCGGGTAGGCTTGAGAAACAGCTTCAACGCTATCGTCGGTGCTCGCATTATCAACCACAAATAGTTCAAAGGGAGCATCTCCGGCTGTGTTGTAGATTGATGCCACGCAATCTAGCAAAAGCTGTTTCGTATTCCAGTTAATGATTATTATCGATAGTTTAATATTATTTTCCGTCATACAGACACAAATCTCGTTATGAAACGAGAGCCCCGTACAGTTTCATCAGCCTGTTACCGAAACTCTCCAAAGAAAAACATTTCCTTACGATGTCTTTGCACTTAGATGATAAGTTATTATACTGTTTCTGGTTTCTCCATAGGTTGAGAATTTCCAATGCGAGATCATCTACGCCGTGCGTTGGGTCATAGATTACACCAACGCCATACTCCTCTATCAACTCCGTTCCGCCTTCTCCCTCTCGTGCAACAATGGGATTGCCTGCAGCCATGCCTTCCAACAAAACCATGCCAAATGCTTCGTGGTAGGAAGGAAGGATGGTAAAATGAGTCAGGGAAAGTATCTCAGGAAGATCTGCTGTCCAGCCCGTAAAATAAACATTCCCACCAAGCCCAGAATCGCTAATTTTTTTCTTTAGACCTTCATAATACAGTCCGCTCAACGGATCACCACAAATGATCAGCAGCGGATTCTCACCCTTTTGTTTGCACTTCGCAGTAAAATCGATAGAGACTTCATGGCTTTTTTGCGGTATGATGCTGGAGACGTGGCAAAAAACGATGGTATACTGATGAATACTCAAACGCTGTTTCCATAATTCACGTTTTTCTAAGTTTGGGCTCGTAAAATATTCGACGTCCAGTCCCGGCCTTATTAAATGAATTTTGTCCGGCGATACACCCTTCGCAACGAGAAGGTCCTTTTGTTTATTCGATACAACAACAACCTTATCAGTCAATTTATAACCGAGATGATAGCGACGTACGTTCATGGTGCTTACAACCGGCTTTCGCGTCAGCCATGAAACAATAATGCCGAAATAATCGGCTCGGTCCAAATAGGTATGAATTACGTCAATACTATTTTTTTTCACGAGTCGAATCAATAATAAAATATCATGAATACCTTTTAAGCGGATGCCGTGATATTCCACCCCGATAGCATTGACCTCCTCAGAGACATATCCCAGTGTTCCGCGCCCGACGACTATGAGATGATGTCCCATCTTGTGCAGTGCCGCTACTTGGTCGAGAAACACTCTCTGAGCGCCATAACGGTCGTTTTTAGATATGATGAGAAGTATGTTCAAGTATTTCCATAAGAATTACTAGTGTTACCGGCACTATAGCTCAGCTACGATATCATACACACTTTTTTATAACAACAATTATTTTAACCTCTTCGGACTTCGTAATAAAATCCGTTCGCTGCGTTATAAACAATTTGGGCTCATATTCGCGGTGATGAATAACTGCATGAATGTCAATAAATCCGAAGTGATCAGTCTCCGATAAATAGGAAATGTAGCTCCTTGAGCTGGCAGCGCAATTTATATTGCATGACGCATTATCATGCGCAGAATTGCCAGTGATAGCCCTAGAAATGATTCGAAGAATCTGGCATAGTGCGCAGTTTTCTTCTCATAACTCTCATCGGTTTCATCATTTATGAATCCCCATTTTGATTTGTAAGTGTTTAATTATTTACTTTATCAGATCTGTCAGTATGTTGATCTTAAGCACCGGATAATACGCTGGTCCTTGCATCGTTTACGGTATGCCCTGAAGCGATTCAAAATAACTCGTGTAATCCCCAACCATCCGCTCTTTTTTGAATCGTTCAGCAACCCAACGAGGTCCGGCTTCGGACATTTTTCGTCTCAGTGCATCATCACGCAGTATTCGAAGAATTTCGGCCGCCATTGCACTCGGGCCGCCATCCACAAGCACGCCAGCAGGACATCCTTCGAGGGAGTCACGTATCCCTCCTTCATTAACGGAGACAACCGGTGCTCCCATGGCCAGTGCCTCAAGAACCCAGATGCCAAAGCCTTCATTGCGGTGTGTACTGATCGCAAGGCTAATATCGGCATAAAAGGCGCTCATCTCTTCCTTTGACAGTCTTCCGGTCCAAAGAAGTTGATCGGTAAGCCCGAGTTCCGCGGCTCGCTTCTTGAAGTCATCAACTGGAATTGAACCCGACTCAGACGCTACAAGAGCGAAACGCACGTGGGGAATTTCCTTTTTTATTTGAAAGAATGTATCAAGAAACTCAATCTGATTTTTCCAGAGGTCTCCTACGGTTCCAATAACGGGTGTCGAAGACGGCAGGCTGAAACGGTTCCGAAATATACCGCGCTGAACAGTTGCAGGGTTAAATCGCGACAGATCTATTCCGTAATAGATAATTTTTACTCTTGAAGCAATTTCAGGTGAAAAAGTTACTATCTTATCCCTGATGTAGCGGGAAATCGTGACAATACTTTTCATGCGTTTGAGAATAAATCGAGACCGTATGAACTCAGATACCTGAACTGTGTAGATAAGTTTAGGCTTTCTGCCGGAGAGAAGAGTACCAATCCACGCCTGGATGATATCGTGACCCCGTTGAATCGCGATTATCTCAAACTGGCCATCGCGGATCGCTTTCGCTGTTTTTACGACAGACGTCAGAGCGTTCAAACCGTTCCTATGGATCGGATAGAGATTGATCGCGCTGTTTTCGAACATGTGCACTAATGGAGTTTCGGGCCGGCAAACAAGTCCGATAATATCGCCTTTTTCGATCAAACCTGGCAATAGGTCGCGTAAAAACTCCTCCCCTCCTCCGCGGCCTCTGAAATTGTTCACAAAAAGAATTTTCATAATATTTGCAGAACGCGGGAGCATAGAGTAGTAACTCTACCGCGTTGTCTCTCATGCTCTATGCACTAGCGCTTTCTACCTTATGCCCCATGCCCACTGTTTTTTTCAAGATACTCCCAAGCCTTTGCGTATTTTGCGAACACGTAATAGGAATGAAATAAGTTTAATACCAGCCCGGCCTTACCGTCGAGAAAACCGAGTCGCAAAAAATATTTGTGCATAAATGTAGCAAGCGGCCTGAGGATAATATTTACCCATCCCGTTTTAAATCGGCTGATTCCTTTTTCTGCTAGGACATCGACCGCCAGTGAAGAATATTTGTTGATCGACGTCATATATGAAGTAAGATCAGGATAAGCATAATGCAGAAGAGCGTGTTCTGTTGTCCCGATTCGGCCCTCCACCTTAATCGCCTCATGCACTGCTCGGTTCTCGAATCGTCCTTTACCCTTCCGGAAAAGACGGAGGTTATAATCCGGGTACCAGCCGCCGTGCCGGATCTGTTTATCAAGAAAATAGGTTTTCCTTGGAATGCGGTATCCATCGAACGTGTCAGGCGATGCAACAATCCTGCGAATCTCATCACCAAGTTCCGGCTCGACCGGTTCATCTGAATCAAGGCTCAAAACCCATTCTCCTGTCGTATTGTCGATAGCAAAGTTCTTCTGACTGCTGAAACCGAGCCATTCCTGATAAACGACTTTATCCGTATACTCCTGGCATATCTCGACAGTTTTATCTGTGCTGCCAGAGTCGACGACAACGATTTCATCGGCCCACCTAACGCTCTCCAGGGTGCGCCGTATGTTTGGTTCTTCATTATAGGTGATAATCGCGATTGATAATTTGGGAGACATGTTATTATAGTGAAACTTTCAGTGACAGAGTCTTAATTTTTTGTTCCAATACTTCAAGCGCCTCATCGACGCTAATCCGTTTCATGCACTCATTGTTTGCGCACTTGTGCGGTTTGCAGGGATAGCACGACAGCCGTCTGGTGATGACTTGGTGTCCCTCTCCCCAAGGCCCCCATTTTCGTTCATCAGTAGGACCGAAAAGGGCTACTGCCGGCACGCCGACTGCAGCGGCCATGTGCATGGGGCCGGAATCAACACCGAAAAAGAGGTTCGATCCACGATAAATCGATATATTCTCACGCAGGCTAGTTATCCCGCACAGATTCAAACCGTCAAAAGGACCCTGTTTTTCGATCTCGGCGTACAGCGCCGCATCTTCCCTTGCGCCGGTGTATATGAAGTGCGCCCTGTATTGCCGCTGCAACACTCGCATCACCGCGCTGAAACGGTCTAGCGGCCACTGCTTGGCAGGAAGACTTGCTGCCGCGTGGATGACGATTTTGAGATCAGACGGTTTCCAGCCTTTTCCATTGAAAAGGGAGTGGGCCTTGGCCTCTCCTTCCGGAGATGGCCAGAGTTCAAGGTGTTGGGTCCGAACCGGGATTTCGAGCCTCCGAAGGCAGTCTAGAAAATTATTGACTTCGTGTTGGTCATTTCTGTAAGTCACAGAATCAGTAAGAAAAAGCCGTCGTCCTTCAGTGGCGAACCCGATGCGGCGCGGGATTCCCGCTGCCCAGACAAGCAGAGCGCTTGACACGGACCGCTTCAGAACAAAGGCAGCATCATACCGCACCTCTTTTATCTTCCGCCGGTACTGCATATAGCTGGTGAGTTTATTTTGTTCCGATTGATTGCTATAGCGGTGGATAGTTTTTATTTCGAACGGTATGATCCGGTCCACATAGGGACAGCCCTCGAGGACCTGTCCGGAGAATGGCTCGAGCATCAAGTCAATGCGGGCCAAGGGAAAAGCTACGCGCAGGTTTCTGAGAAACGGCACAGTAAGGACCGTATCACCGATAAAGCGATAACGCAGAACAAGTATTTTATTAGCCTTCAATATCATCGCTCTTCCTGCGACGTCTGCAGGAGGATCCATTCAACTGCTTCGGTGATAGTGTGGGCAATGAAATGAGGCTTATTCAGATAACCAGGCCGTACATTTCCCGCGTCGTTCGGCGCAAAGCCCGAGTTTACAAGAATAGACCTCGCCCCTGCCCGCTGCCCGAGTTCCACATCGCTCCACTTGTCTCCCACGACAAATGATCGTTTCACATCAATGCTTAAGTCCCTCGCTGCACGGTCAATCATGCCGGTCCCCGGCTTACGACAATCGCATGCTGTCGTGAAGTGGGAATTGCCTGCCTTCGGATGGTGTGGACAATAGTAGATGCCGTCTATGCTCGCGCCTTCCTTCAGAAGCAATTGTTTGAGCAGAACATGGGTTTCCTGGACAAAGGATTCGGAGAAATACCCGCGCGCCACCCCCGATTGATTCGTGACGAGAACAACTTTGAGACCTTTCTCGTTCAGGCGCTTGATGGCTGCGCCGGCGCCGGAAATCAGCCTGAGCTGGTCCAGGTCGTTTAGGTACCCCACTTCTACATTGACCGTACCGTCTCGATCGAGAAATACTGCTCTGTTCATAAGTTGTTCAGAATAAATGTTTCCCATTCCTCTCGCTCAGTTATCACGAATTCAATGCGGAGCGCCCAGATGCCGTCTGGTTTGAGCGTTCGAAGCCGAACAGCGTCTTTTTCCGTGGTAACAATCATGTTTACTCGGTCATCGGCCGCCTTTTTTAATACCTCTGCCAGATCCGCCTTTTTGAACTCATAATGATCAGGGTAGATGCGTTCTTCCGATACGACAGCGCCGAGTGCTTTCAGTAACGACGTGAAGGATTCTGGATGAGCTATGCCCGAAAACGCCAGAACCTTTGTTCCGCGCAGCACCGACAGCGGTTTGAATTCACCGGTGCGATTATCAACCAGGTCAAGAGGACGCTGAAAGGACGTAAAGATCCGGGCTGAAGTTAACCGTCTTATCCTAGACTTGAGCGCCTCGATTGATGCTATGGCATCACTTCTGGTAATAATGACTGCTTGTGCACGACTGAGGGCTTCGATCGGCTCCCTGAGAATTCCTGCGGGAAAGATTTTTCCATTCCCGAAGGGGTCGGCGGCATCCACCAGCGCAATATCGAGGTCCCGCTTTAACCTGAAATGCTGAAAACCGTCATCAAGGATTACCACACTAGCGTTGAAGCGCTGTATCGTGCGTTGCGCTGCGGCAATGCGATTGCAACCGACTACGACGGGAACGCCGGGAAGCTTGGAACCGATCAGGACCGGTTCGTCGCCGCCTGTTGCGGTGTCGGTGAGAACGGTTTGCTCGTCCGACACTATCAGCGTTTGTGATTCATCTTTTCTTCCATAACCGCGGCTGACAACTGCTGGGTGCATCCCCTTTTCCAACAGAAAACCTGCAAGGGAAACAACGAGAGGGGTCTTGCCAGTTCCTCCGAGGGTAATATTGCCTATGGAAACGACCTTGCACGGCAGTGATCTGCTAATTAAAATTCCATACTGGTAAAGAATCTTACGCAGCCTGACGCCGGCCCGGTACACTAGGGAGAGTAAATACAAGACTACGCCGAGCAGAAGCGACTTCTTTCTCCCGTACATCACATCTACGACAGAGGATTTATTGAGCAACGATCAACCTGCCGATGGCATCAAGCGTCTTTTTTGCGGCGCCGGAATTGGCTTCAATTACGCGAAACGCCCGCTCGCCGATGTTCCTGGCGCGCTCCGGATCGGCAAGCAGGCTGTCGAGTTGTTCATAGAGTTCGCTTTTATCTTTTACCATAATACCGCCGCCCGAGGACAGTAGCGCCTCCGATATTTCTTTGAAGTTGAACATGAAACGGCTAAAAATAACGGGTTTTTTCATCGCGGCCGGTTCGAGAAGATTGTGTCCTCCAACCTTGACAAGACTCCCGCCGACAAAAGCAATGTCACAAATGGCATAAAAGGTCCTTAATTCACCGATAGTATCCAAGAGAAGAACATCCCTTACTGGCCCTTTTAGATTGGTCCGGCGCTGGCATTCGTAGCCAGCGCTATTGATGATCCCCTCTACTTCGTCGAAACGCTCTGGATGGCGGGGGGCGATAATCAGAGTAAGCATCGGATATTTTTCCCGCAAACGGGTGAAGATATCGAGAAGCGCCGTTTCTTCGCCGCGGTGGGTGCTCCCCGCTGTGATGACTTTTTTCCCGGTCTGGATATTGACCGGGTTTAATCGGGAGAGAGAAATTTTCTGATCAAATTTTAGATTCCCGGTCACTATGACCTTTTCGGGATTCGCTCCGATGTCCTTGATTCTGAGAGCGTCTTCATCTGATTGCATGCAGAACAGAGTTACCTGGTCAAAGACCTGGCTAAAAAATGTTTTGAATTTATGGTAATTCCCGAAAGACTTCGATGAGATCCTGCCGTTGATGAGCGCGGAAGGGATCCCGGCACGCTTGAGTTCACGGAAGAAGTTAGGCCACAGTTCCGTTTCCGCGACCAGCACAACCGCAGGGTTGATGTTGCGAATAACGTGCCGCACGATACAGGGATAATCGAAGGGGAAATAAAAAACGGCGTCCGCCTCAGGCACGCGGCGCCGAGCAGTATAATGGCCCGTGACAGTCACCGTCGATAGGATCAGCTTGCGGTTGGGATATTTTTTTTTGAGCTCCCGGACCAGAGGGTGTGCAGCCATTACTTCGCCGACTGATACGGCGTGGACCCATATCGGCCGGGCCCCCTTGATGATTCTCATGACGCTTTTTCTAAGCCGGCCGAGTTTTTGTGTCAAGCCTCCCCGGTACTTGGGAACGGTAATCAATTTGAACAGGATCACCGGTGAAAGCACGATTGTGGCCACAATCAAAAACAGATTATAGATGACATACATATATCACCTTCCCGCTTCAAAAGAAAAATTCAACATTTCTGGCGGTCATACACTAGCTCCAGATAAAGGCGCATAACTCATACTGATCGGTGTGGCCTAAGCTAAAATAAATGAGTCTCAGATGAAAGGATAACCGCAGACACAAATGCAGAGAAGGCTGCATTAACTTCATTTAGCTAACATCTGTGTCTCACCTTTTCAGGTTTCATCAGTCTGTTTTTTAAAATACCTGTCTGCGCGGGCCATGAGACGGTTCAAGGCCACTTTCAATTCCCTGCGTTTGATTTCGAGCTCTTCCGTGGATATCCCTTCGACAATAATTGGATCACCATACATGATGATCCCTTCGGTAAACGGGACAGGAAGCAGATATTTGTCCCAGATTTTTTTCAGGATCCAGTAACGCTTCGCACCGGTAATTACTGGCACGATAGGTTTCTTGAGTTTTCCGGCCAGATAGGTCACGCCCTGCTTCACCTCATAGAGAGGACCGCGAGGACCGTCTACAGCAAGCGCGATGCTTTTGCCTCTTCTTAAACCGTCGACGAGACCAAGGAGGGCACGGTCACCTTTTCGTTTACTTGAACCGCGCACAACCTCAAAACCAAACCGATGCAGAATCCCCGCCTGGATTTCACCGTCCCGGCTTTCGCTAGCGGGAATGACGATTCCCGAATGTCTATGATTATGGAACAACAGAAACTGCCTTCCATGCCAGAAAGCGTAAATAATGTTTTTCCCTTCTGCGGCAAGTCCCTCCGGGATCGTCTTGTTTTCAAGGTGAATGCGGACCGTCCTGCTCCAGATCGAAAGCAACTCCCAGCCGAGGAAGGATAATATGCGTTCCCTGAACTTCACATCGACCTCGCGTGTGTTTCGTCGCGAAACTGCTGCTCGTAGAGGTTTTTATACTCTCCTCCTCGTGACAGAAGTTCATCGTGCCTTCCCTGCTCCACGATCTGTCCTTCTTTCAGGACAATGATTCTGTCGGCGTTCATGATCGTAGAGAGTCGGTGGGCGATGACAAAACTTGTTCTGCCCACCATGAGCCTGTCGAGAGCATTCTGCACCTCCCGTTCAGACTGTGTGTCGAGCGATGACGTTGCCTCATCAAGGATGAGCACGGGGGCATCCTTCAGAAGCGCCCGCGCAATGGCAATTCGCTGACGCTGGCCTCCGGAGAGTTTGACACCTGCTTCGCCGATGATCGTATCATACCTGTGCGGAAGCTTTTCGATAAAATCATCGGCGTATGCTGATTTTGCAGCACTCATAACATCCTCAAAGGATTTTGCCATATTCCCGTAAGCGATGTTATTCCTGACCGTGTCGTTGAACAGAATGGTCTGCTGCGTAACAATGGCGATCAAAACTCGGAGGGATTCTTGGGTCGCGTCGCGGATATCCTGTCCATCAATGAGAATGGCACCCGCTGAGACATCAAAAAAACGGGGAATGAGGTTGACCAGCGTGGTTTTTCCTCCACCGCTCGTGCCCACGATCGCAACAGTTTCTCCCGCACGAACAGAGAGCGAAATATCCTTCAGGACCATCGCGTCTTCATATCGAAATGAAACGTTGTGGAATTCTATGGCTCTGAAGTCTTGATGTATTTGTACGGCTCCGGGACGGTTTTTGATCTCCGGCTCTGTATCGAGCACCTCGAAAATACGCTTCGCCGCTGCTACCCCGTCCTGAACCATGTTGTTTACGCCATTTAACTCCTTGAGCGGACGATACAAAAAATACAGGGCAGCCATAAAGGAGAAGAATTCCCCGACTGTCATCCTGCCGCCGATGATCCAGTAGCCGCCGATGAGAATTACAACCGCGATACCGAAGGTGCTGATGGTTTCCATGATTGGGTGGGCGATCGCGCTGACTTTGATCTGGCGCATGAGGGAGTTGAAAAGACCCTTGTTGCGTTCAGCAAACCGCCTGTTTTCGTAGGCTTCCATGCCGAAGGCCTTGACGATCCGAATTCCAGCAATGGTTTCGTGCAGGTGAATGGTGAGATCGCCGTACTGTTCCTGCATCTGCGTGCTTGCGCGGCGGTAACGCCGACTGAACTTGGACAGCGCAACGCCTAGCAAGGGCATGACCACAACGGAGAAGAGGGCGAGCCGCCAATCCTTATATAAGACATATACCGTGAGGGCGACCATGGTAAGCAGTCCCTGCACCAGGCTCGAAGGGGCCCTGGTTAGTGCGCCCTGCACCAGGTTTACGTCATTGATGATTCGGGAAATCAGAACTCCGGTGGGGGTCCTGGCATAAAACGAAAAAGAGAGTTCGGTAAGGTGACAATAGAGCTGATCGCGAATATTATTAACGATCCGCTGGCCAATATAACCCATAAGGTAATCGCGCGCATATGCTGCGGCGCCCTTCAGAATGACGACGATCATTAGCGCTGGCGGCAGGAGGAGCAGCAATTTGACGTCTTTCTTCAAAAACACGCTGTCCAGGACCGGCTGCACAAGATAAGCCTGGATAGAGATCAGTCCGCTCGTGATCCCCATGAAAACAAGGGACCAGAAAAGCCGTAACTTGTACGGTTTCAAATATGTCAACAGTCTTTTATATATTTCCATGGGAAGAACGCGAGCCGTTTCTTATGAATTCAAGAACAACACCTGCAACACGGGCGCTAGCACCCTTTTCCCCCAGTTGCGCTCGTATGCCGCCCAGCTGGGTCCGGACGTTTTGATAATAATCCTTATCGGTCAGCAAGACCGTCAAGGCATCTGCCATGTTCCGGGGCGTCGCCTCATGCTGAACCAGTTCGGCCACAACGCGCTTCCCGGCAACAATGTTGACCAACCCGATATGCTCCACATCGATAAGCAAGCTGCCGATGAAATAAGACAGAGCAGAAATCCGGTAAACAATGACCATGGGGACCGCCATCAACCCGGTCTCAAGCGTCGCAGTTCCGGAGGCCACCAGTGCCACATCGGAAGCGCGGAGGACATCGTAGACCCTGCCGTCCGTTAGTGTCACCGGGACCGGGCTCTTATTGATGAACGATCTGATAAAATCCGGCGAAAGCGTCGCAGCAACGGGCAATATATATTGCAAGTCCTGAAACCGTCTGTTGAGAATATCCGCGGCACCAAGCATGCCAGGCAAAAGGGTCGATATTTCTTTTCTTCTGCTTCCCGGCAGCATTGCAATGGTGCGTTTCGCCGGGTCCAACCCAAAATGGGCTTTTGCCTCAACCTGATTATACCCGGATTGTACAACATCAGTCAACGGATGCCCGACAAAACGGACGTCTACGCCGGCCTTTTTATATAGCTCAACCTCGAATGGGAACACGACGATCATAGCCTTGACCAAATCGGCAATTTTTATTATCCGGCTCTTTCGCCAGGCCCAAACCTGCGGACTGATATAATATAAAATCGGAATACCGATCTTCTTCGCCCTCTTGCCGAGCATGATGTTGAAGTCGGGGAAATCGATCAGGATAAGCAGGTCCGGCCGCTCTTCTGCAAGAAACCGTTTGAGCATGCTGAACACCCGGCAAATCGGTCGAAGATGAGTCAATACCTCGGTAGCGCCGACCACCGATATTTGCGATGCATCGGCCAGAAGACGGACACCTGCTTCCTCCATTCTCTTGCTGCCGACTCCGAAGAAAGCAATCAAAGAGTCCTGCTGCCGAATCTCCCGCACCAGGTTGGCGCCGTGAAGATCGCCTGATGCTTCACCGGCGATAATCAGAATCTTTTTCATCTCTTTGTCTCTGAACTGACTTCTGACCTCTTGCATCTGAATCAAAGCGCTTGTTTTACGGCATCTGATACCTGCCTGATCTGCGCTTCACTCAGTTCGGGATACATGGGCAGCGATATAACCTCCTGGCAGATCTGTTCCGTAATGGGCATGCTGCCCGCATGCATACCAAGATGCTTGTATGCCTGCTGAAGGTGAAGCGGAACTGGGTAATAGATCATGGAAGACGTTTTCTTGCCGTCATCAAGCCTTTTTTTGACCGCATCCCTGTTCTTGATCTTGATGGTGTACTGGTGAAATACGTGGTCCATGCCCTGCAACTCAGAAGGTGTCACGATGCCGGAGCCAGCAAAGCACGCATTATAGAGCCGGGCATTTTCCCTGCGTTTTTCGTTGTATTCATCAATATGCCTGAATTTGATCTGAAGAACGGCTGCCTGAATTTCGTCAAGCCTGCTGTTGAACCCGATCTCGTCGTGATAGTATCGCACGTGACTACCATGGTTCCGGAGTTTCTGAAGATGTTCAGCCAAGTTGCGGTCATCGGTGATCACCATGCCGCCGTCACCGTATCCGCCGAGATTCTTACTCGGGAAAAAACTGAAGCATCCGAGATCGCCGAGGGATCCTGCTTTTTTGCCGTGATACTCGGCGCCAAAAGATTGTGCGCAGTCCTCGACAACGTGCAAGTTTCTTTTTTTTGCGATTTTCAAAAGCTCATCCATTTCTGCGGGTTGTCCATAGAGGTGAACCGGGATGACGGCCTTTGTTTTATCGGTGATCGCCGCTTCTACTTTATTCACGTCTATATTGAACGTTTGGGGATCAATATCGACAAAAACAGGAGTCGCACCGATATAGGAAATGGCTTCAGCCGTGGCGATGAACGTGAATGGAGACGTAATGACTTCATCACCGCGTTTGATCCCTGCAGCAAGCAGTGCTAAGTGCAGCGCGTCTGTGCCTGATGCCACTGCCACGGCATATTTCACCCCATGGTAGGCGGCGACTGCTTCTTCGAGCGCTTTCACCTGGGGTCCCAGGATGAAGTGGGTGCTTTCCATGACACCAAGTACCGCGTTAGTTATTTCCTGTTTTATTGCATTGAACTGAATCTTGAGATCTACCATGGGAACCGTAAAGGGCATGTTACCAAAACTCCTCTCTTCTGGCCTGAGCAAACAGGAATGACATATTATTAACCGTTCCTTCTGTCTATTCATTCTATGCGTCCCGCCACAGCCGGGACCCTATGGTTTCCTAACACTGTCTAAGGGACTGGGACGAAACCGGTAATTCCCTCCGTGATATTACCGGCTATGGTCGTCGCCAAGGCGAGGGCCCGTCTGCCTTCGATGCCTGATACGAGAGGTCTGGTCCCGTCCTGCACGCTCTTTACGAAAGCCCGTATTTCATCAGCAAGAGTATCGCGTCTGTCCGTCGCAATGGGATGAGTAACGAACTCTGAGAGGGGGGATACCCTTTTTCGCGAAACGGACGCATGCTGGGTCTGATAGTCCGAGAGATAGACGTTCCCTCCGTCAAAAACGCGGAGGATGCGTTTTTTCTCGTCCGACACCCTGCTTGCAGAAACATCGGCAACACAGCCATTCTCAAAGACAATTCGTGCCGTTGCAATGTCAATCTCGCTGGTTATCACGGCTGCACCGGCCGCGCTGACTTCCTTAAGCGCGGAACCGGCCAGGTCCATTACGACGTCGAGATCGTGGATCATAAGATCGAGCACTACACTCACATCAGTGCACCGTATGGTGAAAGGCGCCGCCCGCTCTGCAAACATGTATCGAGGAGACTTGATCATCGACCGGACAACCATCACCGCCGGATTGAACCGCTCGATATGCCCTACCTGCATGATCACTCCTTTTTTTGCTGCTAGGGCTATCAGGTCATCTGCCTGTTCGAGCGTTGCGGTCACGGGCTTTTCAATCAGGATATGTACGGCTTTCTCGATAAACAGTTTCGCGATGCGATGATGCAGGACTGTGGGGACGACGATGCTAACAGCGTCTACGAAACCGATTAATTCCATCGGATCAGCAAAGACGCGCGTATTTAATTTTTTCGCGATCTGACCGGCCCGATCTTGATCCGCATCCACGACGCCTATAAGATCGACATCGGAAAGACCTGCGTATTTTTCTGCATGGAACCGTCCAAGATAACCTACCCCGACAACACCGACTCTGATTTTTTTCATGCGAGTTCCTTCGAATCATGCATTGCCACGATCGCAATTCCTGCCCGCTCGGCATCACGGATTACTGCTTGCCGGTCGATGATGATGGTCTTGCCTGCTTCAACGGCAAGACAGGAGGCCTTGACATGTTCCATGGTTTTTATCGTCAGCAGGCCGATTGCGGGAAGATCAAATCGCAGGTCCTGTTGGGGTTTGCAGACTTTAATCACGACCGCGCCTCCGCCGCATAGAGTGCCGCCCCGGCGTATGGCCTCGTCGGTTCCCTCTATGGCCTCCACGGCAAGCACGGCCTGGTCTTTTACCACGACCGTCTGTCCGATATCGAGCCTGCCGATCTCCTTCGCCATTAGCCAGCCGAATTCAATGTCCTGTTTTTCATCCTTCGTCGGTTTTCTTTTCGTCAAAATACCATTCGTAGCAACGATGTTATCGAGAAAAAGTGTTGATTCGCGCACCATGATTCCTTCCGATTCAAGCTCCTGCGCTAGGGCTCGGAGGATGGAATCATCCTTTTTGTGAATCATCCTGGCGAGCAGGGCCACGGCGCGGAAGTCGGGCATTCCTCCTTTGAAGAGGCGGGTTTTTTTTATACCCCCGGCCATAAGCACGTCCTGGACTCCCTGGTCCTTGAACGTCTTGATAAGTTTGCTCAGTTGTCCGACTTTTATCCAAGTGATACTGTCAACGCACTCCGCAAGCTCCGGCAGTGTCTCGCCTTCATGTGCCACCGCGATGACCTGCATCCCCTTTTCCCGTGCAGCGCGTGCAAAGGCTATGGGGAAATTTCCGTTGCCTGCAATTAATCCGATTTTATCCATGATTCATTGTAATCTGCTTGCCGAATATCGCTTTCTCTTTCTCGTTACCGCGTAATCCCTCGTTTGGAAGTACGGATGAATTCGATGAGCACGTTCACTTCCGGTGAAGCGGCAAGGTCATTCAGCGTCTTTTTAATCGCTTCATCCTGGGTCAGTCCTGATCGAAAAATGATTTTATACGCTTTTTTAAGTGTTGAAATGGCCTGCTCGGAAAAACCTTTTCTTTTGAGCCCGACCAGGTTCAGACCATAGAGCTGAGCGCGATTACCCGCAGCGCTAACGTAAGGAGGAATATCCAGGGTAACAGCAGACTGTCCGCCGATAATGGCGTAGGGCCCGATTCTTGCGAACTGGTGCACGGCCACGATCCCACCGAGAATTGCATGATCGCCGATTACAATATGTCCGCCAAGCGCCACGGAGTTCGCCATGATAATATTATTGCCAAGCCTGCAGTCATGTGCTACGTGGGAATAGGCCATCAGAAAGTTCTTGTTGCCAATGACCGTTTTCCGATCCTCCTTAGTCGTCGCACGGTGAACCGTCGCGCATTCGCGAATCACGTTGTCATCGCCGATGATCAGATAGGTCTCTTCGTTCCGATAGCCAATGTCTTGGGGTGCGGTCCCTATACTCGAAAACGGGAAAATATGGTTTCGCTCGCCGATCGTGGTCCAGCCCTCGATCAAAACGTGTGAACAGATTTTCGTGTCCCTACCTATACCGACGTGCTCGCCGATGACCGCATAAGGGCCGACCTCCACTCCTTCCGCGATCCGAGCGTTCGGATGCACGATAGCCGTTGGATGTATATTCACGTTGTTCTCCAAAATTAGCTGCATGCCTATTTGTCCACGATCATGGCTTTCATTTCCGCCTCAGCAACAACCGCATTGTCGACAAGGGCCTGCGCCTTTAAGCTCATGATATTGGATCGTTGCCTGATTACGTCGAGTTCGAAGCGCAGCTGGTCTCCCGGAAAAACCGGCTTACGGAATTTTGCGTTGTCGATGCTCATGAAGTATATTACTTTGTTTTTAGCCTGGTCCGATGGAACCGACTTGAGCGCCAGCACCCCGCCGGTCTGGGCCATTGCCTCAAGGATGAGCACTCCTGGCATAATCGGATGGCCAGGGAAATGTCCCTGGAAAAAAGGTTCGTTCATGGTTACATTTTTGATGCCTACAATTCTCTTTCCTATTTCCATCTCGACAATTTTATCGACCAGCAAAAACGGATACCGGTGAGGAATGATTTCCATAATTTCCTGAATTCCGATCATGACTGCCCTCCCTTTTTACTCATGGATATGCTTTCCTTCAATTCGGAAACTTGTTTTTCAAGCTTCATAAGTATTTTTCTCAATTCAGGCAGCTTCGGCAAAACGACCTGGACTTTCAGCCAATCGCGGAGGGGCATAGCATTAAAAAACCCGGCGATGATTTGGCCCGGCGCCACATCTTTCGTTATCGCCGCTCTTCCGCCAGCCATCACACCGTCACCTACCGTTATATGGTCGGATACCCCTGCCTGCCCGCCGAACACCACATAATTCCCAAGGGTACTGCTGCCCGCGATGCCGACTTGCGACGCCAGCAGACAGTGCTCGCCGATTGTTACGTTATGCGCCACCTGCACCTGATTATCGAGTTTCGTCCCTTTCTTGATGACCGTATTGCCGAGCGTTGCTCGGTCAATCGTGCAATTTGCACCAATCTCGACGTCCTCCTCAATGATTACGCCGCCGACCTGGGGAATTTTGTGATGCGTTCCCCCATCTGTAACAAAACCGAAACCATCGCTTCCGATTACCGTGCCCGCATGGATGATTACCCTTTCCCCGATGGTTATTGATGCACCGATGCTTACATTTGAATAAATAACAGTATCATCTCCTACGGATGAGCCCTGCCCGATATAGGCGCCGGGATAGAGCGATACACGATCACCGATCCGCACGTTATCATCCACAACCGCGCAGGAATGGATCGACGGATCCGCTCCGATGACAACATCGCGGCCGATTGAAGCCCGTTCGCTGATGCCAATGGCCCGATAAGGTTTGACATAGAACAGCTCAATGGCACGTGCAAAGGCAAGACGCGGATTGTTTACGCGAAGCAGCGGCAAAGACGCCTTAGATATTTCCAGGGGAACGAATGCAGCTGCAGCATGGGACTTTTCAAGTTCCTTGAGCTGATGCGCACCGGCAATATAAGTAATGAGCCCCTCACCTGCGTCCTGAAGGCCGGCAACCCCGGTGATTTCACCGTCACCGGGTCCCATTAATTCCGCTTGAAGCCTTTCAGCCAAGTCTTTCAGTTTCATAAACTATCCATTCTTCGTAATGCGGAAGGTCTTTCTACTTTTGTGTTTCTTCCTTCTTATCCATTTCCGCGATCACCTGATCGGTAAGGTTAAGGCTTTCGTCAGCGTACAGGATAGACGGGACCTCGGCCTTTGAAAGAATATTAATGGTCTTGTTTAAAACAAGAGATACTTTTTCTTTCGTGGCGATATCTTTGAGAACGACGACCATCTGCTGATTGAAATCATTGGACAGTTCTTCGTTTTTCTTGCTTATTTCTCCGCTGAATTCCTCCCGCTTCTTCTGAAAATCACTGATCTTGTGGCTCAGCGTTTCTTCCTTGTCTTTTAGAGCTTTTTCGTTCAGTAGTTTGCCTTGTTTCTGTTTGGCATACTCATCCTGCATCTTTTGAATTTCATCGGCATCCATGTCCAGAATCTTCTTGCGGCTTTCATAGTATTCCCGGACGATCCCCTGGTATTTTTTCCCCAGCTTGGTTTTATCGAAAACGGTCTGAGAATCGACAAACGCCACTTTTTCCCCCGCCGCCATTGCAGTCACGGCGAATATTACCATCGTTATTACCAACAACACTGTCTTTTTCATGATGCTTCCTCCTTAACTAAAACATGGAATCAGTTCACACCGAGATCCGCTCAATACTTTGTCAAAAGAGCGCCCCGATGGAAAAGTCGAACTCACTTGCCTGATCGGTAGGTAGCTTGTGAATGATATAACCCCATTCGAACTTGAGTGGACCGATCGGTGAAAGCCACCAGAAACCCCATCCCCAGGACTGGCGTAGGGCACTGAACGCGACTGTTTCGCCTTCAGCAAAGCCTTTACCAACATCGAAGAACAAGACGCCTTTGAGCCTCGCTGCCGGTACGATCGGGAAGCTGTACTCGAGATTGAAAATCAACTGTTTATTGCCACCAATAGCGTTTTGCCCGGTAACGGTTTGGCCGATGACAAGCGGCCGGCCGGTTGCCGGATTGGTCTTGCCGCTGCCGTCAGCGTTCGTCTGATAAACGGGCGTATACGCCGGTGACGTTGGCCCGTCATCTCCATAACGGAATCCCCGGACTGTTGTCGATCCCCCGACATAGAAGAGGTCCGACAAGGGTACCGGCTTATCGATAAGCGATTCGACATATCCGAACCGGCCGCGGGCCATGATAACCGTGTCCCAGAAAAGCGGGAAATACCAGGCTGAATCAGCTGCGGTCTTCACAAAATTCGGATCGCCGCCGAGGGGACCGCCGGCGTACTCGACAAACAAACTATTTTTTGATCCAGCTTTTGGATCTAAATAGTAGTCCCGTGTATCCCTTGAGATACTCCAGGTAAGCGCGCTCGTATTGATCGTACTCCCATACGTATCGATCTGCTCGTCAATGGCGAAGGGAGCCGTCGTCGATATACTGTAGATCTGCGATTGGTCGAAGCTGTATTTGAGTGACGTGGTCACATATTCACCGAAGCTTTTACCCGCCGACAGCGCAATGCCGTTGGATCTGACATCATAGCCATCGTACTGCTGCGTCTGGTTATAGAGATCGATCCTGCCCCAGATCGGCTTGTCCAACAGATAGGGCTCCATAAAGCTGAGCACGAACTGTCTTCCTGTGCCGCCAACCTGCGTTTTGAATTTGAGCAGCTGGCCTCGTCCGAACAGGTTACCCTGGGTTACCTCTGCAATTCCCACGAGTTTATCAACGGAGCTGTATCCGCCGCCGAGACTCAGCGTGCCGGTGAGTTTCTCCTTCACCTTTACATTGAGGTCCATGATCTGCTCCTGCTTCCGCCGCTCCGGTACGATGTCCACAGTTTCGAAGAAGTTCAGGTTAGTGAGCCGCTCGTAGCTTCTCTTGAGCGCTTTTTTGTTATAGAGATCTCCCTCATCAAGCCGCATCTCCCGGCGGATAACCTTGTCCCGCGTCTTGCTGTTTCCCATGATATTGATTCTGCCTATCCGTATTTCACCGCCTTCTTTAATATCAATGGTGACCGCGACGGTTTTTTTCTCTGCATCAATATTAAAAAGCGGCACAACGTCCGCAAAGGGACGAGCAATACTGTCATACCGATCGATGATCCTGTTTACATCCTGCCGGAGGATATCCCTGCTGAAAATATCTCCATTTTTAAGCTTTACTTCCTTCTCCAGATCCTCTGTTGAGATGAGCTCATTGCCCTTGATTGTGAGCGAACCTACACGGAACTGGGAGCCTTCCTTGATGTTTATATGGATCACGAGCTCATTCTTGCGCGTAAAGGTCTTCGGCGGACCCCAAAAATAGCATTCGCGGAAGGTGTACTGCTTGGGAGCGATGACCGGTTCGTCAACCTGCACTTGGATGTATCCCTTGTTGTAATACAGGTTTCTGATCGTTTCCATGTCCTCGCGCAGTTCCTCCGTTCTCAGTGTTCCACTGCGGCCAAGAAAAGATAAGAACCAGTACTCCTGCGATTTGAGGGGCCCTTTGAGTTCCTTAGATGAAAGGGCCTTATTTCCAGTAAAGATGATGTTTTCCAGCTGGACCTTCGTTCCTTCCTCGATGTAGAAAACGATACTCCTGTCGCCTCCCTTCAGCTCGGTGATGACGGGGACGACGACCGCATCGTAATACCCTGCATCCTGATATTTGAGCCGGATTTTTTCGGCGTTTTCGTTGATCGTTTGGAGGTTAAACGCGGTCCGAGGGAGCAATGTCAATCCCTCCTTTAGCTTTTCCGTCGTCAACTCCACGTTTCCTTCAAAAAGGATCTCCCTAATCAGCGGTTTTTCCTTTACGACAAAAATAACCTTGAGCCCGTTCTCGAACCCTTCCGTTTTCACTTGGACATCTTCAAAGTGTCCGAGCTGGTACAGCGTCTTAATGTCTTCCCTGATCAGGGACGGGGAAAACAGCTCTCCCTCCCGTGTTTTAATCTTGGCGAGGATCGTAGCCGTCTCAATTCTCTTGTTGCCCTGCACTTCAATGAGGGTAACCTTTACCTCATCCGCAACACCGGGGATTGCAAAAGAAACCAACAACACAATTAATGCCCCGATGACCGCAACACGCTGTTTAAGCACGTTTTCGACGCCCTCCAGGATTCTCAGTTTGAACGGATTACTATATCATGGAGTGCATGGAGTGTAAACAAAAATCTATGGCGACAGCCTCGAAAGTGCTTCATTGGAAAGAAGAATTCCGCAATTGGTCAATCTCAGCACCCCCTCTTGCACGTGAAGAAGGCCTGCCGCAGCGAGAGGCGCCATAGCCTTTTCCAGACGTTGCAAAAAATGTGATCCATACTCAACCCGGTATTGGCAGAGATCAAGCCCTTTGGCGGTTCTAAGACTGAGCAGTATCGTTTCCCTCGCTGATTGTTCTATGTCCAATGTTTCCGATTCCGCGATCACCGGGATACCCTGCGCCAGGTTGGCAATATACCTGTTCACGTCAGCGATGTTGGAAGAGCGTGTGCCCGCGAGAAAAGACCATGCTCCGGGACCGAGCCCCAGGAACTCTCCCCGCTGCCAATAATTTATATTATGACGGCATTCATGTCCGGGTAGAGAAAAATTCGAGATTTCATAGCGTCCATACCTCGCATGGGCGAGAACGAGCAAGGCCGATTCGTACATATCCGCCGCAATATCATCATCAGGTAGCAGCCGTTTTCCTGAGTCGGTTTCCTGTCTAAAAGCGGAGCCTTCATCAAGGGAAAGACTGTAAATCGACAGGTGCTCCGGTTTCAGCTCAACGGCCTTGTCTACTGTTTCCCTCCATTGATTACTGGTCTGCTCAGGGATTGCATACATGAAATCCATGCCGATATTTTTAAACCCCGCATTTCTCGCCAAGCGGAATGCACGATGAGCCTGTTCCGCGGTATGAAGCCTGCCCAACCTTTGCAGGACTACATCAGAAAATGATTGCACGCCAAGGCTCAGTCGGTTCACTCCCTGCTCCCTCCACATGGAGAGGTTACGGTTCACCACGGTATTCGGGTTTGCCTCTGCATTAAACTCAACCTCCCTTGAAAGTGAAAAAAATGTTTTCACGATGTTCAGAACTTCCGCAAACTCCCCATCGGAAAGAACTGATGGAGTCCCCCCACCGATATAGACGCTGTCAAAAATCCTGTTTCCATACGACCTCCTGCAATCGAAGGCTTCCTTGCGCAAGGCAGCAATAAATTCGGTGGCATGACTCGAAGAGTACGGTGTTGAATAAAAACCACAGTACGGGCACTTTCCGACACAATAGGGGATATGTATATAGAGCGATATCATTTTGTTTTTACGAACTATTACTACTTCCAGAATAGACTGAAATGGCCGTTGCCGTTCTAGAATGCAATTTGAATGCCACTACGGCTTATTGGGCGCAGGTGTGATATTGATGATAAGCGAAGATTCGTCGCAGTTCGGAAACTTGAGGCACTTGAGGCAGTCGGTCCAGATTTTGTGAGGTAATTCCTTCTTGTCCACATCGGTAAAACCAAGCCTCCTGAAAAAAACATCCTGGTATGTTAGGACGAACACACGGGCCACTTGAATATGTGCAGCTTCGGACAGGCACTGTCGCACGAGGCCAGATCCGATGCCGCGCCTGGTCCGATCCCTCCGCACAGCTAGTGAACGGATTTCAGCTAGGCCATCCCAACTCACATGGAGTGCGCACACGCCGATCAATTCACTATTTTCCTCGTACACGTGGAAATCCCGAAGATGCTCATAGAGTTCGTTCAGCGTGCGAGGAAGCATCTGCCCTGTATCGGCATACTGGTTGACGAGCGATTGGATTGACTTTACATCAGTCAAGGTAGCCTTGCGTATCATGAGGGGAAAACTACTATCTTATAAGGTGAAAGTCAACAGAAAAGGGAAAGAATCATAAGGCGCATTGTGACGGGATGTCCTGCTGATAGTATCAGTCTTGGAGATGAGAGAAACCCTCTTTTTTCCTCGCAGCAAGGAAAAAAGAGGGTAAAATAGACTATTACTTACGGTCCGATATCCAGGGTGAACGTCACACTATTGACGCCTCTTACCACGATATACGGACCGTTGCTCATACTCGTAAGCGTCACACCGCTTATGACATCCACAGGTAACAAGGTCGTGACTCCCTGACCGGTGGGCGTAAGAAACGAGGTAATATCGAAATTCATCGTATCGGTGACGCTTGAAAACAACAAGGAATCCAGCAACAGCTTATCATCCGCATAAACGAAGATCTGAGGATAGCCCAGCGTCGTGGTCGAACTTGAGGTGAGCCTGAGCGAAAAGTTCCCCGATGTCGTGACATTGCCACCGTTGTAAATCGCCAATATGTCCGTATTGATCGGAGCATTGTAAGCCGGAACTGTAGGGGTCACAAATGATGTCAGGTAAGCCGGATCAGCGGACATGAGCCGGAGATCGTAAAAAAATTGCGTGTTCGGGTTGGTCGACGAAGTCCCGCTCAATGCTGCGACATATTCACCGGACGAATTTGCTATAAAAGACCCTTCATAAACATAAGGGAAACGGGTTGACGGGACAACGGAAATTGGCTCCGGAGGCAAGTTGTTTTTGTACGCATCCTCGCTTTCGTACAGAACAACAGACAACGTGCCATCGGGGGTTTCCGATCCATCGGGCTGCAGCACCACCGGTATCTGGGTCTGCACGGTATACCTTTGATTCTGGACGATGCCTTGGAGCGTATAAATTCTTGTTGATCCGGCAGGCAAGGTGCCGTCCAGCCCAGGTAAATTGACGGTAAGTGTTCCCAGCGCCGCGCTGTTTGTGCTGCGTCCGCAGGCGGCAAAGCAAACGAATAATGCCGTCAAGACTGTTATCCTCACGATAAATTTGATCAAGTCAGGCCCTCTTCTTAACCATGATTGCCCCGGCACATGCGGACTGGAGGAGTCTAACGCAAAGCCAGAATCGAGTCAAGACCCATTTTGGTATTTTAATTACATTTTGAAATACAGACGCATTTGAATTGCCGTTGCTCTATTTATCGTTGCCGGTGCTATTGCCAATCATCCTATTTTAACCTCACAATGAAGATTTATTTGACGTAGGGGGTCGGACAAAAGGGCTCTTGACTTTATCTTGATGAATGGAGTATATTTTAAACAAAGGTAAGCGAATTTAACCAGAATGTTTGAAGGCGGTTACCACGATATGATGTTCGAAAAGTTTACGGAACGCGGAAGGAAGGTCATTGTTTACGCCCGAGAAGAGGCGGAGCGGCTTCAGAACGACTACTTGGGCACGGAACATATCCTGCTCGGTACGCTTCGGGAAGAAGACGGGATTCCTGTCGCCGTTCTCCGCAAGATGGGAATCGATGTCGATCAGATCCGCATGGAGGTTGAACGGAATCTGCCTTCCAGCGGCAACACGCTGACTTTCGGCGATATTCCTTTCACGCCACGTGCAAAAAAAGTCCTCGAATATGCGGTTGAGGAAGCAAGACTCCTTGGACATAATTATATCGGAAGCGAGCACCTCCTCCTCGGATTGATACGCGAGGAAGAAGGCATCGGAGGCAAAATCCTGCGCAGTTTCGGCGTTAACCTGCTCGGCTCACGTCAACTAGTGATTAATTACCTGCGCCGCGCCGCTACCCAGGTGAGCGCAAAAAAAAGCCCCACCCCTGCGCTTGACGAATTCAGCAGGGATCTGACCCAGCTTGCAAAAAGCGGGAAACTCGATCCTGTTATCGGCCGGGATCAAGAAATCGACCGAGTTCTTCAGATCCTCTCCCGCAGGACCAAAAATAATCCTGTCATTATCGGAGAACCCGGCATTGGGAAAACCGCGATCGTCGAGGGACTCGCACAGCGGATCATCAGCGGAGACATCCCCGAGAACATCATGAACCGGCGCGTCGTTTCGCTCGATCTCGGCTCTCTTATTGCAGGCACCAAATATCGCGGACAGTTCGAAGAGCGCCTGAAAATCGTCATGAAGGAAATTGTCCAGGCCGACAACATCATCTTATTCATTGACGAGCTGCACACCCTTGTCGGAGCAGGTGCGGCCGAGGGTTCCATCGACGCATCAAGCATGCTTAAACCCGCACTGGCGCGAGGCGAGGTTCAGTGCATTGGCGCAACTACTCTTGATGAGTTCAGGAAGCATATCGAAAAAGATGGAGCGCTCAAACGCCGTTTCCAGCCTATTTATGTTCAGCCACCCAGTCTGGATGAAACCATCAACATTATCAAGGGCTTGAGGCCAAAATACGAATCACACCATAAGATCAAAATTACCGACGAGGCTGTAACAGCCGCCGCCCGTCTGTCCGATCGGTATATCACCGACCGTTTCCTGCCTGATAAGGCCATCGACGTCATCGATGAAGCAGGCGCCAAGGCAAAACTTACTCGCTACACCTACCCTGCCGAGATGAAGTCTATTGAGAAGAAACTTAAGAAGCTTGAGCAGGAAAAAAATCTTTTTTCCCGAATCAAGGACTATGTCAAGGTTGAGTCCATCCATGAAGAAGAGGACCGGTTGCGTGAAACCCTAGATGGAATCCACCGGGACTGGAAGGATAACCAGGAAAAGAACGTTCCCGTTATCGGCGAAGAGGACGTTGCTAGCATTGTTTCCCATATTACGGGTATTCCGCTCTCTCGTCTCGAGGAAAAGGAGGCATCCCGCCTTCTCCGCATGGAGGACGAGCTCCACAAGAGAATCGTGGGGCAGGATGAGGCAATTTACGCAGTATCACGGGCGATACGCCGTTCGCGGGTAGGCCTCAAAACGCGCAAACAGCCTATCGGCTCTTTTATTTTCCTTGGTCCCACAGGGGTGGGAAAGACGGAGCTTGCCCGTTCGCTTGCCTCTTTCCTCTTCGACAGTGAAGATGCGCTCATCAGAGTCGACATGTCCGAATATATGGAAAAGTTCAGCTCCTCACGGCTCGTAGGATCACCTCCGGGCTATGTGGGGTACGATGATGGCGGCCAGTTGACGGAAAAGATACGGCGCAGACCTTATGCGGTTGTGCTCTTTGACGAGATTGAAAAAGCCCATCCTGATATCTTCAATATGCTCCTCCAGGTGCTCGATGACGGCTATATGACCGACAGCTTCGGTCGAAGAGTGGACTTCCGCAACACCGTCATTATCATGACCTCGAACCTTGGCGCGCGGATGATCGATAAGGACACCACCCTCGGTTTCCAGCAGGACAGCACAAAGACTCAGTTCGTCAAAATGAAGGAAAACGTCATTTCGGAGTTGAAACGAGCATTCAACCCCGAATTTCTGAACAGGATCGACGATGTCGTCGTATTCCACCCGCTTACGAACGACCACCTTTTCAAAATTGTGGATATGCTCGTAGCGGAACTCAATTCGCAGATGACCACGGATCGAAGCCTCCAGCTTGAAGTATCTGAGGAAGTAAAGGAATGGATTATACGGGAAAATTTCCAGCCGACTTATGGTGCCAGACCTATGCGCCGTGCTATACAGAAACATCTGTCCGACCCGCTTTCCGAGGAGATTCTCAGGGGCCGGTTCAAAGACGTGCACAAGGTAATAGTGAAGCTGAAGGATGGCGCTGTGGAATTTCAGGAAGAAGAAGCAGTACTATTAGCTAAAGTCTAACATCTATCCAGCCGTTGCCGGCCCGGCAACGGCTTTTCTGTTTCGATTTTCCCCTCGGTTCATAAAAGGCGTTCTGTTTCGATTGCGCACAAGCAACGCCTGCAACCATTACTACTATCATCTGCCGTCACAAGATACGATCATGAAAAATACCTGGGACTATCGCGGAAATGAAGCTGGTCAGCGATCCTGTACAACGTGCCACAATGACCACGGCATCGCGAGAACAAACTTTACGTTGATTAGTACTCACACTGAAGTGACCATTACCGTCGGTACCGGGAACGGATCGGATGCCATCCTGTCCAGCTATCCTATCAATTGCAGTACACAGATGTGCTACGATATCTACGATCTACGGACTGCCACGAGATCAAGGCACACTCCGAGCGGAGAATGGTTGTAAGAGATTATTTTTCCTTGCAGTATCCAGCGAGCTCGAATTAACGAGATCCCAGTCAGGGCGCTTTACGTTCTTCATTGTTGTTACACGGATGTGTCAAAGAAGGATTATGCCAGCTTCGATGTCAGCTTTCGGACTGCTGATATCATCTGCTGAGGAGCTCCTTGCAATTCGCGAAGCTGGTACACATTCCTTTTTGATCCTCTGAAAAGGAGGGAATCGCTCTTGCCCGTTTTAAGGGGTTTGAATGAAATTTCCTTGGGAACGACCGGGCTCAAAAGAGAGCCGGACTCGTGTGACAGGACAATAAAATCGCTCAGGAAAGGAACCAAGCCGGACATCCTATTTATCAGGAGGTTTCTGCTGGCAACCGCACCGCCTTTCGGCGCATGAAATGCGGCCGTAAGAGTTCTCATCCCCTGAGGGGCTGCGGTGCGATCCTCCTTGCTGCTAAGCGAGAGAGAAAGAAAGCTTTGCGGTTCCGAATAATCGGGAAGGTACAAAACGTCACGCTCCATCCCCACCGGAACAACCTGGTCATGAATGCCTAGATAAAATACAGGGGTGCTCTTTTCCGGATTGTCCACGAGGATCGAGGAGGCTTCAACAGCGCCCTGAGTTGTATGAAGTCCGACGACGCGATTTTTGCGGAAGAGGATTTCCGTCGACTGAGCGTTATACCGAATGGCGCCACCCTGGCGGAGAATCATGGCAGCCAGCCGATCGGCTATTTTCATAAACCCATCTTCGTTCCTGTAGGGATTATGGGTACAAAGTAAGAGCAGGTCCTTAAGCGACAATCCCAGGAGCGGCTGCTGAAAGAAAAAAAGGGCCTGAATATCCAGAAGAGCCAAGAACTCTTTACTGAAATGGTATTTTGCGATGAATGATCTTGCAGATCTGAAGCGGAGAATAAAAGTATCAAGGCGCCTCTTGGCAAGCCCCATTGATACTTTTTTCATGTCGTGGTAAAAGTTCGCAATTTCATTTATCTCCCGCGGGAACTCTCTTCGCAGTTCTTCCAGAGTCGCATCAAGACGAGCGGAGACCGTGATTCTCCTGTCGGGCAACGCTATTTGATAACCATCGGCCAAAGGGGGCATTATATCGGTGATGCTCAAATCAGAGAAAAGCTCGTGAAATGCGCCTCCCGATTCAAAACCATAGGATAAGGCAGGACCGCGCGAGAAGGAAAATCCTCCCTGCTGTACCTTCCCGAGGGCGTCCGCCAGAGACGATTGGTGCGTACATAGGAAAGATTTTTTTCGTCTCATCCCCAGTAACGCTGCTGATGCAAGCCCTCCCAGATCCGATCCGATTACGGCTAAATCGTATTGACCCACGCCCCCTCCGGCAATGAAAAAATAAAAAAGGAAATAGGCTCTGCAGTAAATCCCCCTATTTCCTCTCTCGTGTTCATCATGTCTTTGTGATTGATGCTATTGTGTTTTGACTTTGTCGTGAAGCGCTTCTTTTCGAGACAGACGGATCTTTCCCTGACGGTCAATTTCAAGCACCTTCACGAGCACTTCATCTCCTTCTTTCAGTTCGTCGGTGACCTTTTCGATCCTTTTGTCGGAGATTTGCGAAATGTGGAGCAAGCCGTCAGTGCCGGGGAATATTTCGACAAAAGCGCCGAAATCCATGATCTTGCGGACCTTTCCCATGTAGAGTTTGCCCACCACGGCTTCCTGCACAATGCCCCTGATGATTTCTTTTGCCTTATTGGCAGCAGCCTCGTCTGAAGACGCAATATTGATGGTACCATCGTCTTCGATATCAATCTTTGCCCCTGTCTGCTCAACAATGCTCCGTATGACCTTGCCGCCGCTACCGATGACATCCTTGATTTTGTCGGGGCTTATCTGCATCGTGATTATCCTAGGCGCAAAAGGATTCAGCGTGTTCCGGGGAGTCGCAAGCGTCTCAAGCATTTTCCCGAGAATATGCAACCGCCCGTCTTTCGCCTGCTGTAGAGCCGTCCGCATGGTTTCGATCGTAATGCCTTCGATCTTCATATCCATCTGGAGCGCGGTAATGCCTTTGCTCGTGCCGGTGACCTTAAAATCCATGTCCCCGAGATGGTCTTCTAGTCCCAGTATGTCGGAAAGGATGACGACCTTCTCCCCTTCCTTGATGAGTCCCATGGCAATACCCGCCACCGGTGCCTTGATCGGTACGCCAGCATCCATGAGTGCCAGGGTTCCGCCACAGACGGTGGCCATCGACGAGGATCCGTTGGATTCCAGAATATCTGACACGAGCCTTATCGTATAGGGAAACTCCTGCTTCTTAGGGACCATTGCCTTGAGAGCACGTTCTGCAAGCGCTCCGTGCCCTACCTCTCGCCTTCCCGGACCCCGGAGAGGTTTGGTCTCGCCGACGCTGAAGGGCGGGAAGTTATAATGAAGCATGAAGGTTTTGAAGTATTCACCTTCGAGTGAATCGATCCGTTGTTCATCCTCGGAGGTACCCAGGGTTGTCACTACCAGAGCCTGGGTCTCACCGCGGGTAAAAAGAGCTGATCCGTGCGTCCGGGGAAGAAGACCGACGGATGAGCTGATCGGTCGTATCTGGTCCGGTTTTCTGCCGTCAGCACGAGTGTTCTTTTCGAGGATGATCTTCCGCACTTCGTTTTTTTCGATATCAAAAAAGATTGTTGAGATCTGGCGGCTCCTCGTCGGGTCATCTTCCTTTTTTAGCTTCTGTTTGATTTCATCGAGCAGGACATCAAGGGTCTTCTGACGCTCCATCTTGTTCGGAATGACAATGGCGGTCCGAAGCTGGTCCATGGACAATGTAGCTACCTGCTTGGCCAAGTCCTTATCGATCTCCACCGTTTTAACGGGCCGTTTCGGCTTACCGACCTTGGAGACGAGTTCGTTCTGAAATGCGACGATCTTCTTGATTTCGCGATGGGCGGTATCAAGGGCATCGAGCATCTGGTCCTCAGTCAACTCGTTCGCCCCGCCCTCGACCATCATGATGGCGTCCATGGTGCCTGCCACGACCAAGTTAAGAAGAGTCGTTTCCAACTCTTTCTGGCCCGGATTGATAATGAACTTGCCGTCGACAAGGCCGACCCGCACAGCGCCGATCGGTCCCCTGAAGGGGATTTCTGATATCGCGAGAGCAGCTGACGATGCGATCATCCCCATGAGATCCATTGAACTTTCATCGCCAATGGAGAGCACTGAAGCTATAATCTGCGTATCGTAATAGTATCCCTCAGGAAACAATGGTCTGATCGGACGGTCAATAAGACGCGATGAAAGTATCTCCTTCTCACTTTGCCGGCCTTCACGTTTAAAAAAACCGCCCGGAATTCTTCCCGCTGCATAGGCTTTCTCCTGATAGTCCACCGTCAAAGGGAGAAAATCCACGTTTTCTCGCTCCACCTTGGAAGCCACGGCTGTAGACAGGACCACAGTATCACCGTACCGAGCAACTACCGCGCCGCTTGCCTGCTTCGCCATCTGCCCTGTTTCGAGTATCAGACGCCTGCCGCCTATTTCTGTTTCCACTGTTGTTACCATGAAACCTCACTTTTCATTATTCAATGTTATTTGCGTATACCGAGCTGGTCTATGACCTGACGGTAACGGTCCAGATCGTTTTTCTTCAAGTAGTCCAGATGACGCCGACGCTGGCCGACCATTTTCAGGAGACCTCTCCGTGAATGGTGGTCATGTTTGTGCGCCTGCAGATGCTCCGTCAAATGGCTGATGCGTCCGCTCAAAAGAGCGATCTGCACTTCCGGAGAACCTGTGTCCGATGCATGCCTGCGATAGGTGCTGATCAGACTGGTTTTCTGTTCTTTATCCATAACCGTACCCTCCTTTCGTGAAAATTCTAAAGCGAATTAAAATATCATATTTACAGCATGTTGTAAAGCTTTTTATTCAAGCATTTCAGGACATCTCAAGAAAAAACCAATTCCGGGCTTATCGTGATGCCGTCGTGTCGTGCCAGGCTGAGAAGCCTGCCCAGACTGTCATGGATCCTTACAAGGCCGCGCTTGGTGATCAGCCCCCTGTGGGCCGATGGGTACTCGACCTTATTTCCATGGATCACTTTTCCCGCTTCGGCAGTACTCAGTTCAATAACCGGGAATTCAGCCAGCGCATCATCAATTGATATCATTGCGGCAGCCGCTATGCCAGCTTCGGCCATCCCGGCCAGCGTTTCTAAGGTTATGGCTGTGTCGATACTAAAGCTTCCTGATTTGGTCCGTTGCAGGTCTGTCAGATGCGCGCCCGCATACAGGGCATCACCTATATCGGCACACAGGGACCTGATATATACACCCTTTGCACATCGTACCGTCAGGCTTAATAAGGGATCCTCGAATGCCGTAAGATCGATGCTGTAAATCGTAGCCGGCCTCGGCTTGTTCGGTTTCGCTCTGCCCTGCCTCGCCAGTTTGTACGATGGCACGCCTTCGATCTTCACCGCTGAAAATGCCGGTGGGCTCTGCATGATTGAGCCGGTGAACTGCTGTATCACGTGGAGCAGCGTTCCGCGGTCCGGTGCCACATATGTTCTGGTTTCAAGGACCCGTCCTTCAGCATCGAGCGTGTCCGTTGTAACGCCGAGTTTCATTATTGCGCGGTATTCCTTTTCCCCGGCCTCGAGATATTGCGCAATCCGAGTGGCTTTGCCGATACAGAGAACCAGCACACCCGTTGCAAGTGGATCAAGGGTCCCGGTGTGGCCGATCTTTTTTTCCCTGAGCACGCGGCGCGCAAGCTGCACTACGTCGTGCGATGTCATGCCTGTTGGCTTATTGATATTAAGTACGCCGTCCATCGGAAACTATACTCCTAGTGTCTAACTGCGCCGACACTGTTTTCTCCACTGCGCCGACGACTTTTTCCATTGCCTCTCGGAGCGGTCCCCGTACTTTGCCGCCTGCGGCGTTCTTGTGTCCGCCTCCACCGAAATATTGGGACAACCCTGAAAGATCGACACGACCTTTCGATCGAAGGCTGATCTTGAATTCCTCGGCCCCGATCTGACGAAACAGGATTGCAACTTCGACGCCCTTGACGGACCTGACAAAATTGACAAAATTATCGGTATCTTCTGCCGAGGTACCGGTCCGGAGGAACATTTCGTCGGTCACAACAACCCAGGCAACGCGCCCGTCCTCACTCCGCTCCATGCCGGTCAGAACACTTCCGAGCAATTTCAACCTCCTGAAGGCGAATGATTCGTACACGTTTTCCGTTACGAGCCAAGGGTCTGCGCCGGCTTCGAGGAGACTGGCAGAAATTTTCATGCTTTTCGGCGACGTATTGGAGTAGCGGAAAGAACCCGTATCGGTAAAAATCGCGGTGTATAGGCAAAGCGCAATATCACGGTCAAAGGGAACGCCAATCTGGCGTATTAGATTATAGATCATCTCACCCGTGGCCGCTGCATCGGGGTCAAGCCACGTGTACGGCCATGGAGATGGATTTGTAATATGATGGTCGATATTAATAAGAACATCTGCCGGCGGTGATGTGTCAAAGAGCCCGGCACGGGGCGGATCGGCATCAAGCACGATAGCGGCATCATATCTGCCTGTTACGGGAAGACCTATCCTGATGCGGTCAGCATGGGGCAGGAATCGATAAATCTCCGGAACAGGATCGAGATTGTGCGCCGTCACAGATTTCCCCATTTTTTCCAGTGCCAGCATGAGGGCAATCTGTGATCCGAGAGCATCGCCATCAGGGCTGATGTGTACGGAAAGTAGTATTGTCGTACACTTCTGTAGCGCCGCTATGATGCTTCCGGGATCACTCATCTTCGTGATCCTTCTTTTTCTTTTCTTTTTCGTCTTCCAGCGTGCGTAGGAGTTCCATGATATGGGCTCCCTGCTCCACCGTTTTATCGAAGCGGAACAGGATCTCAGGCGTGTATCTCATTCTCATGCGTTTCCCCAGTTCCGATCGGATGAATGCCGATGCGCTCTCCAGACCCTTGAGCGTCTTATCCCTGTCTCCGCCGTATATACTCACAAATACCTTTGCGTTCCGGAGGTCATCGGCGACTTCGACATCCGTTACTGTAACGAAGCCGATGCGCGGATCCTTTATTTTGCGCATCAGGATGTCGGCGATCTCCTCTTTCATCTGGTCGCTGATGCGTTCAGCTCTTTTATAGGTTGGTTTGGACATGGTAATCCTCAGAGGATAAGAGCAGGCTGCTCGGAACACAGACCGCAGGAATCACGGCTTGTACCTGTTTTACATCAGCTGTGCTCTATGCTCCGCCTCAAAATATTTCTATCTGATAATCCAGAAGACTCAGCTCGGGGACACCACGAACCATTTCCAGAACATGATCCAGTGTCTTGTTAAGGTGGGCTTTATCGTTGCTCACTGCGGCTACTGCCAAGCATGCTTTCTGCCAGAGGTCGTTGTCATCAACTTCAGCCACTGAGACATTGAACTTGTTCCGGATCCGGTCTTTCAGACTGCGAATCGAATGCCTCTTGGTCTTGAGCGAATCGCTTTCAGGAACATGTACTTCGAATGTGCAGACGCCGATGAACATAACCCTCGATAGCAATCTGTTCGTGCTGTCGATTTTTTTGTGTCTCCACTCAGGAGCGGCCTCGAGCTCCTCCTAAGCGGCAGCCGAAGACGTCTCCGGTTGCTACAGCTTTGCGGCCACCTTGTCGATCACGAACGCTTCAATAACGTCCCCCACCTTGATATCATTGAAGTTCTCGACGCCGATACCGCATTCGTATCCCGACTGGACTTCGCGCACATCATCCTTGAACCGTTTCAGCGAGTGTAGCTTGCCTTCATAAACCAGCACGTTATCACGGAGCACCCTCACGCCGTCGTTCTGCCTCGTCATAACGCCATCAATGACATAAGATCCGGCAATCGTGCCGATCTTCGAGACATGGAAGGTCTGGCGGACTTCTGCGCGGCCCAGAATGCGTTCTTTAAGCGTGGGTTCGAGCAGACCCTCCATGGCAGCCTTGATATCATCGATAGCGTTGTAGATGATGTTGTAAAGACGGATATCAACACCCTCTCGTTGGGCGAGATCGGTGGCCTTGGGTTCTGGACGGACACTAAAGCCGATAATGATGGCATTCGATGCTGCGGCGAGCATCACATCCGTTTCGGTGATGGCGCCGACGGAACTGTGGATGACCTTGAGCTTGACAGCCGCGGTGGAAAGTTTTTCCAGAGAATCGACGATCGCACCGGCGGAACCCGACACGTCTGCCTTAATGACGATGTTGAGCTCCTTGACCATTCCTTCCTGGATCTGGGAATGGAGGTCTTCAAGAGTAACCTTTTTCATGTTGGCCATTTCGGTGGTCCGTTGTTTTGCCTGTCTGGTTTCCGCGATCAGCCGGGCCTTCCGTTCTTCTTCGAGAACCAAGAAACGGTCACCCGCGAGCGGAACCCCGGAGAATCCGATGACCTCCACTGGAACCGACGGGCCTGCTTGCTCGGTGCGCTCTCCTTTGTCATTGATCAGAGCCCGGACCCTGCCAAATTGCATACCGGTCACGAAGATATCTCCGCCCTTCAGCGTCCCGGACTGTACGAGCACCGTTGCAACCGGCCCCCGGCCCTTGTCGAGTTTCGCCTCGATGATCGTCCCTCGCGACATCTTGTTCGGGTTCGCCTTGAGTTCGAGGACGTCGGCCTGGATGAGTATCATTTCAAGTAGGTGTTCCAACCCCAGTTTTTTCTTTGCCGATACCTCACAGAAAATCGTTTGCCCGCCCCATTCTTCCGGAATGAGTTCGAACTCGGACAGTTCCTGCTTGACACGATCGGGTTTTGCCTCGGGCTTGTCTATCTTGTTGATGGCGACAATAATCGGAACGCCCGCCGCTTTTGCGTGACTGATCGCTTCGCGGGTCTGCGGCATGACACCGTCGTCGGCGGCCACAACGAGGATCACGATGTCTGTGACCTGAGCGCCGCGCGCTCGCATGGCGGTAAATGCCGCATGGCCAGGGGTGTCCAAAAATGTTATATCCCTGCCTTTGAGGCTGACCTGGTAGGCGCCGATATGCTGCGTGATGCCGCCGGCTTCTTTGGAAACTACATTCGTTTCGCGGATCGAATCGAGGAGCGATGTTTTACCATGGTCCACATGACCCATGATCGTGACTACGGGAGGTCTCGCCACCATGGTTTCGACTGCATCGGCCTTCTCTTCGAGAATGTCCTCCGCCGATTCAATGCTCGCGATTTCTGCTTTGACACCGTATTCTTCAGCCATGAGCAGGGCCGCATCCATGTCCATGGGCTGGTTCTGGGTTGCCATGACGCCCACAGCCATGAGTTTCTTGATAACGTCGCCCACCTTTTGGCCCATTACTTCGGCGAATTCCTTGATCGTGCACCCCTCCTGGATCTTGACTACTTTCTTTCTCGGTTTCGTGATTTCTGCCAAGTCTGTCTGCTGTCCGTGTCGTTCGTCCTTCTTGAGGGGTCTCTTGCCGCTCGGCAGTGTCTTCAAATCAGGAAGTTTTTTAAAGGAAGGCTTGTCCCGGAATTCCCGCTCCTGTTTCAGCTCATAGTCGGACTGTTTCTTCTGCCATTTTTTCTTCGGCGGCTGTTTCCCGGCAGCGGGCGGAACGAGCGAAGCGGGAAGCTGTGAGGGCTCCAAAACGGGCGAACCAAAGGTTGTTTTTTCAAAGGAACGCGCCGGACGCGGCTGGCCACTGAAAGGACGCTGTCCAGGCTGGGTACGGCTGGCACCGGGATGCGTCGATGAAGGACGAGCCGTCATTGTCTGGGGACGCGCTGGTTGAACCGTCTGCACGGGTTGAGGTGCGGGAGCATGGTTTTTTTCTTCTGGCTGCTGAATTTCCTTGACCTGCCCGACCGGGGGAATAACCGGCGGCGCCGGCATAACCGGTTTCGGCAATGGAGGAACAGGCACGGGTTTCGGTTTCAAGCCAGGTTTTTCTAGTGTGGACGAAAATTTACCGATCAGAGCTGCGGCCTTCCTCAGACGCTCCTCTTTGGAAATCAGCGGGTCAACGGTCTCTTTCTCTTTCTCTTTTTTGGTTTTTTCTTTTTCCTTTTCCTTACGTATCGCCTTCAGCTTCTCAATCAGGGATTTCGTTTCTTTGTCATCGAGTCCGCTGGACGGTGTCTTCCCCGTGATACCCATCTTTTCAAGCACGGAGATGAGGTCCTTGCTTTCAACCCCCATTTTTTTTGCCAGCTCATGTACTCTAATTACGGTCATAAAATCGCTTACCCCCGAATGATTCTAATTTAATATGGCATTTTACTCTACTTATCGCCATTTATCAAGTTCTTTAATCTCACAATCTCACTCCACAACGAATCAGAGAGCCCCTGGTCGAGGATTCCGACGACACTGACGAGTTCCCGGTTCAGAATTTTACCGAGCTCGTCCCGGGTAAAAAGTGTTGCATGACGGGGTGATGCCACGCCGTGATCCGCGACCTTGTCCTTTGTCCCTTCGGAGACGTCAGTGGCGTACAACAGGAGGAAAACCCGATCCTTTTCCAGAGCATCATGAACCGCTGAATATCCTGTCGCAATCTTGCCCGCTTTCATCGAAATGGCCAGAAGCGATTTGATCTTTTCACTGATACTCGCCTCCATCTGCGAGATGAAGAAAGTCACCTCCGGGGGCCGAACCTTAAGGCGAAGCGCCTTAGCCAGCGCATCTTTTGTAAGTGCCTTTTCAATGCAATCTTTCCGGGGGCAGACGTATGCCGCGCGCCCGGGAAGCTTTTCTCGATAGTCAATCAGGATGCATTCAGGCCCGGCAACGAGCCTGACGACCTCGTTCTTACTCAACGTAGTGCGACAGCCGATACAGGTTCTTTCCGGTTGGTGCCTCATGATCCCCCGACAAACAGATAACAGCTTTATTTTTTGAGAAGTGCTCTTGCAGACAGAAGAATTTTCTGAGCGGAATTTGCACCAATGCCGGGGACCGCGAGAATTTCCTCATCTGACATAGCGGCGATCTTCTCTACCGTGTCGTAGCCAGCCTCTTTGAGCTGTTCCGCTATCTTTTCACCGACTCCTTCAATTGCAGTAAGACTGGCGATGTTTTCTGCAATCCCCGCAGCATCCGCCGCGGCCTCGGATTCCATGGTTTCCGCGGCCTCTGTTTCTTCAGCCATCTTGCGCGTCTCTTCCACGATCGCAGCCTCGATCTCCTGCTCTCGTTCTTTCTGGCGTTCCTGATCGTATTCGGATTCGCTCAGGATATCTATCTTCCAGCCCGTCAGTTTGGCAGCCAGCCTGACATTCTGTCCCTTTTTGCCGATGGCAAGAGAAAGCTGGGAATCGGCAACCACAGCCAAGGCGGATCGGTCTTCCTCGGTAACTCCGACTTTCTCAACCACCGCTGGGCTGAGTGCCTTTGCGATAAAAATACGCGGGTCTTCGGACCAAGGGATGATGTCGATCTTTTCGCCCCTGAGCTCCCGGACAACAGCTTGAACGCGGGAACCCTTCATGCCCACGCATGCGCCCACGGGGTCAACCTGGGACTCCTTGGAGGACACGGCAATCTTAGTGCGGTCGCCCGCTTCGCGCACAACGCCCTTGACTTCCACGATGTTTTCGTAAATTTCAGGCACTTCCATTTCAAAAAGACGGGAGACGAATTCGGGATGGGCGCGGGAAAGAACGACCTGAGGACCCTTTGAAGTATCCCGGACCTCCATGACGTACGCCCTGATGCGGTCGCCGCGCCGGTAGCTCTCGCGGGGAACCTGTTCCCTGGCTGGAAGCACTGCTTCGGTTTTGCCTAGGTCGATGTAGTACGCACCCTTCTCATGTCGGAGCACAATGCCGTTGACAAGCTGGCCGATCTTGTCGTTGAACTCCTTGAAAATTACGTCGCGCTCGGCTTCGCGCACTTTCTGAACTATGACTTGTCGCGCGGTCTGCGCCGCGATTCTGCCGAACCCCTCGAACTCGACCTGAAGCGGCACCTCGCCTTCCATCTGGGCTTCGGGATAAAGCGTTTGCGCCTCTTCCAGCGTTATTTCCTCGTCCGAATTGGCAACGTCCTGCACGACTTTCTTGTACGCGTACATGACGATGTCTCCCCGTTTCGGGTCGATCTGCACCGCGATGCGCTGGGCACCATATTTCTTCTTGGCCGCGCTCACCAAGGCCGATTCAACGGCTTCGATCACCATTTCCTTGGATATGCCTTTTTCCTTGCTGATCTGGTCGATCACATGAATCAATTCTTGACTCATAGGTTCTTCTCCTCCTGAACAAAATCTTATAGGATAACAAAAAGGTATTCGTCCCTCGCTGCGGGACGCAAAGCACGCGACCACAAGGCCGCGGATCTAAAACTGCGCTTTCTTTAGAACCTCACCTCAAGAGAGGTCTTGGCAATAGCGCTCATTGGGATTTCAATGATCGTCCCTGTAGCCATTTCAACTTTTACCATATGGCCTTCCAAGCCCAGCAGTATTCCCTGGAACACTTTTTGGCCGTTAATCTGTTGATACGTCTTGATTTTGACCGCGCTGCCTGAAAATCGGGTAAAATGCTCCGGTTTACTCAACGTCCGGTCAAGCCCCGGAGATGAAACCTCCAGATTGTAGGCGTGGGGAATGATATCCTCCACATCTAGGACCGTTGCTAGGTCCCTACTCACAGCCTCGCAGTCGTTTAGTGTGACGCCGGTATTTTCCCGGTCGATATAGATTCTCAGCAGCCATTGAGGCCCATGCTTCTGAAACTCCATGTCCCAAAGAGAGAGCCCCAGAGATTCCAGAATCGGATCCAGCAGCTGCCGTATCTGCTCCATTAAATCAGCCAATTTGAACCCCAAATAAAAAGAGTGGGCAGATGCAAATGCCCACTCTAAAAGGAATTTCCCAGAGTGTTAAACTATTTTTAACACGGAAGAGGGAAGAATGCAAGGAAAAAGTGCTGTATAATTCATTATTCAGGAAACGATTATTTTGGACATGCAGCCCCCTTGCAATTCAGTTGTCTTTGTATGTCGGATTTCTATATGACGATTCGCTTGCGTGAGACGATGAAGCGTTTTCAAGATTTCGGCGGGATATTACAACCTGTTCTGATTCATTCCTAACATGTTTCCAAAAAACCTTCTACTTTAAAAGCAGATCGCCCACCAGTGCATGACCCAAATTTATTATCTGGCATTTGCAACGAACATTCGATTTCGTCAAGTTCACCTTTCATTTGGTAGCCTGTTGTTAAGAACACTTCAGGGATTTTTTCAGGACGATTACGGAGCGTTCTATTTTTTCATAACATTATATCCGGCCTGCCTCGCGAGACCCGCCAAGCCATCCTCCCATTCAACTGCCTCACCCTTTCGGTGCCCCCCTTGCTCATGGTTATGGCAGGCCCAATCTACGAACACGGTCCTTGCGATGACCGAGGTACTGCGCGCAACGCTTAAACTTGCCAAGAGATACTAAGTTATATTGTATGAGTTTAAAGCTAAAAAAACGGAAAATAATTCATTTGAGTACTCACGTAAATCAGTGCGATCGAATATTTTGCATCTGCGGGGCCCGGGACGCTCGTTCAAGAACCTGCTGGATATGGACGTCCACCTGCCTGAGGACCGACGGTGAGACCGAGTAGCCGTCGCTCTCATAGGTAAGAATTAGCATCCCCTGCCGGATGCTGAATGGCTTCAAGATCGACTCGGAGATGCGGAACGGAAGGCAGTTAAACGGTCCTATGCAGATGATCCCGTCATAGCCCTCCGCCTCAGCCTCCAAACCCCGGCCTACAGTCGAGATGATCTCGCCGTAAATTCCCGGTGACACATGATCGGACGCTTTCTCGAGCAGGGCTGCCGCGTTATTGGGCCCGGCCACGAGCAGGCCGGTCTTCGCAAACAGCCTCCGATAGTCTTCCTCGACCCGTCTCTCTACCTGATAGGCAAGCCAATGTTTCAGATACTGCTTGCCATCGCTTTGGAAAACCCTCGAACAGGCTTTGGCCAAAGCATAACCGCCCGGTTTCATGCCCCATTCGCGAGCCATTTCGGATACCGGGTAATAGGTGTGATACAGCAGTAGATCGGTCATATCAACGGGTTTCAGGATGATGCCTTGTTCGGAATACAGGTCCCGGACGCCGTCCATGAAGAAGGGGCTGAAGCGAGTGAAGAAGTCACCAATGACAACGACCCGCGGACAGGACCGCGGGTCCTGTGTGTGTGGAAGGTCCGCGATCCGCTCGATGAACTTGACCAGACCGGTCTGGAACCGGATCTCGGAGTCTGATGCGGCGACAAACTGCTGCCACTCCTGCCTGAGTCGGTCCACGCTGCCTCGGTCGCCGACAACCCGGAGAACATGCTCTATTTCCACGAGCAGGTCCGCAACGAGAAGCGTGAGTGCTGTGTGTTTTGCGAGAACCATTCTGTCGATTGCGCCTTGTCCGTAATCTTCGGTTGGGACGAAAAGAAAGAGGTCGGGCAATTGCTGATCAATGATGAAACGCCTGAGGTAATCTAGGTAGGCGTCCAATACGCAGGGTGCCCCGCCTTTTAGCATATAAAATCCTGCGAGCTCGCCGGGTCTACGCTGCTCATTGATCTTGAGCAGTTGCCCAATGCAGAGCGGCAGGGGAAGACACTCGCGTCCTGACGTGTATTGGAGACCTCGTTCTAGCTGGCTCCGGTCGAGCGGAGTGAGCTCGCCGGCGTGCAGGCCCATCCAACGGAACGCCATTGCCATTGCCTGTGTATGGAATTCGGAGAAATTGGGAAAATAAAACCTTACCCGCGGATCATGTATCGATAGGGTCTCCTCATTTGAACTGATAACTGTATTGCCGGCGCCGATCCGGCACAAGGAGAACTGTCGGGTCTGAATGGTCGGTTCCGGCGCGCCCTGATAGTTATGAATTATGTCAAGGAACGCCTCTAGACGGGTCTGGACCCCGGCATCGGCAGTGTGTGCGTCGATCTCTAGGATCAGGTAGGGCTTGGAACCCATCTCGGAGGCGACCTTGGCGTGGGTAAAGGCGTCCACGGTGCAGCTGAAATTGCTGATGCAGACCAGGAACAGGTTGGGATGTTTTTTGGCTAGGGCCATTGCGTTCAAGACTTGGTTGGAGAAGTGCCAGGCAAAAGGCCCGTCCTCGATCGGCGCCAGGCAATCAGCCGGGATGGCCGCCACGCCCATGCTGGAGAGCTTTTTGCCGATTGATTGTGAAGCCTCAGGAGCGTATGCGTTGTAGCTTCGGCCGGCAAGCACGATCGTTGGTTTTCCTTCTGATAGGGCGCGTTCGAGGGCCTGCTGTCCCAACTCTTGCATGGCGCGTTCAGTCCTTATCTGGGCATTCTGTGCGGTTTCCCAGGCTTGCCGGACCCGTTCGCGACCGACTCCAAACTCCCTCGCAACCATCGCCTCTAGATCCGGCCCGCATTCGTAGCCACGAGTGAAATCCAGGAAAGGGGAAAGAAAGCGGACATCCGAAAATGTAGCGGCAAGGAAAAAGGGGGTGGCTTGGGTAATCGGGCAAAGGTAGGAATCATTGCACAGGCCGGGTTGGGGCATACGTTTCACATGGGGCTGGAAGACCAAATCGACGCCTTTCTTGACAAGGTCCATGACCGCTCCATGCGCTGTCTGCGCAGGAAAGCAAAAGCCTGAATATGACTTCAGTTCACCATGAGGGTCAAGACCGGACAGGACCACATCCAGTCCCAGGTTCGAGAAGAAAGTCGAGTAGAGCGGATAGAGTGAGTGCGTTAAGAGCGCTCTTGGAATTCCGATGTGAGGTCGTCCGCGATCAATTGGGGACCCATCTGCAGAGGTGTCGTTTATTCCAAAGATAAACTCGGCACGTTGTCCGACCAGGTCCGGCGCTGCAACAACGCGGGCATTTTTCTTCCATACATTTTCGTACAGGCTGCAGCGCCCGCCGAATGGGAAACGCCGGCCAGCCACCTCGAAACGGTCTATACTGCAACGCATACGGCATGCCTTACAAATGAAACGCCCTGGGGACGCCATCTCCGCTGCAGCCAGGGAAAGCAGGTTCGTCGCGGAATCAAGCTTGCCGTGGGAGCGCTTTAGGGCTAGGAGCGCGACGCCGAGGGCTCCCATAAGTTCGGGGTCAGGGGGGATCACGACCGTGCGGTCTACACTGTGAGCAAAAGCATGGCCCACGGAGCGGTTCAGGGCAACGCCGCCCTGCAGAAACACCTTCTTCCCCACGGCACGCGGCCCCTTGACCTTGGTGAGATAGTTTGCGACGATCGCGTAGACTAGCCCGGCAACGATGTCCTCGCGCGACTGGCCCTGCTGGAATGCGATGCGGATATCGGAATTGATAAATGCGGCGCAGGTTGCCTTCAACTGCACCGGAGACGCTGCGGCTAGTGCGCTTTCGGCGATATCCAACACCGTGATGCCGAGGTCCCCCTGAGCACTCTCTTCCAGAAAAGAGCCAGTGCCTGCGGAACAGGCGTTGTTCATCGCATAATCGACGGGTACGCCGTTCCCAAGGCGGATGTACTTTGAGTCCTGACCGCCTATCTCGAAGATGGTGTCCACGTCAGGGTCGAAATGGGTCGCGCCTGTCGCGTGGGCCGAGATTTCGTTGTACACATGGGCGGTACCCAAGTAGGCGCCGATGAGTTCCCGGGCCGAGCCGGTGGTCCCGATTAGCCCGACCCTGAGGTTGCCGGTTTCACGCGCGACAGCCCTGAGGCACTCGCGCGTCGCCGCCACGGGATCGCTTCGCGTGCGCGTATAGTGCGATGCGACCATGCCTTTCGTAAAAGGATCGAGCAGGACCGCCTTGGTAGTCGTTGATCCCGCATCGAGACCGAGGACCAGCAAGACATCCGGTGGAGCCTGCCGCGGCAGCGGCGCGATGACCTGCACCCGATCTGCTTGGCGATGAAGGGGGGGGCAAGCTGTCCGGGCCCGACTGGGGCAATATCTTTGGAGAGTTGTAACGAGGGTCATCTTGGGTGAGCAAAGCGCACCCCCAAGCCTCGAAGCAAAGACTCTCGGGAAGGACGACGAATTGTGTGGAGGGAAGCTTCTCTCGTAAGGCGGACAGGAGAGCGGTGTTCCGAGATACGCCTCCGATGACAAGCGTCCGGTAGAGCTGTCGCTGCGCCTTTTCGAGCAGAGAGACCACCTTGTCAGCCATACTATCATGCAGCGTGTGTAGGATGTCTTCGGGGCTCGCTTCTTTGCGGTTGAGCTTGTGAGTGATGTCCGATTTACAGTGGACCGAGCACCGGCTTGCCAGCGGCACAACCTTCCCCATGAACGATCGCTCGATCGCTTCTTCGTTCGTGAGTTGCATACGTCCAATCTGCTGCACAAAGAACTCGCCGCTTCCTGCGGCGCATTTGTTGTGCGAAAGCACATTCGATATCCTTCCAGCCGCCAGAAGATAGACCAGGAAGGACTCGCCTCCCAGTGAAGCGACTGCGTCAAAATCGCTCCCCACTTCGTCCAACGCTCTCTGAATGGCTGTAACATCGGAGATGTGGCCCCGCCGGCCGGACACCCCGAAATAGTCGGCACCGTCGAACTCCTTCCCAGCGAGTATTTTTCCGAGCACTTCCAACGGACGGCCGTGATGGTTTTCCATCTTGGAGAAGGCATTGTCCCCTCGCAAGACTACCGCCTTCACCGAGATCGCGCCGATGTTCACACCCACGCACGATGGCTGCGCCGTTTCCTGCGGCAATGTATTTTGTCTCTTAGGCAGGATATTCAGCAAAGTTTGCCTCAATTCTTCACGGTGTGGCATGGCCCCCCCTCCGCTGGAAGCGCTCGAACCTCGCGTATCGCGGCATTATTAATTAACGGAATAGTAATTCAGAAGAGCAATCTTTGATCTCGATAGACAAACTCCGGATTTTCAGATCCGGGTCGCTCATGTTGGCTGGGACCGGCTTGGATCACCAATGATTAAGTTGGTACAAGTATAGCACGCATGCCAGGTCCTGAGGAGCAAACGGGGAAAGTTTTTTTAAAGAGATGTCTCTTTATTATAAAATAACGAGCAATGTTATATACTTGAAGAAATGCGATGCACTCATGAAGTTTTTCCTATGATGGTACGAGGAGTAGTTGATAAATTGATCATCCGAATTCGTCCATGGACCAATCGCCGCTTTATCCTACCCCAATAAATCGATCAAGGGAAAAAGGGATACACTTGAAAAGTTTATGTTACGGCAATATTCCTAGCCTCATACTATATCACAATATGAATACTGCGCACTCTATCTTGACCATTCACTAAATCCTGTCAGTACATAGGAGACACAATAAGCGCAGGAAGTAAGTTCTTCCTGCGCTTTACATTTCTATTATCACTTACGATTTACCTGCTTTGGCATTCCTTACTGCTTTTGTTCCGATACGATTACATGGGGCAGAAAGGTTGCGCTGAATGCAGGCGCATGCAACACAGGCCTCATGCGGCCTTTCTCTCTTTCGATATCTTCGTCTCCGGAAGCTTGGCTGCAAGAACAGCTACCTTTTCAATAACCGGAGATTTTGCCAGCAGATCAGGAGCCTTTTCCATCAAAGCAGCTGCAACTCGTCCTGCCAGATGTGCTTCACGTCCTTTCTCATCCGGGAAAGCATCGAATATACCGAACGTCGACGGTCCCAGACGGATACCAAACCAAGCTGTTGTTGCAGGCTCCTCCTGAACGATCGAGAGACTGCCCTTGATGAGACTTTCTACTTCAGCCTCTTTTCCCGGTTTGGCTTCCAGACGAACGTATAATGCTACTTTAACCATATCCCACCTCCAATGAAGATCATGCTCTTTTACTTAATTATACCTTCAATGGCGAACATTATTCCAAGTAGAGAAGAACTTTGGTACTAGAATTAGAAGCTATCGCGGTTAATTGTTAGGCTGTTTCTTGATAAGGAGTTTGTCGGTCTGGCTGCATATATTCAAGGCTAACATATTTCAAGAACGAATCCTTAGACAACGATTGTCATTAAAAATTGAACTTGATTTAAAATAAAAGGAAGAAACTATTGGCTGGAACTATTTTATAAAAACGCATCATCCAAACTGTTTGTGATCGTTTGAAGACGCTATATTCCAATTGGAAGTCATCTCCGATATAGATGAGAGATATCCCGGTTTAGCTAGAAAGTTTACTTCGGGACGAGCAGCGTTCTGAACAGCACCAGTATCACTTTTTATTCTATGTAATATATATTCAACAAGGTCCTCTTTTGCGAAAAAAAGTTTTTAATAAATCATCCTTTTCTTCCAACCATTACAACAGTATCGCCAAGAACCTTCCTTTCGACGCATCTAAATCCTGTCTTTTTCAGCCAACCCTTCATCTCCTTGGGCGAGTAGCATCTTCCCTCCGCTGTATTAATCAACATATTGATGGAGAAGAGTGCGGACGGCGCAGGATGGGCCCGATTACTTGCAAGCAGGAATTCGTGGATCGCAATTTTGCCTTTAGGGTTTAAAGCATCGCTGGCTTTCCTCAGAAGCGCCAAACTCTCCTGAATAGACAGCGAGTGCAGAATCTGGCTGACAAGCACGAGATCATATCCCCTTCCGATATTGTCGGAGTGAAAGTCACCCTCCATATAGCGTACAGATTTTATCTTGACGAGTTTTCGCGCAACAGTTATGGCATCTGGAAGATCGAACAGAGTTACCCTGACGCCCCTGCGTGCGAGTTCCGCACAATATGTTCCCGGACCGCCGCCTAGGTCGAGAGCTGTTTTTACTCCTGTCGGATCTACTGCGTCTATGACCGCTGGTGCACGCAAGACGGCATTGTTATGCATAGCCCTGATGAATACCTCATAATCACGGCCCTCGGTTCGGTTCGGCATGCCAGTCTTCACGATTTCATCAAGACCAGACCAATTTTTCCAGAGGTGATCCGAATGCCGCAGCATGTCTCCTTGATACCAAGGGGACGCTTTTATGAGAAATGCCGTTGTCAGCGGCGTATTGCGGTACGTTGAAACTGTTTTTCTCAGCAAGCCAAGCGCTGTTACTGCATCAAGCAATATTTCCGTTGCGCGCGGATTGGTCTTAATTGTTCTTGCCAGAACCGCAGCCGTTTTCGGCGTTTTCAAATGCTCAAAAATTGCATAATTGTTCGCGGTTAAAATCACCCGCGAAGCACGGAATCCGCCGGAGAGCTGTCTTACGGTCTGGAACTGCTGAATGAGTTTGATATTCATGACATGCTCCTTCAATTACATCTTCTGTTGTCATTGCCGGTTAAATCCATTAACATGAACTGTCATTAACATATCTTATCGCAAAGACCAGCATAAAATCAATTGGATCATAACAATGGAGAGCATTAACTATGCGGATAGGTAGTACTTTAACAGAAATGGCAACATCAAAAAGTTATGGGTTGTTCACGTCATAAGGATAAAGCAGATGTATTATGAAGGACTGGGAAAACGATATAATTTCTAATTTTTTACTCTTCGATGTCTCAGCGCAGCGGATGTTTTTTAGTTTTTCAACCGCATACTTGTTTAGCCAGGAACTGGGTCATTAATTCAATCAGCAAACAGGCAATTTACATTAACACTGCGCCTCCTTTCCACGCGCACCCGGCCTTTCATGCGAACAATGCTGCCTGATCTTGGCGGAGCTGGGGGAATCTATCCTCCGGCAGGTGGAACAAATTCTTAAACACCCTGTTCATCACCGAGACAAGCTGGCGGAATTTATAGGCATCGTGATGTGAGTCGCCTTTTTGTTCCGAATTTTTCCAGCTCTCTTCATCGGATATACGTAGTTCCACGCCAAGCGTGTGCTGTTCCGTTTTTTTATGTATGTGATCTCTTGCCGTATACAGCGGTGTGCCTGGAATTATGATCTCGTTTGTATCTACAGAGCGGTGAATCGGCAGGGAAAAAGCGATTTTACACTGGAACTTCCGGTGGCCCCGCGAAGTGTGGACATTCTTTTCCGCGTTCATGCTCAGCGCTTCATAGAACTCCCGCGCATGGGCGAGCAGGCTTTCCTCACTGTGCATCTCGCCGCCTCCCCCGCTTTTGACGAGACTCGACACCAGACTGCGCACCGCTTCTCGCATGTTCTCCGGGCTGTCAAAAAGTGTCTGCGTTATGGAATGTGAGGCGGTGTTTTCCTGCAGAATCACCCCCCGCTTCTGGAGGGCATGAAAAAGTTTCAGCGTATCATCCATGTTCCTCAAGATGAAGGTGATGGCCAGAATGTCTCTGATGTCGTAGGCTTCCCCTTCCACATCTTTCCCTAGTTTGGTGACCATGCTTTCCGGACTCTTTAACCGCGCCTTGATTTCAGCAATATCGACCTCCACGCCGTCCCCGCTGTTGAAGACCAGACAGCCCCGTGTATGGTCAAAAGTGAGGGACTCCTTTAAGCGGTTAAAAAACGTGGAAATCTTAACAAAGGCCCTTTGAGCCGGTTCATTATCAGGAATCTGTTCTGGACGCGCCCAATCGAAATAGTAGAGATCATCGAGCCGCCGGCCCTGTTTCTCCAGAAAAAAACCGAGCTGGGCATAATCATTGATGTCTTGGCTGTCTTCTTCTATCGATTTGATCAGATGCACCATTTTGAGAAGACAACAAGCTGCTTGTTGCCACAACTCCGGTAATTCAAGGTCTCTGCCCTGGTATCCTGAAAAAACACGGGGATACTTGCGCGACGATGCGAGAAGTAAGAGGTGGCGGGGATCTTCATCTACAATTTTCCGGAAGGAAGGATCCTGCAGCACTGAGGCCGCTTCTTTGACGGTGCGCAGGCATTTATGGTAACAATCCTCATTCGGAGACTTCAGCGAAATGAGCCCTTCAAGCTGTTTTGTTATAAAAGGGAAAAGCTCGCGGAAAAAATAATCATAGGCGCGTTTTATGTAATGCGCCGCCCTTTCGCGCTCGCTCTCCCGCAAGTCGTCGCTGCCGATCGTATCAAACCCGCGGTTGGCCATCATGCTGGTCGCCCGTTTGACAGAAGTGGTGTAGTCCCGCGAATGCAGCAGAAGAAAGGGCGTCATTTCGGTCCGATCGAGGATGGAACCGAAGATTTCATGATGCAGTTCCTGGTCAGCTGGAGTTTCTTTCATAAAGCATGCCCCTCTGCAGGATACCATTTACTAATAAGAGCAAAATAAATTCTTTGCGCCAAAGAAGTCACTTTGGACCCCGAGAAAAGACTAAACAGCTGAAATTCAGGCATTTCTCTCTGCCCTCTGATCTCTCCGTGGCAAAAAATTTTAACTTAAATGCAAATACCGTAGATAGAAAGCGTCTATGAACCGACGCTCGTCTTGGGTCGACGCGGCTTGAACGTCCGTGTCCCCCCCGGGGTATGGTGAGGCGCCGAGGGGCCCCGAGGAGCCGAATGATGCTGTCTCGGGGCCGCAGACGATGTGGACCGTGCTCCTGTCGTTGCAACAGTACTTCCCGTGTGCTCCCTTTTGGGCTGGGTCCGGCGTTGTTGTGGTTCACGCGGCAGGCGGGCGAACTCCGTGTCTCGGGCAGGCGCCGGTTTCCGATAATCGAACTCCTTTAGAGTTCTTCTCTCGATTTTCTCACCGAGAATGCGCTCAATGCTCCTGACCAGCGGCTCGTCTTCCCTGGTGACGAACGTGAAGGCGTCCCCAGTCTTTGCAGCCCTGCCGGTCCGTCCGATACGGTGTGTGTAGGCATCGGTCGTGTCGGGAATGTCATAGTTGATGACATGGGATATAGATGAGACGTCGATGCCCCGGGCCGCGATATCCGTTGCCACGAGGATCTGGTATCTGCCGTCGCGAAAACCGTCAAGGGCCGCCTGTCTTTTGTTCTGCGATAAATTTCCCTGGAGCGAAGCGGCCTTGTACCCGGCCTTTTCAAGCTGCTGCCCGATGCGTTTTGCCCGGTGTTTCGTTCGTGTGAAAATGAGGATCGATTCCGTATCCGTATGTTTCAAAATTTCCATAAGAAGACCAGTCTTCAGGTGCTGCTCTACCGGATAGAGCGCATGGGATACGGTATTCGCGGGCGCAGTATGGCCTACCTGAACGGTAACCGGTTTATGCAGGACTTCATGGGCTAGTTTTCTGATGTCGTCGGCCATGGTTGCTGAGAACATGAGATTCTGTCGTTTTGCAGGTAGGTGCTTGATGATTCTGCGCACATCGGGAAGAAAACCCATATCAAACATACGGTCCGCTTCATCCAGAACCAGGACTTCCAAGGAGGAAAGATCGATGGTCTTCTGATTGATGTGATCGAGCAAACGGCCCGGGCAGGCCACGACGATATCAACACCGACGCGAAGTTTTTGAATCTGCGGGTTCAGGCCTACGCCGCCATAGATGGTGCAGCTCCTAAGGTGCGTGCCATGACCGAGTCCTGTAATTGCCACATGAATCTGCTCAGCTAGTTCGCGCGTAGGCGCGACGATGAGCGCCCGGACCTTGCCGCGTGGTCCCTGCAGCAGTCGTTCAAGTATGGGCAGCACGAATGCCGCTGTCTTGCCAGTCCCGGTCTGCGCAAGACCCATAACATCATGGCCTTCGAGTACCGGCGGGATGGCCTGGAGCTGGATAGGGGTCGGGGTGTGATAACCGAGTGCTTTGACACCGGCAGCAATCTGGGGATGGAGCTTAAACGAGCTGAAATTCACTAGTACCTTCTTTCTCTGTGCTCTTGCTTGAAATAACGACGCCTGGAGGTAGTTGCCGTTTTTAAAATCGACGATACAATACCACTGATATGGGTTCAATGTCAAAGAAATCAATATCAACGGGAAGCTGGAACTGCGATTTACCCGGCGGAATCATGCTAAACGTTTCGTATTGTGGTACTTGGCTGCCTAGATTCATCACCTTCCCTATCGTGCAATATACCCAGCCAGATCGAGGAGGCGGCGCGCATAGCCGTATTCATTATCATACCAGCCCAATACCTTTACTACCCGGTTCATGATAACCAGTGTCGAGGTGCCGTCAATAATAACCGAATGTTCATCCCCTACGATATCCGCCGAAACCAGTTCATCGTCGCTGTAACCCACAATCCCCTGCATCGTCCCTGCAGCAGCTGTTTTAAACGCAGCGTTCACGCTCTCAATGGACGCATCTGTATTCAAGTGGGCAGTAAGGTCCGTAAGCGACCCGTTTGCAACGGGAACACGGATCGCCATGGCATTCATTTTCCCTTTCAATTCGGGCAGCACGCGCTCTGTTGCCCTGGCCGCCCCGGTACTGGACGGAACGAGCGACACAGCCGCGGCCCGCCCTCTCCTCCTGTGGCCAGGAGATGAACGATCTATGAGCGCTTGGCTGGATGTATAAGCGTGTACAGTCGTGGCCATGAGATAATCAATCCCGAAGGTGTCATTTAGCACCTTAACTGTTGGTGCTAGGCAGTTCGTGGTGCACGATGCGTTGGAAATCACATGATGCAGGGCCGGATCATAGGACTTTTCATTCACACCCATCACCACAGTCAGGTCATCGTTCTTCGCATCAGCGCTGATGATAACCTTTGATGCGCCTGCGGTCAAATGTCTTGCCGCATCCTCCCGTTTTCGGAACATCCCGCTGCACTCGAGCACGATGTCTACACCCTTGCTCCGCCAAGGGATTTTTTCAGGGTCTTTTTCGTGGGAGACGGCAATTCGCATGTGGCGAGCGCCCAGTTCCAAATAACCGGTGCCTGTCTTGACATCGAAGGGCGCCCGTCCGTGAACGGAGTCGTATTTGATGAGGTAGGCTAGATCTTCAATCGGCGCCGGGCTGTTAGCTGCGACCAGAACCGCCTGCTTGGGAGGATTTTCCATGTACAGGCGCAGGAGTAACCGCCCGATTCGACCAAGTCCATTGATGGCTATAGCTTTCATGAAGTGCCCCCTTTCTCCAGAGAGGCGCCTCATGGTACATCCTTTGTCGAAACAACAAGGGAAAACCAGAGATGACCTTTCTATTCAAATTATATCAACATTGAATTATGTTTTGCGATAACCTTGCAAAACTATCCAGCCGGGCTGCCAAGCAGTACTAAGCTGTTTCCTCAATATGCCTGCCCCGTAAAACAACGGGCCATGACAGCGATATCAACTTTTTTCATTGATCCGGAGCGCAGATGCCGGAAAACACGAGGCCAGTCCTGCCGTCAATGCTAATTAGTGTTCCTTCCTGGACATGAGTAGTTCCTATAATGGCTGAGACACGTCCCTGTTCGTCGGTATCTATCTTCAGATCAGCGCAGGCTACCACAGCCGCCAGACCGAAGGTGTGGGCAAGGACTGCGGCATGCGAGGTGACTCCTCCTGATGCCGTGATGATTCCCTTAATAGCGGGCATGAGCGAAACATCATCAGTATTCGCAGTCTTTCGTATGAGGATCACGGGCATGTTGCTCTTCCTGCCCAGGCTTTCAATCCGTTCAGACGCATCATCAAATGACGCCACGCCGCTCAGCGCTCCTCCGTTGGCGCCGATACCCCGACCGATTACCCGGGTCTCCATGCTGCAGATATCGTCGAATGTTCTGGCGAGTCCTCCATGTTCCTCCATGCGTCGTGTCTGGAGTACAAACAGACAGGGCGTCCCATTCCTGTCCCGGGTGTAAGTCGCTTCCACTTCCTGGGGAAGATTGCCGAAAGCTTCCTCGATTGTTCTTGCGAGCTTTTGATGTAGAAGGTAAAGTTCCAGATCAGTCGTTTCGAGGCTTTTCCGCATTGATTCTCCTTGCCGTCGCGACAGGGGTCTACCAAACGTCCTTCCCGAAGCAAGGTCATCACCACTTGCATTTTCTCGCGTTTCACCGTAAACGTTTTGTTCTCCCGAATTAGGGTCCCGTGTGAAAAAGACTGATGCGCCGCCTCCTTTCTGGTTTCCCGGAACCATCTCCATGAGCATCACCGACGTTCCCCAGGCTTCTGACGTCCCAGTAGCAGAACGGAATTGACGGGCACGCTCGCTATCCCAGGAGTTGTACACGGCGCCTATGCAGCGCTGAAGCTGTTCATAAACGTCCGGAGGGACCTGAAGGCCACTTTCATGCAGCTTATGCTTATACAGGCTGACAATCGATTTCAGATGTGCCCCTTCCAGCGGCACGCCTTGATCAAGGGAATGGGTTTCCGTATAAACCTTTGAAATATCTTCGAAGAATTCGATGCTTAGGCCCAGAACAGAAGTACCATAATGTTCAATAAATCTGCGGTAGGAATCCAACCCCAGCTCGGGATTGCCGGTATCGCTGATAAACGCATCGACTGTTTCTTCGTTCATTCCGCAATAAAGAATGGAATTGAGAATGCCGGGCATGGAAGGATAGGATCCACTACGCACGGACAGGAACAGCGGGTGCCTCGTTCCGCCGAATGTTCTGCCCGTCTTGGTTTCGATAGATTTGACCGCCTTCTGGAGAAAAGGGAGAAAATCAGGTTTATCTTGGTTAACTGCCGGAACCGCGGCCTGGCCTGCAGGCAGAACAACACCGGCAGGGACGTTTAATCCCTTTTGTTTCGCAAGAATAAGATTTTTTGCCTTGTTTCCGAGAATAGGTCCCAACCGTAGTGCATCCTTCGCCGGAACAGCATGGATATCGTAGAATTCTCGAACCTGCGATAACTCAAATCCCCTTTCCTCCTTGGCATTTACTCGTTCCGTTTGCGAACGCAAAACTGTGATAACCCCATCAAGCAGCCGGTCGGACTCGACAAACCCGGGAATGCTGCTCAGGATGTCTCGCAGGACCGCGTCCACCGCCTTTCCTATGAAACCAGGTGAAGACGGATTCAGAGCCAGGAGGTGTTCAGGCAGATCTTCCTGCGGAAACTTCTTCAGAATCTCCTGAAGAGGTTCATGGAAAATCCTACTGATAGAGGAGACGAGCCAGGCAAGCTCCTTCTGCCACATCTTCAAAACGTCGATGATCTGTGTTGGATGCAGCCGGTCCTGTTCGAGAACCGTGACAAACTCGTCGATCCGGACATTCTGCATGCCGTACAGCTTGAGGGCCTGCCATGCCGCACTAAGAGAGATGAGCCACTTCCGCTGATCATTATTGGCTGCTGTTGATCCTTTTTTTTCGACTTCAGTGATGATCATCTCCAGAAGGACCGGGACTTCTTCCCCGCGTCGCATTAGCTCACAGAGAGCGTCGAACTTACGTTCATGATATGTGCCGAGTACCGATGGAATTCCGAAGGCGATATGTCTCTTGAAATAAAGTGATTCCTGCGCTTCCGTCATTTCCTGGGACAGGATAATGCTCTTGAGTTCCTTAAGCCGGGCAACGGTATCGAGTAGGCCGGCATGGACATCATAGATCGCGACATCCCTGTTCACGAGAGAATATTTTCGCGAAATCTCTTTATAAAGTTTGCACAGGAGATTTATTTTTGTTCTCGCCTCTGCGTCATCATTTTTACTATCGTAAAGACTTTTATCGATTGTATCGTCATCAAGTTGCAGGACCCGTTCAAGATGAAGTCCCTTTTCGTCCAGCACTCTCACGGCCTTGAAAAAAGGTTTTATTATCGCAGCATACCGTGTCATGAGCCAGGGATCAGCCTTGGCGGCTATATCGACCGCCACTACGTTCTTTAGGAGTCGTGGATCGTTCAAAACCCAGGCCTTCAAAACATGCTCGATCAGACGTATGTTGTTGCTGCTCGCGTTCACATGTACCTGTTTCCGGAGAAAATAAATGACTGCGTCGTTGCCCCAAGCATCGAGCTCCGTAGAATAGTCCCTAATTCTGTTCACCGCACCTACATCGTTGAAATAAACGGGTAACATCGAAAGCAGCAGAAAGTTCAGGAGATAGTTTCCCTCCATTGCAAGCGAGTTCAGATAGGCCGAAACCCTGCGCTGAAACAGCCGGTCATCGGGGATCAATACCCCACCCACCGCAAGGTTCGCCGTAACCTGAACCAGAACGTTTTCGAGAAGTACGCCGCCAACCCCGAGCAATTTCATGAATCGGGTCAATTGCTCCAGATGCAGGGGATTTACAAATTCTGCCCACGTATCCGGAGATATACCCCGAACCCGGGCCGCAGGGATTAGAATCGCCCGAAGATTGTCCCGGTACTGAGCTATCAGTTTGCTTCGGCCAGAATGAAGAATCGATCTGGCAACAGCGGGCGTCAGCATGATCCGATCCTTGAGCACAGAACCACTCTCGTTAATCCTGCGCAGCAGTTCTGCACACAACTCCGACTTGTCGAGACTGATCAGGCGTTCAAGGATCCCGGGCAGGAACGTACTGATGTTTTCCACTGCACGGCCGGACAGGTGAGATGCAGTGGACAGATAAATGGCTATGACCTCGATCAGGGAACCGGCTAATTCTTGCGAAAGATCCTTTTCCCCAATATCGAACAGAAGCCCGACAGCCTTTCGATCATCGAGGATATCGAAATCAAGGCCTGCGATCAATCCCACTGCTCCACCGATGTCTCCTTTTTCCACCCGTAACTCCGCCTCGTGAAGAGCCTGCGCCATCCGCCGATAACCCGGCTCTCCCAACCGGGCCAGCATTTCAGCGTCCCCGGCCGGGATCATTGCAGCGAGCGGGTCGAGAACCCGACTGTCCAGGAACATCTGGGAAGCTGTGGCATTTCGGAGTGACGTGATGAGTTGCAGTACTAGTGCCCGGAGATCGAGCTTAGGGAATTTGTACCGAACCCGCTCCAGAGAAGTAGCAGCGCGGCGCACCTGAGGCGAAAGGTCAATCGAAGACCGGGAGAGCAACATCGCCCACAGTTCAGTCAGGGAACTCAAGCGAGTCATGTCAGACTCGTGTTCGATCAGCAGGTCCAAGAGATCGAAATAGTTGGATATAGGTTTGCTCTGATCGGCGCTATTGGTATGTTCCGCAGCAAGGATCGTGAAGCGGGCAAGTATGCCGAAGGCCCGGTAAAACGCCTCTGTCGAGTTCCAGTAAAAATCGACTGCAAAGTCGGATACTTTTTCCGAAAACGCGGCCCAATCCTTCTTAGTGGAGTGGACCTGCGAAACGATATCCTCGGCCTTGCGCAGCAGTCCCACCTTGTCCCGCAATGGGGACGTGAGCAGCGTGAGGTCAATTCCAGCGAGTTCTTCTGAAAGCTCAGCCGCTGAAATATACAGCCCTTCTGCATTCAACTTTTTTAGCAGGAACGTTCCGATATGCCTGCCGGACTGTACGATATCGATCTGAAGGTCTCGAGCCTTAGCAATGCGTACGCTGTCTGTTTTGAAGACGAACGATCCGTTCTTGAGAACAACGCGGGAAAACTCGACGCCTCTCTGATTAAGAGACGCCTCATATTCACCTTCAGGTATCGCGAGTACCGTTCCCTGCATTGTCGTTTCGACCCCCTCCTCGTTCATACAAAAATCCTTTGCCACAAGGGATGTAATGTTTCCCTTGTATGCCGTGGCAAGAGTGCCGACGAGGTAATCGAGACTGCAGATAGTGTTTGTCGAGTTTACCATTCGCGTCATGGAAATTTCTTGACCTAGGTTGAGGGGAAGACAGGAACAATCCTCTCTTATATTTAAAATAGCACTAAAAGGAGGAAATGGTAATGGACGGGCTTAAAAATGGAGTATAAAGTATGAGGATTACAAAATTGCTCAAGTTAAGTTTACTGTAATTCCCTTTATCCGCTATCGAATTTAAAAGAGTATTTTGTGCACAAGGATTCCCCGTACGCAGGCGTGCCGGACAAATTTGGTATACGGAGTATGATGTTTTTTAGGAATAAACAGCGAGGGTATCTGTGACTCAAGGCGAAAATGGCCGGCCCGTTGTCATTGAGAGTATTGAAATGTATAAAATGCCGATAGTCTGGTCCAGGATAGCGTTCGAACGTTCGCAGAAGAGACGACCGAGGCCTGTTATTTATTCAGCAGTGCCGCCGCTTCCTTGGCAAAATAGGTAAGGATGATATCCGCACCAGCTCGTTTGATCGATACTAGCGATTCCATCATGGCACGTTCGCCGTCTATCCAACCGAGCTTTGCGGCGGCTTTGATTATGGAGAACTCACCACTCACGTTGTAGGCTGCTACGGGCAGGTTAAAATTCTGTTTTACCTGATAAATAATATCGAGATAGGACAGCGCCGGTTTCACCATCACGATGTCCGCGCCCTCATCGATGTCTAAGGCAACCTCGCGCAGTGCCTCGCGACTGTTCGGCGCGTCCATCTGGTAAGACCTGCGGTCGCCGAACTGCGGCGTCGATTCCGCAGCTTCCCGGAACGGGCCGTAAAAACTCGAAGCGTACTTAGCCGCATAGGACATGATCGGCGTGTCGGTAAATCCCTCGCTGTCCAACACATGGCGGATGGCGCCGACTCTACCGTCCATCATATCCGAAGGTGCAACCATATCCGCTCCGGCTTTCGCATGGGAAACCGCTTCCCTAGCCAGAAGTTCGAGCGTCGGGTCGTTTTGGACAACGCCGTTCTTGATCACGCCGCAGTGGCCGTGGCTCGTGTATTCGCACAGGCACACATCGGTGATGACTACTAGGTCGGGAATTTTGTTCTTAATGGCCTTGATTGCATGCTGGACAATCCCCTCATCCGAGTAGGCTTCGCTGCCGACTTCATCCTTGTGTTCAGGGATGCCGAATAGCAATACCGCAGGGATGCCAAGGTTCTTCACCTCTTCGCAGTCTTTCACGATGTTGTCGATGGACTGCTGGTAGTTCCCGGGCATGGAGCCGATCTCTTTTTTCACACCTTTGCCGTAAGTAACAAAGAGCGGATAAATAAAATCATCGGGCGAAAGCTTCGTTTCCCGAACCATGCGTCTCAGGTTTTCATTTGCCCGTAGCCTTCTCGGTCTATATAGAGGCTGAAACATTGAATCTCCTGAATGTCTTTTTCAGAGGGTGTAGTGCTAGGCGAAAAGGGGTTTTTATCCCGGCTCCTAACTTGTTGCCCTCTGCGATTTTGTATTTAGCTGCAGCCGCAGCCACCGGACCCGCAGCCACTGCCATGGTTGTGGCTCGGTTCTTCCCCACCACCACACCCGCAGCTACCGCCCGCAGGAGCGCCGTTCGGGAAACCAAGAACAAAGCCTTCACCGCGCTCGTCATTGATAAAGCCGAGTTCAGCCCCGTCGAGCACCTTGGCCGTCGATGCGTCGACGAAAAGTTTTGCACCGCTCTTCTCGACGATCGTATCGCCGTCTCCCGCTTTGTCATCAATCATGATTTCATAGGAAGGTCCGCAGCATCCTCCTCCGCCCGACGTTACGCGCAGTCCATGGTTCGGCATTCCTTCCGCCTTAAGGATTTCCTTTATTTTGTCCGCAGCAATTTCTGAGATGGTAATCATAACTTCTCCTTTTGCTTACCGCCTATGAACGGGAGGAAATTGATGCACTGTACCTTTCTCCCGCTTCATCTCGGTTTTATTTTTTATTATTATAGTAATCCACCAGCGCATCAACGAATGCGGGTATGGTATAGTCTTTCGGCATGACATCGATCTTCATCCCGTATTCCTCAGCGGTCTTCGCGGTAACAGGACCGATGCAGGCGACGGCAACGCCGCTTAATAATATTTTATAACCTTTTTGGCCGATCATTTCAACAAAATTGTGAACCGTGGACGAACTTGTAAAGGTAACTGCAGAAATTTTATTATCCTCAAACAATTTTACAGCGCGCGCCACATCGGCCATTGGCTTTACGTTTTCATAGGCCGTCGCCACGGTTACTTCCGCTCCCATTTCCTTCAGTTTGTCCGGAATGATTTCACGCGCAATCCTCGCCCGGGGGATCAGGAATTTCTTCCCCTTCACCTTCTCGCATCCGAGCGCAGTTAGCACGCCTTCCGCTTTGAATTCCTCGGGAATAAGGTCCGCCCGGAGCCCGAAGGCCACGAGGGCTTCGGCTGTTTTCGGGCCCACCGTGCAAATCCCTATCCCTTTGAGCATGCGGATATCGCGGCCGAGTTCGCGGAGCCGTTCCATGAAGAACCTAACAGCATTGGCACTCGTAAAGATGAGCCAGTCATAGGATTCCACATCGTGAATGGCTTTATCGAGTTCATCCCAGCTGGCCGGTGCTACAACATCGATGGTTGGCAGTTCTATGGTTGTGGCACCCCGGTCGATCAGCATCTCGGCGAACACGCTTGCCTGGCCGCGCGAACGTGTAACCATGATGCGTTTGCCGAAGAGCGGCTTCGACTCGTACCAGTTCAACTTCTCCCTTAGTCGGACCACCTCGCCGACGACAATGATTGCCGGGGGGCCAAGTTTTGCCTCTTTTACTTTTGCGACGATGTCCCGGAGCGTGCCCGTCACCACTCGCTGGTCGGTGCGCGTTCCCCATTGAATGAGGGCAATCGGGGTTTCAGGGCTCCTGCCGTGTCTGGTCAGGTTATCGACGATGCTCTGGAGATTCTTCATTCCCATGAAGAACACCAGCGTGCCGATGCCAGTCGCGATGCGGTCCCAATGAACCTTCGATTCTTCTTTTGTGGGATCCTCGTGGCCCGTAACAAAAGCAACGCTTGCCGTATGCTCGCGATGGGTTAGCGGGATACCCGCATAGGTAGGTACCGCTGTGGCTGCGGTAACGCCGGGAACAATCTCAAAGGGAATGCCGTTGTCCACCAGTTCCTCGGCTTCCTCCCCGCCCCTCCCGAAAATGAAGGGATCGCCGCCTTTCAGGCGCGCTACAATTTTTCCCTCTCGTGCCTTCTGTACGATCAGGGCATTGATTTCCTCCTGCGGGAGTGTATGCCTGCCGCCCTGTTTGCCTACATAAATCAATTCTGAATCGGGACGCCGGTGATCGAGAATCCGCTCATTGGCAAGATAATCGTAAATGACCACTTCGGCCTTCTTTACGCATTCAAGTCCTTTTACAGTGATGAGCCCGGGGTCGCCCGGTCCTGCGCCAATGAGATATACTTTTCCCGATGATGTTGTCATAGGTAGTTCAGCCTGAAAATAAATTTACCGCGAAGATGCCAGATACGCGAAGAGATACAAACGATATTACTCGAACTACCTTCACGACCTTCGCGCCTTAGCGTTTCGAAGAATCCGGTCCTGATAATTAGTTTTCTAGCAGATTGTTGCCGCTGAAATCGGTGTTGTGCCCGTAGACTTCCCGCAGGATCATATCGGCGCCCCGGGATAGGAGCTTCTCCGCCAGAGTAACCCCCAGTTTCTCCGCCTTATCCGGATCACCTTCGATGGTGTCCTTGATAATACGCTTTCCATCGACGCTTCCGACCAATCCAATGAGACGGAGCCTGCCTTCTTTCATCTGGCCGTAGCACGCAATCGGCACCTGACATCCGCCCTCAAGCCTACGCAGAAGGGCGCGTTCGCCGGTCACGCAGGTCCGCGTGTCTGTATGGTTAAAAAAAGCGATGAGATCGTTCAGTTCACGGTCATCAACGCGACATTCTATCCCCAGCGCTCCCTGGCCGATTGCTGGCAGGCTGATTTCCGGATCAATGTATTCCGTTACGTTTTCAGCGAGCCCAAGGCGTTTGATCCCGGCAGCTGCCAGAATGATCGCGTCGAACTGCCCTTCCTTGAGTTTCCTCAGACGAGTGTCCACATTCCCGCGCAGTTGATGTATTACAAAATCAGGCCTGGCATGCATGAGCTGTGCCTGGCGCCTGAGACTGCTGGTGCCGATGTTTGCTCCTTTAGGGAGATCTTTGAATTTCACCTTATTCCGAGTCAGCAGAGCGTCTCTGGCGTCTTCACGCTTGGTGATGCAGGACAGGTGAAGGCCATCTGGGAAAAAAGTGGGCACATCCTTCATGCTGTGAACCGCGATGTCGATTTCATTGCTCAGCATGGCCTCTTCAATCTCCTTTACGAAGAGCCCCTTTCCGCCCACCTGCGCAAGCGGGACATCGAGAATCTTGTCCCCTGTAGTTTTGATCTTGGTGAGCGGCACGGTTATGCCGGGATATTTTATCTCGAGCTCCGACTTAACCCACTCCGCCTGCCACAACGCCAGTGCGCTTCCCCGTGTTCCGAGCCTGATCTGTTTACGCAATGAAAATCTCCTGAATTAATATTTTTGCCTGCTGGCGGCATTTAATGAATGCCGTAAAGTTGTTTTCTCGCCCTATCGACTGGAAAATCATGGTTTAACAAACCAGACGTTTTACCGGCACTTACTTTCCTTTTCCTTGCTCCGTGCAGGCTCTTCTTTTGTTTGTTGATCGATTGTTCTCTCATGCACAGGCCGCATAAGCTCTCGGTCCAAGTTGAACAATCGGCGTGCGATTGCGATGGTGTTGTCGCTCTCACCCGCCGCAGCAGCGGCCTGTTTCAGAACCACTAGTGGAGCGTGCAGGAGTTTGTTCACGATCGATTGAGACATAATGTCCATCGCCCGCTTTTGATCTTCATTGAGGTCGTTCATCGAACTAAGGGTTTTGTCCAGTTCCCTTTTTCTGATGTCCTCCACTTTTTCGCGAAGATCTACAATGGTCGGAACGGCATCAAGACCGCGTTCCCACTGAAGATAGGTTTCGACTTCAAGGGTGACGAGTTCCTCCGCTTTTTCCGCCTCCTTGGATCGGCTCTCGGCATTGACATCTACCTTGCTCTGCAGGTCGTCGATATCATAAAGGTACACATTGTCGACCTTATCGACCTCAGGGTCGATATTTCTCGGATTCGAGATATCGATCATGAAAATTGGTTTGTTGCGCCTTTCTTTCAGTGTCCGGCTGACCATTTCGCGGCTGACGACATAATAGGGAGCCCCGGTTGCGCAGATAAGGATATCTACCATGACTAGCGCATCGGGGAAATGTTCAAACCGGATAGCATCGCCGTTGAATTCCTTTGCAAGTTCTTCGGCGCGTTCAAATGTACGGTTCGCAACCATGATATTTTTCACGCCGTTGCCGAGGAGATGCTGGGCCGCGAGTTCGGCCATCTCACCGGCCCCAAGGAGCATGACGTTTTTCCCCTCGAGTACGCCGAATATCTTTTTTGCGAGTTCAACAGCGGCGGAACTGATGGAAACCGCTCCTTCTGCTAGTTTTGTCTCTGTGCGGACCCTTTTCGCGACGGAAATGGCTTTTTTTATCAGTTTATTGAGGATCGTGCTCGTGGTCTTGGTTTTGAGCGCAATATCGAAAGCATCCTTAAGTTGTCCCAGTATCTGCGCCTCGCCCAGTACCATGGAGTCGAGGCTTGAGGCAACACGGAATGTGTGGCGTACTCCCTGGGCGTCGGGATACACATAGAGCGCTTGCTCCAATACATTCCGGGAAAGGTTGTGGTAATCCGAAATAAACTGTTTGATCCGGTCGATCCCCATGGCACTGTCGCTCACCGAAGCGTAGATCTCCACACGGTTGCACGTTGAGACAATGAGGCATTCACGCATGCTTTCATAGGTCATCAGCTTTCTGAGCGCGTCAGGAAGTGTGCTCTCGGGAAAGTTGAGCTTCTCCCGAACTTCAATGGGTGCTGACTTATGACTGAGACCGACTACAATAATTCCCATGTATGCATTACCTTAAAACGTATGTTTCCCGATGTTGACGCGGCTCACGACAAAGAAGCTAAGCAAGACAAAAAGAAATCCGACAATAGAGAGGACCGCCATTTTTCTGCCCCGCCATCCGATCGTGCGAAGGTGGAGGAGCACCAGATAGATCACCCAGGTTATCAATGACCAAGTCTCCTTCGGGTCCCAACTCCAGTAGGTGCCCCAGGCACTGTTGGCCCAGATTGAACCGGTAATCATGCCGAGGGTAAACAGCGGCCAGCCGAGCGTAAGGGCCTTGTAGCTAAGCGTATCCATGATATCAAGTGAAGGCAGACGGTGAAAGATCGCGCCCAGATGCTTTGCTTTAAGCTGGCGTTCCTGGACGAGGTACATGACCGAGATAATGCACGCGAACGCGAAGGCCGCGTCTCCGAGGACGGCAAAACTCGTATGGATTCCGAGCCAGCCACTCTTGAGTATCGGATTCAATTCCTTGATATCACCAGACAAAAGAAACACGGGAATCATGAGAATGACAACGATTGGAAGCATGAATGAACCGAGTGCGGCAATCTTGTACCGGAACTCCATGATCAGGAACACAAAGATCATCCCCATCCCGAGAAAGTTGATCGCCTCAAAGAAGCCGGTTATGGGGATCCTGCCTGACTCGGACCAGCGAAAGGCAAAATAGCAGATATGGCAAAGAAATCCCGCGAGCGTTGCCCAGAAAGCCGCCTCCCCGGTCCATTTATGGCTCGGCTTGAAAATGTAAACAACGTATCCCACTGCCGCCAGCAGATACGCGACCGTTGCTGCTTGAAAAAATAGAAGATTCATGCGGTCATTCCCCTGAGTGATTTACTGCGCTAAATGGTGGATATTACTTTTTAACACCTTATAAAGTCAAGGGAAAAAGAATTCACTCCATTTGAAACGAGGACGAACATTCAAGCCGCAAACGCCTTCGTGACTTGAACCGGATGTGTAGCGGCAATGATGCCCTATTTATGCCGGGATCAACTTTCCCTCGGTCATTCTGAGCACCCTATCAGCCCTGACTGCGAGTTTGTCGTTATGAGTTACGATGACAAAAGTAATTTTTTTCTGTTTGTTGATGGAGAGGATAAGATCATGAACCGCCTCTCCTGTATGACTGTCGAGGTTGCCTGTCGGTTCGTCCGCCAAAACGACGTCGGGTCCGAGCATGAGCGCTCGAGCCACGGCAACACGCTGCTGCTCTCCGCCGGACATTTCTCCGGGCCGGTGAAGGAGCCTTTTGCTCAGTCCAACATCGTTCAGAATCGCCGTTGCTTTTTCCATGGCCTCGCCGCGTTCCATTCGGCGGATAAGCGCTGGCATCAAAACGTTTTCAAGCGCAGAAAACTCGGGGAGGAGATGGTGAAACTGGAATACGAATCCCACGTGCTCGTTTCTGAATTGGGCTATCTGATTCGCATCCAGCGCGAAAACGTCGCTGTTTCCATAAAGGATCTTGCCGGAACTAGGCCGATCAAGAGCACCCAGGATATGGAGAAAAGTGCTCTTCCCGACGCCCGATGCGCCCACAATGGCAAGCATCTCACCTTGACGGATTTCAAGGTCGATGCCGTCCAGCACAGGCAGCTGCACCGGTCCGCTCATAAACGTTTTTCTGAGCTCCTGAACATGAATAAAATTCTGTGCTATTTCGTTTCTCCCGGCTTGTCGCCGTCCTTCAATTTCTCAACAGTTTTTTCAATGGTCGTTGCTTTATGCTCTATTGTCTGCTTTACGTCTTCTGCTTTGGTTCCTACCCCACTGAGCCAGTTGGCGGTTTTCTTTAAGATATTACCGCCCCCCATGATGACAAATACGATGACCACCAACGCTATGAAAATCAGTACCAACAGGAAACGTTTTAGCTTTCCGCCCTTTGGAGCCATAGATACCTCCTTATTTGATAAAAATTAAACGCAAAATAATAAATAGCATAGTTATTCATACCTAAGAACCTCAACCGGGTCCTGTCGCGCGGCCTGCCAAGAGGGGTAGAGTGTGGCAAGGAAACTGATACCGAGCGCTGTCAGGGCGATGAATAGGACATCGAGACCGGAGGTCGTCAGCGGCAAATGACTTACCTGATATACATCCTTCGGGAGTGAGATAATGTCCGTTTTCGTAAGTATCATGACAGCACTGGAGCCGATGACAACGCCGATGGCCGTTCCCACGCAACCGATTGCTAGTCCGGCGAACATGAAGATTTTCACAATACTCCCCGGCGATGAACCCATCGACTTCAGGATCGCGATCTCCCGGTTCTTTTCCATAACGATCATGGTAAGCGTCCCGATGATATTGAATGATGCTACAACAATGATGACTACCAGAATAAGCGACATCCCGATTTTTTCCAGCAGGAGCGCGGAGAAAAAGTTTTTGTTCATTTCCATCCAGTTGCGGGTGTAGAAAGGATAACCGACGGCCGCCTGAATCGCGGACGCAATCCTGTCTGCGTCATAGATCCGATCAATCCTGACCTGAACTCCGCTCACTCGGCCCGGCATATCAAAATATTTCTGCGCATCCGGTAGTGAAATATACACGAACCCTGTATTGTAGTCGTACATGCCGGCGTCAAAGAGACCGGTGATCGTGAATTTTTTCATCTTGGGGACCATCCCGAGAGGCGTCTCTTCACCTAGGGGGTTCACCATGGTGACGGCGTCACCAACCGACACGCCCAATTTACGCGCAAGATCTTCGCCGATGATGATTCCCGGCTGCTTCTGGCCGGTCTGATCAAGGTCTTTCAACGTACCGACTGTCATATTCTTGGCAAGGTCAGTAACGTTGGATTCCGTCGCAGGGTCTATGCCGCGCACCACTACGCCTTGCATGCGTTCCTTTGTGGCAACCATTGATTGACCATATATAAACGGCGTCGTAGCCGTCACATGCGGCAACTTGTCGATCTTTTCCTCCAGCGCCTTGTCATTTTTTACGCCGTTGCCGCTGAATTCCATAACAACAATATGAGGCAGAGCGGAGAGGATCCTGTCGCGGAAATAATCCTGGAATCCAGTCATCACAGCCAGCGTGATGATGGAGGTGGCGACCCCGATGACCACCCCGGCGATCGAGATGAACGTATTAAGCGAAATGGTGCCATACCGTTTTTTTGTTTTCAAATAGCGGAGGCTGATGAATATTTCGTAGGGAATTTTCATGAACAAATTAGTTTTAATGTTAGGCCTTGAGTCTCATATTTTCTTTTCTCGAGCGTCGACACCAATGCGAATCGAAGGCCGGAATCAGTATTACGATTTTTCCTTCTTCATCTGCGGGAATAGGATAACATCCCTTATGGAAGTCGATCCTGTCATAAGCATAACGAGACGGTCGATACCGATGCCTTCACCGGCTGCAGGCGGCATGCCGTACTCGAGCGCTCGGATGAAGTCCTCATCCATCTGATGGGCTTCCTCATCCCCGGCTTCTCGTTCCGAAACCTGTTTCATGAATCTTTCTTTCTGATCTACTGGATCGTTCAATTCCGAAAAAGCGTTTGCCAGTTCTCTTCCAACGACGAAGAGTTCAAATCGCTCGACGTAATCAGGGTTGTCATCGCGTTTTTTTGAAAGCGGGGATATGTCCGTGGGATAATCGATGATAAAGGTCGGCTGGATAAGCTTTGGTTCCACCAAGGCTTCGAATATTTCATTGAGCACCTTCCCCATGGGCTCTCCGCCTTTCATGTTTGCTCCGAGTTTGCGCGCGTACTCTTGCGCCTTGTCTTTCTGTCCAAAGACCTCAGCTGGCACCCCGGCTTCCCGCAACGAGTCCATATAGGTCATACGTTTCCAGGGTGGTGAAAGATTGATCTGATGCCCCTCATATTCTACTTTGGTCGTGCCGAGTACGTCCTGGGCAACCGTGCTGATCATCGTTTCTGTCATTTGGATGAGATCCTGGTAGTCAGCGTAGGCTGTGTAGAATTCGAGCATGGTGAACTCCGGATTATGCCTCGTCGAGATACCTTCGTTCCGGAAGTTGCGGTTGATTTCATAGACCCGCTCGAACCCGCCGACCAGCAGCCGCTTGAGATACAATTCCGGCGCAATACGAAGGAAAAGCTCCATGCCCAAGGCGTTGTGGAATGTCTTGAATGGTCTAGCCGTCGCGCCTCCGGGAATCGACTGCATCATCGGCGTTTCCACTTCGAGATATCCCCGGGAGTTCAGAAACGAGCGAATCGCCTGAATGATCCTGGTACGCATGATGAAGACCTTTTTCACGTCCGGGTTGACGATAAGATCGACATACCGCTGGCGGTAGCGGAGCTCTACGTCTGTGAGGCCGTGCCACTTTTCCGGTAGCGGCCGAAGCGATTTAGAAAGAAGCGAGAACTTTTCAACTTCGACCGTAAGTTCATTGGTTTTGGTCCGGAAAAGGAACCCCTTCGCTCCTATAAAGTCACCGATATCAAGCTTCTTAAACAACCCATAATGTTCATCACCCAGTGTATTCTTCTGAAAATAAAGCTGGATCCTGCCAGACCCGTCCTGGATATGGCTGAAGCAGGCCTTACCGAAGCTACGCATGGCGACCAGTCTTCCTGCCACGGTCACTTCAATGCGTTCTTTTTCGAGGTCTTCCTTGGTTGTCTGACCGTATTTGTCCTGCAAGTCCTGCGCAGCAGCGGTGACCGTGAACTTGCCAGCATAGGTCTTTACGCCGCTCGCGCTGATCTCGGCCATTTTTTTGAACCGTTGCTGGATCAGTTCGTTGTAATCTTCCATGGAATTCCCTTTCAAGCAACAAGACAATATTGCGGGCTGGCACTCAGGTCAAAAATAAAGATTATTATACCAGGGGTCTCAATGAAAATGAGGCACAGGAAAATATGCTTACCCGATTTATTTTATTACGTTTAGACCGTGTGTCCCGTGTACTCACTGGCAGGACCAGCGGTCGATATTTTCCTGCTATAAACCTTAAACGCGGATTATACGTATTCACTGCAAGTTGTGTCAAGAACAAACACTAGCCAGCCAGCATCCTTAACACTTCAAGATACTTGTCACTCGTTTTCATGATCACTTCTTCGGGAAGGACTGGTGCCGGCGGTTTCTGGTTCCAGTTAAGCGAGAGAAGGTAGTCTCTGACGAATTGTTTATCGAAACTCATCTGCGTAACACCCGCCTGATAGCCGCTTTTCGGCCAAAACCTCGATGAATCGGGCGTGAGCGCTTCATCGATCAGGATGACCCGTTCGTTATGAATGCCGAACTCAAGCTTCGTGTCCGCTATGATGATTCCTTTGCGCTCGGCAATTTCACAAGCCTTCTTATAGATAGCCAGGGCATAGGTTTTTACTTTTTCGGCGACATCCTGCCCCACGAGTCTCACAACTGTTTTGAAATCGATATTTTCATCATGTTCGCCGGTCGAAGCTTTTGTTGAGGGCGTAAAGACCGGCTCCGGCAGGCGGGATGCTTCCGTTAGGCCGGCGGGAAGTTTGACGCCGCTGACCGAACCCATTGCCTTATACTCCTTGAGACCCGACCCAGTCAGGTAACCGCGAACAATGCACTCAACGGGAAGGGGCTGCGCTTTTTTCACGAGCATGCTCCTGCCATCGAGTATTGCCGCATGGCGACGGCATTCTGCCGGATACCGCGCTACGTCGGTTGTGATCAGGTGATTCGGCACAATGGCTTCTGTCTGCGCAAACCAGTATTTCGAGATCTGCGTCAGCACCCTACCTTTTTCCGGTACAGCATTCGGCAGTACGACATCAAAGGCTGATATCCTGTCCGTTGCAATAATAAGCAGTGCCTCGCCGAGATCATAAATATCCCGTACTTTGCCTCGTTGGGGCGGTTTCAACCCTTCCAGATGCGTTTCAAGCACCAGCGGCGTTGTCATCTTCACCTCTCACATGATTTTCAGGAGCATATTTCAATATCCGGATACGGGAAATTCGGTTTCGTCTCAGCCGGAGAACGGTAAACAGCATATTCTTATACCTGACCTGATCACCTTCCGCGGGTAATCGCCCGAACAACCCAAGAACAAATCCTCCTAGGGTTTCAAATTCATCCTCCGGAAGATTCACCCCGAGCTTTTCATTTACTTTCCCGATGTCTGTTCTTCCGTCGATGACATAGCGGTTCGAGGCGACCTCGTGAATTTCACGCAGCTCTTTTTCCTGTTCGTCACGAATGTCACCCACGATTTCCTCAATAAGGTCTTCCATCGTGACAAGTCCATCTGTTCCACCGTATTCATCACCGACAAGAGCAAGGTGAATGCGTTTTTCACGCATTTCCTTTAGGAGCACGCTTACATTTTTATTCGGCGGCACGATATATGGCTTCCGAAGCACACTCGACAGTTGAACGGGTCTGTTCTCCATATGAAGGGCAAGGATATCCTTAAGATAAACGATTCCGATGATATTGTCGATGGTTTCACTGTATACAGGCAATCGAGAAAAACCCTGTTCATTCATCATGCGGAGAATGGAATCGATATCCGCACTTTTCTCCATGGCGACGATTTCTGTCCGCGGTACCATAACTTCTTTTACAAGGGTATCAGTGAATCGGAAGACGCTGTGAATAAGGTCCTCTTCCGAAGGCTCGAAAACCCCGCTTTTACGGCCTTCCCGGATTAGATATTTCACCTCGTCTTCAGAGATAAAACTCGACTCCTGCCCCTTTTCGATCTGGAACAGCCGCATAACGCATTTATTTGAAAGGTCAAGTCCCCGCAGTATCAGAGACAACGTCCGCGAAAGAAAGTCTATCGGCTTCGCCGTGAAAAAGGCAATACGCTCCGAATGCCTGATTCCGATCGATTTCGGAACCAGTTCTCCGATTACTATCGTGAAATAGGTGATCAGGCCGACGACGATGGCGATGGAGAGGGGTTCTGCTGCCTTCTGTATGAACCCGACCTGGAAAGAAAGTAGCATCGGTTTGAGGTGAACCACGGCGATAATCCCGCCGAGCGCAGCCGCCAGAGTGCCAACGAGAGTGATCCCGATCTCAACGGTAGCAAGAAAGCGTTCAGGCTCTTCTTGGAGCCGCTGCACCCTTCTCGCCGCGGCATTGCCGCTTTTGACGAGATGTCTTACCCGGCTTTTCCTGAGCGAAATGAGGGAAATCTCCGATGCCGCGAAAAAACCGTTCACGATAACCAATGATGCAATCACGAAGATGTCGAATAAAAGCATAGATTATGAGGATTTCCAGTTACCGAATTGCAGAACTCAGATAGTTTCCGGTACCCGATGATATTTTCGTCCATGCGAGGACATGCAGAAGCAATTCGCATACAGTTGGAAACGAGTTCATACGTTGTTACGATTACGAAAGTTCAGGCCTCTGAATTTTGGTCAGCGTTTCAGAGCCCATACTCCTTCCAGCGGTCATCGACTTTCCTTTGTACCTGCGGATCCATCCTAATTTCATCGGGCCAGGGTCTGTTAAAACCCTCCCCCGGGCCTTTGCGGGTAGCGTCGATTCCCATTTTGCCGCCAAAACCAATCTGTGGGCAAGAGTGATCGAGAATATCGAGGGGCCCGTCCATGATTACCACGTCCCGCTGAGGATCCACGTGGTTCATGACCTTCCAGGTCACCTCTGAATAGTCGTGGATATTTACATCCTCGTCGCAAACGACCACGAACTTCGACAGCATGAGCATCCCCGTCCCCCAGATCGTGTTGATGACTTTTTTGCCGTGGCCCGGGAACCTCTTTCTGATTTTCACAATCACGTTATTGTGAAATACCCCTTCGATGGGCATGTCCATGTCGATGATATCGGGCGCGACCATCTGAAGAAGCGGGAGAAAGATCCGCTCCGTTGCCTTGCCGAGATATGCATCTTCTTGCGGCGGGCGACCTACGAGGGTGGCTGGATAGATGGCATTTTTCCGGTGCGTAATTGCCGTAATATGGAACACAGGATACTCGCCTGCTTCGGAATAGTATCCGGTATGGTCTCCGAAAGGGCCTTCCACCCTGCGTTCGTACGGGTCAACGAAACCCTCGAATACGAATTCCGATTCGGCAGGAACTCGTACATCGATCGTCTTGCACTGAACTACCTCAAGCGGCTTCTTTCTCAAAAACCCGGCAAAGAGAAACTCACCGATAACCGGCGGGAGGGGGGCCGTAGAGGCATAGATGATAGACGGGTCTGCACCTATGGCGACGGCGACCTCCATGCGTCTTCCGGCGGATTCGTAATGCTGATAATGCCGGGCGCCGTCCTTGTGTTTGTGCCAGTGCATCCCCGTGGTCTGATGATCGAATACCTGCATACGGTACATGCCAACATTCGTGATTTTAGTAACAGGGTCCACCGTACAGACCATGGGAAGGGTAATGAACCGGCCTCCATCCGCGGGCCAGCACTTCAGGACGGGAATACGGGAGAGGTCGACCTGCTCACCTGTCAGTACGACGTCCTGACAGGGGGCTTTTTTTACCGTCTTGGGGAAAAATCCGGCTAATTCTGTGAGTTTGGGCAGCATCTGTATTTTGTCCATCAAACCCGCTCCTGGTCCCGGAAAAAGCTTTGTCGGGTCCAGAATTTCCCCGATTTGCCGACCAATATCATCAAGGTCAGAAACCTCGAGGGCCCGGCACATTCGCTGCATGGAACCGAACGCATTAGTGAGGACAGGAAAAGATGATCCTTTAACATTCTCGAAGAGAAGCGCTCTGTTGTCGGTCCCCTTTTGTTTGGAGACCCTGTCCGTGATTTCCGCGATCTCCAGCTCGGCGTCCACTTCCACCTTGACACGGACAAGCTGTCCCTCTTTTTCAAGAATTGCGATGAAATCTCTTAATGAATCATAGGCCATAGGGTATGAATTGTAACGGAATCAGGGGGGATTTGCAATCAAAAACTCGGGAAAACTCGGAACTGTCATAGTTCTTCGTACTTCTGCAAACGGTGCCTGAACGACCGGAAAGAAAGTTTAAGCAGTTTTGCCGCGTCAGTTTTTATTCCACCGGACTTTTCGAGCGCTTTCCGTAGGAGCGTTTTTTCAGCGTTTTCAAGGATGGCCTCCATGTCGATCCCTTCATCAGGGATGTCCAGCGCGACGAGATCAAAGCAGGGTTGTCTATTCGTAAGCGTTTCCGGTAGTTGATCGGAACGGATAATGCTTTCCGTGGAAATTATGACAAGGCGTTCAATCATATTTTCAAGTTCTCGCACATTGCCCGGCCATGAATAACTCATAAAGGCTTTCATGACATCACCATCAATCTTTTTTGCTGCCGATGTGTCGGTATTCTTGCCGGTCGATTTCCTCAGAAAAAAATTGACCAGATACGGGATATCTTCTTTCCGCTCCCTGAGTGGTGGAAGATGGATGGGAATAACATTCAGCCGATAATAGAGGTCTTCTCGGAATAACCCTTTGGCAACTTCCTCATGCAAATCCTTGTTGCTGGCGGCTACGACATGCACATTTACCTTTATTCCCGCCGTCCCGCCGACCCGCATAAATTCCCGTTCCTGGAGAACGCGTAGCAGCTTTACCTGTAGCGCAGGCGTTGTAGCGCTAATTTCGTCAAGAAAGATAGTTCCACCGTCGGCTGCCTCAAAAAGCCCCTGCTTATTGGATGCCGCTCCGGTAAAAGCTCCTTTCATATACCCGAACAGCTCGCTTTCCAGCAGCGTTTCGGGCAAAGCCCCGCAATTGACGGTGACAAAAGGGCCGTTCTTTCTCGGGCTGTTGTAATGAAGAGCCCTCGCAACGAGTTCCTTGCCAGTCCCACTTTCCCCGGTGATCAGTACGGTGCTGCTGGCCTGGGACACCTGCCTGATGAGCGCGAATACTTTCTGCATCGGCTCGCTTTTCCCGATGAAATTTTCAAAACCAACGCGTGATTCTATCTCGCGTTTAAGAAGGATATTCTCTTTTCGCAAATAGCGTTTTTCAAGTGAGTTGTTGATGATCAATTTGAGCTCATCAACTTTAAAAGGTTTGATGATGTAATCCGAGGCACCGAGTTTCATCGCTTCGACGGCAGTTTCGGCAGTAGCAAACGCGGTAACCATAATGACGACGGTTTCAGGAGAAATTTCCTTTATCGCTTTAAGCACCCCAATCCCGTCCACACCCGGCATCTTCATGTCGCTGATCACGAGGTCGAATATTTCCGCCTGTGCAGCTTTCAAGGCGTCCGTGCCATTTATTGCAGTGACGACGTCATGTCCTTCTTTCTTGAGCATGATTGCAAGAAAGTCTCTTAAACTCTGCTCATCATCAACAACGAGAACTTTGCTCATGATTGTTTGCCCTCTCTGGTATCAACGAGTGCCGCGTTTCCCTTCGATGAATGCTCATTGTCCGAATCCCCGCCCAGGGGAAGCCTGATTATAAACCGCGTCCCTTTGCCCTCTTCGCTTTCCACGGAAATAGTCCCCTTGTGGTCATTGACGATGCGGTACGCGATAGCAAGACCGAGACCGGTTCCCTGGTTTTTTGTCGTAAAAAAGGGGTCAAATATTTTTTCCAGAAATTCACGAGCTATACCGTAACCGGTATCAGTAAAGATGATTTCACACTGTTTCGGGTCGCTGTCCTCAATCGAGGGTGAAGCTGTAATGGCTATCAATCCGTCATTTGGCATAGCTTGGCTTGCGTTTAAAAGCAGGTTCCAGAAAACCTGCCGTAATCGTTGAGCATCCCCCTTAATCTTGATATGGTCGTCGATATTGCAGGCAATCCGGATTTTTTTGTTGAAATTCCGACTGTTCTTGAGCAACACGATCGTTTCATCCAGCAACGGTCCCAACGCGATGTTATCCTCATGACCTATTTTCGGCCGTGCATATTCGAGAAAATCAGTAATGATCGTGTTGAGACGATCCGTCTCTCTGACGACAATATCCATAAGATGCTTCTCGTCACCGTCAAGTTTCAGCTCCCTTTGAAGCAGCTGGATGGACCCGCTGACCGACGCAAGCGGATTTCGTATTTCATGAGCAATTCCAGCTGCAAGACTGCCGACAGTGACCAGCCGCTCCTGGCGTCTCATCTGCTCCTCCATCTCTACCAGTTTTGTTATATCCTGGAACGTAAGAATTATGCCACGTGCGAAATTAGCTTCATCCCTGAGGAGTGAGGCGGTCATCCCCAGGAGAGAGGTTGAACCATCTTTTTTTATAATTTGGCTGTTAAACCGGTATGGACGCTCCTTGAGCGAATCGGTATGACCGAAGAGCTCCTTAATGCTATTCCCAAATATTTCCTGCCAGCGCTTTTTTATCTCTTCATAGCTGTATCCAGTCATATGTTCTGCAGCAGGGTTCCATGACGTGATATCCCCCTTCAAATCCACGGTTAAAATGCCGCTCCCGACGCTTCTCAAAATGTGTTCCTGCAAGACCCTGAGATCCTCGAAATCAATGCTCTTTTCCCGAAGTTCCTGCCGCGCGGAGCGAAGCCGTTCCGAAAGATAGCTGGTCAGCAGCGCAACCATGTAAAAAGACAGGATGTTGATGAGAACCTGATAAAATACCTGGCCGGCGGTGAAGTTTTGACTTCGGACAAAATGAAGCACGTTATAGTACTGCATATCCAGCATGGTTCCGTACAGGATGCTGGAGAGAGAGGCCGTCAGATATCCGCCACGACGATATAAGATAATGCTGGCAGAAATAATCGCCAGATGATAGAGAATCGAAAAACCACTGTCGATGCCGCCGGTCAGATGTACGAGGAACGTGATAAGAAGAATATCGATGGAGACTTGAAGGTATGCAAGAAAAAGGAGGTCTTTGAATCTTCCCAACAGATACCGGTAAATAGCTGTCAGAGCATATGTTAAAAACAGGATATCATACAACACGGTGGTAGTAAAAGAATAAATTCTATACCGCCGTTGAAAAAAAAGAAGCGTTCCCACAAGAAACGTCGCGAGAACAACCCTGCTCCAAATGAGTCTTGATATGCGCGCGGAGTATTCTTCTCTTGAAAACGCCTGTGTCACGTGACTTTACTTGCCGCCTGCTACGGCCCCCATCTGGAATATGGGCATGTACATTGCCACAATCACAAAGCCGACCGTTATGCCGAGAAAAATCATGAGCATCGGTTCCAGCATCGAGGTCAGATTCGCGACTGCAGAATCCACTTCATCGTCATAAAAATCGGCTATCTTGTTCAGCATATTGTCCAAAGCTCCGGTGGCTTCCCCCACGGATATCATCTGGACGACCATGGTGGGGAAAACACGTGCTTTTGACAGCGGTTCGGCGAGGGTTTTCCCCTCACTCACGCTTTGACGCGTGGTGATGATGGATTCCTCCACGACCTTGTTTCCCGCCGTGCGCGAAACGATTAGCAGTCCTTCCAGGATCGGAACGCCGCTGGTCAGCAAAGTACCTAGCGTTCTGGTGAATTTCGCCACCGAGACACGCTGGATCAGAGATCCCACTACGGGGATTTTCAGCGCGATGCCGTCGGTCAGTCTCAGACCTTTTTCCGTTTTTCTGAATCGATTCAATCCCACAAAGACGCAGATAATCCCGATGAGAAGACCGAGGCCGCCCCAGCCTTTTAAAAAGTTACTGATTGTTATCACGATGCGGGTCGGCAAAGGGAGCGCCTGCCCCATATCCGCGAACATATTAGCCAGCATGGGAACAACGATAATCATTAGGAGTGATACAACGGCAACCGCGACGAAGAGAATCACCGAGGGATAAATCATGGCCGATTTAATCTGCTTCTTGATTTTGGCAAATTTTTCCATATACGAGGCGAGCCTCTGGAGAATGGTGTCCAGAATACCGCCGGCTTCACCCGCGGCAACCATGTTCACATAAAGGTTATCGAAAACTTTTGGGTGTTTTTTAAGCGCATCAGCAAACGTCGCGCCGCTCTCGACATCGCTGCGGACCTGTGCAACCACGGTCGCTAGTGTTTTGTTTTCCGTCTGGTTTCCAAGAATATCAAGACATTGCACGAGGGGAAGGCCGGCGTCAATCATAGTTGCCAGCTGGCGGGTAAGGATAACAACGTCTTTGTCGGTGACTTTCGGTTGGCCAAACTTAATTTTAATTTCCCTCGGTTTCGCATTCACCGTAATCGGAAGGATATTCTGCTTACGAAGAAGGGTGAGAACCTCTTCCTTGTTGTTAGCAGCTAGTTCACCTTTTTGAACCGTACCCTGCCGCGTTTTCCCTTCCCATACAAAAACCGTTGTTGCCATTTTTCACCCCATAGAGTAAAACTGGAATTTATATGCTCTCATGCCGCAATTGGATCACTTAACGTTCGGAAAAAGAAAATTATTGCGGCATTATCGGTATTCTTTTTGACCGGGTTGAGTTGCCGACAAGCCTGACCGCCCGAGCATCTGTATGAGTTCCTCCGGGTTTGAAGACCGTCCGATGCAGTCTTCGTAGGAAATCACTTTTTTAATATACAATTCATAGAGGCCCTGATTCAATGTCTGCATACCGTATTTAGATTGGCCCGTTTGCATGATGGAGTATATCTGGTGGACTTTATCTTCGCGAATAAGGTTGCGAATTGCGGTATTCGGAATCATGACTTCCAGAGCAAGAATCCTGCCGCCGCCCACTTTCGGGATAAGCTGTTGAGACATCACCCCTTCCAGAACAAAGGAAAGCTGAGCTCTTACCTGCGACTGCTGGTGCGGCGGGAAAACGTCGACGATACGGTTGATGGTCTGGGCAGCCGAATTCGTATGCAGCGTCGCGAATGTCAAGTGACCCGTTTCGGCGATGGTCATCGCTGCTTCGATAGTTTCCAGATCGCGCATTTCACCCACGAGCACCACATCGGGATCTTGTCTGAGAATATATTTAAGAGCATCCTTGAAGGATTTCGTATCGGCATTTACTTCGCGCTGATTGACAAGACATTTTTTATGCGGATGAAGGTATTCAATCGGGTCTTCAATCGTGATGATATGTTCCTGCCGTTCGTTATTGATCTTGTCTATCATCGAGGCAAGCGTTGTAGACTTGCCGCTACCGGTGGGGCCGGTGACCAAGACCAGGCCCCTTGGCTTTTTGCACAGGTCCGAAACAACTTCCGGTAGACCGAGTTCCTGAAAAGTTTTTATTTTAAAAGGGATGGTTCTGATTGCGGCGGCTACTGCGCCGCGTTGGACAAAAATATTAGCGCGAAAGCGAGAAAGATTCTTGACTCCGAAGGAGAGATCGAGTTCACTGTTTTCCTCGAATTTATGCTTTTGGGCGTCCGTCAGAATGCTGTAGCAAAGGTCTTTGGTCTGTGTTGCGCTCATGGCATCTAATCCGGGGATTGGCTTCATCTTCCCGTCAATGCGGATGGCGGGAGCGATTCCCGTTGTAATATGAAGATCGGATGCGCCCTTTTCGATCATGTATTTCAGGAGGTCATGCAGGTTTGCCATGGGAGGGCACCTCATTCTTAACAAAAATAGGAAAGCAACCAATTGTCGGCATTATGTTAATTATCGGGGAACGTGTTCTCAAGTACTTCTTCAAGCGACGTTAATCCCGCCTTTACTTTCAATAGTCCGCTTCTCCTCAGGGTTTTCATGCCAAGGGTGATCGCCTGTTTTTTAAGGTCCATCACGGACGCTCCCTGGAGAATCAATTCCTTAATCTCGTCTTTGATCGGCATGACCTCATAGAGCGCAATCCTGCCTTTGTAGCCGGTACTATTGCATACTTCGCATCCTGAACCTTTATAACTGGTTACCGACTTCGCCTCTTCCTCGCTGAAACCCGCTGCTATAAATGTCTGCACCGGCAGCTTTTCCATTTTTTTACATTTCTGACAGGTCTTGCGTACAAGCCTCTGGGCAAGGATGAGAATGACCGAAGAGGATACCAAGAACGGTTCCACGCCCATATTGAGCAAACGGTTGATGGTGCTGGGAGCATCGTTCGTATGAATAGTGGACAGGACGAGATGCCCGGTGAGCGCCGCTTTCACACCGATTTCAGCCGTTTCATAGTCGCGGATTTCACCCACCATGATGATGTCTGGGTCCTGCCGGAGGAACGACCGGAGAGCGGCTGCGAAATTCAGCCCGATCTCATCCTTCATCTGTACCTGGTTGATTCCCATCAGGTTGAACTCGACAGGGTCTTCAGCAGTCATCAGATTGACATCTTCCTTGTTGAGCTCGCTCAGAGCGGAATACAGCGTGGTTGTTTTTCCGCTTCCTGTAGGGCCGGTGACAAGCACCATCCCGAAAGGTCGATCGAGCGCTTCCTTGAAATCCACGAGCTGGTCTTCATCAAATCCCAGCTTTGTCATATCGAGTTGGAGGTTCGATTTGTCGAGAAGACGCAGCACAATCTTCTCACCGAACAGTGTGGGAAGCACCGACACACGGTAGTCCATGGTTTTGGTCTTCCCCATTTTCAACTTGATTCTTCCGTCCTGGGGGAGCCTCCGCTCAGCGATGTCCAGGTTGGACATGATCTTAACTCTAGAGATGATGGCATTCTTGATCTTCAGAGGAAGACCCATCACCGTGGTGAGGACGCCGTCGAGCCGGTACCGAACCCGAAATTTCTTTTCGTAGGGTTCGATATGGATGTCGCTCACGCCCATTTTTGCGGCACGCAGCAAAACACCGTTTACGAGCTTGACAATCGGCGCTTCAACTTCTCCGGAGAGTTGCTCCAGACTTTCCTCTTCCACCACTTCAAGGTCTTCAACGGCGCCGGTCACAAGGCTGTCGAAATCATCCACATCCACCATGCCGCCCATTTCGATATCGTCAATAACTGCATCTTCTTCGACATCGGTCTCATCAAACGAATAATCCTTGGCGTCGATAGTCAGCTTCTTTTCATCCCTCGCCGCAACAGCCGTAGATGCGCCGGGACCGGCTGACTTTGCCGCCACAAGAGTTTTCGCGCCACCATAATATTTTTTAATCGCTTCGACGATCGCGCCCTCGGTTGCCACGACGGCTTCTACGTTGTATCCAGTCATGAACTTGATGTCGTCGATAGCGAAGATGTTCGAGGGGTCGACCATAGCTATCGTGATGGTAGCGCCTGCACGGTTGATCGGCATGATCCGGTACTTCTGTGCAACTTCGGCGGGGATGTGCTTGATGACCGCGGGATTGATTTCAAACTTGCCCAGATCAACGTAGGGAACACCGTACTGCTTGCTCAGGAAGGTCATCAGTTTGTCTTCATGGACAAATCCGAGTTTGACCAGAATGGAGCCGAGCCTGCCGCCCTCTGACTTTTGGACAGAGAGTGCTTTTTTTAGCTGATCATCCGAAATCAGACCCGACGACACGAGCATGGAGCCGAGCCTACCTGTCATTGCCATAGGAACTCCTTAAATAAAAAAAGAAATCACCTACAATATTACTGGAATACGTCTACCGTGTCAAGATGGGACTGTGTTTTTTAGAAATTAGCTGCGTTCGGCAATCTGCCGGGAAAGCGCATTTTTCATGACTAGAACCGGCGCTTTGACACCCGTCCAGATTTCGAAGGCGATAACTCCTTGGTAAAGCAGCATACCGATGCCGGACAGTCTATTCGCCTCTTTTTTTTTCGCCGCTTTCAGCAGCGTAGTCTCCGCAGGATTGTAAACAAGATCGCATACGAGATGGTCCTTGCGGATGAACTCCTGTCTTATCGGCAAAGTATCCCGTTTCTTTAATCCCAGCGGCGTGGCGTTAATGAGAAATTCCGATGTCTCTGCAGCGCGAGCGAGCGCCCCCCCCGGCAACGCCTCTGCATCCACACCCGTTTTATCCCGCAAGTCCCGCGCAAGCGCTTCCGCCTTCTTCCCGTCGACATCAAAAAGCGCGATCCGCCGCACACCCGCCAGAGCGAGACTAAAACTGACCGCCCTGGCAGCTCCTCCCGAGCCGACCAGAAAAACAGCTTTTCCCTTCGGGTCAAACCGGGCATTGTCCCGGAGAGACCGGATGAATCCTCTCCCATCGGTATTATGGCCGATAAGCTTCCCCTTCACGACCTCGATCGTATTGACTGCGCCAATCAATCTCGCTTCCTGTGAAAGGTCATGCAGGTAAGCAATAACCTTTTCTTTGTGCGGCACCGTTACGTTCAATCCGCAAAGCCCTAGAGGAATGATCGCACGAACGGCATCGGCAAGCTGATCCGGATTGACGGCAAAAGGGATATAGCATGCATCCATACCCAGCTTTTTGAATGCCGCGTTGTGCATGCCTGGCGAAAACGTATGTTCCACCGGATAACCGAAAATTCCATAGAGTTTGGTTTTACCTGAAATCATTGTCGCGTCGACCTCCCTTCCTTCTTCAGCAGCGCCACAATGTCCCTGAAGCCCGCGGCGGGGTATAGCCTGGTGCCAAGAACATCGGCGAGATGGGCAAGGCTCATCCCGTCGAGAAAAATCTGCTCTTCCGCTTTGAGTGCTTCAGCGGGGATAATAACCATAGCACCTAGACGTTTTCCAGCAAGCGCTTTCGCAATGTCACTTCCTGTCAAAAGACCCGCAACGGTGACCGAAGACCCAAAAAAATGATTCTGGGCTGTAATCTGTCTAAGTGTCAGGCCCTCTATGCTCCTCAAACGGGACAATGCGTGTTGCAGCACATTCCTGAAGGAAACGCCGGTAACAATGGTGGCCCGGAGGGGTGCTATCGTCTTAGGCAGGCGAGTGCGGGCCGCATCGTGTAGAAATTTGGAAACCATGCCGATCCCGTTCTCTATCTGGGGAAAATCTTCATAGAACGAAGGCGGTGGAACAGACAATCCAGCTTTAATGTAAAACTCATCGGAAGCAAAAACAAGCCGCGCTCCCTTCTCTTTTCTAAATCGGCTGCCAAATCTGGTCACTTCATCGATCACAGCCCGCGCCTCTCGTGGCGTAAATACCCGGAGAGGAAACCGGCCCTTGCGGTACTCCGTGAGCCCGACGGGGACGACCGCAACAGATGTGACAGCTGGAAAAAGTCCGGACAAATCCTTGAGCGATTTCTGCAGATGTACACCGTCGTTGATTCTCGGACACAGTACGATCTGGGTATGCATTCTGATACCGCCAGCCGCCAGCCTCTTCAGACTGACCATTATGTCAGGAGCTTTTTTGTTTCCTAGGATAAATGCACGCAGAGAGGGATCGGTCGTGTGAACCGAAATGTAGAGAGGGGAGAGCCGCTCGGTGAAAATACGCTGCCAGTCTGCCTCAGTAAGAGATCCGAGCGTTATATAATTTCCATAAAGAAAGGACGCCCGGAAATCGTCATCCTTCACATACAGGCTCTTTCGACAGGCCGGAGGCATCTGATCAACGAAACAGAATATACATTTGTTTGCGCACCGCTTAACCTGCAGCGGGGCAAACGCAAGACCGAGCGTATCATCGGGTTCCTTGGCGAGCGAGAGGGTACGCATATTCCCCTCGCGAGTGCGCAGCGTGATGACGACATCAGGATCGGCTATAAGGAACTGGTAATCGATGGCATCGTGGACCCCTTTCCCGTTGATGGTCAGAATGCGGTCTCTCTTTTCTAGGCCCAGTCTGTCCGCGGTACTTCCCGGCGCGACGGCTGTGATTTCGAGCACTCAAGCACTCCTCTTGGACGCGAACATGAAGTCGACGTATCCTTCGATTTGTGTTCTCCCATCATCCGAAACCTGCCGGAATTTTCTCAGCATCATTATTTCATCTACACTCAGGATTTTTTCCAGATAATTGATCTGCTCTTCCGAAAGCGGGTATTTGCGCTTGCCTCGCCTGAACCTGGCCTGGGATGGGGAGAGAAAAAACCCTTTGACTTCAGCTGGAACTTTTTCCTGGTGCGCGGCCAGAATCACGACGGACTTGTCTAGGTTCAGCTTCTGCGCAATCATCATAAGCGTTTTATCCTTCGGAATATGCCCTTTATTAATTGTGACCCGCAGGAGCTCAGGGCTGATCCCGAGAACTTTCGAGGCATCTTTCAGGTTTTTAAATCCCTTTTTTTCCAACGCCTGCCTGATCATCTCCGATATTTTCATGCATCCCTCCTTTGATTATTTCATTCAAGATCCTGCCCTGCGATCTTTGTGCCCTGGGCGACATATTGAATGCCGGAAATCAGCGTGAAACCTGCCGTTCCCCACTGTAAAATGGTCATCAACCCCATCTCAGTGCCGAAATTTCTCAATACCAGAGAAAGCGTCACCGTTACGAACTGCAGCAGGGTAGTCGCCTTCCCTACAAGAGAAGGCTTCGCGACAAAGTCATGCTCCGTGAAATAGAGAGCAATACTGCCAAGCAACAGGATTACGTCCCTACTCACGACGATGATTACGAGCCAGACAGGGAGCATTCCTAGGAGAACGAGAGTGACAAAGGCCGATATAATCAGCAATTTATCCGCCATGGGATCAAGAAATGCCCCCAATTTAGTCTGCGTGTTGGTCAGTCGGGCAATCAGGCCATCAAGCGCATCGGTTATGCAAGCTACTACAAAAACTATGAAGGCTTCTCGGTCATAACCATAAATCATGAAATTGATAAAAAAAGGAATGAGGACTATCCTGAGCAACGTAATATAGTTGGGAAGATTCATCTATGCCTCTTGCTCAAAACATCAAATAAAGGCATATTAAACAGAATTATTTGTACTGTCAACCTTTATCTTTTTGTTACCATTTTGTTTTTTTTACAGGATGTCCAACAACAGCAAAACAGATGATTACTAGAAATGAGTGGAGCCGACGGTCAGGATTGAACTGACGACCTGCTGATTACGAATCAGCTGCTCTACCACTGAGCTACGTCGGCCTGAGAGGCGAAGGCGCAGGATAAATTGACGGTAGTTTATACCTTATTCCTGCTTTAGCTGTCAAGAAAATCTTTCGGGGGTTTCCTTTTTGATAACCACTAATAAATCTTCAGAATCACTGATTTTTCTGCTTGCAGATCATGGGCAACGGCTTATTCCTTTTAAGGTCCTGCGTACGCTACTGATTAGCGTCAATCGTTATTTGTCACCAGGGAACCCAAACCAGGAACAGCTTCGCAATTATATATATTATATCAGTAGTGTCCGGTTATCGATTTTCCAAAGCTCTATAACACGTTGTAATACAATAATATAAAGGTCAAAATGC
>Ga0209415_10000116_pt1 | contig 120820 bp, 109 predicted proteins | sample PeaSoiSIISIP2007_FD_187696 | JGI IMG/M metagenome (GOLD analysis project Ga0209415, IMG submission 187696) | Peat soil microbial communities from Weissenstadt, Germany - SII-SIP-2007 (SPAdes) (version 2) | ecosystem: Environmental > Terrestrial > Soil > Wetlands > Peat | place: Germany...
CCCAGTCCGCTCAGCGCCGTCAGGCCAATCGCCAGACCTCCGCCAAACACCAAACTCTTAATCGTCCTCTTCATGGTTACCCCCGAAGGTCGCATAAGGATTAGAGAGCGGATTCGTTGGTCTCGCCGGTACGAATACGCACCACCGAGCTCAAATCGCTGACGAAAATCTTCCCATCGCCGATTTTTCCGCTATTGGCTGACGTCCGAATAGCGTCCACGACGGAATCGACGACATCGTCGTTAACGGCCACTTCAATCTTGGTTTTGGGAAGGAAATTCACCGTATATTCGGCGCCCCGATAAATTTCGGTCTGGCCTTTCTGGCGACCGAATCCGCGCACCTCACTGACGGTAAGACCTTGGATTCCGATGGCGGACAGCGCTTCGCGGACCTCATCGAGCTTGAATGGCTTTATAATGGCAACGATGTATTTCATCGAGTTCCCCAGGGTTAGACGATAGAGATTCAGGCCAGACCGGAGTTATCAAGTTCCATGCCAACTCGCAAAAATGGCGGCAAGCGAGGGGCTTTGGCGTAGCCCGCCCCGCGAACACTGTAACACCGCCTAAAATTTGGGCATATATTTGGGACCACCCTCAAAAATAGCATTGGGTTTGGGCAATCCGCCCGAAACATTGCCAAAACAGCCGACGTTCCCTCAGAGCGCGATGACATTAGGTCGAAGCGGATCCGCTTCGACCTAATGTCTGAATCGGCCTCTACTGCATTGAGATAGCGGCGGATTCAGATTTTTGGCGATATCGCTTGGCGATCCCACCAAAAATCATCCGGCTCCAGCCGGAAGCGGTGGCCTCCGATTTGCTTTGATATCGCAACTCTCGGGAAAAGGACGACTTTGCCTTCTTAAGGAGTTTGATCGACCGTGGAACACTCTGGACCAAACTGGTCAATGGTTCGTCAGATGTTGGCGCAGGCTCGAATCATCCCTGACTCGAAAGCGCGCCGCCGCGCGCTCGGAGAGGTGGTCGACGAAATCATCAAGGCATTTGAGACCTGGGCTCCGACCGAATGGGAAGCGCATTTTCTATTGCACGCCATTCGCCATATCGAAGATGGCTTTCCGGCCGTGGCCGCGGAGGAAATCGCCTCGGTCATGAAACCGCGACATCAACAGACGACAGTGGATGTCGCTCTGTCACGATCCCGCGCCGCCTGGCGTTCGGACCACCGCCGTGCGCCCCTCGGGCAATCTTGCCGAGTTGTGCTTTAATCTGTATGTCTCACCCCCACGTCGCCGGCATCGCGCTTCGGGCCGAAAAAATTCGGCCATGACTTAGAGACAGGTTACCCGACCGATGATCACATCATTGACCAGAGCCATCGCCCAATTACCGGACCCTCGTTTTCGTCGGGTTCTGTGGAGCGGACTGATCGGCACCGTCGTTCTTTATGGATTGCTTTATCTGGCCGTCGGCTGGGGATTAACCGGCTTGCGGCCGTTCCATATCGGCTGGGCCGACACCGTGACCGACCTGTTGGGCGGCTTGGCGATCTTCGTCGTCACCTTGTTGTTGTTTCCCAGCATCGCCACCCTGCTGATGAGCTTTCTTCTGGAAACCGTCGCCGCGGCCGTCGAAGACAAACATTTTCCCGCACTGCCTCCGCCACGTCGTCAAGGACTCTGGGAAAGCCTGTGGATCGCGCTCCGTTTTAGCGGCGTCGCCTTCGTCATCAACCTTCTGGCGCTGCCGGTTTACCTGCTGTTGTTGTTTGCCGGAATCGGCGTCGGTCTCTATTACATCGTCAACGGCTATCTGCTGTCGCGCGACTATTTCGAAATCGTCGCCGGGCGCCGCATGGGCCCACGCGACGCCGACGCTTTACGACGGCGGCATCGCTTGCGTCTGTGGTTATTGGGCATCGTGCTCGCCGTCCTGTCGACGCTGCCCGTGATCAACCTTTTCGCCCCCTTGATCGCAACCGCCGCCATGGTTCATGAGGTGGAAAAATTGCGGACCCGAGGCAACGAAGCCAGCTAATCGGCATTTGAGAAAGCCGCATGGCGCGCTATTCTCGCGCCCGAAGAACGCGTCGGAAATCAAATCGCCATGTCTTTTTTCCATCCCCGTTTGGCCCCGCTGGCCACCCTTTGCCTCGTTCTGCTGCTCGGCGCCTGCGAAGGCACGCGGCCGATAGCGACGATGGGCCGCCCAGGCGCGCCGGGAACGCAGCCGAACGCGATCCCGGAAGGTCGCCCTCCGGCCGGCGGAGACGACGATCTCAGCCGTCTGCGCGGCCTGACAGCGGGCGACTTGACGGCGAAATTGGGAGATCCCAGCTACCGCCGACGGGAAAACCCCGCCGAAATCTGGCAATATTTTGGTCCAGGCTGCGTCCTCGACCTCTTCCTTTACGAGGATAAAGGCGCCCAACGCGTTACCCATGCCGAGTTGCGCAGCCGCAATCTCACGCCCGCCGCCCAGGCCGCCTGCCTGTCGCGATTGCTGGAAGGCAAACGCGACGACACCGACAGTTGAGGCCGCTTACGGGTTATCCCTTTCGAAGCAACGATCCAGCCAAGCCGCGTCGAAGCGAACGTGGCGGATCCGTGTCTTGTCATCCGATGAATAGACGACGTGCCAGTCGCCGTCGGCGGTGCGGATGACCGTTGGATAGGCAACCTCGCCTTGCCCAACCGCGATATCGCATCCCGGATCAAAATGCAAACCGTCGTTGGAGCGGGCGAGCCTGAGGACGGATCGATCGCTGTTGCTCGGGTTATAGACCAGGATGAAGGCCCCCTTGTCGTCGAAAAAGGCATCCACGGCGGACCCCGGATTGGGCAGATTGGTGGCGATGGCCGGAGTCCAACGGCCTGACGCCAAATCGAGCACGGCGGTATAGATCGAGCGACCGCGGCTGTCGCGCAGGAAGGCCCGAACCCTGCCATCGGCCTGAACCAGCAGGGCAGGCTGAATCAAGCTGGACGCCGCCAGCCGAAAAATCCGCCCCGTCTCCGGTGGCGATCCCGGCACGGCCCGGGCGAGATCGAAGACGCGCAGGAAAGAGGTTTCGGCGCCTTCAAGATAAAGCGGAATAGCATCCCCGGCCGCCCCGACGGACACGGGCTTGGCCCGCGGCAAGGCGCCGGTCTGGTCGTCGAACCGAACCGACGGGGACCATGTCCGGCCCTGGTCGAGCGAAATCCTGGCATCGACCCTCCCGCACAGCCAGTTCCGGCATAGATTGCCGATGATGGGCCAGTCCCAACGCTCTATCACGCCATAAATCATCCAAAGGCGGCCGCTTCGGTCGTGATAGAGCGTGACGTTGCCGAGACTTTTGTTGGGCGCGTCGGCGCCGACGGCCTGGTCTCCGGCCGCCACCACGATCCGCGACGGGGACCAGGTCCGGCCGCCATCGTCGCTCGCGCTGCACAGAATTCGACTGTCCGCATTGGCCTCCGTGGTCCCCGCATACCAACAGGCCAGCAACCCGCCGAACGGCAGTTCCACCAGACCGGGGCCGTGATTGGTCGGCGCTTCCAGCGAGGGAAGGGTGGTCGTGGCCAAGGATGGCTCTTCCGCCACCGCGGCGACGGCAAACAGAACAAGGCATAATCCCCACCAAGCGCTTGTCGCCACTGTCACGCCGCATGCTCCCTATTTCACCCAAGAGGCGAGGCCCTTGAGTGTCACAAAACACTCGCCAAACTATCCCTTCCCCAACCTCGGTCCCATGTGCTTAACGATAGACTTCCGAAACCTCGCGGGGGAACCGGGAAGATGAAGCGCTTCGGCTTGCTGGCCTTTTTGTTCGTCGCCATCCTGGTCTCGCCTCCGTCCATCGCGGCCGAGCGGAAACCCCTGCTGACCGGCGATTTGCTGCCGACCGGTGCGTGGATCACGCCGCTGGCGGCGCCCGGCGCCGATCTTCAAGCCCTGGATCCCGACTTGCCAGGCAATCCGCAATTCCGCGCCGACCATGCCGTCGCCATGGCCCAAAGCCCCGACGGCAAGACCCTTCTGTTGCTGACCAGCGGCTTCAATCTGACCTATGGGCCGGCCGGCAAGATCGCCGAGCAATCCAACGAATATATCTTCGTCTACGACATTGAAGGCGATATCCCGCGGAAACGCCAAGTCTTGACGCTGCCCAACAGCTTCCTCGGCTTGGCCTGGGCGCCGGACGGACAGCGGTTTTTCGTCAGCGGCGGAATCGACGACCGCGTGGCGGTCTTCACCCGTCGAGACGCCAGCTTCGAACCCGACGGCGCCTATGCCCTGGGCCACAAAGCGGGAGTGGGCCGCGGGGTCAAGCCGATGGCCGCCGGGCTTGCGGTCGATCCGCTCAGCCGGCGTCTTCTGGTGGCCAATTACGAGAACGATTCGGTGACCTTGATCGATCTGGCCCAGCGGCGCCAATTGGCGGAACGCGACCTGCGGCCCGGCAAGATCGACGCAACGCAGAGCGGCATCGCCGGCGGCGAATATCCCATTCAAATTCGCTGGCAGTCGTCCCGCAAAGCCTATGTCTCCAGTCAACGGGATCGGGAAATCGTCGTGCTGGCGATCGACGGGACGGCAATCACGGTGCAAAGCCGGATCAAGACCTCCGGCCAACCAACGGCCATGGACATCAACCGCGACGGCAGCCGGCTGTTCGCCGTCCTCGACAACAGCGACAGCGTAGTGGCGATCGACACCGCGACCGATTCCATCATCGAAGAAATTCCCACCGTCGCCCCCGCCACCTTGTTCAAGAACAGCGAGGAACTGCGCGGTGCCAGCCCCAACCAGCTGGCCCTGTCCCCCGATCAACGGAGTCTGCTGGTCACCAATGGCGGCACCAATTCGCTGGCGGTGATCGCGCTCGGACCGGTCGCCGGAAACCTGCCCGTTCCGGCCAAGAACAAGGCCGATGACGATGATGATGATGATGACGCTCCCGCCGCGGCCAACGGAGCCGCGCCGCCAAAAAGCCGGGTGGTCGGACTGATCCCCACCGGCTGGTATCCGAGCGCCGTGGCGATCCGCGCCGATGGCCGCCGGATCTTTGTGGCCAACGCCAAAAGCCCGGCCGGTCCCAATGCCGGCGGCTGTCGGGACACGCTGGCGACGACCGAGACCCACTCACCTTGCCGTGCCAACAACCGCTACATCTGGCAATTGGAAAAAGCCGGCCTGATGAGCCTACCGCCGCCCAAACCGGCGGCGCTCGCCCAATTGACCTGGCAGGTGGCCGCCAACAACCATTTCCCGGGTTTCGCCGATCACGGCCACAACCAGCAGGTCATGGATGCCGTTCGTCAGCGGATCAAGCACATCATCTATGTCATCAAGGAGAACCGCGCCTTCGATCAAGTGCTGGGCGATCTGGAAATGGGCAACGGCGACCCCAGACTTGTCCTGTTTCCCGCCTCGCTCAGTCCCAACCATCACGCCTTGGCCCGTCGCTTCGTCACGCTCGACGCCTTTTTCGCCAGTGGCGAAGTCAGCAACTCGGGCTGGCTGTGGAGCACGTCGGCGCGAACCACCGATTTCACCGAGAAGGCGGCGCCGATCCTCTATGCCGGGCGGGGCCTCACCTATGACTGGGAGGGCGTCAATCGCGGCGTCAATGTCGGATTGGCCAGCCAGCGGGACCGTAAGGAGGCCAATCCGGACAATCCGGACGACGCCGACCTGCTGCCGGGCACCGCCGACATCGCGGCGCCCGACGGACCGCATGGCGAGACCGGCGCCGGCGCCTTGTGGGACAGCGCGGCGCGGGCCGGACTGTCCTTGCGCAACTATGGATTCTACGTGGATCTGGAACGGACAACGACGGACGGTCCGCATGCCGTTCCGCTGCTTCGTCAACCGGCCGCGGATGGCGTAACGGTCGCCATGCCGACCAAAGCGGCTCTGATGGGCAACACCGACCCCTACTATCGTGGTTTCGACCTGCGGCTGCCCGATTTCTGGCGGATCCGCGAATGGGAGCGCGAGTTCGACGGCTTCATCGCCAAGGGCAGCCTGCCCCAGTTGATGCTGGTCCGCCTGCCGAACGATCATTTCGGCAATTTCGCCAACGCCATCGACGGAGTGAACACGGTGGAACTTCAGATGGCCGACAACGACTATGCCTTGGGACGTCTGGTTGAGCGCGTGGCCGGCAGTCCGTTCAAGGACGACACCCTGATTCTCTCGGTCGAGGACGACGCGCAAGGTGGCGCCGACCATGTCGACGCTCATCGTACCCTGGCCTTCGCCGCCGGTCCGACGGTCCGGCAAGGCGTCGTCATATCGACACCCTACAACACGGTCAATCTGTTGCGGACCATCGAGGACATCCTGGGTTTGTCGCCCATGGGACTGAACGATGGCCTGGCCGAGCCGATGGCCGATTTGTTCGATCCGGCGTCGACCGGCTGGGACTATCAAGCCCAGGTCCCCCCGCTGTTGCGGCGCAGCCAGTTGCCGCTGCCGGCCGGCGGCCCGTCCGAGGCGACGGCCGATTGTTTTGCCGCGCCCGGCCACGACGCGGCCTATTGGGAAAGCGTCATGCGGGGACAGAACTTCATGGTGGAAGATCATCTCGATACCGAACGATTCAACGCGGCGCTGTGGACCGGGATGAAAGGCGGTCAGATCCCGCCGGCCAATCGCAACGGCGCGGATCTCTCCGGCGACCGCGCCGCCCTCCTGGCCGCCGCCCGCGCCGCCTGCGGAAGCAAGTAGCGGCTACAGATATCGGTTTTCACCGCAGATTACGCAGATAAATATAAATTCGGCGGATGAACCGCAGAGACACAGAGACACAGAGACACAGAGACACAGAGACACAGAGACACAGAGACACAGAGAACGCAGAGAACGCAGAGGAAAAATGAAGACTTTGTCGAATATATTCGAGACTTCACCCCACGTTTTGCCTTCATATTTCCGTAATACATTGAAATATCTCTGTGCCTCTGTGGCTCTGTGGTGAAATACTCTTTTTTCGATGAATTTTCTGATCTGCGTCTATCGGCGTCATCTGCGGATAACTTAATCAGTCCTACGGCAAGAGGCCGCAGCGCCCAAGGATACCCTTCAGCACCGCCTGTTTTTCCGGCGACAGCGGGGTGATGGGCGAAAGCGTCGCCGTCGAGATATCGAGACCGGTCATCCGCATGGCCTCCTTGATCACCCCGAAATGGGCCGGTTCCAGAGCGTAGAGTTGGACCAGTTCCGCCAGTCTTCGCTGCAATCCGATCACATTGTCGAAATTCTTTTCCTCGAACGCTTTGTAAATGCCGCAACAGATCTGGGGAGCGATATTGGAACTGGCCGGAATGGCTCCGTTCCCACCCAATATCAAATTATCCAGAAGATATTCGTCAAAGCCGGAAAACACCATAAATTCCGGCATTTCATGCTTTACGGACGTAATGATCTGTCTGGTATGACTAATATTGTCCACCGTATCTTTGATACCAACAATATTCTTACAATCTCTAGCCAGCGATAAGATCAATGGAATATTAATGTCCTGCCCCGTCAAGGCCGGGAAATTGTAAAGAAAGATCGGCAAGTCCAACGCCGCGGCGATCTTCGTATAATGATGGTAAAGATGATCTTGGCTCAACAACGCATAATAGGGATTGATGACAAGAACACCATCGGCGCCCGACGCCTTGGCATGCTGACCGAGATCAATGACTTCCGCCGTACCGGGCGCACCCACGCACACAAGAACCGGTAGACGGCCGTTCGTGTAAGAGATGGCGAACGCAGCCACCTCCTTCCTCATTTTGTTGGTCATATGGCAGAACTCGCCGCCACTCCCCAAAAAAAGGAGACCGTTGACGTCCGACTGCACCAACCTGTCGATCACCATCCCCATGCCGACTTTGTCGAGATTTCCATCCCGATCGACGATGGTAGGGACCGGAGGAATAACGCCTCTTAACTTCATGGAATTCATACCTCGTTCCGCCGCTTATGTTCTCTATGAAGAACTTGCTGTTCAATGTGATGAACAGCCTAGCATGAGGTTTGCTACCATCCAACTGCGGCAAACCGATCGAAAGGCGGTTTTTAACCGCCTGTCTTTTCCGGAAATGCGCACAGATCTCCAACCGGACACCCCGGACAATCGGGTTTTCTCGCCTTGCAGATATAACGGCCCTGCAAGATCAGCCAGTGATGGGCATGCAGCTTCCAGCGATCCGGAACCACGCGTTCCAGGCCTTGTTCGACCGCTTCCGGCGTCGCTCCCGTCGCCAGGCCGGTCCGGTTGGCGACCCGGAAGATATGCGTATCGACCGCGATGGTCGGCAGGCCAAAAGCGACGTTCAACACCACATTGGCCGTCTTGCGACCGACGCCGGGCAGGGCTTCCAGCGCGGCGCGGTCGACCGGCACCTGCGCGCCATGGCGTTCGATCAGCAGGCGCGACAGGGCGATGACGTTTTTCGCCTTGGTGTTGAACAAACCGATGGTCTTGATATAGCCCTTGAGCCCCTCTTCGCCCAACGCCAGCATCCGCTCCGGCGTATCGGCCAGGGGAAACAAATCAGCCGTCGCCTTGTTCACGCCGACATCGGTCGCCTGCGCCGACAGCACGACGGCAACCAAAAGGGTGAAGGGATTGCGATAGCTGAGCTCGCTTTTCGGTTCGGGATTGCGTTCGGCGAGACGCGCGAAAAATTGGTCAATATGCTCAGGTGTCATTCGACGGCTACCTCCAGGCGGACAGGTCATGGTAGCATCGCTTCCACAAGGACGCAGGTGGGAAGAGGACCGTGGTGTTGACAGGTTGGGGAAGACGATGGGTGATCGGGTTCAGCGCCGTGGCGATGCTTTCCGCCTGCGCCGAAGCGCCCCCCGAAAAGGTTGCCGACGCCAGCCCGCGCCGTCATGCCTCGCCCCCCAGTGTGCCTGCGCCGGAACTGCCGGCGGGGAGCTTCGACCGCGACCGCGCCAAGACGGGTTTAAGCGCCGCCGTCGCGGCGCGCCAAGCCAATCAAATGCCGGAAGCCCGTCAGCAGGCGGAAGCCGCGATCGAGTCCTGGCCGGCCGATCCCGCCGCATGGAAGACGTTGGCCGAAATTTGCCAAACCGCCGGAGACCAGACGTGCCAACATCAGGCCGATTTCTTCCAGGCCAAGGTGGACTATGCCAACACGCTGCCGCCGCGCGCCGCCGTCCTGGGGTTCCAAACCATCGCCGAGCAACCGGTCGGGTCCACCGGAACCGGCATCACCTATGATCGCAAGAGCCTCGACACGGCAAAGCGTCTTTGGGCCTTCTACAACACACAAGACACGGGAAAAGGAAACCGCGAAGCGCCGACCGAACCGACCTTCATGGAAGAATACCCTTATGGCCCGGCCGTCTTGTTCGGCGGCACCGTCGCCGGACTTCTGACCGCCGTCAAGAGCCTGACCGGCAAATAGCGCGGCGCCCCTCGCACCCGGCGCTGAGCAACCTCTCCGGATCACCCCAGCCCTAAAACGTCTTTCATCGAATAAAGGCCCGGCGGACGCCCGCAGACCCAGCAGGCCGCGCGAACCGCCCCTTTCGCGAAGATCCCGCGCGACGACGCCTTGTGGCTGATCTCGATGCGTTCGCCATCGGCGGCAAATACCACCGTATGATCCCCCACCACATCGCCGCCGCGCAATGTGGCGAATCCGATATCGCCGGCCTTGCGGGGACCGGTAAAGCCGTCGCGGGTCTTCTGCCAGACCGCGTCGAGTTCGACGCCGCGCCCGCGCGCCGCCGCCTGTCCCAAACCGAGCGCCGTCCCCGACGGGGCATCGACCTTGTGGCGATGGTGCATCTCAAGAACTTCGATGTCATAGGTCGCGGGATCAAGCAATCCGGCCATCTGCTCGACCAGAGAAAACAGCAGATTGACCCCGACGCTCATGTTCGGCGCCCAAACCACCGCTGTCCGCGTCGCCGCCTGGCGCAACGCCGCTTCCTGATCCGCCGCCAAGCCCGTGGTTCCCACCACATAGGCCGTCCGCGTCTCGGCAGCCAAATGCGCATGAACCGCCGCGGCTGCCGGCGACGTGAAATCGATCACCACGTCGGAGAGGGCGAACAGCGCCTTGGCATCACTGCCGACCGTGACGCCAAGGTTTCCGCGGCCCATCAGTTCACCCAAATCCCGCCCAACGGCGTCGCTGCCCGGCCGTTCGGTGCCGCCCGACAAGATCAATCCGTCGCCAGCCAGCACTTCGGACACCAGCATTTGTCCCATGCGTCCGGCACAGCCGACGATTCCGATTTTGGTCATAGCATCAGTCCTTCAGGTCTTCCCAAAGTTCCTTCACCTTGGCGAAGAAACCCGCCGACTCGGGGCTTGTTTCCTTGCCGCCGTCTTCCTTCTCGAACTCGCGCAGCAACTCTTCCTGCTTCTTGCTGAGATTGACCGGCGTTTCCACCACCGCTTCGACGAACATGTCGCCACGCGCCGGACTTCTGAGCACGCTCATGCCCTTGCCCCGCAGACGGAACTGATGACCGGACTGCGTCCCGGTGGGGATGACGATCTTAACCCGGCTTCCATCGATCGAGGGAACTTCGATGGCCCCTCCCAAAGCCGCCGTCACCATGGGAATCGGCACGCGACAATGAATGTTGGCGGCTTCCCGCTGGAACAGGCGATGCCCCTGCACGGTGAGGAAAATATAAAGATCGCCGGCTGGCGCGCCGCGCACACCCGGTTCGCCTTCGCCAGCCAGACGAATGCGCGTGCCGTCCTCGACACCCGGCGGCACGGTAACCGCCAGAGTCTTTTCCTTGCGCACCCGGCCCGCGCCGCCGCAATGGCGGCAGGGGTCCTTGATCACCTTGCCATGACCATGACAGGTCGGACAGGTTCGTTCGATGGTGAAGAACCCTTGGGTCGCCCGGACCTTGCCGGCACCGCGGCAGGTCGCGCAGTCAACCGGCGCGGCGCCGCCGGCGCCGCCGGTTCCCTTGCAATCCTCGCAAGGAACCGAACTCGGCACCTTGATCTGCGTCGATTTGCCGGAGAAGGCCTCTTCGAGGGTAATGTCCATATTGTAGCGAAGATCGGCGCCGCGCGCGGCGCCGCCGCCACCACGGCGGCCGCCCATGAATTCGCCGAACATCTCGTCGAAGATATCGGCGAAACCCGAGGCGAAATGGAAATCCCCACCCGGCCCACCGCCACCGAAGCCACGGCCCTGTTCAAAAGCGGCATGACCGTAACGGTCATAGGCGGCACGCTTCTGATCGTCCTTGAGGACGTCGTAGGCTTCGTTGACCTCACGAAATTTCTGGTCGGCGGTCGGATCATCTGGATTGCGGTCGGGATGAGATTGCATGGCCAGCTTGCGGTAGGCCTTCTTGACCTCATCCGCACCGGCGTCCTTCGCCACCCCTAATATTTCGTAAAAATCCCGTTTACTCATCGGTCGTCGATCGATCCCGAGGGGCCGCCGCCCCAAGGATGTCATCGAACATCCTTGGGGCGGAGCGAAAGCACAAAGTTGTCAGAAGGGTTTACTTGTCCTTCTTGTCGCCGTCCACTTCCTCGAAATCGGCGTCGACCACCCCGTCACCACCATGCGCATGTCCAGCCGCGCCCGGACCCGCGGCCGTCGGATCGGCGGCGCCTGGCTGCGCGCCTTCCTGCTGGGCCTTGTACATGGCTTCGCCCAGCTTCATCGCGGACTGCGTGAGCGCTTCGGTCTTGCTCTTGATCGTCTCGGCGTCCTCGGAATCGAGAACATCCTTCAGCGCCTTGACGTCCGCTTCGATCTTGGCCTTCTGGTCGGCCGGCACCTTGTCGCCGAACTCGGCCAAGTTCTTTTCGGTACTATGCACCAAGCTGTCGGCGTGGTTGCGGGCTTCCACCGCTTCCTTGCGCTTCTTGTCGTCGGCGGCGTGCGCCTCGGCGTCCTTGACCATCCGCTGAATATCGGCATCCGACAGACCGCCCGAAGCCTGGATGCGGATCTGCTGCTCCTTGCCGGTGGCCTTGTCCTTGGCCGAAACGGACACAATGCCGTTGGCGTCGATGTCGAAGGTCACCTCGATCTGCGGCATGCCACGCGGCGCCGGCGGCAATCCGACCAGATCGAACTGGCCCAACATCTTATTGTCGGACGCCATCTCGCGTTCGCCTTGGAACACCCGGATGGTCACCGCCGTCTGATTGTCCTCCGCCGTCGAGAACACCTGGCTCTTACGGGTCGGGATGGTGGTGTTGCGGTCGATCAGACGGGTGAACACACCGCCCAGCGTTTCAATGCCGAGCGACAGCGGCGTGACGTCGAGCAAGAGGACGTCCTTGACCTCGCCTTTCAGCACGCCGGCCTGAATGGCCGCGCCGATGGCGACGACCTCGTCCGGATTGACGCCCTGATGGGGCTGGCGGCCGAAGAACTCCTTCACCTTCTCGACGACCTTGGGCATGCGGGTCATACCGCCGACCAGGATCACTTCGTCGATTTCGCTGGCCTTGAGCCCGGCATCCTTCAGCGCCGCGCGGCAGGGGTCCATGGTCCGCTGCAGCAAATCTTCGATCAAGGCTTCCAGCTTGGCGCGGGTCAGCTTGATGTTGAGATGCTTCGGCCCGGCCGCGTCGGCGGTGATGAAGGGCAGATTGACTTCCGTCTGCATGGCCGACGACAGTTCGATCTTGGCTTTTTCCGAGGCTTCCTTCAACCGCTGCAATGCCAGACGATCCTTGCGGAGATCGATCCCCTGTTCGCGTTTGAATTCATCGGCCAGATAGTCGATGATCCGCGCGTCGAAATCTTCGCCGCCCAGGAAGGTATCGCCGTTGGTCGACTTCACTTCGAAAACGCCGTCGCCGATCTCCAGGATCGACACGTCGAAGGTGCCGCCGCCCAAGTCGTAAACGGCGATGACGCCGGCGCCTTTCTTCTCCATGCCATAGGCGAGCGCTGCAGCCGTCGGCTCATTGATGATGCGCAGCACTTCAAGCCCGGCGATCTTACCGGCGTCTTTGGTCGCCTGGCGCTGGGAGTCGTTGAAATAGGCCGGGACGGTGATGACCGCCTGCGTGACCTTTTCGCCCAGATAGCTCTCGGCGGTTTCCTTCATCTTTTGCAGAATGAAGGCGGAAATCTGACTGGGGCTGTGCTTCTTGCCCTCGCATTCGACCCAAGCGTCGCCGTTGTCGCCCTCAATGATGTGATAGGGGACCAGGCTCATGTCTTTTTTCGTCAATGGATCTTCGAAGCGACGTCCGATCAGACGTTTGATGGCGAACAAAGTGTCGGACGGATTGGTCACCGCCTGGCGCTTCGCTGCCTGTCCGACCAACCTCTCACCGGAATCGGTGAAGGCCACCATCGATGGCGTCGTGCGTGTTCCCTCGGCGTTCTCGATGACCTTCGTGGTCTTGCCTTCCATGATGGCCACGCAGGAGTTGGTCGTGCCCAGATCGATACCAATAACTTTGCTCATTGCTTCCTCTTCTCTAGCGGCCGGTGCCCACAGTCCTGCTCACAGCAACCGCGGGGACCCCCTTCGGTTGTCACCAAGGAGACCCACTTCGGATCAACAGGTCTCGTCACATTGCGGTTATATAAGGCGCACCTGAAACGGACGCAACCGCGAGTCCGGCAAACCACGGCGGCCGGATGCTAGCACTCATGAATGAAGAGTGCCAAGAGGTGATATGCTCCGTCTTGCTCGTCCCCGTAAATGGCTCAAAAGATGATCATTTCCGCCAGTTACCGCACCGACATCCCGGCATTCTACGGCGCCTGGTTCGAAAAGCGCTTCCATGCCGGCTTTTGCCGGGTGGCCAACCCCTATGGCGGTCCACCGACCCGCATCGATCTCAGAGACGGTGTCGATGGCTATGTTTTCTGGACGCGCAATGCCGGCCCCTTCCTGCCGGCCTTGGCCGAGGTTCGCCGGGCCGGGCTTCCCTTCGTCATTCACTATACGGTGACCGGCTATCCGCGGGTGCTGGAAAGCGGCGTCATCGAGGTGAGCCGCTCGGTGGCCTTGATCCGCCGCCTCTCCGAGGACTTTGGACGCCGCGCCGTGGTCTGGCGCTATGATCCGATTGTGCTGTCCGACCCGACTCCGGCCGAATGGCATGTGCGCAATTTTTCCACCCTGGCCGGTCTGTTGACGGGATGGGTCGACGAAGTGGTGATCAGCTTCGTTCAGCCCTATCGCAAGACCGCGCGCAATCTCGCCAGCGCCGCGCGAACAGGCGGATTCTCCTGGTGGGATCCGCCTGCCCAGGAAAAACGCCACGCCATCGCTCAGCTTTCCGCCATCGCCCGGACGCACGGAATGACGCTCAGCCTTTGCACGCAACCGGAACTGGAAAGCGAAACAGCCGCCGGGGCGCGCTGCATCGATAGCCGGCGGCTCGCCGACGTGGCCGGCCGGCCGATCCATGCCAAGATAAAAGGCAACCGTCCCGGCTGCCTCTGCGCGGAAAGCCGCGACATCGGCGCCTATGACAGCTGCCCGCAAGGCTGCGCCTATTGCTACGCGGTCGGTTCGAGAGAGAGCGCCAAGGACCGTCTGCGACAGCATGATCCGAATGGCGAATTTCTGATTTCCTCGACGGCAGACTGAATCACCACGCAGGCGCGAAGGGCACGAAGAAAAGGAAATTTCCTTCGTTTTTCTTCCTGATCTTCGCGCCTTCGTGGTGACCATTCGCACGCCCTTCCGTTCCGCCGATTCCTCCGGCGACCGGTTAACCCTTCCCACGCACAGGGCGCTTCACTAAACTCTCGCTGTCTTACAGCAACCCGAACGGATGCCCCCTTGCACAGTCATCCCCGCCTTTCCATCGTCGTGCCCGTCTACAACGAGTCCCTCAATGTCGGGCATTTTTTCGACCGTCTGCTGCCGGTTCTGTCCAGCCTGCCCATGAGTTGGGAGATCGTTTGCGTCAACGACGGAAGCCGGGATGACACCCTGGATCGTTTGATCGAAGCGCATCAAGGCGAACCCCGCATCAAGGTGATCGATCTGTCGCGCAACTTCGGGAAAGAACCGGCCCTATCGGCGGGCTTGACCGCCGCCAAGGGCGATGCGGTCATTCCCATCGACGCCGACTTGCAGCATCCGCCCGAATTGATCCCCCAATTGTTGCAGAAATGGCAGGAAGGCTATGACGTGGTCTACGCCGTGCGCCGGCAGCGAACCGGGCAGAGCCTCGTCAGCCGGCTGCAAGCCCGGGCTTTCTATTGGCTGTTCGAGAAGCTCTCCGACGTTCCTCTGCCGCGCGAGGTCGGCGATTTTCGGCTGCTCGACCGCAAGGTAGTCGATGTCATCAACGCCATGCCGGAACGGACCCGTTTCATGAAAGGAATCTTCGCCTGGGTCGGCTTTCGCCAGATCGGCATTCCCTATGAGCAGGAAGAACGTCTCTACGGCACGAGCAAATGGGGCGGCATGAAACTGCTGTCCTTCGCCTTCGACGGTCTGATCGCCTTCTCGGATTATCCGTTGCGAATCTGGGCCGTGGTCGGTTCGGTGATCTCAGGCTTCGCCTTCTTCTACATCGTCGTCCGCCTGATCAAAACCTTGGTCTATGGAATCGATGTTCCCGGCTATGAATCGATCATCGTCATCATGCTGTTCCTGGGCGGGGTGCAGTTGATCACGCTCGGCATCATCGGCCACTACCTGGGCCGCGTGTTCAACGAAGTCAAAGGCCGTCCCCTGTTTATCGTCCGCAGCCGGATCGGCATCGACGACGATAACGCGCCCGACAACCGGCAGGGCGAGGCGTGAGGCGCGTCAAAAATCGATGCAACGCCCCCCTTTTTCCCAATCTTGATAACGAGTTGGGTCGAGCCGCTTGGGCCCGTCCTGTTCGACTGGAGACGGGACGGAGCTCTCCGTCTCGGACTTCGGTTTTTCGGCGGCCGATGGCAGCGATTCTTCAGACATGGCATCTCCTCTCAGGTGGGATATGGTGCCGGCTCACGCCTCTGTCCACCAACCGGCCCCCTCTCCGCCGTGACGCGGGCGAGGGAGAAGAAAGCTCGAATTCACCATGATTGACGCCCGCCATGCCGCGCTGGAAGCCCTTGCCAAAATTCTGCGCCGCCGCCTCTCCCTGGACGACGCCCTGGATGTCAGTGGGTTGGAAGAGCGCGACCGCGCCTTCGCCCGTTTGCTGCTGGCCACCACGCTGCGGCGCCTGGGCCAGATCGACGCCCTGATCGCCCATTGCCTGGCCCACCCGTTGCCTGCCAAGGCGGTGATCGCCCAGGACATCCTGCGGATCGGCGTCGCCCAGTTGCTGTTTCTCGATGTCGCCGCTCACGCGGCGGTCGACACCGCCGTCGAGATGGCCAGAACGGCCGGTCTGTCGGCGCATGTCAAACTGGTCAATGCGCTGTTGCGCCGCCTGTCCCGCGACGGCCGGACCTTGGTCGAAGAGCAGGATGCGGCAAAACTCAACACGCCGGCGTGGCTGTGGGAGTCCTGGAACGCCACTTATGGCGAACCCATTTGCCGGGCCATCGCGCACGCCCATCTGACCGAGGCGCCACTCGACATCAGTTGTACGGACGATGCGACGGTCTGGGCGGACCGATTGGAGGCCGAGATCCTTTCCACCGGCAGCTTACGACGCGCGGCCGGCGGCGCGATTTCCCAGTTGCCGGGCTATGAGGAGGGCGCCTGGTGGGTCCAGGACGCCGCCGCCGCCCTTCCGGCGCGCCTCTTGGGCGACATCACGGGTCGGCGCATCGCCGATCTTTGCGCGGCGCCGGGCGGCAAAACCGCGCAGTTGGCCGCCGCTGGCGCCCATGTGGTCGCCATCGATCGCGCGGCAAAAAGACTCGAACGTCTTCAGGATAATCTCGGACGGCTCCATTTGTCGGCCGAGGTGGTGGTGGCCGATGCCGTTTCCTGGCGCCCCGCAACGCCGCTCGATGGCGTGTTGCTCGATGCCCCCTGCTCGGCAACCGGCACCTTGCGCCGGCACCCCGACGCCGCGTGGCTGAAGCGGCCGGAGGATGTCGCCAAACTGACCCTGTCCCAGGCCCGATTGCTGGCGGCGACGGTCGAGATGGTGCGGCCGGGCGGCCTGATCGTCTATTGCACCTGCTCGCTACAGCCGGAAGAGGGGATCGCGCAAATCGAGACCCTGCTGTCCCAAGGCGCGCCTCTCCGGCGCCGGCCGATCGCCGCGGCCGAGGTCGGCGGCATGGCCGAATTGATCACGCCAAGCGGAGATCTTCGCAGCCTTCCCTGCCATATGACGGAAAAAGGTGGTATGGACGGGTTCTTCGCGACACGCCTGGAAAAAATATGAGTTTCGCCATAACAGCAAGCCGGCGTTTCGTCCTCCTCGATCGGGACGGAACTTTGAACGTCGAATGCGACTATCTCTCCCATCCCGACCAGTTGGCGCTCTATCCCGGCGTCGGCAAAGCCTTGCGGCATCTGCGCGATCGGGGCTTCGGCCTGGTCGTGCTGACCAATCAATCGGGGGTCGCCCGCGGTTATTTCGATTTGGCAATGGTCTCAAGGATCCATGATCGTTTGCGCGATATGCTGGGCGCCGAAGGTGTCAGCCTGGACGGTATTTATCTGTGCCCGCATGGGCCGGACGACGACTGCGCCTGTCGCAAACCACGGTCCGGCATGGTCGATCAAGCGGTGGCCGAGCATGGGTTCGACCCGCATCAGGCCTTCCTGATCGGCGACAAGGCGGTCGATGTCGACTTGGGCCACGCGGTGGGCGCCACCCCGATTCTGGTTCGCACAGGTTGGGGTGCCAAGGCGGAACGCGAGGGAAACTGCGCCCCTGCAGTCATCGTCGACGATCTGCTCGCCGCAGCGGACTGGATCGAACGATCGATCGGGACCATCGGGAAAGAGGAATTTCGGGCATCATGACGCTTTCCGCCCCCTCAATTCCTTTGCATCCAGCCACCATCGTGATGGCCGACGACAGCATTTCCTTCGACGGCAAAATGAAGGATGAACAGCCGCTGGGCGGTGCCGAGACCGCTTTCGCCGAATTGGCCGAAGCTCTGGCGGCGCGCGGCCATCGGGTCGAGGCGTTTTGCCGCTGCCATGCGCCGTTGGTGTGGAAGGGTGTTCGTTGGACGCCCTTGGATGCCAGCCGGACGATGGGCATCCCGGATGCCGCCGACCTTTATATCGCCAACCGCGGATACCAATTGATCGGCCGCTGCAAGAATGCCCGGCGCCGCGTGTTCTGGATCCACAATCCGGCCGATTATCTGCTGAAATTGCGCTATCAGTGGCCGTTGCTGCGCTATCGGCCGGTGATCGTGTTTTCCGGCGCCAGCCATTTGTCGACTTACCCGGAGTGGGCCGCCGGCGGGGCCCGCACAATCATTCCCTTGGGAATCACGCCTTTGTTTCTGGGGACCGCGAAACGCGACAGCGCTCCGCCGCCCCGCGCCATCTTCCTGTCCAATCCGTTGCGCTCGCTCGATTGGTTGCTGGACGTCTGGGCCGAACGGATCTGGCCCCGCGTTCCCGGCGCCGAATTGCATGTGTTCGCCGGCAGCAGCATCTATGGCAGCCTTGGCGCCGCCAATGCCCAACGCATGGCGCCGATGCTCGACAAGGCCGCGCAGTTGGCCGATCACGGGGTGATCTTGCGTGGCCCGGTGGCCAAAAGCCAATTGGTCGAAGAGATCAAACAGGCCCGCGCCTTTCTCTATCGCGGCGATCCGGGGGAAACCTTCTGCTTTGCCGCCGCCGAACCGCAAGCCATGGGATTGCCCGGTGTCGTCGAGGACATCGCCTGCATGCGGGAACGGGTGGTCGATGGCGAAACCGGTTTCGTCGTCAAGGGCCAAGCCGCTTTCGCCACGGCGGCGATCCGCCTGCTGAGCGACGACGCGCTGTGGCTGCGCTTTCATGAGACAAGCCTGGAGCGTCAGGGCCAATGGACCTGGCAGGCCGCCGCGGCCCGGTTCGAATCGCTGATGGACTGATCGCGCTCTACGTCATTGAGAGAGAGGCGGATTCAGATTTTTGCCGGTATCGCGAAGCGAGTCCGGCAAAAAACACGGCCAAAGGCCACACCATCGGTCTGACCATGAAAAAGGCGTGCTCGATGGTGTGATTGGGAAAGGCCACATACCAGGCGGGGGCGACACCGACCACGGCGAGAAACGTCCATTCCCGAAGACGATCCCGACCGCCGATCGCCGATGTCCTCCGAAAGAGCGCGCGGGACCCCCGCGCAACGGCCAGCAACGGACCGCCGAGCACGACAGCGGCGCCCGCCGCATGCGATCCAAAGGCGAGAATCCAGCCAAAATAGACGATCTTCGCCAAGGCATAGGCGCTCGCCAACGTTCGGCTGGTCTGAACATGGTCGGCGGAAATGCCTAAGGCGGAGAGTTGCGTGATTTCGTTGGCCGACAGGGTTGCCCTCGTCCCCATGCGGGCGGAGAGCTGTTCGACGAAGGCCGAAAGTTCGGTGCCGCTCCACAAAGCGGCGACAACGGCCATCTTGACGGCGAAACAGAAGACGACCGTCGCACTGAACCAGAAGACGCCGCCGAAAAGGCGGGTCTGCAAGCATTTCCGGTCCGGAGCCCCTCCGAGCGCGATGGCCACCAGCAACGCCGACAGCCCACTCGGAATAGCCCCCGTCAGAAATTCGAACGCGGCGGTTAAGGCCCCGAACAGGCTCATCAGCAGGACAAAGCGATCCGGCCGCAATCGGCAGAGGGGAAACCGATAACTCGCCAGAAGAAATGCGAAAATGACGATGTCGGACGGCGCGAAGGAAAACGACCATCCATAGACCGGCAGGCCATAAAAGAGCGCCAAGCAAACGCTCACGGCCACAAAGGCCATCGCTCGGGGACGATCGGCGCCACGACGCCAATCGCGCACCGCGACAGCGGCCAACAGACCGAGAAGAAGCCAACAGATCAGCAGCAGGCCACCGCTCGCCATGCCAAACGGCATCATGGCCAGGACGAGACCGGCCAAGATCCGATCGCCATGCAGATAGCGGTGATAATAGGCCGTCGTCGGCATCGGATCACCCGCATCGAGAGCCGCGACGACGCGACCGAGATCCTGGCATTGGTGGAAGGGTGGATAGTCCGGAAAGCGGATTGTCAATTGATCTTCCGGAAGCGGTTGCAGCGGCGTAACCGCCGCCGCCATCCCGGGATCCTGCGGCAGTGGCGGCAGAATCAACATCGACAGGATCAGGCAATCGTGGGGCGCATAGACATGCAGCGGCGTCCCCGGCTTGAACGGCAGGACAACGACGCGGTCGATGACGCCCGTCGCCACCGCCTCTCGAACCGCCTGGAGCGCGTGAGACCGGGCCGACAGGGAGGTCACGAATACACCCCCCGAAAACAAAGCGATAAAAAGGGCGATCACCACGCCGACGCACAAGGAAATGCGCCGCATGGTCATCATTAGCCCCGTTCGTCTGTCGTCTTGCGTCATACCATCCATCGCCGCCGCCAGGCTTCGAGCATCAGGACATCCCATAAGGGAAATTGCCGATCGCGTCCGGCCAGATGCTCGGCCCACAAGGCACGAACCGGCGGGGCGGCGACCAGGCCGCCGGCGGCCAGCGAGGCCGGATCGAGCAGGTCTTCGGCCCAATCGCGGAGCGGCCCGCGCAACCAGTCGGCCAGCGGTATGGCAAATCCCATCTTCGGCCGCTCGATCAGGCCGCGCGGAACATGCCGATAGAGCATCTGGCGCAGGATCCATTTGCTGGTTCCCTGTCGGATTTTGAAATGTCCGGGCAGCGACCAGGCGAACTCGACCACCCGGTGATCGAGCAAGGGCACGCGGGCCTCCAGCGACACCGCCATGCTGGCGCGATCGACCTTGGTCAGGATGTCGTCCGGCAGATAACCGACCTGATCGAGAAACTGCATCCGCTCGACCGCATCGGGCAGATCATCGGTGAGCGTCTTGTCCCAGGCGGCGCCTTTCGGTTCGACGGCGCCCTGGATCAAACGTTCGGGGGTCCGCCAGTGGCTGATCAGAGCCTGGTACAGGGCATCGTCGCCGGCACAGGCCAACACCTCGGCCAATTTGTGCAATTTTTCGCCCGGCCGCGCCGGAATCCGCCCCGACGGCAGGCAAGCCGCCAGACGATCCCAGCCGGCTTGCGGAATCGAGGACAAAAGGACTGCGGCACAGCGCCGGAGCGGCGCGGGCAACCGCCGCAAGGTCCGCCAGGAACCGGCGGCGAAGACATGCCGGTTGTAGCCGGCGAACAATTCATCGCCGCCATCGCCGGACAGCGCCACGGTGACATGGCGCCGCGCCATTTCGGAAACCAGAAAAGTCGGAATCTGCGAGGAATCGGCAAAGGGTTCGTCGAACATCTCGGGCAGACGCGGCACCACCGCCAGGGCATCGGCGGGCGTCACATAAAGCTCGGTGTGATCGGTGCCGAGGTGAGCGGCCACCGCTTTGGCGTGCTTCGCCTCGTCATAACCGGCGGCATCGAAGCCGATCGAAAAGGTCTTGACCGGGCGATCGCTCTGGGCCTGCATCAGGGCAACCACGGCCGACGAATCGACCCCGCCGGACAGCAGGGCCCCCAGTGGCACATCGGCGATCATGCGCCGCCCGGTCGCATCGCCCAGCAATGTTTCCAGGCGATCGACAGCTTCGTCGTCGCTCAAATCCAGACGGTGGCGAACACCCAGGCGGGCCACGGCGCGCGCGTCCCAGAAGGTTTCAAGGCTGGGCGCCGCCAATCGACCGCCGCTCTGGCGCAAGGTCAGGATGCGGCCCGGCTCCAGCTTTTGCACGCCTTGATAGATCGAATGGGGGGCCGGCACGCAATTGTGCCGCAGGAAGGCGGCGGCGGCATTGCGGTCGATCTCGGCCGTCCAGCCGGAATGCGCGCGCAAGGCCTTCAACTCCGAGCCGAAGAGAAACAAATCCCCGAACGCGGCCCAATAAAGCGGCTTAATCCCCAACCGGTCGCGCACCAGCGTCAGGGTGCGGTCCTGACGATCCCACAGGCCAAAGGCGAACATCCCGATCAACCGTTCGACGGTCGCCGCGATTCCGAAGGCCGCGCAGGATTCGAGAATCACCTCGGTGTCGGAATGGCCGCGGAAGGAGATGCCGCGGGCTTCCAAGGCGGGGCGCATCTCCTGGTGGGAATAGACCTCGCCGTTGTAGGTGATGACGAAACGGCCCGAGGCCGAGACCATCGGCTGGTGGCCGGCCGGCGACAGATCGACGATCGACAACCGGCGCTGCGCCAAAGCGATGCCGGCCGCCGGATCGGTCCACACGCCTTGGTCATCGGGACCCCGATAGCGAAGCGTCTCTGCCATCGCCTGTCCTTGCGCCGACAGATCATAGCTCCCGGCACGCGGCGAAAGATCGATGAACCCGGCCAAACCGCACATGAGAGGCCCGCTTTCCAATTGAAATGCCAGGAACGGGGAATAGAGCAGTTGGCCCGCCGGATCAAGCCCTGGTCTCCGGCATCACCGGCGCGGCAAGCGGACCGACTCATAGCCGCGCTTGATATGGTCGATGCTGACCGTCTCCCTGACCCCGGGGACATCGAGCATATGGGCGAGATAGGCGCTGAGCTTGGGATAATCGGCGAGCCGCCGCCGATCGCATTGGAACAGGCCGTAATAGGCGACGTCAAATCGAACCAGCGTGACGAACAGGCGAATGTCGGCTTCCGTCAATCGCGCGCCGAACAGATAAGGGCCGCTCGACAACCGGCCTTCCAAATCGTCGAGCATGCCGAAGACATCGGCGACGGCCTCGTCATGCGCCTGTTGGGTGACAGCGAAGCCGGCCCGATAGACCCCGTTGTTCAAACGCCCGTAGAGTTGCGTGTTCAACGCATCGATCGCCGCCCGCAGATCCTCCGGGTAAAGATCGAGCGATGACGGAACCAACGTCTGAAAAGCGGAATTGAACATCCGCAGAATATCGGCCGATTCATTGTTGACGATGGTCCGGCGAGCCTTGTCCCACAGAACCGGTACGGTCGCCCGTCCGCTGTAACGCCGATCGGCTTTCGTATAAAGCTCATGCAGATGGATGGCGCCGTTCACCGCGTCACCCGGCTTCTCGCCGAAACGCCATCCCTGAGCCGTCAGTTCCGGTTCGACGACCGACACGGAGATGATCTTGTCCAACCCTTTCAGCCGGCGCGCGATCAATGTGCGGGAGGCCCAGGGACAGATCAGCGCGACATAGAGATGATAGCGGTCGGCCTCGGCCTTGAAGCCTCCCGCTCCGCTCGGACCCGGCGCGCCGTCGGGCGTGATCCAATGGCGGAAGCTGGAGAGCTGACGGACGAAGCCACCCTTGTCGTCCGTCGCCTGCAGGGGATGCCAGTCGGCAGACCATTGTCCGTTCACAAGCATGGACTCACGCCTTCTCGGCAAGAATGGGACGAGGGCATAGGGACGCGCCCTATGCCCGGCGGCCGGAGAGGGGCGTCGGACGCAGAGCGAAAGCGCCATCGCCGATCAAAGCCTGAACCACCAGACCGACGATCCAGAACGCCGGATACTCCCAACCGCCCTTGGCATTGGTGAAGAAGAACCCGGCCGGACCATGCACCGTGGCGATCGCGCCCACCAGGATGGGGATCAGGGCGACAGCCGCGACGCGCGACCAGACGCCGAGAACGAGGGCCACGGCGCCCACCACTTCCCAGACGATTGCGACATAGCCGAGGATCGGCGGCAAACCGAGCGAACCGAAAAATTGCGCCGTTCCGGCTGGCGTGAAGACGAAGATCTTGAGCGCGGCATGCGCCAGGAAAAGAACGCCCAGGGAAAGACGGAGGATAAAAGCACCGTAAGGTGCCGTACGATGATCGATCATGATGGTCTCCTTGTCTGATAGGCGATCGCTCGCCTCTGACAAGACGATGAGCTCTTTCGCGAAAAATGATTATCCGGAGAATTTCGCGTTCTTTGCTTCCAAATTGGAATGAATAGCGGACTTTGTCACCATCCGCGGTCCCAAGACGGTTCGCCGCGAAATTGCGCGGCCAGGAAGTCGACGAGCACGCGGACTTTGTGCGCCAAATGGCGGCCGGGGGGATAGAGGACATGAACGCCGAGCGGCCGGTCCTCCCAGTCTTGGAGCAACGGGACGACGTCGCCGGTTCGAAAGCGCGGCCCGGCCAGAAAACTCGGAATGCGCGCGATGCCCAATCCGGCTTCCGCCGCCGCCAGGCAGGCCTCCGCATTGGAAAATCGCAAGCGGCCGCTCACCGAAACCGTGGTCTCGGCGGACTCCGTGCCACCCCGGAATCGCCAGAGGTAGGGTTCGCGGAAATTGGTGTCGATGATGCAGTCATGGCGGGCGAGGTCGACCGGCGCGCCGGGCGCGCCGCGCTGCTTCACATAATCGGCCGACGCCGCGACGACGACTCGCATGTCGCAAAGACGCCGCGCGATCAACGTGGTGTCGTTGGGGTTGCCGACGCGGATCGCCGCATCGAAGCCCTCGTCGATCAGACTGACCAGACGGTCGGAAAAACTCACATCGAGTTGGATGTCCGGAAATGCCTTGGCGAAGGCCATCAGCACCGGCGCCAGTTGGCGCGTGCCGAACGACAAGGGCACCGAAAGGCGCAAGCGGCCGGTCGCCACGCCGGACGCGTTGCGAACCGCGGCATCCAGGGATTCAAACTCTTCGATCAGCGCCTTGACCCGTTCGAAATAAGCCTGCCCGACCTCGGTCGGCGACAAAGCGCGGGTCGTGCGATTGAGCAGCCGAACACCTAAATCGGACTCGAGTTTTGAAACGAGTTTGGACGCCTGACCGGAACTGGTGCCGAGCCGCCGGGCGGCGCGGGCGAAACTTCCCGTCTCCAAAACCGCGACAAACATCCGATCACAATCGAAGCGGTCCATCGACACTGTCCATTCGTGAATAGTCTGAGACCGGCATTGTCGCACGGCCCCGGATCGGTGACATCACCATGATGTTTTCCGGCGTCAGATTGACTTTCAAGGAATTGCTCGCAATGCTTGCAATCGAACACAGTCATGAGGACTCCCGACCATGGCATCCTTGAAAATCCGCATTTATGCTCAGGAAGAACTGAAGACCACCGTCACTCTGCCCCTGTTCCTGATCAGCACCGCCTTCAAATTCGTGCCAAAAAAAGTTAAAGCCGACCTCGAAGCCGACGGAATCGATATCGAGAGCATTATCAACGCAAATAAAGAAAATTTCATAGGAACCGTCGTCGATATTGAAAAACACGACGAAAATTCCAGAATAGTCATTTCATTGGAGTAATATATCTATAAATATATAAGTTGTTGAAAGTGGAGACAATAATGGACATATTTTTTACTAACATAGTTTATTGGTTTGCCCTTGCCGTTCTCGCGCTCTTCGTACTCTCGATCATCGTTGGGAGTTTCTTCACGGTGAGCACCGCCGAGGTTGCCGTCATCGTCCGATTTGGGAAATTTCTGCGCGTCGCCAATCCGGGATTGAACTGGAAATGGCCCTACATTGACGCGATTGCCGGCAGAGTCAGCCTGCGCGTCAATCAGATCACCTTGACCATGGAGACGAAAACCAAGGACAACGTGTTCGTCACCATCCCCATTTCCGTGCAAAACCGGGTGCGTCCCGAGAAGGTTTATGACGCCTACTACAAGCTGTCCAACCCCGTGGAGCAAATCCAAGCCTATGTCGAACAGGTGATCCTCGGACATGTTCCCGGCATGACGTTGGACGAAGTGTTTGCCAGCCAATCCGGGATCGCCGCCGCCGTGAAACAGGAACTCGACGCCGACATGGCCGGATTTGGCTATGAAATCGTCAATGTGCTGGTCACCGATATCGTCCCCGACGCCAAAGTGAAGTCGGCGATGAACGATATCAACGCGGCGCAACGCGAACAGGTCGCCGCCGCCGCCCGCGGCGAAGCCGAAAAGATCCTGGTGGTCAAGAAGGCCGAAGCCGAAGCCGAAAGCAAAGCCCTGCAAGGCCAGGGCATCGCCAATCAACGGCGCGCCATCATCGAAGGCCTGCAAGGCTCGATCGAGCAATTTCAAAAAGTCGTCGACGGGGCCTCGACCTCGGATGTCATGCAATTGGTTCTGGTCACCCAATATTTCGACACGCTGAAATCCATCGGCGAGAGCGACAGGACCAATACGCTGTTTCTGTCGCACGCGCCTGGATCGGTCAAAGAAATATCCGATCAGATCTTGGAATCGATGCTGGTGGCGAACCGGGCGAAGACGTAGAGCCAGTCGCATCTCCCGCCAATCGGGCGATTTACCCTTTGCGCACCACTGTCAGGAAACCGACGACTTCGTCGCGCAGGCGATCGGAGTTCTTCGCCAGTTCGATAGCCGACGTCAGTGCCTGATTCGACGCTTCGCCGGTGCTGGTCGCCACCTTGGCGATATCACCGATCGCGTCCGAGACCTCGTGGGTAAAGCGAGCGGTATACTGGACATTGCGAACGATGTCATGGCTGGCCGCCCCTTGCACCTCGACAGCCGAGGCAATGTCCGAGGATATGTCGCGAATGCGCTCGATAACCGTTCCGATGCCCTGGATGGCCTCGACGGCCCGATGCGTATCTTGCTGCACCGCAGCGATCTGGGCACCGATCTCCCCGGTCGCTTTCGCCGTCTGGTTGGCCAGGTTCTTGACCTCATTGGCGACCACGGCAAAGCCTTTCCCAGCATCTCCAGCGCGCGCGGCCTCGATCGTCGCATTCAATGCCAAGAGATTGGTCTGATTGGCGATAACATTGATCAATTGAACCACTTCGCCGATTCGCTCGGCGGAGTTCGCCAACGCCCTGACCAGTTCGTTGGTCCGCACGGTTTCATCCGAAGCCGTCTTGGAAATTTGCGCGGCCTGCTCCACCTGCTGGCCGATTCCGGAAATTGAGGACGCCATGGCCTCGACCGAAGAGACAATCGTCTCCACGCTTGACGTCGCCTCTTGAGCTTGACCGCTGACTCGGGTGATTTGCGCCCAAGCCTGCTGGCCAGCCACCGACAAGGCTTCGGCGGATCCCCGCAGTCCGGTGGCGGAACCGGTAACGGCCTCGACCGTGTTCATGACCTCGCCCTCGAAGCGGTCCGCCATGGCGTTCAGCGCTTGGCGCCGGTCGACCGCCGCCCGCCGGGCTTCGTCTTCCTGATGGGCGCGCAGACTGCGGTTCTCGATGGCGTTGTTGCGGAAAACACTCAGAGCTTCACCCATTTTTCCGATGGCATCCTCGCGATGCCCCAGATTCAGTGGCCGGTCGAGATCCCCCGAGGCCACGGCGTGCATCCCCTCGCTGATCGCATTGAGCGGGCGCACGATACTGATCCCGGCCAGGACAAAGGCGGCGGCAAAACCGGCGATACCGAACACGGCAATCGTGCCGATCGTCCAAACAATCATGGAATCCGCCGATTTGAAAAACTCGGACGTCGGAATGCCAACATAGAGAATCCCGATCACCTCATGGCGACCATCGAAGATCGGGTCATAGCCGGTGACGTAGGGGGTGCCGAGAATGTCGACGATCCCCCGGAACGGTTTGCCTTGGCCAAACACGGAGTCATAAGCGGCGTTCTTGGCCAGCTTGGTGCCGATGGCCCGATTCCCATCGTTCTTCTTGACGTTGGTGGCGACTCGGGTGTCTCCCATGAATATGGTGGCGGTGCCCCCCACCAGTTCCGCCACTTTGTCGACGATCGGGTAGTTCTCGTTGAGCACCGTGCTGTCGGCCAGCATTTTGCCGTCGACGATCCGAAAGGTCTGGCCACGGGCCAGAAGCTCGTGCCAAGCCACCCGCATGTTGCGGTCGATCGCTTCGTGAGCGCTTTTGTCGGCATCTCGGTTAAGAATGATGACACTGATGACGGCAACGGAACAGCCGAGAAGAATGGTGTTGAGCAGCGTTACCAGAGCCACGCGTGCGCGAACCGTCAGCCGTGTCGTTCCAACGATTGCCATGGGCGACGTCCCGTCGAATGTGAACAGAGGGAACAAGCGTTACGCACTACCAACTCCCAGGTTGAGAGTGCGGGATCGGCGGAAGGAAAGCAACGCCGCAAAGAAGACCGCGAGCCACCCAGTCCAAGCGGCATAGTAACGCAACCAACCGATGTAGAGCATTTTTCCGCGCAAGCTGCGACGAAATGCCTTCTGGCGGGACTCCGACATCGTCCTCGAGACGGCGGCGGCGGCGAAGACGGGCCCCTCCGCATGACGCCGCACCACCTTTACACAAACAACCCATGCCGCCGCAGCAGGGCGATCTCGGCGTCATAGTCGTCACGCCGAGCGAGTTGACTGGCGGCAGCAGGGTCGAGAAACAGGGTGACCTCCGGGTGTAATTGCAGAGCCGAGGCCGGAAGCATGGCGGTGAGGGGACCTTCGACCGCTCCGGCGATCGCCGCCGCCTTGCTCTCGCCGCTGGCCAGCAAAACGATGCGGCGGGACTGGAGAATGGTGCCGATCCCTTGGGTGATCGCCGCCTCCGGCGTCTCGCCGGGTGCGAACGACGCCGCGTTGGCGCGACGAGTTGCGGCGCTCAAATGGACCAGTCGGGTCCGGCAGGCCAGACTGGAGCCGGGCTCGTTGAACGCGATATGGCCGTTGGCGCCGATACCCAAGATCTGCAGATCGATGCCGCCGGCCAGGGCGATGCTCCGCTCATAGGCCGCGCAAGCGGCGGCGATGCCGGACTGAGGAGGGACATCCGGCCAATGGATGTTTGCCGGCGAGACATCGAGCCCGGACAGAAAATGCCGCTGGAGGCTGGCCCGTAACCGGCCGGGATGATCTTCGGCCAAACCGAAATAGTCATCGAGACCGAACAGCGTGACGCCGGAAACATCGAGCCCCTCGGCCTGGCGTCGCAACAGCGCTTGATAGAGCCCGATGGGGCTTGCCCCGGCGGCAAGCCCCAACACCAACTTCGGATTGGCCCCGATGGCTCCGGCGACCAGGGCCGCAGCCTGTTCGCTCAAAGCCGATGTGTCGGGACAGATGACGACAGGCATAGCGGCTCTCCGGCAGTGAATGGCTTCCGCCGATTTGCGGCGAAAAGAACCGTCCGGTCAATGCCCGTCAGATGACACGTCTCAGGCCATCACCCTTTCAGCGGTCAGGACCGTCAACGTGCGTTCGATCAGATGGTGACCGAGATCGGCGGCGGTCATCACCGATTCGGGATGGAATTGCACCGCGGCGATCGGCAAAGACACATGTTCGATCGCCATGACCACCCTGTCCGCCGTTTCGGCGCTCACCACCAGATCGCGCGGCAGACTCGCACGTCGCGCATACAGGGAGTGATAACGCCCGACGATAAAGTCCTTGGGCAGTCCAGCCAGCAGACGGCCGCCGACCACCTTCACCTCGGACGGCTTGCCATGCATTGGCAGATCGAGTTGGTCGAGCGAGCCTCCGAAATATTCGACGATTCCTTGCAGCCCCAAGCAGACACCGAAGATCGGCAACTGACGTTTGATCAACAAGGCAAGGGTTTCATTCATCGCGAAATCGGCCGGCCGGCCGGGGCCGGGAGAAAGGACGACGAGATCGGCCTGGTGACCGGCCTGCAATTCGGCACGGGCGAAATCGGGCCGCATGGTCACCACCTCGGCGCCGACGGCGCGGAAATAGCCGGCCAACGTATGGACGAAGCTGTCCTCATGATCGATCAGGAGGACGCGCGGCCCCCCGGCTTTGGCCGCCGGTCGGGAGAACGCGGCCGGAGCCGGAGAGCCTATGTTGCGGAGCACGGCAAACATCGCCGAGGCTTTCAGCCGCGTTTCGGCTTCTTCCGCCACCGGTTCGCTGTCATGAAGCAATGTCGCGCCCACCCGCACTTCGGCGAGACCGTCCTTCATGCGAATCGTCCGCAGCGTCAGACCGGTGTTCATGTCGCCGTCGAAGGTGATGGCCCCGATGGCGCCGCCATACCACCGCCGCGCGCTCTTTTCTTCCTGTTCGACAAAGCGGATCGCCCAGCGTTTCGGCGCGCCGGTTACGGTCACCGCCCAGGCATGACTGAGAAAACCGTCGAGGGCGTCGAATTCCGGCCGCAGGAGCCCTTCAACATGATCGACGGTATGGATCAAGCGGGAATAGAGCTCGATCTGCCGACGGCCGATCACCCGCACGCTGCCCGCCTCGCAAACCCGGGATTTGTCGTTGCGATCGACGTCCGTACACATGGTCAACTCGGCTTCGTCCTTGGTCGAGTTGAGCAGTTCGCGGATGCGTAGCGCGTCTTCGAGCGCATCGACGCCGCGCCGGATGGTGCCGCTGATCGGGCAGGTCTCGATCCGCTTTCCTTCGACCCGGACAAACATCTCGGGAGACGCGCCAACCAGAAATTCACCCTCTCCGAGGTTCATCAGCGTGCCATAGGGCGCCGGATTGGTCTGCCGCAACCGGCGGAAAATTTCGCTCGGCGCTTCGCGGCAGGGCTCGGTGAGAAGCTGGCCGAGCACCACTTCGAACAGATCGCCCCGAGCAAAAGCGTCGCGCGCGCGCTCCACCATCGCCGCATATTCCCCCGGCGCATGATCGCTCTCGGGCGGTATGGCGCCCAAGGGTTGGTCCTGGTAAGGAGCCGGCGCCGTTTCTCGCGGCAATCCGCTGGTGGAGCGACCGTCCACCGTAAAATCGTACCGCCGGATCGACGCCGTCTGGCGCATGTGATCGACGATCAGGATTTCGTCGGGCAGATAGAGGGCCAGATCGCGCTGATCCGCGGCGCGGGGCAAGCGCAGATCCATCGGTTCGAACTGGAAGACAAGGTCATAACCGAAGGCGCCGTAAAGACCGAGATGATGATCCTCAGGCGTGCCGAAGAGATCGGTCACGGCCCGCAGGAGGGCAAACACGCTGGGTTGGCGACTGCGCATTTCCTCCGGAAACCGGCCCGGCGCGCCGGCGACGTCACCTTCAATGCGACTCTCGCCACCAGCGCCGAGCCTGACCGCCGTCATGCCGTCCAGCATCGCGGTGAACGCCGGCAACAGAATCCGGCCGCGCGCGTTCAGGGCCTCGATGACGAAATGGCGGCCGCGCGCGGTGATCGCCAGCGGCGGATCGGCAAAGCCGATGTCCCAACGGGTATAGCGGCCGGGAAACTCAAAGCTGGACGACAGCAACACGCCCCGCTGCCGGTCGAGCCGACGGGCCAGGGCGGGAGCGTCGCCGGGATAGACGATCGGCTCCACCGAGCGATGAACGGCGATTCCGCCGCGAGTCTGATAGGAATGCTGAGACATAAGACCTGCTCCTGGGCTTTTTTGAGAGGCCTCGGGCTCGGTCTTGCGTGCGCTCGTCTTAAAAATTCGAAAGCCGCCTCGAACCCGAGACGGCCTGGTGATAAAGACATAGGCGACCGTCCGTTACTTGACGGACCACCACCAACGTGAAGAGGGCGAAAACGTACGCATGAGCGAACACTAACAGCCGGCGACGCTGACGGCAATGCTCCATTTTCCGTCATTGCCGGGCTTGACCCGGCAATCCACGGACCATCGGGCTCGACCCGGTGGGACGCGTTCTGAAGGGGATTTCGTCAGGTCGCACGCCACTCTATCCCCTCTGCTGCAATGCGGAAGAGGGGGCCCCTGTCCAAGGAACCGCCAAGGCGCCAAGAACGCCAAGGCGACGGTCTATCTCAGCCGCATCGAGCATTCCCAATCCGCACCTCGCCGGTGAGATGCCTGCGCGCAAAAACAAGAGCGAAACGCTTGGACACGTCCCATGGCGGCTCATCAAACCCCTTGGCGGATTTGGCGCCTTGGCGGTTCAACCAAGTCTCTTGATCACAGCAGCCCATCGGGATCAATTGAGAGTCGCTCGCGCGATTGCCTGAGCGCCGCGCCGGAAATCTCATCCGTCGTATCTGTGAGCCGCGAAGCGGCATCTGAGTTCATCCGTGATCCCCAAAAACCGCCAATTTCCCCAAGAATTCCGACGTTTCGCAACCAGGCGCGTCACATCACCGGCAATCGGCTTTTGGCAAAGGCCAGGAATTCGTCGGCGGGCATGGGACGGCCGTACAGATAGCCTTGCGCTTCATCGCATCCTTCCGCCGTCAGGAATTGCCATTGCGCCTCTTCCTCGACGCCTTCGGCGATCACTTTCAGTCCAAAAGACTTGGCCAGCAGAATGATGGTGCGGGCGACCGCCGCATCGTTGGAATCGACGAGCACGTCGCGGACGAAAGAGCGATCGATCTTGAGCTGGCTGAATGGCAGCCGCTTGAGATAGGCCAACGACGAATAACCGGTTCCGAAATCATCGAGCGACAGCCGCACCCCCAGATTCTGCAACGCGGTCATTTTCACGGCGCAATCGTCAATGTCTTGCAACAGGACGCTTTCGGTCAACTCCAGCTTGAGCTTCGCCGGACTGGCGCCCGCGAAGCTGTCCAGGGTCCGGCGGACGTCCTCGACGAAGGCCGGATGATGAAACTGCCGCGCACTGACGTTGATGGCCAGGCTCAACGCACGCGTCGCCGGCTCGGCGCTCCAGGCGACAAGTTGCCGACAGGCCATCTCCAACACCTCAAGACCGATCGACAGGATCAGATTTGATGATTCCGCAACCGGAATGAATTCTCCGGGCAAAACCAGACCCCGTGTCGGATGGCGCCATCGGATCAATCCCTCGGCCCCCACCAAGTCCCCGTTCCTCGCCATCTGCGGCTGGTAATAGAGAATGAATTCCTTCGCGCCGCCGGCCCGACGCAAGCTGTCTTCGAGAGCCGTGTGCGCCGCCAACGCATTTTGCATTTGCGGATCGAAGAAGCGCTTGGTGTTCCGTCCAGCCGCCTTGGACTGATACATGGCGAGATCGGCTTGCTTCAGCAGATCGTCGTTGGAGACATCGGTCCCGGAAAACAAGGTAATGCCGAGGCTGGCGGCGCAATGATGCTGATAGCCCGCCAAACTGTAAGGCTGCGCCAGGTGAAGCAGGATCTTCTCGCCAATGGCGTCGGCCTGAACCGTTGCCTCTTCGATCTTGCCGCTCAACGCCTCGACCATCACGATGAATTCATCGCCGCCGAACCGCGCCACCGTATCACCCTGCCGAACGCAGGAATTCAAACGTTTGGCGACGTCCTGCAACAGCAAATCGCCGACCTGGTGGCCTTTGGTATCATTCAGGGTCTTGAAATTGTCGATATCGATAAAAATCAGCGCGCCGCAGATGGCGTTGCGCGCGCTTGCCGCTTTGGCCCGCGACAGCCGTTCCAGCAGCAGGCGACGGTTCGGCAATTTGGTCAACGGATCGAAGAAGGCCAATTGCTGGATTTCCGCTTCGGCCGTTTTATGTTCGGTGATGTCCTGGACATTGCCGAAGAGATTCGCCGGCCGACCCTCTTTGTCCAGCCGTGACTCGGCCGACATTTTCACCCAACGCTCGGTCCCGTCACTGGTCCGCAGGATGGGATATTCCCACTCGAACTGTCCGCCCTCACGCAAGAAGTCGCGCATCCGCTCGGCAAAGGCCGTGCGGTGGTCGGGATGAACCCAGGCCAGCCACGCCGCGAAACTCCGAGGATGGTCGGCCTCGATCCCAAAGATTTGATCGAACACCGACGACGTCTTCAGCCGGCCTGACTCCTCATCAAGAACAAAATGGCCGATCGAGGCCAACCGTTGGGATTGCTGCAGCAGCGCTTCGCTTCGCCGAAGCTCGGCTTCGACACCGCGGGCTTGCGTGATGTCGCGGGCAATCCCCAAGACACCCACCAAGGTGCCGAAGTCGTCCTTCATCGGCGTTTTGATGGTCTCCAGCAGCGCCCGTCTTCCATCCGAGGCGAAGGTCACCCATTCCTCGTTGACCGACGGTTTTCCGGCGGCGATAGCGAGTTGATCCTTCTCGCGGAAAAACCGGGCCAATTCGGCATCGACGAAATCAAAGTCGGTCTTCCCAACGATCTCGGATTCGGGGGCTCCGAAAAACCGCTCGAAGGGCGGATTGCAGGTCAGATAAACGCCGTCGGCGTCCTTGAGCCAAACAAGGTCGGGAATGGTCTGCAGCACGGCCCGCAACCGGGAACGTTGCTGATCGAGTTCCATCGTCCGTCGCCACACTTGGTGATGCAACGCGAAAATCCAGCTGGCCAGCACCCCGCCGATCGTCACGGCGGCCAGAAGGCCATAGATGATATAGATCATGGGGAAGGGCGTATTTCTGGCCCCCATCCATTTGTCTTGCAGCGCCTGACGCTCGGCGGCGGTCATGGCGGCGAAACCGCGTTCGACCAGATCCAGGGTTTGCCGGTCTCCCTTGTGGACGGCGCGATGAAATTGTCCGCTGTAGAGCGTAAAGGCTTTGTAATAGGCGCCGTCGGCAGCGGCGCGATAGAGAAGATAGTTGGCCGGCGGTTCGTCCAAACAAAAGATCTTGATCTTGTCCGCGACCGCGGCATCGACCAGATCCACATAACTGTCGAAAACCTGGAAGGAGGCCAATCCCTCGACCCTCAAGCGATCGATGCAGGCGTCGCCCGCCTTCACCCCGACGAGAAACCCCCGCAAACCGTTGGTATTGGTGATTCCGCCGATCGAGGCATGCACATAGATGGGGACGGGGATGTCCGCGTAAGGCGGTGTGAAATCATAGAGCTTTTCGCGTTCCGGCGTCTGGAAGATGGTATCGATGACATCGCCTTGCCCGGCGATCATCATCTGCTGCGCTTTGACCCAATCGGTGGCGATCAGACGCACCGGCCGTCCGGTTTTGCGTTCCCAAAGCGCCCAGGCGTCAACCAGATAGCCTTGCAGCGTTCCGTCGCCGTCGCGGAAAATATAGGGGGGATAGTTGTCGTCGGAGACAACGGTCAGCGGCGGCACATCCGCCGGCTCGGCCGCCCGGACGCTGGCGGGCAGCAACAAGCAGCAAAGAAACACCCAACGCCAAAGCACCGTCAATCCGCTTCTCTAACCCCCCAGATGGATCGTCTTCGGACCGCGCCCGACCCTCCGATAGTTCCCAGATAGGCCGCCACTCGCCGATATTCTACCGTAGGATAATAATCCAACCGCCGTTTTCCGAAAAGCGACGTAACGGCGGCCGCTCTCGCCTCGTTTCTTGACAGCGCAAGCGGCGCCGGGGGAAAGTGCAGGCCCCATCCGGTTTACTAAGGTGTTCCCATGTCTCATCCGCGCATCGCGATCATAGGCCTCGGCTATGTCGGCCTTCCTCTCGCGGTGGCCATCGCCCGTCACTTTCCCACCATCGGCTTCGATATCCATCCCGGACGCATCGCCGAATTGGCATCGGGAATCGACCGAACCGGCGAGGTCGAAACCACGGCTCTGCGCGGCAGCACCTTGCGATTGAGCCATGACGCCGAAAAGCTGCGCGGCGCCGATATCTATATCGTCACCGTGCCGACCCCGGTCGACGCCGACAACAAACCCGACCTCACGCCTTTGCTCAAAGCCTGCCGCACCGTCGGCACGATGATGGGCAAAGGGGCTATCGTCGTTTTCGAAAGCACCGTCTATCCGGGCCTCACCGAAGGCATTTGCGGTCCCGCTCTGGCCGACGCGTCGGGCGGCGTTTGCGGTCGCGACTTTTTCCTCGGCTACAGCCCCGAACGGATCAATCCGGGAGACCGCGACCATACGGTGGACCGCATCGTCAAGGTCATCGCCGGCCAGACCGAGCAGGTGACCGACACCTTGGCCGCCGTTTACGGCAGCATCACCAGCGGCGGCGTGCATCGCGCCAGCAGCATCCGGGTCGCCGAAGCCGCCAAGGTCATCGAAAACGCCCAGCGCGATATCAATATCGCCTTCATCAATGAAGTGACGATGATCTGCCAAAGGCTCGACATCTCGGTGCAGGACGTGCTGGAGACCTCGGCCACCAAATGGAATTTCTTGAACTTCCAGCCGGGGCTGGTCGGCGGCCATTGCATCGGCGTCGATCCGTTCTATTTGGCCGAATGCGCTCAGAACCTGGGCTATCACCCGGAAGTCATCCTGGCTGGCCGGAGACTCAACGACGCCATGGGCGGCTTCGTCGCCGACCGCATCGATGACGTCCTGGGAAACAAGCCGTCGCGCATCCTGGTGCTCGGCCTCACCTTCAAGGAAAATGTTCCCGACCTTCGCAACACCAAGGTGGTCGACGTCATCGCCGCGTTGAAGGCCAAGGGCCACGACGTGCATGTGCATGACGCCTTCGCCGATCCCGACGAAGCGATGCGGGTCTATGGCCTGCCCTTGCTGGCCCGTTTCGATGACGGCGATTATGATTGTCTGGTCGGTGCCGTGCCACACCGGCCCTATCTGGATTTTAAAAGCGAAACCTTCGCCGCCTTGGTGCGTCCGGATGGGTTGGTCGCCGACATCAAAGGGATGTGGCGACGAATCGAACTCCCCGCGGGACTGCGCCGGTGGCAGCTCTGAGCACGCCGTCCGGTCTGCTGTTCATCACCTCGAACCGTATCGGCGATGCGGTACTGTCGTCGGGCGTGTTGGCGCAACTGATCGAAACCTACCCGCAAGAGCCGGTGACGGTGGCGTGTGGAAGCGTCTGCGCTCCTTTGTTCGCCGACTTGCCTGACCTCGAACGGGTTCATCTGCTGATCCGCCGCGGCCGCATCGGCCATTGGCTGGATTTGTGGCGCGCCGCCCACTCGCGGCACTGGCGGGTGGTTGCCGATTTGCGCGGCTCCTTGATCGGCTGGACATTGCCGGCCGAACGCCGCTTGATGTTCCGACCGGCCAAACGCCGCGAGCACCGCATCGAGGAAGTGGCCCGCCAGTTGAAACTGCCGCGCCTGCCGGCGCCCCGATTGTGGATCGATCCGGCAAGGGATGCCGAGGCCCGGACCCGCCTCGGCGAGGGGCCGGCCGTGCTGGCCATCGGACCAACCGCCAATTGGGGCGCCAAACAATGGCCGGCCGCGCGCTTCGCCGAAACCGTCACGCGGCTCACCGCCGCCGACGGCCCGTGGCCGGGAGCCCGGGTCGCCGTCTTCGGCGCCGAAAACGAGCGCAAGATGGCCGAACCCGTTCTCGCCGCCATCCACCCGGCACACCGTCTCGATTTCATCGGCATCCCGCATCTGCTGGATGCCGCCGCTTTACTTCGGCGCTGTTCGCTCTATATCGGTAATGATTCCGGGCTGATGCATCTGGCGGCCGCGGCCGATATCCCAACGCTGGGTTTGTTCGGCCCCAGCCCGGAATGGCGTTATCGTCCCTGGGGCCGACGCACGGCCGTGGTTCGTACCGTGGAAAGTTACGAAGAGCTTGTCGGCGCGCCCGATTTCGATCATCGCCGGCAAGACAGTTTGATGGGCAGCCTCAGCGTCGATGCCGTTGTCGCCGCCGCCGCCGCCCTGGTGACAGGCGCGGCCGGTTGAGGTAAGACTAGTTTGGTCACGTCGTCCGGTGAACAGGTTCGGACGATCAGGCAGAGACTGCGGAATTGGGAATTCACGCCCAAGCCACAATTATGCCACTTTTTACGGTACCATGGCGCCGTCCGCGGTTGCCCCTCGAAACTGTAATGTCCCCACGAGAAGGTGCCCAGCAACATGGAGAGTCATAGGATGTCTCGCGCCAGTGATGCCGCGTCCCGACCCATGTTTCGGCTCAAAAAACATGACATCACGATGCCCGATGTTCTGTCATTCCTACAGGCTTGGACCTTGGATCCGCTTCGTGTCGGCGCCATCGCGCCCTCCGGCGAGGCCTTGGCCGAATTGATCACCCGTGAGATCACGCCGTCGTCCGGTCCTGTTCTTGAGCTTGGCCCCGGCACCGGTGTTTTCACCCGCGCCCTGCTGGCGCGCGGCCTCGCCGCGGAAGATCTGACGTTGGTCGAATATGGCGCAAATTTCTTCGAACTTCTGAAAGATCGGTTTCCGGGAACGCGGGTCCTTCGGATGGACGCGGCGCATCTGGACCGCTGTCATCTGTTTGACGGCACCCCATTCGGCGCGGTGGTCAGCGGACTGCCGCTATTGTCGATGCCGCCGAAGAAGGTCTTCGCCATTCTCGCCGGCGCCATTGGCAGACTGCGTCCCGGTGGTGCGTTCTTTCAGTTCACTTACGGCCCCAGTTGCCCGATTTCCAGACGCATCCTCGACCGTCTGGGTCTCAAGGCGACCTGCATCGGACGGGCCTATCTCAACATCCCGCCCGCCGCCGTCTACCGGATCACCCGGCGCCAACCGTCCAAACTCATGCACGCGTGAGGAAAAGCCGCCGGTGGGGATGTCGTTCGCCGCCACCCATGGATTTTTCAAGGTGTGAGCCCATCTTGTTAAATTCCAGGCGCCTCAGGAAGGCTCCGTCATGATCCAGCGCGAACGACAAGCGACGGTGGCGCATCGGTGGTGGCACGGCGTCAACGCTCTTATCAACCGTCACGGCGTGCGCAACAGCGAGCCGGCGCTGATCGCGCTCTGTGCGCCGCTGGGCGCTATCGTCGGTCTGATCGTGGTGATGCTCCACCAAGCGGTGGCCTGGTTGCATGTTTACGACTTCGATCTGGCAGCCGGGACCTATTTGAGCAGCGGGCGCGGCGTTGATTTTTACCGCCTGCTCGGCGTGCCTGCCCTCGGCGGGCTGATCATCGGCGGGCTTGCGATGGTCAGTCGGCGGATGCGCTCCCACAATATCGTCGACCCGGTCGAGGCCAACGCTCTCTACGGCGGTCGCATGTCATTCGCCGACAGCCTGCGCCTGGCCGCCTCCACCTTGGTGTCCAATGCCGCCGGGGCATCGGTCGGCATGGAAGCGGCCTACACGCAACTGGGCGCCGGCCTGCTCTCGGTCGCCGGGCAATTCCTCAATCTACGCCGCGCCGATTTGCGCGTCTTCGTCGCCGCCGGATCGGCCGCCGCCATCGCCGCCGCCTTCAATGCGCCCCTGGCCGGCGCCTTCTATGCCTTTGAATTGATCCTTGGCAGCTACAGCCCGGCGACCCTCGCCCAAGTGGCCATGGCCGCCTTGACCGGCACCTTGGTGATGCGTGGCACCATCGGCGGCGCCCCGGTCCTTCTCGTCGAAACACCCGGCCTTTTGGTCCATCACTGGGAATATCCGTTGTTCGGATTACTGGGCATCGCCGCCGGGGGCGTGGGGATCGTGACCATGAAGATGGTCGGTTGGTGCGAGACGGCGCTGCGCCGGTTGCCGACCCCCGATTGGTTGCGCCCCGCCGTCGGCGGAATGGGGTTAAGCGGGCTCGCCCTCGCCTTTCCGCAGGTCCTGGGCAGCGGACATGGCGGCATTCAGAATCTGTACGCCGACACGCCTGTCCTCGGCCTGCTGTGCGGCCTGCTGCTGGCCAAGATGCTCGCCTCGGCGCTCTCCATCGGCGCCGGCTTTCGCGGTGGTTTGTTCAGTTCCTCCTTGTTCATCGGCTGCCTGTTCGGCGCCATTTTGGCCAAGACCTTCGGCCTACTGGGACCGTGGGGCGGCGAGCATCAACTGGTCTTCATGCTGGTCGGCATGGGATCGGTCGCCGCCTCGATCGTCGGCGCCCCCCTGACCATGGTGCTGCTGGTTCTCGAAGTGACCGGAGACTTTCAAATCGCTCTTTGCGTCCTGGCCGGGGTGGTCACGGCCTCTCTGACCACGCGCTATCGCTTCGGTTATTCCTTCTCGACATGGCGATTCCATCAGCGTGGCGTCGCCATCCGCGGCGGTCACGACGTCGGCTGGGTCTCCGAATTGACCGTTGGCCGCATGATGCGCGGCGACCCCAAGACGGTGCGCCAAGAGGTTCCTTTGGCGCGTCTGCGCGAGATGGTGCCGCTGGGGTCGGTGAGCCGCGTCTTTGTCGTCGACGCGGCGGATCATTATGCCGGACTGATCGATGTGACCACGGCGCACGACAGCGATCTCAATGCCGCCGCCGCCGGGTTGGTGGCCGCCGATTTGGCCAATGATCGGCGTCATTTCCTGCTGCCGAACCAGCATGTGAAAAGCGCCATGGCCAGCTTTTCCGAAGCCGAGGCCGAGGCTCTGCCGGTGCTGGCCGGCGACGACGACCGCCGCGTCATCGGCTATCTGACCGAAGCCTATGCGCTGCGCCGATATGCCCAGGCCTTGGAACATCGCCGCAGCCGCGAATTGGGCGTGCCCGATCTGTTCAACGCCGGGCCACCTCTGGAGCGATAGTGGCACGTTTCATCTCAAATGAAGGGGGCCACTATCGCCCGAGCGGCGCTTGAGCCTGCCGGAGCCGGAGGCGACGGCGTCGTATAGACGCTATTGATCCATGTCATTTTAGATGACATGGATCAATAGCCGGTCAGGCTTTCCGGGCGACCAGGCGGACGGTGGCGCCCAGGCCCTTGTGAAGTTTTCCCTCATCCAGATCGACGAGCGCCTCTTCCAAAAGGAGAATATCGACGGCGCGGAAATCCGCCGCCAACTGCGCCGCCGTGTAGAGCAACGCCAGGTCCTTCGGCCCGCCGCTGCTGTAGCCCAGTTGTTCGGGACGAAAAGCTTCGAGGATGAGACTCCCGCCGGGCTTGAGCGCCTCGATCATCTTCGCGTGAATCGAGGCCCGCTCCGGCGACGCCAAATGGAGAAACAGCGAGACGATCGCGTCGAAACCGTTGGACGGCCAAGCCCAGGCGCCGAGATCGGCGACATCGGTGTTGATCGACAGACCGCGATCGCCGGCAAGTCGCTTCGCCTTGGCGAGACCGACCGCCGAAGCGTCCACCGAGAGCACATCCATTCCCCGGCCAGCCAGCCACACGCCATTGCGCCCTTCGCCGTCGCCGGGAAGGAGCACGCGCGACCCCGCTGTCAGCCTGTGCGCCTGTTCGACCAGAAACACATTCGGTTCCGTCCCATAGAGGAACTCTTCGTCAGCGAAGCGTTCATCCCAAAATGTCGCCGTCATCTCTTTAAAATCTCCGCAACCCATCGACGTTCGCCCGCGGGCGAACAGCGATGATGATCCGCTTGCCGCGCCACGACAATCATGCTGATGGCTGGCATTGGGCCAAGATCAACAACTAAATTCGATTAAAAGTACATATATAATGAATTTGACTGATTGACCTCTCCGGCACACATTCAGCGCCATCGCTTACGGAGGTTCTTCACCATGACGACGCCCGAGGCCGCATCGGCGACCGCAATAGTCGCAATCCCGCTGTCTCACCGGCCGACGGCCGTTCCACACGCCGGACCGGGAGGCAGTCTTTTGCCGGGCCTGCTGTTGACCGGTTCGATCGCTGGACTGGCCTTCGCGCTTCGCCAGATTCCAGGGGTCGCCACCTTCAGCCCGATGATTCTGGCGATCATCATCGGCATGGGGTTCCACAACATCATCGGCACGCCGCGTCGGGCCAAAGCGGGCATCACCTTCGCCCTGAAGAGACTCCTGCGTCTGGCGATCATTCTGCTGGGCCTGCAACTGACGGCCACGCAGGTCGCCGAAGTGGGCGGCACCGGCGTCGCGATCATCGCGGCCACCCTGGTCGCCACCTTCGTCTTCACCAAATGGTTCGGGCGGCTGATCGGCGTCGAGCGTAAATTGGCCGAGTTGATCGCGGCAGGCACCTCGATCTGCGGCGCCTCGGCGGTGATCGCCACCAACACGGTAACAGAAGCGCCTGACGAGGACGTCACCTATGCAGTCGCTTGCGTCACCGTCTTCGGCTCGCTCTCGATGTTTCTCTATCCGGTGCTGCCGGCGCTTCTCCATCTCGATCCGCACAGCTACGGCCTGTGGGCGGGCGCCTCGATCCATGAGATCGCCCAGGTCGTCGCCGCGACCTTCCAGGACGGCCGCGCGGCCGGCGAATTCGGCACGATCGCCAAATTGAGCCGGGTCATGTTGCTGGCACCGATGGTCATCACCCTGGGAGTCTATACGGCACGGCAACGGGTGGCGCAGGGGCGGGACCATGCGCGCAAAAAGCCGCCGATGCCCTGGTTCGTCTTCGGCTTCGTCGCCCTGGTCGGACTGAACAGCGTCATCACCCTTCCGGCGCAACCCAAGGCTTGGATCGTGCAAGTCACCACCTTCTTGCTGTCGGTGGCGCTGGCCGCGATGGGTCTGGAAACCGACATCCGGAAACTGAAGGCGAAGGGATTGGCGCCCTTGCTGCTGGGCGCCGCATCCTGGTTGTTCATCGCCCTGTTCAGCCTGACGCTGATCAAGGTCGTGTTCGTGGGCTGATCGCCGTCAGCGGTCTCGACGGGCGACACATCTGTCGCGCTGCCAAGGCAGGTGGTGAACCAAAAGCGCAAAGAAGATCAGCGCACAACCGACCAACTGCAGGCCGCTGATCGTCGTTCCCAACAAAACCACTGCCGAAATCGCCGTCCAGACGGGCTCCAGATTCATGATCAAGGCGGCATGACCGATCGGCGCCGCTTTTTGCGCTTTCACCAGCAGAAAATAGCGAAGACTGGTGGCGATCAGAGCGCTCGCCAGGAACCAGGCGGCAACCTCCAGGTCAAGATGGATGTCCCATTCGGCCTTCGCCGCGGCAAGCCCCAGCGAGAGGATGCCGACAGCCGTCAATTGAATGGCGGCCAGCGGCAAGGGGGCTATTTTCGAAACGAACCGGCTGTTCAGATTGAGATAGAGAGAGCTTGCCAAAGCGGAAAACAGAAACAGGAGATCGGCTGTCGAAAAATTCAAACCATTCTTGATCGACAGACAGGCCAGCCCCGCCAAAGCGATCGATACGCTGCACCAGGTCACCGTTTTGATGTGGATTCTGAAAAGCAGCAGCCCAAGAACGGGCGCCATGATGTTGCCAAGGCTCAAAATGAACGCCCCGACCCCCAAATTGCTGGTGCGCAGAACCGCCTCGGCCCACAGGGTGATATGCAGGCACATAGCAAGGCCGGAAAAGATCGCCCGAAGAATGAGACGAGCGTCAAGCCGAACAAGCTGAGGGCCCGCCAATATCGCCAGGATGAGTCCGGCAAGCAGGAAGCGCGCGCCGATAAACAAAAGCGGCGGCATGCCGCGCATGGCGAAAAGGGAGAAAAACCAACCGGCGGCGGCGAGAATCGTCACGAGGACGAGCATTGCGGCGCAGGACGGAAAAGGCGGTCTCCAGTACCTCGGCGCGACCGTTCCCTGGTGAGCCGCAAGGGCGCACGCAGCGATGCGTTCCGGTGAACAGTTTGGCTGGTACACAGGGGTATTTTGGTCACCGATAAACGCCGATGCCGCTGCGCGGCTCGCAGATGCCAGGGATGGAGTTTCCGGCGCGGCCCTCGGACAAAATTTCCGGCACCGATGGGTTCGACAAGCGAAATCAAAGCCTCTCGGCGCTTTTCTTATCTGTATCCGTCTGTGAGCCGCGCAGCGGCATCGGCGTTCATCTGTGATCCTCGAAGAGAGCGTGGATGGCAGACCCGGTCTTACTGAAGAGTTCGCCGATCCGCTAAGATAGAAATAATATTAATTCGTATATTTTTTATAAATTCTCTCATATGAGCCGTCTTTTTTCATTGAAATGAGGGCTGCATCATAGGCTGAAATGACGTTATTATAATCTCGCAACTTGTTAAAAGCTAAATATGTGGGCACCATGTTCACAGTCGGCGTCAATTTACGAATTTTATCGAGAACGCCCAATTGCCGTGCGGTATCAATGGCGACCAAATCGTGACTGACTATCAATGCGACTCTATTATGAGTAAGCATCTGCACAAGACTTTTTGGATTATTCGAAATATAAATATTTGTAAATATATGAGTCTTCACTGCATTATCGAATGCTTCCCCGTAGCTGGTCTTGTTCGTCATACCAATGGCGATATTGCTCAAACTGGCGAGCTGCCCATCATACTCGATAGCAGTGTCACGCAATGCAAAGAATGAAATGTCCCAAGTAGCCAATGGCTCATTGGTAAAGGTTAAAAACTCTTCACGTTCTGGAAGTTTGAAGCTGGTAAAGACTCCATCAACCTTGCCCTTGCGCGCGTCTTCCAGACAACGAGCCCAAGGCATTAAGCGAACATCGACCGCATATCCAGCCCGCCTCAGGGCTTCAACCACAATTTCAAGCGAGACCCCCGTTAGTTTGTCCCCTTCGTAATACGAAGTGGGCCGTGAATCATTGGCCGCCAAAACCAGCGTCTCCGCACGCCCCCCCGAAGAAAACATCGTGAGACTTAAACATATACTCAAAATACTCAATATAATGAGTCGGATACGAAGGGTCATTGAGATATCTCGCCAATCATTCCCATGATAATTGATGAAGATGCATGCCTTGATTGACTTTAGCGGCAACAGTATTGCTTATAGTTAGGGAATCCATAGAGGTTGCCAACTGATCTTCCATGTCGAAATTGAGAATGTTCTGTCAATTCCATTTGGACGCCTTCAGCAGTTCTCACGTCATCCGGCGGCCGTCCTGGAAACACTAGCCTCTATTCGAAGAGAATGCCAGGTTGTGGCATTGAGTCAGTTTTGATCGTTAAACGATAGAGAACCTGCCTGGAAGACTGTGACGGTAAAGCGTCTGTCTTAACCGGAGAGGCAAGGAATCCCGAGAAATAGGGGGCTCCCCGCTTTTTCCCTGGGATCTCCATGTCTCCGTGGTAGCCTTTTCCCGGCCTCAGAGAACGCCCAGGCAGATCAGGCCAACACCGAGCAGCAGGCGATAGAGGGCGAAGGGCAGCAGGCCGGCGCGGCGAATCCAGGCCATACTGATGGACAGCGCCAGCAGAACGAGACCGCAGGTCACGCCAAACATCACAAAATCGCTGTCGCTCGGCTGCAAGCCGTCCAGCGAATAATGCACCGCATGCGCGATGCCGTCGGCCAGCAGAATGGGGATGTTGACCAGCAGAACGAAGCGATAGGCGTCGGGACGCTCAAGCCCCAGCATCCGCACGGCCGTCAAAGCGGCGGCGACCCGGCCGACGCCGGGCACCAGGGCGAACAATTGGGCGACGCCGACGATGAGCGCGGTCAGTCCGCTCAAATGCTCGGTACGTTTGACGGTCATGCATAATTTGTCGACCACCCCCATCAGCAGGGCGCAAAAAATCGTGACCGCTCCGACCAGAACGAGATCGGCAAGACCCGGCACCGGCGCCGCGCCGAGCAAGGTCGTCGCCGCCAACCAGGGAAAAGCGGCGAGCAGCGCTTTGGCGAGCAGACTGGTGCCCGGTTCAATGCGGGCGCGGCGCAGCTTCCACAAACCCTGGCCGATCAGCAGCACGTCGCGCCATAAATAAAGCAAAAGGGCGAAGGCGGCGCCGAGATGAATCGCCGCGCCAATGGTGCCGGCCCGCCAACCGAGCAGCTTGGCCACCACAAGACTGTGCGCCGTGGCATCGACGGGCAATATGTCCGCGACCCCCTCAGCCAAGGCGAAAATAACGATATCTGGCAGTTGCACAGCGACTGACCCCCTAACTTTGGTTTTATAGCACATTGCGGCGCTCTTTGAAAAACGACCATATAGTACCGGAATGTTACCTAATTTTTCGATACCTCCACGTCTTTATCGAATGACTCGCGGGTGGCGGCGCATACCTCATACTAATGAGTCACTAATGCTGACCTACTTTGTCCTTTTTTCTCGCTTTTTGGCGCAAAGCGGCGTATCATGACGGATCGTCGCACCGCTTCATTGAGATTGTTCCTTACCGCTTGGGAGCCTCCCTATGCCGTCGAAAATGCTGCAATTCACCCGCCTTGCCCAGGCCAGGCCGACAAAACGGACCAATGCCGAGCGACGGCGCGATTTCGACGAGATCTACCAACCCTTCGAGACGCCGCGGGCGGCCGAACAGGCGTCGCGCTGCGAGCAATGCGGCATCCCCTTCTGCCAAATTCATTGTCCGGTCGCCAACAACATCCCCGACTGGCTGATGCTGGCCGCCGCCGGCCGGCTCGACGAAGCCTATGCCTTGTCGTCGGCGACCAACAATTTCCCGGAAATCTGCGGCCGCATCTGTCCGCAAGACCGTCTGTGCGAAGGCAATTGCGTGCTCGAGCAAAGCCACCATGGGGCGGTGACCATCGGCGCCATGGAAAAGCATATCACCGATACCGCCTGGGCCGAGGGCTGGGTCAAACCGCCACGCCCGCGTCGCGAAAGGCCGGAATCGGTCGGCATCATCGGGGCCGGCCCCGCCGGATTGGCCGCCGCCGATCAACTGCGCAAGCAGGGCTATCAGGTCCATGTCTACGACCGCCACGATCGCGCCGGCGGATTGTTGATCTATGGCATTCCCGCCTTCAAGCTGGACAAGGACATCGTCGCCCGGCGCACCCGGCTGCTCGCCGACGGCGGCGTGACCTTTCACCTCAACTTCGCCGTCGGCCGCGACAGCTCGCTCACCGAACTGCGCCAGCGCCATGACGCCGTGCTGATCGCCAGCGGAGTCTACAAGGCCCGCCCCCTGACCCTGCAGGGCGCAACCTTGACCGGCATCGTCGCGGCGCTCGACTATCTGATCGCCAGCAATCGGGTCGGCCTCGGCGACAGCCTCAAGGCCTTCGAAGACGGCTCGCTGAATGCCGCCGGCAAACGCGTGGTGGTGATCGGCGGCGGCGACACCGCCATGGACTGCGTGCGCACCGCCATCCGCCAAGGCGCGCAATCGGTCAAATGCCTGTATCGACGCGATCGGGGCAATATGCCGGGCTCGCAACGCGAAGTGCGCAACGCCGAGGAGGAAGGGGTCGAATTCATCTGGCAGAGCGCCCCCGAAGCGCTGCTGGGCGACGGCCATGTGACCGGCCTCCGGTCCGTCAAAATGCATCTGGGCGTCGCCGACGCCTCCGGCCGGCAGGCGCCGACGCCGGTTGACGGCTCGCAATTCACCCTGCCGGCGGATTTGGTGATCACCGCGCTCGGCTTCGATCCGGAAGACGTCCCGACACTGTTCGGCGCCGCCGACCTTGCCGTGACCCGCCGGGGCACGCTCGCCGTCGACGAGGCGACCGCCATGACCACTCTGCCCGGCGTCTTTGCCGCCGGCGACATCGTGCGCGGCGCCTCGCTGGTGGTCTGGGCCATCAAGGACGGACGCGACGCCGCCGCCGCCATCGACCACTTCATCCGCGCAGCCGCCGACCGCCGCGCCGCGGAATAGCCAGGAGAACCGCCATGATTGATCAGCCCTCGACCGCAGGCGAAGACTTTGTCTCCCGGTACCGCGCCAACCAAGCCACGCTGGAAGCCGCCGGAATCGATGTCACGCCGCATGACGCCTGCGGCGTCGGCCTGGTCGCGGCTCTCGACGGCAAGCCACGCCGCTCGGTGGTGGTGGCCGGCATCGAAGCGTTGAAAGCGGTCTTCCACCGGGGCGCCGTCGACGCCGATGGCAAGACCGGCGACGGCGCCGGTATCCATGTCGAAATCCCCCAGGATTTCTTCAAAGAGCATATCCGGCATCAAGGCCATGAACCGGTCCCCGGCCGCTTAGCCATCGGCCAGTGCTTCCTGCCGAAAACCGATCTGTCGGCGCAAGAGCGCTGCCGCACGATCGTCGAAACCGAGATCCTGAAATTCGGCTACACCATCTACGGCTGGCGCCAGGTTCCGGTGAATGTCGCGGTGATCGGCGAAAAGGCCAATGCGACGCGCCCCGAAATCGAACAGATCATGGTCGCCAACGCCAAAGGCGTCGACGAGGGAACCTTCGAGACCGATCTTTATATCATTCGCCGCCGCATCGAGCGGCAGGTGCTGGCCGATCACATCGCCGATTTCTACATTTGCACCCTGTCCTGCCGTTCGGTGATCTACAAAGGGATGTTCCTCGCCGAACAGCTCTCGGTGTTCTATCCCGACCTGCTGGACGAGCGGTTCGTCTCGTCCTTCGCCATCTATCACCAGCGCTATTCGACCAACACCTTCCCGACATGGCGACTCGCCCAGCCCTTCCGCATGCTCGCCCACAATGGCGAGATCAATACGCTGACCGGCAATCTCAATTGGATGAAGTCGCATGAGACGCGGCTGGCGCATCCGGATTTCGGCGCCCGCATCGCCGATATCAAACCGGTGGTGCAGGCTGGCGGCTCGGATTCGGCGGCGCTCGACAATGTCTTCGAATTGCTGGTGCGGGCCGGACGCAACGCGCCCCTGGTCAAGTCCATGCTGGTCCCGGAAAATGTCGGCAACAACGCCACCATGCCGCAAAACCACCGCGACTTTTTCGGCTTTTGCTATTCGGTGATGGAACCCTGGGATGGCCCGGCCGCCTTGGCGGCCACCGACGGCCGCTGGGTCATCGCCGGCATGGACCGCAACGGGTTGCGGCCGATGCGCTATTCGGTCACCGCCGACGGTCTGCTGATCGTCGGATCGGAAACCGGCATGGTCCGCGTCGCCGAAGCCGATATCCTGGAAAAGGGCAGGGTCGGTCCCGGCCAGATGATCGGCGTCGATCTCAAGGCGGGGCGATTTTACAAAGACAAGCCGCTCAAGGACATGCTGGCGGCGCGCCGGCCCTACGGCGATTGGCTGAAACGCACGATTCCGCTCGACAGCCTGATCCGCGGCGACGCTGCGGAACCGTCGGAATTGTCGCCGGAAGAATTGCGCCGGCGGCAATTCGGCTATGGCATCACTCTGGAAGATCTCGAACTGATTCTTCAGCCCATGGCCGAGGAGGGCAAGGAGGCGATCGGCTCGATGGGCGACGACACGCCGCTGGCCGTGCTGTCCACCCGTTACCGCAGCCTCAATCACTATTTCCGCCAGACCTTCAGCCAGGTGACCAATCCGCCGATCGACAGCTTGCGCGAAAGCCGGGTGATGAGTCTGAAGACCCGCCTTGGCAACCTCGGCAATATCCTCGACGAAGAGGAAAGCCAGTGCGAATTGCTGCAACTGGAAAGCCCTGTGCTGTCCAACGCCGAATTCCACGCCATGCGGGCCTATATGGGTCGCACCGCCGCCGAAATCGATTGCGTGTTCGACCCCAAGGCCGGCGACCACGCCTTGGCCGACGCCTTGCAGCGCATCCAGCGGGAGGCCGAAGACGCGGTGCGCGGCGGCTGTACCCATGTGATCCTGTCCGACGAAAAGATCGGGGCCGATCTGGCGCCGATGCCGATGATTCTGGCCGCCGGCGCCGTGCATACCTATCTGGTGCGCCAGCAATTGCGCACCTTCACCTCGCTCAATGTCCGATCCGGCGAATGTCTGGATGTGCATTATTTCGCCGTTTTGATCGGTGTCGGCGCCACCACCGTCAACGCCTATCTGGCGCAGGAAAGCATCAATGACCGCCATCGCCGGGGACTGTTCCCCGGCCTCGTCCTGGAAGACTGCATCAGGCGCTACATCCATGCCATCGATCAGGGCCTGTTGAAGGTCATGTCGAAGATGGGCATTTCGGTGATCTCCAGCTATCGCGGCGGCTATTGCTTCGAGGCCGTCGGCCTGTCGCGCGCCCTGGTCGCCGAATTCTTTCCGGGGATGAGTTCGCGCATTTCCGGCTTAGGCCTGGCCGGGATCCAGCACAAAGTCATCGAAATGCACGCCACGGCCTACGGCGAAGAGGCGATCACGCTGCCGGTCGGCGGATTCTATCGGGTCCGCCAGGGTGGCGAGGCGCACAGTTTCGATGGGAAACTGATTCACCTCCTGCAAACCGCCGTGGCGACCGACAGTTACACCACCTACAAGCGCTATGCCGAAGGCTTGCGCAAACTGCCGCCGATCAATCTGCGCGACCTCTTGGAATACAAACCGGCGGCGGCGGCGGTCTCAACCGACGAGGTCGAATCGGTCACCGAGATTCGCAAGCGCTTTCTGACGCCCGGCATGTCCTTGGGAGCCTTGAGCCCGGAAGCACATGGCATGCTCAACATCGCGATGAATCGCATCGGCGCCAAGTCGGTGTCCGGCGAAGGCGGCGAGGACCCGGCCCGTTACAAGCCGGCGGCCAATGGCGACAACGCCAATTCGGCTGTCAAGCAGGTGGCCTCGGGCCGTTTCGGCGTCACCGCCGAATATCTGAAGAACTGCCGGGAAATCGAAATCAAAGTGGCGCAAGGGGCCAAACCCGGCGAAGGCGGGCAGCTCCCCGGCTTCAAGGTCACGGTGGAAATTGCCAAACTGCGCCATGCCACCCCCGGCGTCATGTTGATCAGTCCGCCGCCGCATCACGACATCTATTCCATCGAGGATCTGGCCCAGCTGATCTACGATCTGAAGCAGATCAACCCGGAAGCTAAGGTTTGCGTCAAATTGGTGAGTCGTTCCGGAATCGGAACGATTGCCGCCGGCGTCGCCAAGGCCAAGGCCGACATCATCTTGGTGTCCGGCCATGTCGGCGGCACCGGCGCCTCACCGCAGACCTCGATCAAATTCGCCGGCCTGCCCTGGGAAATGGGACTGTCGGAAGTCCATCAGGTGCTGACGCTCAACCGCCTGCGCCACCGGGTGCGACTCAGAACCGACGGCGGCATCAAGACGGGCCGCGATGTGGTGATCGCCGCCATGCTGGGCGCCGAGGAATTCGGCATGGGCACCAACTCCCTGGTGGCCATGGGCTGCATCATGGTCCGCCAATGCCATTCCAACACCTGCCCGGTCGGCGTCTGCACGCAAGACGAGGATCTGCGCAAAAAATTCGATGGCACGGCGGAAAAAGTGGTCAATCTGTTCAGCTTCGTCGCCGAGGAGGTCCGCGAAATCCTCGCCTCGCTCGGCGTCCGCACCTTGAACGAGATCATCGGCAGATCCGACTTGCTGGCCCAGGTCAGCCGCGGCTCGCCGCATCTCGACGATCTGGACTTGAACCCCATCCTGGTCCAGGCCGATTCCGGCGGATTTCCGCGATATTGCACGCTGGAAGGACGCAACGAGGTTCCCGAGACGCTGGACGCCCAGATGATCGCCGACGCCAAGCCGGCGCTCGACGAGGGAGAGAAGATGCAACTCACCTACACCGTCAGGAACATCCATCGGGCGGTCGGCACCAAGCTCTCGCACATGATCACCAAGCGCTATGGCATGTTCGGCCTGCAACCCGGCCATATCACCGTGCGGCTGCGCGGCTCGGCCGGTCAATCCCTGGGCGCCTGGGCGGTGCAGGGATTGAAGCTGGAAGTGTTCGGCGACGCCAACGATTACGTCGGCAAGGGTCTGTCGGGCGGCATGATCATCGTTCGCCCGGCGGTTTCCAGCCCGCTCAAAACCAATGAAAACACCATCATCGGCAACACCGTGCTCTATGGCGCCACGGCCGGCAGGCTGTTCGCCGCGGGCCAGGCCGGCGAGCGCTTCGCCGTCCGCAACTCGGGCGCCGACGCGGTCATCGAAGGCTGCGGCTCCAACGGCTGCGAATATATGACCGGCGGCACCGTCGTCATCCTAGGCGACGTCGGCGCCAATTTCGGCGCCGGCATGACCGGGGGCATGGCCTTCGTCTTCGATCCCGCCAACATCTTCGAACATCGGACCAACGACGACAGCGTCATTTATCAGCGGCTGGAAACCGAGCATTGGGAAGAGGTGCTGCTGGCTCTGATCCAGGAGCATGCCCACGAGACCCATTCGCCCCACGCCGCCGAAATCCTCGCCCATTGGGAACGGGAACGGGAGCATTTCTGGCAGGTGGTGCCCAAGGAAATGCTGGGCCGCCTCGCTCATCCGACGCAGCGCCCGACGGAAGAGAAAGTGCGGGCTTGATCTACCGCCAATGCCCCTCGATCATGAACCAGCCGTTGGCATGGGGTTCCCAATGCGGGGGAACCCATTCGGCCACATGCCGGGGGCGTTCGACCCAATGACCGGGATACCAGACATATTCGCGGCCATCCCAGCGCCAATGCCCCTTCTGCCAAGCCCAGATCGGTCGTGGGTCGGGCGGCGCCGGCATCACCTCGACCACCTCGGCCGGCGGCGGTCTTGGAATATAGGCGACCGGTGCCGGCGGCGGCGGCATCACTCTGCGTTCGACACATCCCGCCAGCAGGACGCAAGCGAACACCGAAACCATCACCATCAACGTTCTAAATTTCATCTGGCTCCCCTTTGGACACTGATCCCAATCGCCTCGTTCGGACAGCCCATTTCGGCGATAAATGGCGGATATTCGGCGCTTTTACACTGATCTCGACGATCCGAGGACCGGTCACGCGGGATCGAAACGCCTGCTTTTAGCATAAGACATACCATAATCCTTTGCAGGGTGACCCTCAGCTCGGCTAAATAGTCGCCATGCGTACGTTACACCACCAATGGCTCTGCCCATTTTCGCGAAAAGTCCGCATCGTTCTGGCCGAGAAGAAACTGGCCTTTGAGATGGTGGCGGAAAACGCCTGGGAAGAAAATCCCGAGCTGGTCGCGCTCAATCCCGCCTGCGATGTGCCGGTGTTGGTCGAACCCGACGGCGCGGTCTTGTCCGACGCCACCGCCATCGCCGAATATCTGGACGAATGTCATCTCGAACCGCCGCTGATCGGCGCCGACATGCCGACGCGCGCCGAAGTGCGACGGCTGGTCGGCTGGTTCGACGTCAAATTCAACCGCGACGTCACCATCACCTTGGTCGGCGAGAAGGTCTTCAAACGCCAGATGGGCATTCCCGGCGGACCGGATTCCAAATTGATCCGCATCGGCTATAGCGCCATTCGCGACCATCTCGATTACATCGGCTGGTTGGTCGAACGGCGCAAATGGTTGGCGGGGGAATCGTTCTCCCTGGCCGACATCACGGCGGCCGCCCATCTGTCCTGCGTCGATTACATCGGCGACGTTCCGTGGGACGATTTCCTGCCCGCCAAGGATTGGTACGCCCGCATCAAGTCGCGACCCAGCGTCCGCCCGCTGTTGAGCGACCATCTCCCCGGCATTTCGCCACCGAAACATTATGCCGACTTGGATTTTTAGGGCACTTTTTCTCAGCTCCGTGATGACGGCGGGGCCGAATGGCGCCTGGGCCGACATCCTTACCCAATTGCCGACCACCGATCCGATCGTCGCACTCACCTTCGACGCCTGCGAGACGAAGACCCCCGCCTTTCTCGATCGCAAGATCAGCGACTTTCTGGTCAAGGAAAAGATCCCCTTCACCCTCTTCGTGTCCGGCCGATTCGCCCGGCACAATGAAGCATCGCTGGCCGCGCTCGCCCGCCTGAGCTTTGTCGAAATCGAAAACCACTCGCTCAATCACGACAACCATATGGACCGGTTGAGCGATGAGGCGATCCGCCACGAGGTCGAGGATAACGACGCCTTGCTGACCGGCATCACCGGCCGGCACAGCCGCTTTTTTCGGTTTCCCGCCGGCAACTCCAGTCCGCGCGCCCTTAAGGACGTCGAGGATCTGGGCTATCGCGTGGTCCACTGGAGCTTTCCCAGCGGCGATCCGATCCGCACTCTGACGCCGGAGGAACTCACGCGCTGGGTGCTGGCCAAAACCAAACCCGGCGGCATCCTGGTGTTCCATATCAACGGCCGCGGCTGGGCAACCGGCGACGCCTTGCCCGTCATCGTCGACCAGCTCAAAAGGCGCGGATACCGCTTCACCCGACTGGACGCGATGCTGCCATGACCATGGTCGCCACCCGAGAGGCCTTTCCGCCGATCCACCATGCGCTCGCCGAAGCGCAGCTGCGCCCGCTGGCCGACGGCGAAGCGACGCGCTTGGGCGCACTCTGCGCCGGCATCGATCCTTATCGGCGGCTCGGTCAGTCGGCCGAGGCCCTGGGTGGCTATCTCGGCCGGCAAGACACGACATTATTTCGATTTGCTATCGAAACGTCATCCGGTCTGGCGGGCGTTGTCGCCGTCCGGTCGCCTTGGTTGCGCGGCCCCTTCCTGGAAATGCTGGCGCTTCTGCCCGAGGCCCGCAGCCGCGGCCTCGGCCGCCAGACTGTCGATTGGGTCGCGGCGCAATCCGGACTGATCTCAGCCAATCTGTGGACCACCGTCAGCGACTTCAACGACACCGCCCGCGGATTTTATGCCCATCTTGGCTTTGCCGAGGTCAGCGAACTGCCCGGATTGATCGCCGAGGGAACCACCGAGATCCTGCTGCGCCGCCGCCTCATCCGGCTCTAGGCGCTCCGTGCTTCGACATGTCGTGCAGCGTCACCACCTGCAAACATTCGTCGGAGAGCTTGGCCCGACCGATGGACAGGGCCACCCGCACCGTCTGGCCATCCGGACGCCGCAGTTGCGTCTCGCCGCCGTCTCGCAGGAACGCCGCCAATTCGGGAAACAAGATTGTCGCCTTCTGACCGATCAAGTCCGCCTTTTGCCGGCAACAGAGGCGTTCGAAGGCCGGATTGACCGATTCGATATGATCATCGGCGTTGAGAATCAGAATGCCTTCCGGCGTCACTTCGACAATCGTTTGAAGACGGGCCTGACTGTCGTGCAACGCCGCCCGATCGCGCCGCCGCTCGCTGGCGATCGCGCCGAGCAGCAGGCTGGTCAGCGTCAAGGCCAGCAGAAAAAATTGCACTTCGGTCAGCGTCTCGGCCGTCAGATGCGCTTCCTCGATGGCGACGATCATGACGATTTGCGTAGCGAACAGAGCCACCGTGACACCCCGCAAACCATGCCAGGCGCCGACCCAGACCAGGGGCATGAACAGCGGGTAATAAAGGGTCGGATGTTGCGCCAGATCGCCGCCGAAGACGATCCACAGAGCCAGAACGATGCTCAATCCCTGCAGCAGATTGATCCAGGGCGTCGCCCGTGGTTGCCGGTCACCCGACGACGGCGCGCCCAGCGACAGGAAAAGCGGCGTGAAAATGGCCACTCCGATCATGTCGCCGATCCAGAAGCGCAACGTCGCCATGCCGACGTCTTCAGCCGGCACCGATCCGGCCCAGTGGTAGACCGCCACATATCCGGCCGCCACGACCAACGCCGTCGGCACTTGCAGGCCAAGCAGCGTCAGCACGTCTTTGAGACTGTTCAAGCGGGGTGAAATTCGAAAAACCCGGACCAGAGCCCACGCCGCCAGGGCATAACCGCCGGCCACCACCATATCGGCGAGCAAGGTCGGGCCGATGGGCGCGGCAAAGCCGCGCACAAGCCAATCGGACAACAAGGCCGCCGGATAGAGCAGTGGCGAGAAGCGCAATCCCTTGACCAGGAGGAAGGCCAAACTCAGGCCCGGCGGCGGATTCCACGGCGTGATGTCGAGATTGCCGTAAGGCTCGACATTGCTGATCCAATCGAGAAACACATAGAGGCCGAGATAGCCGGCGCTCCACAGAACATCCGGGCCGAACCGCGTCAGCCCCGCTTGCAGCTTATTCTTCGTCACCGGCCCGCTCATCGCTGAGCCCCTCCCCTTATCCCTCTCTTTCGTCTAGGATGCCTGGAAATGTCAGATGGTGCCATAGCGTGAACGAAGAGCCGCCGACTCATTCGCCACCCACAGTCGGTGGCCATCCTTTCGCCGACCTGTTCGGGCGCTTGCAAGCCCTCTCCATCCGCAGCCGGATTGTCTGCTGGCTGCTGATGTTCATTTCGGCCTATCGGCTTGGCATGCCGATCCTTTTCGCGGCGGCGCTGGCGGCCCTACCTTGGCTGCTGCTCAAGTCCCCTCCAGCAGGGACGCGATAAACTCCGGCACCACTTGGCTGGCCGGGCCATAGAGGGTTTCATGAAACAGGGTGGCGCCCAACGACGGCTCAAGATTGAGCTCGACGGTTCGCGCCGCGCCCTTGCTGCGCAAATGACTGACGAAACCGGCGGCCGGATAGACATTGCCCGAGGTGCCGATGGACAAAAACAGCTGGCAGCGATCGAGCAGGTCGAAGATTTTCGGCATGTCGAGCGGAACCTCGCCGAACCACACGATATGGGGACGCATCTTGCCGACCCGGCGACATTCCGGGCAAACGCTGTCGGCTCCCATGTCGCCCGACCAGATGAACACGCCGCCGCACGCTTCGCACCGCGCCTTGCGCAGTTCTCCGTGCATATGGAGGATATTCTCGGTGCCGGCCCGTTCGTGCAGATCGTCAATATTTTGCGTCACCACGCAGACGTCGTTACCCCATTCCGCCTCCAGTCGGGCCAAAGCCAGATGCGCCGGGTTTGGTTGGGCTTCGCCGGATTCCAACTGGCGCCGCCGGTCGTTGTAGAACGCATGCACCAGCGTCGGATTGCGAAGATAGCCTTGGGGAGTCGCCACATCCTCGACGCCGACGCGGCTCCACACGCCGTCGGCGTCCCGGAAGGTATCGAGGCCGCTCTCCTTTGAAATGCCGGCGCCGGTCAACACGACGATCGAGCCCTGAGCCATGGCTTTCCCTTTCCAAGAATTTCCCTATAAGCTGCTGTTCTGGTCAGGAGTGTCCCATTGGTCAAGGTTCTTTTCGTCTGCACCGGCAACATCTGCCGCTCGCCAACCGCCCATGGCCTGCTGCGCGCCCATGCCGCAACCGCGGGCTTGACGGATCAAATCCAGGCGGACTCGGCCGGAACCCACAGCTATCACGCCGGCCAGCCCCCCGACCCGCGCAGCACAGCCACAGCGCGGAAGCATGGGATCGATCTTTCCGATCTCCGCGCCCGTCCCGTCACCAGAAACGATTTCGGTGATTTCGACATCATTGCGGTTATGGAACAAAGTCACGAACGCGCCTTGCGCAAGCTCTGCCCGGCGGGCCTGACCCCGCGAATCAGCCTCTTGATGCGCTTCGCGCCAGACGCGGCGTCGCTGGAGGTTCCCGATCCCTATTACGGCGATGAGGGCTTCGAAACGGTGTTTCGGATGATCGAAAGCGGCGTGCTGGGCCTGATCGACCACATCCGACAAAATTATCCCGTGGGTAAGATACGCAGCTAACGCATTGAACCAACGCCCATTCGTTATGCCCGTGCTTGACACGGGCATCCACGTGCCCGCGTCAAATGACGCCGGTCGATCCATACAATCATGGATTGCCGGATCAAGTCCGGCAATGACGGTTTCTGGTTGTGGTCGTAAACCGCTCTAACCGATTGCGGAAATTCACCACAGAGGCGCAGAGATCGCAGAGAAAAATTTGAAACCACTATGTTTCATTCTTGCCGACCCGGTTAGGACAGACGCTTACTCCAGATAGCATTAACGACGATCCACGCCGATGTCGCCCAATCGGGCAGGGCCTGACACACAGCCGTCATTTGACCTCTATTAAAACAATGGATATTTTATTAGTTGTATCTCTTAATGATTGTGCATTTGTGGCGGGTGCCAACTTTCATGCATAGATCTTCCGACTGGAGCTAGGCCGTGATGCGCGTCAATTTCTTTCTTATCTTTCTGGCGGTTACCATGACTGGATGCGCGGAGACGCCTCAGCCGAAAGGCACCGCACCTGTTCTCGACTCCATTACCTTCCATAAGGTCCTGGAACGGTACACCGTGATTTACCCCGAGTTCAATTTTCATTCGGCCGATGGCAACGTTGTCGCGATCCACCGGGAAATCGTTTCCTCGAATAAGCCCGACGGCCACCTAAATTTTAATCCCGACGCCACCATCCACATCTCGGCTGACCAGCAGCGGAAGGGAGCCACCTATGTTGGTGGTTGGCCTTGCGGACCAGAGACTTACGTCGTCACATTGCAAGCCTACTTGACCGACGAAAACGGTAACCGTAGCAATGTGATGAAATATGCCATTCCCTGTAATGGAATTGAGTAAGGGAGCGTCATACGTGATTCTCCGGTCGCTACCGAATGTTCCTTAATGGCCCAACCCAGCCGAAAAACGATGGGGCTGCATCATTGAATGTAGTAGCGATCTGTCTTAACAGGATCGGCAAGATTTGTTCTCTTCTTTGTTCTCTGCGCCCTCTGTGCCTCTATGGTGAGTTTCCGCTGAAGCAACAAAAGGCGGCGGGATTTTCGTCCCGCCGTCTTGGTCCTTAACCTACCCTGAGGGTCGTCGTCACCCTTGGTTCATGCGGTTTTCCACCAAGTCCTCGACCACCGTCGGATCGGCCAGGGTTGAGATATCGCCTAGCGCGTCAAATTCGTTGGCGGCGATTTTTCGCAAGATGCGACGCATGATCTTGCCCGAGCGGGTTTTCGGCAACCCCGGCGCCCATTGAATCAGATCGGGCGAGGCGATGGGGCCGATTTCCTTCCTGACCCAGCCGACCAGCTCCTTGCGCAGCTCCTCGCTGGGATTGATCCCATTGATCAAGGTGACATAGGCGTAGATGCCCTGGCCCTTGATGTCATGCGGATAGCCGACCACCGCCGCTTCGGCCACTTTGGGATGGGCGACCAGCGCCGATTCGACCTCGGCCGTCCCCATGCGATGTCCGGACACATTGATCACGTCGTCGACGCGCCCGGTGATCCAATAATAGCCGTCCTCGTCGCGGCGGCAGCCGTCGCCGGTGAAATAGTACCCCTGATAGGTCGAGAAATAGGTCTGCACGAAGCGCTCATGATCGCCATAGACGGTGCGCATCATGCCGGGCCAGGCGTCAGTGATGCACAAATTACCTTCGGTGGCGCCTTTCAGTTCCTCGCCGGCGGCATCGACGATCATCGGCTTGACCCCAAAGAAGGGACGCGTCGCCGAGCCGGGTTTGAGCGGCGTGGCGCCGGGCAAAGGCGAGATCAGAATACCGCCGGTCTCGGTTTGCCACCAGGTGTCGACGATCGGGCAGCGGCCATCGCCGACCACCGCGTGATACCAGAGCCAGGCCTCCGGATTGATCGGCTCGCCCACCGAGCCCAGCAAGCGAAGACTGGCCCGGCTGGTCTTCTTGACCGGCCCTTCGCCGTCGCGCATCAGGGCGCGGATGGCGGTCGGCGCGGTATAGAAGATGTTGACCTTATGCTTGTCGACCACCTGCCAGAACCGCGAACTGTCGGGATAGTTGGGAATGCCTTCGAACATCAGGGTGGTGGCGCCGTTGGCCAACGGGCCATAGACGATATAGCTGTGTCCGGTAACCCAGCCCACGTCGGCGGTGCACCAATAGACGTCGCCCTCGTGATAATCGAAGACATATTGATGGGTCATGGCGGCATAGACCAGATAGCCGCCGGTGGTGTGCAGCACGCCCTTGGGCTTGCCGGTGGATCCCGAGGTGTAGAGGATGAACAGCGGATCCTCGGCATTTTGCTCGGCCGGCTGGTGAACCGGCGAGGCCTTGGCGACCAGCTCGTGGTACCAGTGATCGCGCCCCGACACCATATGGATGTCGCCGCCGGTCCTTTTGACCACCACCACATGCTTGACGCTCCAACTGGTCTCCAGCGCCTGATCGGCGTTAACCTTGAGCGGCACTTTGCGACCACCGCGCAATCCCTCGTCGGCGGTAATCAGGATGCTCGAATCACAATCCTGGATTCGGCCGGCCAGACTGTCCGGCGAAAAACCGCCGAAAACAATCGAGTGAATGGCGCCGATGCGGGCGCAGGCCAGCATGGCCACCGCCGCCTCGGGAATCATCGGCATATAGATGGTGATACGGTCGCCCTTTTTGGCACCCAGGCCTTCCAGGGCATTGGCCAGCCGACAGACCCGCTCATGCAGGTCGCGATAGGTGATATGTTCCGACTCGTCGGGCGAATCGCCTTCCCAGATGATGGCCGTCTGCTCGCCTCTGGTGGCCAGATGCCGGTCCAGGCAGTTCGCGGCGACATTCAGCGTGCCGTCTTCAAACCATTTGATATGCACGTCCTTGGTGAAAGAGACGTTCTTGACCTTGGTGAACGGCTTGATCCAGTCCAGTCTCTTGCCATGCTCGGCCCAGAACCCCTCGGGATCGGCCACCGATCGGTCATACCATTCCTGGTAGGTGGCGGCGTCAATGAGGGCCGATTTGGCGAAATCGGCAGGCACCGGAAATAGGGTATTTTCGGTCGTCGTCACGGAATCCTCCCTTATGTCTGCCCGGGCTCGTTTCCAAGGGTCGCGGAGTCCTCCGCGGATCGGCCCAGCCACGCGTTTATGCAACGAATATGGGCAATCAAAGGGTGATTAACAACCCCACTCCTTTTCCGGAAATTGTGAGGCTTCCAAACGATTTCGCGTCGTTACCGATAAGCTGACAAAAGGTCTAAACGCCGCCCAGCGCACAAATCAACGCCCAGGCGGCATCGTCCACCGGCATCACCGAAAGACGCGATTGACGGACCAAAGCCAAATGATTGAGCCGGGGATCGGCTTTGATCTGTTCAAGCGAAATCGGCGTCGACAAGGGCCGCACGGCCTTGAGATCGACCATGCCGAAACGGCCCGACGGATCGCTGGGATCGGGATAATAGGGGCGCACCACTTCGACGATGCCGACGATGCGCTTCTCATTGACCGAGTGATAAAAAAAGGCCAGATCGCCCGGCACCATCGCCTTCAGATTGTTGGCCGCCTGGTAGTTGCGCACCCCGTCCCAATGGGTCGTGCCGCTTTTGACCTGATCGTCCCAGGACCAATGTCCCGGTTCCGACTTCACCAGCCACTGCGCCATGAAAACGCCTCCGATGCGAAGAGTCACCACGTAGGCACGAAGGATAAATCAGCGCGTCATTGCGAGCGAGAGCGAAGCAATCCAGATCCCGAAGGCGCCGCCTGGATTGCCTAAGCCTTCGGCTCTCAATGACAAAAGTCTACCCTTCGTGATCTTCGTGGCGCGAAATTTACACTTGCGGGAAAACCTTCTTATAGACCGAGACCTCGACCTTTTCGAACAGACCGGCGTTGGCGTAGGGTTCCTTGGCCAGGAAAGCGTCGAGAGCGGCGCGGTCGGGCAGGTCGAGCACCAGCATGCTGCCGGTCATCGACTGGCCATCGTCGGACAGCGTCGGGCCGCCGATCAACAGCTTGTCGCCAAGCGCCTTCAGATAGTCCAAATGGGCGGCGCGATTGGCCATCCGCACATCCAGATGCTGGGGCTTATCGATACAGCGAACGAAAAATTGCATGAATCCACTCCTGGTCTGGTGTCATGGGGTAGGGTCGGGAACCCCGCCGGAAAAACCCAACTCATGGCGAAACGGTCGGGCCAACAAATCGCGAATCGTTTCCTCGATCCCGCGAGAATGATGCAACAGGCCGGCAACGGCGGCGCAAATCGGCAATTCGACGCCCAGCTTGGCGGCCAGACCGCTCACCGAGGCGGCGGTCGCCACCCCTTCGGTCACCGACCGGCGCGAGGCGAGAATATCGGCCAGGCTTTTCCCTTCGCCGAGGGCGAAGCCCAGCGAATAATTCCGCGATTGCTGCGAGGAGGCGGTTAAAATCAGATCGCCGAGGCCGGACAGCCCCATGCAGGTTTCGGCGCGCGCCCCTTTGGCGACGGCGAGGCGCATCAGTTCGGCCATCCCGCGGGTGATCAGGGCCGCCCGCGCATTGTCGCCAAGCCCGCGGCCTTCGACGACGCCACAGGCGATGGCCAGCACATTCTTCACCGCGCCGCCGATCTCGGCGCCGATGATATCGTCGGTGAGATAGGGCCGGAAACTGGCCGTACCGATCCAATCGACCAAGTGCTGGCCGAGCGCGGCATCGGCGCAGGCCAGGGTGATGGCGGTGGGCAGGCCGTGCGCCACCTCGACGGCGAAGGTCGGCCCGGACAGCACGGCCAGCGGCGCCGTCGGCAGCTCTTCGCTCACCACTTCGCTCATCGCGGCGAAACTGTCGGTCTCGACGCCCTTGGCGCAAATCACCACCGGCACGCCGTCTCGCCACTGCGGCCGCAGACGGCGGCACAGCGTGCGCACGAATTGCGCCGGCACCACCAGCAGAACGGCATCGGCCTCGCTGGTCGCCACCAGATCGGCCGTCGCCGTCACCCCGCTTAGATCGATTTCCGGCAGAAAGAGGGGATTGCGGCCGTTTTGGCGAATGCCCTCGACCACCTCGGACTCATGGGCCCACAGCACGCAGTCATGCCCGGCCCGGTTCACGGTCGCGGCCAAGGCGGTCCCCCAGGCTCCGGCGCCGACGATACCAATTTTTGTCATGAGACCTGTCTCCGCTCGTTCACCGCACCCGGCACCCGCCGTTTATGCCTTCCGATCGCCGATCCCACAAGGCGGGAAACCAGGCCGACATGAGGATGGTGATAATCCGCAGATGGCGCAGATGCCGCAGATCCCTTGTTTATCTGCGCCATCTGCGGATAAAACGCTTTTGCGCGTCACGCCTTCACGCCGGCGCCGCGAAGTTGTTTCGCTTGCGGATCGAGCGGCCAGCGGGGACGCGGGGCGAAATCCAAGCCATCCTGCTGTCCCAAGCGAAAGCGTTCGAGGCCGGCCCAGGCGATCATCGCCGCATTGTCGGTACACAGACGAAGCGGCGGGGCGACCAGACGAAATCCGGCTTTTCCGGCGACCTCGGCCAAGGTTTGACGAAGCAAGGCGTTGGCGGCGACGCCGCCGGCCACCACCAGAGCGCCGGCCCCGCCATAAGTCGCGGCGAAGATCTTCATCGCCGCCGACGTCCGGTCGGCGATAGCGTCGGCCACCGCCCGTTGGAAGGCGGCGGCGATATCGTTGCGGTCCACCGCGCCGAGCGGCGCCTGGGCGGCAATCAACAGGCGCACCGCGTTCTTCAGGCCGGAAAAAGAAAAGTCGCAGCCCGGCCGGCCTTTCATCGGGCGCGGCAGCCTGAAGCGCGCCGGATCGCCCCGCTCCGCCGCCTGTTGCACCGCCGGCCCGCCGGGATAGCCCAGAGCCAGCATCTTGGCGACCTTGTCGAAGGCCTCGCCCGCCGCATCGTCGATGGTGGCGCCCAGTCTTCGATAGCGGCCGACGCCCTCGACGACCAGCAGCTGGCAATGCCCTCCGGACACCAGCAACAACAGATAGGGAAAGGCCAGATCGTCGGTCAGTCGGGCGGTCAGGGCGTGACCTTCCAGATGATTGACCGCGACGAAGGGTTTGCCGGTCACCGCGGCGATGGCCTTGGCAGTCATCACGCCGACCATCACGCCGCCGATCAAACCCGGCCCACCGGTGGCGGCGATGGCGTCCATCGCGGCCAAATCGACGCCGGACCGGCGCACCGCCTCGACCACCAGATGGTCGAGATGATCGAGATGCGCCCGAGCGGCGATTTCCGGCACCACGCCGCCATAGGGCCGATGTTCGTCCAATTGCGACAGCACGACATCGGCCAAAATGGCGCGATCGTCGCGCACCACGGCGCAGGCGGTCTCGTCACAGCTCGATTCGATCCCCAGAACGATCACTTTTGGTCTGCCTCAAATGCCGACGCGTTTGCCGCGTCGCTTTCACTACCCTCTTTCCATCGACCGATCCAGCGCCTAAAACAAGGCTTATGATTGAGACAACTCCGCTTCGCATCGGCACCCGCGGCAGTCCGCTGGCGCTGGCACAGGCTCACGAGGTGCAGGCGCGCCTCCGTGCCGCTCACCCCGATCTCGCCCGACCGGGCGCCATCGAGATCGTCGTCATCAAGACCACCGGCGACATGGTGCTCGACCGGACCTTGGCCGCCATCGGCGGCAAGGGATTGTTCACCAAGGAAATCGACGAGGCCCAGTTGGAGGGCCGCATCGACATCGCCGTGCATTCGATGAAGGATGTGCCGACGGTGCTGCCCGACGGCATCGTCCTGCCCTGCATTCTCGAACGCGAGGACACCCGCGACGCCTTTCTCAGTCTCAAAGCCTCGTGCCTGGCCGATTTGCCGGCCGGCGCGGTGGTGGGGACGGCCAGCCTGCGGCGCGGCGCGCAGATTCTTTATCGCCGGCCCGATCTCAGGGTCGAGCCTTTGCGCGGCAATGTGCAGACCCGCATGCGCAAGCTGGAAGAAGGCGTGGTCGACGCCACCTTGCTGGCCATGGCCGGCCTGCGCCGGCTTGGGCTGGCCGATCGCGTCCGTTCGGCCCTGGATGCCGAAGAGATGCTGCCGGCGGTGGCGCAAGGCGCCATCGGCATCACCTGCCGGGCCGACGACGAAGCGGCCCATCGGCGCCTGGACCCTCTCGATCATGCGGAGTCGCATCTGCGGGTGCTGGCCGAACGGGCCTTTCTCGCCGTTCTCGACGGATCTTGCCGCACGCCGATCGGCGGGCTGGCCGAACTGGACGGCGATCAGGTGACCTTCCGTGGTCTGGTCATCCGCCCCGATGGTACGCAGGCGCATCAGACCCGTCTGGTCGGACGGCGGTCGGAGGGCGAAGCGCTGGGACGGGCCGCCGGAGAGGATTTGGCCAGCCGCTGCGGCCCTGGTTTCTTCGATTTCAAGGCGGAGGCATGAGCGGACGGGCCCTGATCACCCGGCCGCGCGAGGACGCGCAAGGACTCGCCCGGGCGCTCGAAGCCCGCGGTCTTGAGGTGCAACTGGAGCCCTTGCTCGACATCGTTCTGCGCCAAGGCATCGCCCTGCCTCTTGACGGCGTACAGGGTTTCCTCGCCACCAGCGCCAACGGCGTCCGCGCCCTGGCCGCCAATGGCGCGCCGCGCGATCTGCCGCTGTGGGCGGTGGGCGCGGCAACGGCGGATTGCGCCAAGGCCTTAGGATTTTCCATCGTCGACCGTGCCGGCGGCGATGTTTCAGCGCTGGCCGATCTGGTGATGGACCGGGTTGATCCGGGCGCCGGCGCCCTCCTTCATGCCGCCGGCAGCGCGCTGGCCGGCGATTTGTCGGGAATGCTTGGCGCCCAGGGGATCACGGTTCGCCGCCTGACGCTGTATGACGCCCGCCCGGTCGAGGCGTTCAGTCCGGCGCTGATCGCCGCCCTGGATGCCGACGCGATGGGCCTGGCCTTGTTTTTCTCTCCCCGAACGGCGGCCACCTTTGCTAGGCTGATGGATGTGGCCGGGCGGGGTGACGCCTGCCGGGCGATTTCCGCCTATGCCTTGAGCCGGGCCGTGGCCGAACGATTGGCGGTCTTGCCGTGGCGGCAGGTGCGGATCGCCCGAGAACCCGACCAGGCGGCCCTGTTGGCCGTCATCGATGCCGATCGAGGACAGTGACCCATGGTCCGTATTGTCTCTTATGTTCTTGGCCTTTCGCTGCTGATCGCCGGTGCCGTTTGGCTGGCCGACCGGCCCGGCGCGGTGATCGTCGATTGGCTGGGCTGGCGCGTCGAGACGACTGTGCCGATTCTGCTGATCGCCCTGCTGATCGTCGGCGCCGGCCTCGGCAGTCTGGTCCGCCTGATCGTCCGCATCCTGCGCTGGCCAGCGCGGCGCCGCGACGGTCGCCGCCGCAAGGGCTATCTGGCTCTGACCGACGGCCTGGCCGCCGCCGCTGGAGGCGACCTCGGCAAAGCCCGGAAACTGGCCGACCGCGCCGAGAAATATTTGGCCGATCCGGCGCTGACACGCCTGTTGTCGGCGCAGACGGCCCAACTGTCGGGCGATGCGAAAAGCGCCGAGACGCATTTCGAAGCCATGCTGGAACGGCCGGAAACCGTGGCCCTTGGCCTTCGCGGCCTGTTGAAGCAGGCTCTTGATCGCGGCGACGAGACGGCGGCCATCGATTTGGCCCTGCGCAGCCGGACGATCACGCCAGCCGACCGCTGGCTAACCGAGACGCTCTTCGATCTTCTGGTGCGGACCGATCGCCTGCGCGAAGCCCAGGATCTGCTGGACGATGCCGTCCGCAAGAAGGCGCTGCCGCGCGAAGAGGCCGGCGCCCGCAAGGCGCGACTGCTGCAAGACCGCGCCGGCAAGGCCGCCGCCGAAGGCGACGACCGCACGGCCATCGATTTCGCCCGACAGGCCCTGAAGGCCGATCCGACCTTGAGCGCGGCGGCGGTTTGCCTGGCCAAGGCCTATAATGACGCCGGCAGAAAGCGCCGGGCCACCGCGGTCCTGGAGACCGCCTGGGCCCAACGCCCCAGCCCCGAACTGGCCCAAGCCTATGCCGATCTGGTGCCCGGCGAGGAGCCCTTGCCACGCCTGCGCCGACTGGAAAAATTGGTGGCGCGGCGCCCCGACGATTTGGAATCGCATTTGGTCCTGGCCCATGCCTCGTTCGAAGCCAAAGTGTGGGGCCAGGCTCGCCGACATCTGCTGGCCGCCGCCGAAACCCGGCCAAGCGTCGCCGTCTTCCGCCTTCTGGCCCGCCTTGAACAGGCCGAATACAACAACCAAGCGGCGGCGCAGGCCTGGCTCGACAAAGCCTCCGCCATCGCCGCCTAAAAGCGGGGCTTGCACCGGACGAACGAACACGTTAGTTTCGCCGCCTCATATGCCGAAATAGCTCAGCGGTAGAGCAACTGATTCGTAATCAGTAGGTCCACGGTTCAAATCCGTGTTTCGGCACCATCTTTTAGAGGTCCGGGAAATCTGCAAGGAATTTGCAAGGTTTCCCGGATCTTTTTTTTGGGGGCCGACGTGGGAGGCGCCCCGTTTCCATGCCTTTGCGCTTCGGATAGGCGCCTCGCTCGATCTTCCGGGGTGAAGGGCGCCAGGCCCTTCGGATGCCCATTCCACGTCTCAGTAGACCTTGCCGGTCGGGTCGCGCGATAGCTCTTTCTCCCAGCACGGCACTGTTCGCGTCCCGCCGAGCAGCCTTCCGCCTGCCAAAGGCAGCAGTCGGATCGGGAGGATTCTGCTTTTGGGAGTGCCCTGGCTGAACTAAGCTTCGCTCGCAGCGGAGGGGTTGATCGATGTTCGAAGTACTTGTCTCGCGGTTCTGCTATTGGCGGTCTTCGTGAATCCCGCTTTTGCTGCCGACAAGCCCTTGCTTCAGGCCGGCACGGAAACGTCCGCACCTGGAGAAATTCGCCCCTCCCAGGAACTGGTTCGCGTTGTCCTCGACGCAATGGACAAACACGATGTCGAACGGCTTGATGCCTGTCTGTTAAAGCAAGGACTTAAGCGGTCGGATTATGCTTCGTTACTCCGCGCCATAAGGATAGATGCCGGCGCGAACGTCAACCTCTGGTTCGTAAGGCCCGCCATAAAGCCGTTCTGCTTGGCTTTGTACGGGGCGCATCTGTTTCGATATTTTTGGATCGAGGAACAACCATCCGGCCCGCAACGCCGCTTTCGTCTTCTCTTCCGGAACGGTGGCGACTTCTTTGCTGTATATCCGCGGCAAAGCCACGGCCTGAACGACATCGAAGCTACCGGCTGCATCGCGAGCGAGTGCCGCAGCACACGAATGGCTTTTGACGGCCGCGAATATCGGCCTATCCGGTGCTCATGGATGACGTGGGACGAACAGCATCGCAAGATCATTCACCCGCGGCGCTGCGGTTCTGGTGGCTGGCGGAACGACCAAGCCTCAGGGCTTTTCCCCGACAAGTGAAGTCGCGGCGGTTTTCTACTCCGACCCGATTTTCTAACCGGACGCTAAATGTTAGGTTCTAACCACTAGGACCGATCAGCTCACGATGAGACACTTACCGCCGTTCGGCGACAATGCCATGGCTGGCGTCGTCCATTCTCGCCCTGCCAGCCAATCTCCATAAGAAATGGCTTCTGTCTCTAACCGTCAGTGCGTCAGCGTTGCCCGTCATCGACCTTCTTTTTCCCCTGACCATCACCGTAACTGGTGCGCTGCTCGCCGCCGGGCTTCTTAGGCTGTCGGTTGTCGTCGGGCGGCAACGACGAGATTGCCAGGTGCCGGTATCGTTTGACGCGGCCATGAGCCCTGAGCCATTCGATATTCGTGATGGCTCCGGTCATCTGGAAATGTGCGGCCATTTCTTCACCTTCCCATGGCGCTTCTTCGAGCATGTCCGATAGGCAGCCTATCGCCGCTTCATCGCCGGCACTGGCCGCCGCCGCCAAAATCGCTTCCAACCACTGGTCCCGGCTCCAGCCTCCCGGCAACGACACAGGGCGTGGCGCGAGGGCCTTTTCTTTGAGGGCCAGCGTCGCCCGCTGGATGGAATTTTCCGCGATGAGTTCCACGACGCTTCTTCCTCCGCTTGGTTGGTCTCGTTGAATGTGGGGGCGTTAGGTGCTGTTTAGTGCCGGTGACGTCGTTCCGCGAATACACCGGCAGCCTGCCGAAGGTGCCGTATTGGTTTGCCCTGGCCGATGACCGGCACTTGTTTGCCTTCGCCGGCATATGGCGAACATGAACCGGGACACGGAAGGGCAAGACCGCGAGCATCGGTTGTTCGCATTTCTTACCACGGACCCTGCGTGCAGTTGCCTCCGACTCGCGGTTACTACCAACTCGCCCCGCGAAGGACTTTCACCTCCAATCCAGTTCCCATGCCAGGCACGCCTCCAACATCATCCCGAGGTGCCCGCTCCTCCGGGGACACGACCGCTGGTAGCTGGTTAGCCAATACAATAGGGCCAAAATTCTATATGTTTCCGTCTCCATGACAACGTTTGGAGCCGAGAAGATGGATGACCTTGGCGGAATTGATATTAGCTTGGTCGTTTTACCAGCCTGGGATGTGGTCCAGCCGGCACATGGACTTGCGGTCGTCGCAGCGATCGCCCGCGACGCCGGAGTGTCGTTTCGCGCGCATGATCTGAACATCGCCTTCTACAAGCACGTTCTGCCGGAAGAACGGTCCGCTTGGCGGTCCGACCGGATCAATGTCTGGACCGTCTCGGCCGGTCCGGCTCTTTGGGAGAAATATCGGGATTGGCTGGAAGCGGAACTGGACCGGGTCTTGGCGGATGGGCCGCGGATACTGGGCTTCTCGGTCAATATCTGGACGCGGGCCTATAGCGAGAACGCGGCTGCCTATGTGAGAAGAACCTCGCCAAGCACAATTATAATGTTTGGTGGCGTTGATTGCTTTTTCGGAGAGTACAATAAGACGTTTATCGAAACTGGGATCTGCGACATCATCTGCCAAGGGGAGGCGGAGACTGCATTTTCGAAATATCTAAAGGATTTTTCGAAAACCGGAAATTGGAAGACTCAAGTACCGGGATTCGCCTATGTCGACAATGGCGCCATTGTCGACACCGGACGAGTCGAACTCCCGCATTTGGACGACGATTTGCCCACGCCAGCCTTCGAATGTTTCGATCTGACTGCCTATCGTCTCCAAGGCCATCTCCCGTTCTATTTTTCGCGCGGCTGCCCGTATTCCTGCCGATTTTGCAGTGAGACCGTCAATTTTTCGCAATTCCGATGCCGCGATCCGCAGCGTGCATTCAACGAACTCCGGCACAGCGCCGAACTGGCCAGGCAATTCTCGGATACCCCATTTATCAATCTTTCGGATTCGATTTTCAACGCCAACGTTAAGAAGCTTGAGGCGCTGGCCAACATCATAATCGAGTCGGGCGTCCGTTTTCAGTGGGCGGGACAAGGCCATTTTCATGCCTCGTTTTCCACAGCCCTGATTAACAAACTGCGCGAAGCCGGTCTTGACGGCATTTTCTGGGGCTTTGAGTCGGGCAGCCAGAAAGTGGTTGATTTGATGAAGAAATCGTTCCAAATCGAGGAGGCGCGCCGTATCATCACCGAGTGTAGCGAGGCCGGAATCGCACAGAGTCTGCCCATCCTGCTCGGATTTCCCGGCGAGAAGCCGGAGGATGTGGTCGAAACCATCGCTTTTATAACCGAGTTCGGGCGGTTGCCGCGCGTGCGCTTCTTCCAGCCCAGCCCGGTGCTAGTGCGTCCCAACGCCGAGCTTTACGACCGCTACGAGCAGTTCGGGTTGAGCAACCGCTCGCTGACGGACTGGACCACTGTGGACGGCTCCAATACGCCGGCAACCAGAAGCTTTCGGGTCTTTGTGGTTTCGCAGGTGCTGTCCAATCCTACCCTCAGTGCGGTTAGCATGGCGGTTCCCGAAGCTCTCAACGACGTTTACTTCAACGACCCCAGCGTGGCGGACGAAGCGTTCCGCTTGTTGTCGAGCATCTATCGCCGCGCCGGTGTCGAAGATCGCTTCTTTGACTATGTGGAACGTCTGGCCCAGCACTCCGGCGTTTCCGGTGCCGAGCAGCAATGGCGGGCCATCGAGAAAAACGGATGGCTGATTCGTCAGATCATTTGCGAAATCGTCCTACAGGGCCTGAGGACTCTCAGAGAGCCATTTGTTCCCGACGGGCCGGGCGGAAATAGCCCCGCCGGACACGCGTATGTTGAGCGTCTGGCTCAGGTCGGCGGTGAATATCTGGGCGTGATGGCGCAGTTGCGTGCTACCGACAAGGCACTGGGCGAGGCTCAGCGGTTGGCGATTGGCCGCATGGCGGAAAATGAGGCTCTGGGCCGGCAACTGGCTGCCACAGAGCGGACCCTGGAGGCCGAGAGAGCCTCTTTTTTCGTCCCGATTCGTTGACATGCCCGGGCCGATGCCACTGTGGTGGTACTCATGGTTGTACCACTGGAAGAAGCGGATATAGATGGTCATGTCCTCGATCATCCGGCGACGCAGAGGGCTCATCTCGGCCATCGGGGGTCTGCGTGGTCGTGGAAAACCAACCTTCTCAGACAGGACCCTTCGCCGTCCTACCCAGAAACTCCTACCGCGCAGCGGTTTAATTCAATCCCCCAAGGGGCAAGCTCGACGCTCTAATGAACAGGCGGCAACGGCGCCCCACTAAATCTTGCACTTACCTCAAAGGCCGCTTGCACAACGACATCCGGATGGAATCGATCCATCAAATCCTGCCTGAAAAACCCCCTGGATACGTGTGCCCCGATAACGCGTGAAAAATTTCCCTGAATAAATGGCATTAGCATCCACCCGAATGAATCGTGTGTTATTAGAAGAGTTCTTCCATTACTATTATCTGTATTTAAAATGTATCCATCAAATAAATCATTTTTATCTGTTGCATATTTCACATCGACAATATTTCCTGCGGGGCCATGCGCCCCTGCCACCCCAACTTGCCCCGGATCGTCCAGGTGATCCACTCCGATCAGTCCGAGCATACCAGCGAGATCATGATCCTGAGCCCAGGCCTTTTCAATTTTTCGCGCTGGGTGCATCTCCACCTCGGGCACATCTTGGTGAATCCGGGCTAACAGAACTCGGGCAGCGACTTCGGCCCCATTGGCGTTCCAATGGGTATCATATTTGAAGTAGAGCTGCCCTGATGGCTTGGCGGCAAGCAAAGCGGGACGGAAATCCACGGCCGCGTTCAGTCCGGCGGCAGCCAGGCCCTCCAGCAATTGATCAACCTCGCTTCGGGGATCGAATGGCGCCCAGCCGGGGAGCATTTCCGGATAAATGGTTGGCTTCGACGGAGGAAAAATACAATAGAAGTGACCACCTGCCTGTTCTGTTCTTTCAATTCGCTGCTGAATACCTCCGACCCATAGCTGAACCTCTTGGTCGGACAGACGACGCCCCATGACCATATCCAGAGCGCCGGCTCCGCTGTAGAACAGCCACCCCGACTTCCCGACGACCACCACATCCGATTCCGCGTAGCCCAAACGATGGCGAATCGAATTGAGGGCTACGATAAACGGAATCCTCAATGGGAACCGATCTCGGACGTAGGCGTCGATCAGGGCTGGGTAATCCATCAGAGCGGCCAGAGTTGCCGGCGGAGGCGGCCAATCGGCAAGCGGCCGTTTTTCCGCGATCTGCGGCTGCGGAATCCGGGCCAGACCGACAACATGAGCCGCCAGAATGATGCACAGAATGAGGATGAGGTGATAACACCGCCTCCTCATCCAAACGCCTTCACGCATCATCGCCATCATCCTAAGATCTCATCAAAACCGGTAATACAGGAATGGATTCAGGGTTCTCCCCGCGAGCATAGCCGTGCAGAGCAAAAACGATATTGCCAGCAGGATACCCGGCAACCGATGTACCACCATCGTGTCCAGGCGCGATTCGATCAAGTCAGAACTCGTCTTCACTAGGGGAACGCCGACAATTGTCAACAGCTTCGGCAAGGTCGGCACACTGAAGATGACACCTGCCAACATTGCTGCGATGACTTCCGGCGTCAGCCATCGCAGCAATGGCTGGGTCTTCAGCGCAACCCCACCCAGGCCGACCATGGCTTGCAGAAAATCAGCCGCCTGGCCGATGTCACCTGCGCGGAAAAGAATCCATCCCCCCATCACCACCAGCACCGTGTAGAGATGCCGGAGCAGGCTGGGAAGACGGTTCAGCACCCGTACAAGGCCGGCGCGTTCCATCAGCAGAAATGCGCCATGGTATAATCCCCAAAGTACAAACGTCCAGCCGGCACCATGCCAGAGGCCGGTGAAAAAGAAGACAAAGAGTAAATTTCTGATCGTCTTGGATTTTGTGCCCCGGTTTCCTCCAAGAGGAATGTATACGTAATCACGAAACCAGAATGAAAGTGACATGTGCCACTTTCTCCAGAATTCCGACATTGACTGGGCGGCATAGGGAAAATCGAAGTTGCGGGGAAATCGGAAGCCCATCAGAAATGCAAGGCCGATGGCCATATTCGAATAGCCGCCAAAATCGAAATAGATTTGCAGGCTGTAGGCGATGGTCCCGATCCAGGCCGTAGCGGCATCCAGTTTATCGGGCGCGACTGTATCAAAGGCGTAATTGGCGGCGGCTGTCACCGTATTGGCAATTAGCACCTTCTGCGTTAGGCCGACGATGAAATATTGAGCGCCCAGTAAAATGCGGGTCTCGTTGAGATGACGCTCTTGCAGATCCGTTACGATCTGACGATAGCGCACAATGGGACCGGCCAGCAGATGAGGAAACATCATTATATAGGTAGCGAGACGAATCAGGCTGGTCTCAGCCTTCACCGTACCGCCGCCCACGTCGATAACATAAGAAATGAATTGAAAAATAAAAAATGAAATACCAATTGGCAAATGAATCGTTAAATGTGGCAATTTGCCCCAGCCCACCATTTCTACAAATGGCGACAAGGTATCTACGAAAAACGCTGTGTATTTAAAGGCGCCCAATACTGCCAGGTTCCCAGCTACCCCAATAGTTAAAAGCAACTTTTTTCTAGGAACAGTCGCAGCCTCCAGCATTAGCCCGAGGCGATGATTGGCGAATACCAGGGCTAACAGCAAAAAAACAAAGGCCCCTTCCCCCCATACATAAAAGACTACGCTTGCAGTCAGTATCACTGAATTACGACACCCGGTAATATAATATAATGCAAGCGCAACTGGGGCAAAATAGTATATAAATAATATTGAGCTAAAAACCATAGAAACCTCTATATTATATTTTTAGCGACGTAATTAATCCGCTAGGTGAGAAGCAGATTTTCCGCCGAGGGTTGCACGGCTTGCCCGAAAGGCAGCGCAGCCTTGTCGGGCAGCGGTTCCGACGACGGACTTGACCCCGGTGAACGGGTCGGCCGCCCCAAGTGGAGCGGAAACCACCGGTGACCTTGTGGTAGTTGGCGCTCGGAGCCGTTTTTGCCGGAAGCGACATCGGGATAGTTTGGAAAGGTGAGCAGGTTTGCCCTCCATGACTTCTGACAGATCACCCCTAGTTCCCTCCTAGACCAGAAGTAGGACCCCGAACACGCTGCCGGCAAGCCGATGTCCGCCCAACCGGCGACCGACGAGCGATGGCGCAAGAACCATGGCCCGGACGCAGGAAACAGGCCGCGGCGAGGATCAGCGGCTATTCGATGACGCGTTGAAAAATCATCGGCGCGACCAAAGCGTTGAATATGCACCGACGGCTCCGCCGAGGGAAAGCGTCAAATAGAACTCGGTCAGACGTGTTACCGCCGGTCGCCGCCGCGCCAATTCCATATTGCAGAACAAAGCGGTGGCGAAAGAGCACGCCAGATGCAAAAAGAATAAGGCGAGCGGCTGATCTTCCGGATTGCAGACCAGCGACCCCGCCAGCAGGGCCATCTTGGCTCATCTCGGCACCTCCGAACCTTACTGATTCAGAGGATCTTCGAGCCAGCAACCCTGAAACTGCCGTTAACCCGAGTTCGGAGTCCTGACGCCCCATTGGAGGCTATCGCAGCTCGGCTATCGCTTCATTAATATGATCATCCCCTCCAGCAGAGAATCCTCCTTCATCTCCGGAGAAAAAGCCTGATCGAGAGCGTCAACTTCTTCCCATGCCCAGTCAGGTAGAATGTCCTCCGACAAGCCCGTGCCAACTCGGATCATGGTAACAAGATAGTCATGGAAATGTGTGGCATGGCTTGTATCGGATAAAATAATAACCCGCTCAAATCCAGCTTTTTCAGCTACGGCATTGATGTATGTCCTGGTGAATAGCCATTTATCGTCCATATAATTAAAGCGAATTTCAGACTTATCTGTGCCAATGCGGGCCGAAAGATCAATTCTCATCGCTTTAAAAAAGGCGACGATGCGTTCGTCGAGAGCTAGGCCTTCGCGCACGGATCGTTCGCAAATTCGCTTGAACACCAAACCAAGAAGAGCACAACCTTCGAAGGGTTCTGAAAAAATGGCCAGCCCACCAGAACGAAGAGCCTGATAGGCGGCAGTGATAGCACAAGACGGGTCGAGAAGATGATGTAGAGTGGCTGTTCCAATCACAACGTCAAAGGACGCCTCCCTGAAGTAGTTATTCATTGCGTCTGTACAGACGCAGGCAACCCTGTCTTGTAGAGTTTCTCTGTCCACAAAAGTTTGCAGAATCTTCAAAAGTTCATGAGACAAATCCGTCGCTATCACCCGGCTGTTGTTAAAAAGCGCCAGCATGGGGACCGTCGAGTTGACGCCGGAGCCGCAGCCAATATCGAGAATATCACGCACGTTGTCATAATCGACGCCGACCGCTTCGAACGCTCTCCGGTATAGGCGTTCGTAATGGTTGGAGCGACTATAAACGGCGGCGTATGTCTCGCAATTCTCCAAAAACTGATCACTAATGCCGATTTTTTCCATATTTACTTCGGCACGCGGAATCTTTATCCCCGAAAAACGAGAATTAAATGATCCCATATCGACGATATCCGTAAGAAAGTAGTATTCTGGAAAAGTATTGATTGCAGGCATCTCAGGTTTGAGTGAAAGCGTACGCCTGATCCAATTGGCGATTGGTTGGAGCCCTCTGAATTGGGCGGCGCTGTCAATATGATCCTGTGCCAATCAATGCCTCCAGGTTTGGTGCGCAAATTAGGAAACGGCCGACCGCCGCCATTCCCGTAGGATTCAGGCGATCTTTCGGGAGACCGGAGTCACCTAACGAAAGTGCCATCTCTGTATGTTAAACGAAAATCCGCCATTTCTGCGGGACATTCCTTTCAAGAACGGTCGATTTCGTACACATGTCGAAAGCTTGCCCTCAAATAGATAAGGGCATTTTGAACACATCTCGATTTTTGGTGTCGGGCGACATGACAAACTGACCCCTCCGGAAGGAGGAGTTGATGGGCGCGGTTACAGGAATATCGGCAACTCCCGTAGGATACTGATCCGCAGAGTGATGTGACGGTAGAGCCGGATGAGGTGGGGGTTAAACAGATAATTCCAGGTCATGGCATGTCCTGCGGCAACCGCACCCCAGGCCCTTCGCCATTCTGATCGAGAAAGATCACACCGGCTGTTTCCAAGGCCGTGCGGATCGCTATCAACGTGCGCGGCTGGGGCGATGACTTGCCGCCCTCAAAATCGGCGAGCGTCTTCCTGGCGACCTTGGCTAAATGTCACGCGGGATACCCGCCCGCGCCGTCAGATCTTTTGATCTTCGACGCGATAAAAGCCCATGCTGGAAATGTCGGGGGCATGAATCTGAAGGCGCGCCGTGCCGTCAATCTCCGCCAGCGTCACAATCTGGCCAACGCGCGGCAGATGGGTAACGCCGTCGATCCGCCACTCGGTGACCCGGCGGCCCCGATTCTTGAAGCGGTCACCAACCGACAGATCCGTCGGAACGGCGTGCGAGGCGCGCCGGAATGCTGTCTCCTGGCCAGAAGATGCCGGGTTCAAATTCCTGCTGTCGCGGCGTTGCATGTGTTAAGCCTCCTTGTCCCATCGAACGTGACGGTGGCTGGCGTGCGCTTGCCCGTTGACGCTCGAAGACCAACCAAACTGCTGTGCTTTTAAGATGGGACCCATACGCCAGCATGACAAGACGGTTGTGATCGTTTTTTAATCAAATTTGTAAATGCACACTATTTAATCACGTTTCCCTGTCTCTGCGTCCGATTTTCCACCATCGCCTGTCGGCCTGGATTGACAATGTGACCGAGATCCCGATGATCGCGGGTGACTTGAGGCGACGGGATAGGGCACCCTTACCGGACCGTCAGAGAAACGCCTCAGAAACCGCCCGACAAATCGCATTGCGTTTCCGCCTCGTAATCATTAGGAACAGGGTTCATATGAGCGCATCGCCCTCCGCCTGGGATCAGAAATTTCTCGGTCTCGCTCAATATGTCGCCGGTTGGTCGAAAGATCCGAGCACGCAAGTCGGCGCCGTCGCCGTCGGCGAGACGCCCAATCTGCTGTCGCTGGGCTACAATGGCTTTCCGCCCGGAGTCGCCGATCTCCCCGAACGCTTGGCTGACCGGGACACCAAATACCGCCTCGTCGTCCATGGCGAGATCAATGCCCTGATCAACGCGCAGTTCCGGCCGGTGGCACTTTATATCACCCATCCACCTTGCATCCGCTGCACGGTCCAGATCCTGGCCTATCGGAGTGTGACCCGAGTCGTCAGTTTCAGCCCGAGCGAGGATATGCTATCGCGCTGGGGCGCCGATTTCGCGGAAAGCCGAAAGCTTTTCGAAGAAGCCGGGGTATCGCTGGAACTGTTTTAAATCACCCCCACCACCGCCCAACTCCTCTTGGGAAATCGAAGGATGAACCGCAAACAACGCCGCGCGGAGCAGAAGCAGACTCACCCCCGCGCGCGCGGGGCCCAGCCCCTCGTTCGAGAGATGTTCGCCACCGCCTTTCAGCATCATCAGGCCGGGCATTTGCGCGAAGCCGAACAAGGCTACCGGCAGATTCTCGCCCAGGATCCGCGTCATGCCGACAGCCTGCATCTGCTGGGCGTCGTCGCCGGCCAGACCGGGCGGTTCGATCTGGCGATCCAAGCGATCAGCGACGCGATCGCCCTCGATGGCCGGCAGGGCGAATATCATTCCAACCTGGGCAATGCCTTACAGGCGCAAGGACGGTTTGCCGAGGCGATCGCCTGCTTTTCCAAGGCCTTGACGCTCAATCCGCGTCATCCCGAAACCCATAACAGCATCGGCCTCGTGCTGAAGGAACTGGGACGACAGGACGAGGCGATGGCCGCCTACCGCAAGGCCATCGATCTCAAGCCGGACTTCCCGGAGGCGCAGAACAATCTGGGCATTGCCCTCAACACGCAAGGCCGGCTTGGCGAAGCCGCCGCGGCCTACCGCAAGGCCATCGACCTTCGGCCGAATTTCGCCGAAGCGTACAACAATCTGGGCAACACGCTGCGGGATCAGGGTCTGCTGGAGGATGCTCTGGCCGCCTATGAGACGGCGCTTTTCCTAAAAGCCGATTATCCCAAGGCGCACAGCAATTTTCTGATGCTGCACCATTATTCGGCGCGATTTTCCAACAGCGACTGTCTCGCCCGGGCCCGGACATTCGCCCAAAAGGTCGAGCGCACACACCGCTTGCCGGCTGTGCGCGGCGCGGTTGACCCCCAGCGGCGGCTTCGCATCGGCTATGTCTCGGCTGATTTCCGCGCCCATCCGGTCGGATATTTCCTCGCCCGCGTCCTCGAGTCCCACGATCCCGGCCAGGTCGAACGATTCTGCTACAGCAATTTCCCCTCGGCCGACGCGATGACGGCGCGATTGCGGGGTGCGGCCGAGCATTGGCGAAGCATTGTGGGCATGCCCGATGCCGAGGCCGCCGCCATGATTCGCGGCGACGCGATCGACATCCTCGTCGATCTTTCCGGGCACACCGATGGCAACCGGCTGCCTCTGTTCGCACTCAAACCGGCGCCGGTGCAAGTCACCTGGTTGGGATATTTCGGCACCACCGGCTTATCGGCCATCGACTACGTCCTGGCCGACCGCTTCGTCGTGCCCCCGGGCGAGGACGATGCCTTTACTGAAACCGTCTACCGCCTGCCGGATTGTTACCTTTGCTATTCGCCCCACCCGCTCGACATTCCGGTTGAACCCTTTCCGGCCCTTAGCAATGGCTTCGTCACCTTCGGCAGTTTCAACAACTGGACCAAGATCAGCGCCGAAACGGTGGCCACCTGGGCGACGATCTTACGAAAGGTGACGGGCTCCCGGCTGTTTCTAAAGACCAAAAGCCTCGGCGATGCCGATTGTCGATCCTTGGTGCTGAGACAATTCGCGGACAACGGCATCGATGCCGACCGCCTGATCCTGGAGGGCGCGTCGCCATTGGCCGACGCGCTGGCGGCCTACAGCCGGGTCGATATCGCGCTCGACCCATTCCCGTTCGGTGGCGGAACGACGACGGCCGAAACACTGTGGATGGGCGTCCCTCTGGTGACGCGACGGGGAGAACGGTGGAGCGGACGGATGAGCGAGAGCATCCTGGCCACCGTCGGTCTCGGTGACTGGGTGGCGAAGGATGTCGAGGCCTATGTCGACATCGCCTGCCGCCTGGCCGCCGATCTTCCGCAGATGGCCGGATTGCGCGGCGATCTGCGACGCCGCTTGGAAGGCTCGACGTTCTGCGATGGGCCGCGCTTCACCAAATCCCTTGAGGACGCCTTCCGCGACATGTGGACAAAATGGTGCACCGGCCAGGACGTCCGGTGATCGGCATCGATCACCGGATGGCCGGCCACCGGGCGTCACCTCAGTCGAGCGCGGCGCCGCCGCTTTGCAGCCGAATCAGGAAGCTGTCGGCGACGGCGCGCATCGTTTCCGCTTCGTGATTCAAATCCTTGGCGGCGGCGAAAACGCCGCGCGCCGCAGTACTGCCATCTTGGGCGCCCCTGGCGACGCCGACGACATTGCGCGCCACCTCGGCGGTTCCGGCGTGCGCGTCCTGAATATTTCGGGTGATCTCCTGCGTCGCCGCGCCTTGGATTTCGACCGCGGCCGCGATCGCGCCCGACACTTCGTCCATCTCGGCGATGGTCACGCCGATATTGCGGATGGCCTCCACCGCCTGATCGGTTTGCTGCTGGACGGCGGAAATCTGACCTGAGATTTCCTCGGTCGCCCGGGCGGTCTGATTGGCCAGGGACTTCACCTCATTGGCGACCACGGCAAATCCCTTCCCGGCCTCGCCGGCGCGCGAGGCTTCGATGGTCGCGTTGAGCGCCAGCAAATTGGTCTGACTGGCGATATCGGTGATCAGGCTGATCACGTCGCCGATTTTGCTCGCCGCCGCGGCAAGACCGGACACCAGAGCGTCGGTCGTCGCCGCCGTGGCCGCGGCATTCTGCGCAATCACGCTGGCGCGACCGACCTGCGCGGCGATCTCGCGGCTGGAGGCCGCCAGTTCCTCGGACGCCGCCGCCACCGTCTGCACATTGGCCGCCGCCTGTTCGCTGGCCGCCGCCACCGTGATGGCCTGCTGCCCGGTCTGCTCGGAGACACTCGACAACCCTTGCGCATCGCTTTCCAGTCGCGTGGCCGAAGACACCACGCTTTCGATCACTTCGACCACTTTGCTGTTGAATTGTTCGACAAGCCGACCCTGCGCGACGACGGCCTGTTCCTTGGCCAATTGCTCGGCCTTTTGATGATTGGCCAGATCCCGGGCGGCGATCAACTCTTCCCGAAAGACGCCGAGCGTCCGCGTCATTTCACCGATCTCATCGCGGCGCGCGACGGCGGGAATCGGGTCATCCAAATGTCCCGCGGCCAATTGGCGCATCGCGGCAATACTGGCGTCGAGCGGTCGGGTGATCGCTTGCCGGATGAGAAGGAAACTGACCATGCCGGCCACGACCATGACCAACAGAGTGGCCGAAACGATCATCTCCAGGGTTTTTTCGGCCGCCGTCAGAAATTCCGCCTTCTTGATGCCGACGTACAGAATGCCGACCGGCTTGCCCGCCGCATCGCGGATCGGGTCGTAGGCCGTCATATAGGGCTCGCCGAGAATATCGACTTCGCCACGGAAGGACTCATTGCGGCCGATTACCGCGTCATAGGCGGCCCCACGCGCCAATTGCGTACCGATGGCCCGGCCGCCGTCCGCTTTCACCACATTGGTGGAGACGCGCACATCGTTTAAAAAGACCGTCGCCGTCCCGCCGACCAAATCCTTGATCTTGTCGACGACGTCCAAATCGCCATTCAGACGATGATCGCCCACCAGCAACTGCCCGTCGGCAACCCGAAAGGCTTCGCCTTTTCGCGCCAAAACGCTCCAAGCGACCTTCATATTGCTATCGACCCGTTCGCGAGCGGCCGTCGTCGCGCCGTCCCGCAGAATGACGTAGGACACCGCCGAAACCGCCACCGCCAAGAACGCGATGCCCGACAGGATCAGCACCATGATCCGAGGCAGCAAGGAAAGCTGGACCGTCTTTCCGCCTAACATATTGGAAACCATGGAATATCCCCCATACAGACGACAAGGACCACCGATCGGCCGGCGCGACCCCGCGTAAATAACGGATTCTCAGCGTAAAATTGAGTCCCGATTAACGACGCTTACACATGCGTAGTTGAGACATCCCCAAAATCAACTACCGCTGAAGGCACTCCGCCATCTCCCGACAGCCATGCCGATAATCCGCTTGACACCAGGAAACATGATTCAATTTAAATCTTCGTTAACTCAATGGCTTGCAGGATTATGTTTATTCGGGGTACAAACAGCGACTTTCGTAGTTGACGATGGGCGCTGAGGCTCCTGTTCGTTACGTTAAAGACATGGGACGAGGCAATTGAGGGAATTCTCGACAACCATGCCGAACCGGGTGTTGAAGCATTCCTACACCGTTCCTTGCGCCAGTCCGTTCCGTGATGCGGTCGAAACCCTGGCAGATCGGCGCAAGGTGAATGTCGGCGATCTTGCGCGGTCCATCCTGCTGGTGGTGCCACCGGAGATGGTGGCTGCCTTCTGTGATCCGGGCGAACCGCCGATCGAAGACCGGGAAACGGTGGTGCTGAAGTCCGGTCCGGCCGAGGGACGGCCATGGCGGCGCAAGCCGCGTCTGCAGGTCCGCATGCCCCCCGGTCATGATATTCCCTTTATCCGCAAGGCCTTAGCTCTGGCGCTGGCCATGGATAAGGGCGAGGTGGCGGTCTCCGTCGCCGATGGCAACCGCGTCGAGGAACAACGAGTCCGCCGCGAGGAACAAAGTTCGAAGCTGGTCGAAATCAACGAGGAATTGGACCGCTTGCGTACCATTGTTTCGGTGCTGGCGTTCGAACCATTGCCCGATGGCGTCCGCTCACGCGGCGATGCGCTGCATGTCCTCGGTTTTCCGCCGAGTTCCGAGCCCGATACACGGACGCTGAGAGCGAAATTCCGCATGCTGGCGACCATCCACCATCCCGACAGCCACTATGGCAGCCATCAAAGAATGAGCCAGCTCAACCAGGCGATGGAATTTCTCCGCCATCACATGGGCTGAAAAAAAGGCCGGGACAAATGTCCCGGCCTTTTTCCTATCTGCGAAAGACCAGCCTAGTCGCGGCGGTCGCCGAACAGCCGCAGCAGCATCAAAAACAGATTGATGAAGTCCAGATAGAGGGTCAAAGCGCCCATGATCGCTTTTTTGCCGGCGGTTTCGCTATCATCGGCACCCCAGTACATTTCCTTGATCTTCTGCGTGTCCCAAGCGGTCAGACCGGCGAAGATGCCGACGCCGGCGACCGAGATCACGAACTGCAGGGCCGAACTGGCGAGGAACATATTCACCAGCATGGCGATCATCAGTCCCCACAGGCCCATCACCAGGAAGGTGCCGAAGGCCGAGAGATTGCGTTTCGTCGTATAGCCATAAAGGCTCAATCCGGCGAAGGAGGCCGAGGTGATGAAAAACACGCGGGTGATGGACGCCCCGGTGTAAACCAGGAAAATGGACGACAGAGACACGCCCATCAACCCGGCATAAAGCCAGAAAAGCCCTTGCGCCGTGCTGGCCCGCATGCGGGCGATTCCAAAGGAAATGGCGAAAACCAGCCCAATGGGGGCGATGATCACCAGCCAGCCGAGACCGGTGGGCGAAGCGCCGCGCAGGCCGGCCTGGAAAAACAGCTGATTGAGCGCCGGCGTTCCGGCCACCAGGGCGGCGACCAGGCCGGTCAGAGCCAGGCCCGACGCCATGTAGTTGTAAACACGCAGCATATACTGACGCAGGCCGACGTCGATCTGTGCAGCCTCCGCTTGCCCGCGCGTCCACGTACCACGTTGTGTTTCGAAGGCCATGTGTAACCTCGTAAAAGGGTTCGAAAGTCAGTAGCCTAATATGGCACGAAAGCGTTTCGAATCAAGTCGACGCCACTTTTCGCTTCAATCGTGGCGCAAGTGAGGCGCTGTTTTCGTCGCAAGAACGCGCAAGGTGCCGACCACCCCGAACAGGGTCACCGCCAGAACGCCGCCCAAGGCCGTTGCCGCCACCGGCAGCGGCAGAAAGACCCAATCGGCCTTCAAGACGTGGACCAGCACGGCCCACGCCGCCAGACTGCCCAATATCGCCGCCAAGACTGCGGTCGCCGTTCCCAGCAAGGCGAATTCCAGCACCAGGGCCTGCAGCAGATCGGCCCGCCGCGCGCCGAGAACCTTGAGCAGCACGGCTTCGCGGGTCCGCCGTTGACGCCCGGCCGCGATCGCTCCGGCCAGAACCAGGGCTCCGGCGACCAAGGTCACCAGCGCCGCGCCGCGAATCGCCATGCCGGCGTTGGTCACCACGGCCTTGACCAGTTCCAGCGCCTCTTTGACCCGAATCGACGACGCATTGGGCAGGGCCGCCGTGATGGCCCGTTCGACGGCGCTTTCCCGACCGGCCGGCGTCTGCACCGTGGCGATATAGGTCGACGGCGCGCCGGCCAGGGCTTGCGGCGTCAGGATGAAGGTGAAGTTCATCGACAGGCTCGACCAGTCGATTTCGCGCAAATTGGCCACAGCAGCGGTGATCTCGCGGCCCAAGACATTGACCGTAATGGTCTCGCCGACCGTGAGGCCGAATCCCTTGGCGATCCCGGCATCCAGGGAGACCAGGGGCGGCCCGTCATAATCGGCGGCCCACCACCGGCCGGCCACCACCCGGGCATCGGCGGGCTGCGTGGCGGCGGACGACAGCCCACGGTCCCCGCGCACCGCCCATTGCGCATCCGGAGCGATCGCCACCTGCTCGACCGGAACGCCGTTGATGCGGCTGATCCGCCCGCGCACCATCTGAGCCCGCTTGGCCTCGCCCCCCGCCGCGACCACCGTGCGGTCGAACAGGGCCGTCTGATCGGGTTGGATGTCGATGAAGAAGAAGGCGGGCGCCTGGGCCGGGATCCGCTCATCGAACTGGCGATTGAGATTGGCCTGCACCAGGGCCACCGTGACCAACAGGGTTAATCCCAACCCAAGCGACAAAACGACACCCCGCGTCGGCGCCCCGGGCCGGTACAGCGACGACAGGCCGAGACGCCAGACCGGACTGCCGCCGGAGCCGAGCCGCCGGGCCAGGGCGCGGGCGATCACCACCAGGCCTGAGCCGGCCATCAGAAACAGCGCCAGCACACCGGCCGAGCCGCCGACGAACCAGCCGGCCAATCTTCGATCGGCCGCCGAGCCGATCGCCAGGGCCGCCAATCCGGCACCGGCGACGAGAATTGCCGCCAGCGTGCGAAGGCTGGGGCGATACCGATGACCGGCGACGATGTCGCGAAACAAGGTGGCCGCCGGAACCGCGGCGGCGCGGGCCAGCGGCCAGATGGCGAAGGCCAGAGTCGTCAGGGCGCCGAAACCGGCGGCTTCGGCCAAGGGAGCGGGAAAGACGCCAAGACGGGCCGCCACCGGCAATTTGTCGCCGAACGCGGCCACCATCACCCAGGGAAGCGCCGCGCCGGCCGCCAGACCGACGGCGATGCCGAGCGCGGCGAGGGCGGCCACCTGCAGGAAATAGGCCGTCTGGACCAATCGGCGGGGCGCGCCGAGACATTTCAGGATGGCGATGCTGGTCATCCGGCCGTCCAGAAAGGTCTTGACCCCATTGCCGATGCCGATGCCGCCGACCAGCAGCGCCGTCAGGCCGACCAGGGTGAGGAACAGGGTCATCTGGTCGAGGAACCGCTTGACGCCGGGCGCCGCTTCCGCGGCATCGCGGATTTGCCAGCCGGCATCGGGAAAGCGCTGCGCGACCGCCGCCTTGAACTCCGCCGCCGTCAGCCCCGGATGGAACCGGATCAGCAAAGCGTAATGCACCACGCTGCCCGGTTGCAGTAAGTTCGTTTCGGGCAAGGCCCGGGCATCGATCAGCAAACGCGGGCCGAGCGAAAATGCCGTGGTCACCCGATCGGGTTCGCGTTCGATCACCACGCGCAAGGCCAATTTCGCCTCGCCCACGCTCACCACATCGCCCAGTTTGGCGCCCAGGCGGTCGAGCAGATTGGCGTCGACCGCTGCCCCCCAGACGCCGTCTTGCCGCTGCAGCGCCTGATCGAGGCTTTGTCGGGGTTGCATCTCCAGCTGCCCGAACAGCGGATAGCCCTCGTCGACACCTTTCACCTCGACCAATGTTTGCCGGTCGCCATCGGTTGAACGGGCCATGGCCCGCATCCCGACGGATTCGGAAAGGGTGCCGAACCCTGCGAGAAACTGCCGTTCTTCCGCGCTGGGCGGGCGATAGGACAGACGCAATTCGGCGTCGCCGCCCAGCAGGGCCTGGCTATCTTCGCTCAAAGCGCGGCGCAAGGCGGCGTCGAGAGACGCCGCGGCAGCGATGGCCGCCACCCCCAACGCCAGACAGGCGACGAAAATTCCGAATCCCTTGAGGCTGCCGCGCAATTCACGGCGCGCCAGAACGAGCGGCAACCAGCTCATGATCCGGCGCTCTCGCCGGCGATCCGGCCGTCTTTGATCTGCACGATCCGCTGACAGCGGGCCGCCAGCGCCGGATCATGGGTGATCAGCAGCAAGGTGGTGCCGGTTTCCCGATGCAAGCCGAACAGCAGATCGATCACCGCCTGGCCGTTGGCCAAATCGAGATTGCCCGTCGGCTCGTCGGCCAGCAACAACCGCGGCCGGCCGGCGAAGGCGCGGGCCAACGCCACCCGTTGCTGCTCGCCCCCCGACAGTTGGCCGGGATAGTGGGACAAGCGCTCGGAGAGACCGACCAGTCCCAGCAGCCGTTCGGCCTCGGGGCGCGCATCCTGGCGCCGGGCCAATTCCATGGGAATCGCCACATTCTCGAGCGCGGTCATGGTGGGAATCAGATGGAAGGCCTGAAAGATGATGCCGACATTCTCGCGGCGAAAAGACGCCAAGCCGTCCTCGTCGAGAGCGGACAGATTGCATCCGGCAACCTCGACATGCCCGCCGGTCGGTCGTTCCAGGCCGGCAATGACCATCATCATCGTCGATTTGCCCGATCCCGAGGGACCAATGACGCCAATAGTCTCGCCCGGCCGGACCAAAAGATCGATTCCGCGCAGAATATTGACCGCGCCGGCCTGACTTGCCAGCGTAAGCGTGACATCATCGAGCGCGATGATGGGTTGGTCGGCAGGAGTGGGATTGATCATGTTCGGGTTCTCTGGTCGCCAGGCGACGGAAGGAAAGAAACGCCTGACATTGTGCGGGCGGGTGTGGTGGGGATATGGTCTGCTGGCCTTGTTTGTCAACGTTACCGGCTCTTCCGCCATGGCGGCCACACAAATACGCATCCTGGCCTTCGGCGACAGTTTGACCGCCGGCTACAATCTCCCGCCCGCCGATGCTTTCCCCGTAAAGCTGGAAGCGGCGCTCCGGGCCAAGGGCTATGCCGTCCAGGTGATCAATGCCGGCGTTTCCGGCGACACCACGGCCGGGGGGCGGGCCCGTCTCGACTGGGCCTTGGCCGACAAGCCGGATTTCGCCATCGTCGAATTGGGGGCCAATGACGCCTTGCGCGGCCTCGATCCGACGCAGGCGTTCAGCAATCTCGACGCCATCTTGGGCCAACTCGACGCGCATCATGTCAAGATCCTGCTGGCCGGCATGCTGGCGCCGCCCAATTTGGGCAGCGACTACGGTCGGACGTTCAACGCCATCTATCCGAAATTGCGGACCAAATGGCAGGTGCCGCTCTATCCCTTTTTTCTGGAGGGCGTGTCGCTGCATCCCGAACTGACCCTGGCCGACGGCCTGCATCCCAACGCGCAAGGCGTCGAGCGCATCGTTTCCGGCATCCTGCCCTCGGTCGAGGCTTTGCTGCGCCCGCCGGCGGCCGGACAAGGCAAGGCGGCGCCATGACCAATTTTCGCGCCGCCGCCGCCGAAGGCGACCATTGGGGCCTGGTCGCCAAAGCCTGCCTGCAACAGATGGCGCCACTGCCGCCCGGCGCCAATCTGGGTTTTCTCTACGTCACCGAGGGCTTTGTCGATGCCTTGTCGTCGATCATCGTCTTCCTGCGCGAAATGACGTCGGTCGATCAGTGGGTGGGGGGCGTCGGCTTTGGCGTGTTCGGCCCGGACAGCGAGACACGGGAACGCAATGCGCTCGCCATCATGGTGGGCGCCGTCGATGCAGATACCATCCGGCCCTTCGCCACGTTCGATCCGGCCGACCAGGACGGTTTTCTGGCCGAACATGGCGCCTGGTTGGCCAACCAAACGGCGATTACCGCCCTGGTGCATGGCGATCCCCATGCCCCCAGCGTGGGAGGCGTGGTGGCGGATCTGGCGGCGGCCGGACGGGCCTTTCTGGTCGGCGGTCTGACGGCGCCCGGAGAAGGGCCGCGCCAGATCTGCGGGCGCATCGACGACTCTTTGATTTCCGGGCTCATGATGGGGGACGGCATCGCCTTGGCCACCGGATTGACCCAAGGCTGCTCGCCCATCGGCGGCCGCCACCGGATTACCGAGGCCGTCGACAATGTGATCATGCAATTGGACGGCGTTTCCGCCTTGCAGACGTTGAAAGCCGAGGCTGGAGACATCATCAGCCGCGACCTCAGGCGCGCGGCGGGTTACATCCATGTGGCGCAACCGATCGCCGGATCGGATCAAACCGATTACATGGTGCGCGGTCTTTTGGCCATCGATCCGACCCATGGCTGGCTGGCGATCGATGGCGCGTTGAGCGTCGGCGACCAGATGCTGTTCGTGCGCCGCGATCCCTGGGAAGCGCAAAAGGATTTGCAACGGATGCTCGACGGCTTGGCCCGGCGATTGGCTGGCCGGACCATCCAGGCCGGCATCTATATTTCCTGCGTCGCGCGCAATCATCTGTTCGGCGAAGAGGGGCTTGAAGGCGAAATGATCCGCGAAACCCTTGGCGATTTTCCCATGGTCGGCTTTTCCGCCAGCGGCGAGATCTGTTACGACCGGCTCTACAGTTTCACCGGTATCCTGGCGCTCTTTCTTTAAGTGTTTCGATGATTCGCCTGTTCGTCGGTCTCGCTCTCCCGGATCTCCTCAAGCAGCGTCTGGCCATCCTGTCCGGCGGCTTGCCCAACAGCCGCTGGACGCCTGCGGAAAACCTGCATTTGACCTTGCGTTTCATCGGCGATATCAACGAAATCACCGCCGATGACATCGACGAAAATTTACGCGGCATCCGGGTGGCGGCGTTCCCTTTGGAAATCGGCAGTCTTGGCACATTCAACGCGGGACGGCGCGCCTACAGCTTATGGGTCGGCGTACAACGCTCAAGCTCCCTGATGCTGCTGCAAGAAAAGATCGAGCGGGCGGTAGTCCGCGCCGGCTGTCAACCGGAAAGACGGCGCTTCCAGCCGCATGTCACCTTGGCCAAACTGAAGGATCCGCCGCTCGAGCGCCTCCAGGGCTATATCGCCGGCCACAATTTGTTCCGGACGTCGCTCGACGTGTCGTCCTTCACCTTGTTTTCCAGCCATCTCGGCCACGGCGATCCGATCTACCGGGCCGAGTGCGACTATCCATTGGTCGAGGGATAACGGGAAGAAATACAACTATTTATCGTCATTGCCGGACTTGATCCGGCAATCCATTTGTCGGCAGGGCATCCTTGTCAGGTGGAAAAGACAAATGGACCCACGGGTCAAGCCCGTGGGTGACGATATTTGGTTGTCTTTTCCGTTGATTGACCGACCTGCAGTCGACGCAATCGTCATGCCGGGCAGCCGCCCGGCGATGACGAGCATGACCTTACGCCGACGTATCTACTCCGGCGTCGCCCGGCTGGGGCTTCGGCCCGCCCTTGGAGACGCCGACCATGGCTTCCCGCAGCAGACGGTCATGAATGACGTAGCCGGCCTGCATCTCCAGCACCACGGTCCCGGCCGGTTTGGTCGCGTCCTCGATTTCCATCATGGCCTGATGCTGATGCGGATCGAATCGTTGTCCCAAAGACAGGATCCGCTTGATGCCGTAGCGTTCCAGAGTGCTGAGGAAGGTCCGTTCGGTCAGCTCGACGCCTTCCGTCAGTTTGTGTGCCATCGCATCATTGGCGCGCGCTTCGGCGGGAATGCTTTCCAGCGCCCGATGCAGATTGTCGGCGACCTGCAAAATGTCCTTGGCGAAATTGCCGACGGCATATTTGCCCCGGTCTTCCGCCTGCTGCTCGAGACGGCGACGGACATTTTCGGTTTCCGCCACGGCACGCAGCAGCTGGTCCTTGAGCTTCACGACCTCGGCTTCCAGTTCGACCTCGCGCGGGCTGAGCTCCGCTGGCGCGTCCGGTGGCGCGGTCTCCGCGGCGGACTCGAGGTTGGTCGGTTCCGGCGGAGTGTCGGTGGTCTGAGGCTGATCCTGAGTCATGGGGTTCCTTACGTTTTTCATCCAATAAGACGCCCGATCACCTTGGCGGTGTAATCCACCAGTGGGATGATCCGGCCATAATTGATGCGTGTCGGGCCAATCACGCCGATGGCTCCGACGATCTGTTCGCGGCTGTTATGATAGGGTGCGACGATCATCGTGCATCCCGATACCTTGAACAGTTCATTTTCCGCACCGATAAAAATCTGCACACCCTCGGCGCCGTGGGTCAATTCCAGCAGATTGAGCAATTGTTCCTTGGTTTCCAGGGCCTCGAACAAGGCGCGAATGCGTTCCAGGTCATCGAGCGCCGTCACATCGTCGAGCAGATGGGATTGACCGCGCACGATCAACTGACCGCCCTTGTTGCCTCCGGCCCAGGTGGCGAGACCGGCGGCGACCACTTTGCCGGTCAATTCGTCCAGTTGCGTGCGCTGGCTTTCCAATTCATCGAGAATCTGCCGCTTGGCCTCATCCAGGGTGCGCCCGATCAGGCGCGCGTTCAGATAATTGGTGGCTTCCACCAGGGCCGAGGGCGTGACCTCGCGCGGCAATTCGAGCACGCGATTTTCCACCAGCCCATCGTCGGTCACCAAAACCACCAAGGCGCGGCCGGGGCCCAAGGGAACGAATTCGATATGTTTCAGCGCCACCTGACTTTTCGGCGCCAGCACCAATCCGGCGCAGCGCGACAGGCCGGACAGCGTGGACAGCGCCTCTTCAAGCAAGGTTTCCAAACTCTTGCCGGTGGTCCGGCAGTGCGCGTCGATACGATCCCGTTCCGATTCGGCGAGCTTGCCCAATTCGAGCAGACCGTTGACGAACAGGCGCATCCCGGCCTCGGTCGGCAAGCGACCCGCCGACGTGTGCGGCGCATAAAGCAAACCGGCGTCTTCGAGATCGGCCATGACATTGCGCACCGTCGCCGGCGACAGCGTCATCGAAAGACGGCGAGACAGCGTGCGCGAGCCGACCGGTTCGCCGGTCGCCACATAGGCGTCGACGATCTGGCGGAAGATCTCGCGGGAGCGTTCGCTCAACTCGATGACGTTTTTGCTGCGCGTCATGGCCTGAAAACAGTTCGAAAAACGGGCGGTGCTGAAATGTAGTGACCCAACCTTAAGCCGTCAACGTGCCCTGCGCTCTTGTTTTCAAGCGCGGCATCCGTTGAAACCCGCATCCTTCAGCCAAGCGATATATGGTTTACCCCTCCTAACGGATTATCTTTATTCTTGAAATAATTTTATAGAAAAGATAGGGGTGCAAACCATAATAGTGAGATTATAAACGACTTATTATATGACAATAGTCGAATTATCTCTCTAATAATTTGAAACACTCCCTATCTTGACGACATATAATTAATATATATTTTACATATTTGTAACGAATCAGATATTTTATGTAAATGTAATAAGTCACCACCGCTCCTTGACCAAAAAATATTTTATGTGCACACTTTTTGCGCTTCGTGGCCATGGCGATCAAAATATAGGCAAGTGCACACGGTTCGGTACCGTGCGGCCCAATGTCCGCGTCTTAACCGGAGAAGGACTCAAGCGGTGATGTCGATCAAAATGAAAGTCGTTTGCGCGCTCGTCATCATGCTCGTCGCCACGATCGTCGCTGGCGGCGTGATCGTCACGATGCTGATCGATCAAAAACCGCAGCTGATCAGAATGGAAGACGAATCCCAGCAGATGGCTGATTCGGTCATACCGCTGCTGGTGTCGATCGAAGGCATCAAGTTCGACGTGGTTCAGGTGCAACAATTCCTTTCCGACGTCTCCGCCACGCATCACGATGACGGTTACAAGGATGCCGAAACCTTTGCCGGCAAATTCACCACCGACATCGCCGCTGCGCGAAGGGCCGCGAAGACGTTGGGATTGAGCGACGTTCAAAAGAAACTGGACGATATCGCCGATCAGTTTCCGCCCTATTACGCGCTTGGGCGCAAGATGGCGGCGGTCTATGTGAGCGACGGCATCGAAGCCGGCAATGTCTTGATGGAAGACTTCGACAAGATCTCCGACCGTCTGACCGAAACAACGAACGGTTTGTCGGACTCGATCACTACCGTTTCCACTGCCGGTGTCACCGCTTTCGCGACCGGAAGCCGGTTCCTTCGCGAAAGTCACAACACCTTGTTGACGATCGTCGTTCTGTCGCTCTGCTTGTCCGTCGTGGTCGGTGTCGGCGCGGGTGTCTATCTTCTTTCCTTGTTACGCACCGCTTTTTCCCAATTGGAAGGCGACATGGAAACCGTGCTGTCGGACCGTGACCGTCCGCTGCGCTTGAGTGAGCGCAAAGGCGACGAATTCGGGAAAATCGCCGATGTGCTGAAAGCGTTTCGGGATCAGCGGCGTGACGTCGCCCGGTTGGCCGCCGAGCAAGAAAAGATAAATGCCGCCAACACGGTCCGCAGCCGCACCCTTGAGAGCTTGGCGGAGACCTTCGACCAAGGGGTCTCCGGATTGTTGGAAAAGGTGACGATCGCCACGAGTTCACTGGAATCCACCGCGCAAGCGATGTCGGCCACAGCCGAACAAACCAACCGTCAGGCCACGGCGGTGGCAACGGCAAGCGAAGAAGCCTCTGCCAGCGTATCAACCGTCGCCAGCGCCGCCGAACAACTTTCGTCGTCGATCGCGGAAATCGGCCGACAGGTCGAACAGTCCAGCCGCATTTCGCAGGCCGCCTCGCAAGAAGCCGGTCATACCAACGCAACCGTCAAGGGCTTGGCCGAAAGCTCGGTGAAAATCGGCGACGTGGTGCGTTTGATCAATGACATCGCCAGCCAGACCAACCTGCTGGCGCTCAACGCGACGATCGAGGCGGCGCGCGCCGGAGAAGCCGGCAAAGGCTTTGCCGTGGTCGCCAACGAGGTCAAGAGTCTGGCCAATCAAACGGCCAAGGCCACCGAGGAGATCAGCGCGCAAATCGGCGCCGTGCAAGCCTCGACGACCGAAGCCGTCACGGCGATCGCCGCCATCGTCAAACGCATCGACGAGATCAACGAAATCGCCGCGGCCATCGCCGCCGCCGTCGAGGAACAGTCGGCCGCAACCGCCGAAATCGCCCGCAACGTCCAGCAGGCGGCCGCCGGAACGCAAGGGATATCGCAAAACATCGGCGGCGTGACGCGCGCGGCCGGCGAAACGGGTTCAGCGGCCGAACACGTGTTGGCGTCGGCACGCAGCCTTTCTCAAGAGTCCTCGCTTCTCAAGAAAATGGTGGCGGGATTTCTGGAAAATACGAAGAAAGCTTAACCTGTCTTTCTCACACGCCCGTCATCCGCCGAAACACCCATGGCGTAATTTATAGCTACCGTCTGGACGCTACGCGTTCCAGACGGTAGCCTGCCGGCTCATCATCGTTTTTCAGAGGATTTCTTAATGAGACCGTCGGGCCGCGCGCCGAATCAGCTTCGCTCCATCATCTTGGAACCCGCCTTCAGCAAATATGCCGAAGGCTCCTGCCTCGCGCGCTTTGGCGACACCCATGTCCTGTGCACCGCCTCGGTGGACGAAAAGGTTCCGCCGTTCCTGCGCAACACCGGCAAGGGATGGGTGACCGCCGAATATGGCATGCTGCCGCGCTCGACCCACAGCCGAACCGACCGCGAGGCGGCGAGAGGCAAGCAATCCGGCCGGACTCAGGAAATCCAGCGCCTGATCGGACGCTCGCTCCGCGCGGTGACCAAACTCACCGCCATGGGCGAAATTCAGATCAAGGTCGATTGCGACGTCATTCAGGCGGACGGCGGCACCCGCACGGCCGCCATCACCGGGTCCTATGTCGCGCTTTATTTGGCGTTCCAGAAGCTGGTCTCGCTTGGGACTCTGGCCTCCATTCCGCTGATCGGCCAGGTCGCCGCCGTCTCCTGTGGACTTTATAAGGGCGTTCCGGTTCTTGATCTGGATTATGCCGAGGATTCCAACTGCCAGGCCGACAGCAATTTTGTGCTGACCGCCGACGGAAAAATTGTTGAAATCCAGGGCACCGCCGAGGAAACGCCGTTCAGCCAATCCGAATTCCTGGCTTTGCTGAGTTTGGCGCAGCAGGGCGTCGAAGACTTGGCCGAAGCGCAGCGAAAGGTTTTGGGATTGTGACGAGACGAAAGTTCACCGCCGGGAGGCTGGTCATTGCCAGCCACAATTCCGGCAAGGTCTGCGAGATTTCCGAATTGTTGGCGCCTTTTGGCGCCGACGTTCTTTCCGCCGGCGAATTGAACTTGGCGGAACCGGAAGAAACCGGCCGCAGCTTCGTCGAAAATGCCGAACTGAAGGCCCGCGCCGCCGCCGAAGCAACCGGCCTGCCGGCCTTGGCCGATGACTCAGGGTTGGCGGTGCTGGCCTTGAATGGCGATCCGGGCATCTTTTCGGCGCGCTGGGCCGGACCGACCAAAGATTTCAGCTATGCCATGAAGAAAATCGAGAAGGCGTTGGGCCATGCGCCGGATCGCCGCGCGCATTTCGTCTGCGCCCTCGCCTTGGCGTGGCCGGACGGGCATGTGGAAAGCGTCGAGGGCTTCGTGCATGGCGAATTGGTTTGGCCGCCGCGGGGAAACCAAGGCTTCGGTTACGATCCGATGTTCTTGCCCAACGGCCATGCGCTGACCTTCGGTGAAATGGCGCCGCAGGAAAAACACCAGATCAGCCACCGCGCCAACGCCTTCCGTCAACTGGTCGATGCCTGTTTCGAGCCGGTATGAGCGGCGCCTTCGGCATTTATGTGCATTGGCCGTTCTGCCTGTCGAAATGCCCCTATTGCGACTTCAACAGTCACGTCGCGACGTCGATCGACCAGACCGGCTGGCGGAATGCCTTGTTGACGGAACTGGCGTTTTTCGCCGGCGAAACGACAGGCCGCCAGGTCACCAGCGTCTTTTTCGGCGGCGGCACGCCGTCTTTGATGGCGCCGTCGACCACCGACGCCCTGTTGAGCGCCATCGCCGGTCACTGGTCCATGGCCGAGGATGTCGAAATCACCTTGGAGGCCAATCCCGGCACCATTGACGCGGCCAGCTTTCACGCGTTCCGCGCCGCCGGCGTCAACCGCCTGTCGATGGGGCTGCAAGCCCTGGACGATTCCTCGCTGCGTTTTCTCGGGCGCCGGCATGATGTCGCCCAGGCCATTGCCGCCGTGGATTTGGCGCGATCGATTTTTCCGAGGATCTCCTTCGACCTGATCTATGCCCGCCCCGGCCAAACGCCGGCCGACTGGGAGCTCGAGCTGCGCCGGGCCATCGATCTGGCCGCCGACCATCTGTCGCTCTATCAATTGACCATCGAGGCGGGAACCGCCTTTCACCCGGCCCATGCCCGCGGCGATTTCATTTTGCCCGACGAAGACGCCTCGGCCGAAATGTTCGATCTGACCCAAACCCTCGCCACGGCCCACGGCCTGCCGGCTTATGAAATTTCCAACCACGCCCGGCCGGGCGCTGAATGCCGCCACAATCTCGTCTATTGGCAGGGCGATGACTATCTTGGCATCGGCCCGGGAGCCCACGGGCGGCTGACCGATCGTTCGGGCGTCGTCTGGGCGCAGAACCAGCACCGCGCACCGGAAACATGGCTCTCGGCCGTCGGAAAATTCAGCCATGGCACCCGCGAAAAGACCGCCCTGACCGCCGAGGAGCGAATCGCCGAACTGGTGATGATGGGCTTGCGTTTGAACGACGGCCTCTCCGCCGACCGCTTTCGCCGCCAAACCGGCCGGGATTTAAGGAGCGCCCTTAATCGTTCCGGACTCGATATGATGTGCACCGAGGGTTTTCTGAGCTGGACCGACACCCATTTACAGGCAACCCATAAAGGGCGACTGGTCCTCAATTCGGTGATCGGCGCCCTGCTGACATAACGCTATATCTTCGGAATCTTTTGATTTGAATTCACCACAGAGGCACAGAGAACAGAGAGAAACATATTAGTTTCAAACATTTCTCTGCGATCTCTGCGCCTCTGTGGTGAATTTTACCAAATTATCCAACTTCAATAAGCCGCCTGGAAGCTGGCCGGGGCCGGGGCGATTTCCTTGTCGGCGCCACCGGCCTGTACTTCGCGAATGGCGTAACCCCGTTCCGCCGTGCCATCGGAGCGCAAGCGGAAGAGGCCGTCGACGCCGGCGAACCCCAGCGGATTGCCGAGCGCGGCCTGCGAAAAGTCGCGAGACCCGCGTCGCGCCAGCACCGCCGCCAGCGATGTGGCGTCATAGGCCAATGAGGCCAGCCGTGACGGCCGTCCACCGAAAGCCTTGGTATAGCGGTTGTCGAAATCGAGATGACTGGCTTCCGGCGGCGCCGCGTACCACGCACCGATCAGCGCCGGTTCGCTGCCGAGATGGCTTTCTTCCCACAGCATGGTGCCCAGCAGCTTGATCTGAGCCGGATCGATTCCCTGTTGCGCCAACTGGGCGGCGATATTGCGCAGGCGCTGCCCTTCGTCCGGCAGAAGCAGCGCATCGAAGCCGATGTCGCCGGGACGCTTGGGATCGCTTTTCACCAAATGCCGGATGGTCTGCCCGATATCCACGGCGTTGGGATCGTAATATTGTAAGCCGCTGATGCTGACGCCCAGGGTCGGGGCGTTATTCGACAGATATTCGACGACGATACGCCCATAATCGGTCGATGGCGCCAAAATCGCCAGACGCGTGCGATTGGTGCCGCGGGCATAGTCAACCGCGCGCAAGGCTTGCTGTCCCGGCAGGAACCCCAGGGCATAGACGCCGTTGCCGGCCGCCGTGCGATCCGCGGTAAAGGACAGCATGCTGATGCCGGCCTGGCGCGCGAGCGGCGCCGCGGCTTTCGCCTCGACAGAGAACAACGGCCCGATGATGATGTCGGCATGCTGGGACAAGGCTTGTTGCGTCGCCGCCACCGCCCCCTCGGCGCTGCCCTTGCTGTCGAACGGCAACAGATTGAAGGAATTGTCGGCCATTTCGAACAGGGCCAGTTGCGCCGCGTTGAACAGCGCCGCGCCAAGCGGCGCCGACGGACCACTGAGCGGCACGAGCAAGGCGACGGTCGCCGGACGGCCCGGCGCCATGACCGGCGCCGACTGCTGTTGCGGCGGCGGCGGCTGCACAGGCGCCTCCGGAAGTTTCGGCGGCGAGGGCGCCGGAACGACGATTGGCGGAGCAGGCGGCTTGGCGGGTTCGGGTTGCGGTGCTACATGTGAGCAGGCACCGACCAGCAGCCCAAGGGCCAAGGTGAAAATAAGCGAAAAGCGAAAGCGAGGCATCATCAATGCGGGACGGCGCAAGCGCGGTCTCCCGTTCCAAGAGGATAGCGGGAGACCAGCCTAACCAGACAACGCCCGGAAGTAAACCGGTGGCGGGACTTTATCTGGTGGCAACACCGATCGGCAATCTCGACGACATCACCTTGCGGGCGCTAAAGGTGCTGAAAAGCGCCGATTTGATTGCTTGCGAGGATACGAGGGTGACAGGAAAATTACTGTCGCTGCTTGGGCTCACCGGGACGGCCTTGAGCCCTTATCACGAACATAATGCCGAACGGGCACGGCCAGCGCTGCTCGCCCGCATCCGCGAAGGCGCGGTGGTGGCCCTGGTGTCGGACGCCGGGACGCCCCTGGTGTCCGATCCGGGCTTCCGTCTGGTGCGCGCCTGCTTGGCGGAAGGCCTGATGGTGACCAGCCTGCCCGGACCCTCGGCGGCGCTGACCGCCCTGCAATTGTCCGGTCTGCCCTGCGACCGTTTTCTGTTCGCCGGATTTTTACCGGTGAAAACCGGAGCGCGCCACGAAACCCTGCAAGAGCTGTCCGCCGTTCCGGCCACTCTTTTGTTCTACGAATCGCCCCGCCGGCTGGCCGACAGCCTAACCGCCATGGCCGATGCCCTTGGTCCGCGCGACGCGGCCGTGGCCCGCGAATTGACCAAGCTCTATGAAGAAGTGCGTCGCGGCACTCTGGCGGACTTGGCGGCGCATTATGCCGCCGCCGGGCCGCCGAAGGGCGAAGTGGTGATCGTCGTCGGACCGCCGGCCGCGGCGCCCGTCACCGGCGAAGCGGAGCTCGACACGGCCTTGCGGCGGGCCTTGGCCGGCGCCTCTCTGCGCGACGCCGCCGCCGCCGTCGCCACGGCCACCGGCCTGCCAAAACGCCAGGTCTACAGCCGCGCCGTCGCCCTTTTGGCCGAACCCGAGGAATGACCGCCGAGGGCTTCGACCGGAAACTGCGTGGACGGAACGCCCGCCGTCATGGCCGCTGGGCGGAGATCGCCAGTCTTTGGCTGTTGCGCCTGAAAGGTTATTCGATCGTTGCCCATGGCCATGTGACGGGCCGCGGCACGGGAGCCGGGGAAATCGACATCGTTGCCCGGCGCGGCCGTCTTTTGGCGTTCGTCGAGGTTAAAAGCCGGAGCAACCGGTCTTTGGCGGCAACCGCCATTTCGCGCAATCAACGCCATCGTCTCACCCGAGCGGCGGCGGCCTTTATCGCCCATCGACCCGACCTCGCCGATTGTTCCATCCGTTTCGATGCGATTTTGCTGGCGCCTTGGCGCTGGCCTTGTCATCTGATCGACGCTTGGCGAGACGAGAGCTAGCCTGTATTTTTCTTCAATCCACGTCAACCATCGGAGACTGCCCGCTGTGACTCATCTCTCCAAGGTCGGTGCCGCCCTCTTTCTTGCCGTCATGACCTCTGCTTGCGATCCGGTGACCGCCGTGGTCGGCGGAGCGGCCACCATCGGCGTCGGAGCCGCCGAAGAACGTGGACTCGAGGGCGCCGTCGACGACACCAAAATTCGGACCTCCATCAACGATCTCTGGATTCGCCAGGATTTCGATCTGTTCCGCAATGTGTCGCTGACCGTCAGCGAGGGCCGGGTGATGCTGACCGGATCGGTGAAAAAGCCGGAAAACCGGGTCGATGCGGTGCGCCTGGCCTGGCAGGCGCCCGGCGTCCGTCAGGTGATCGACGAGATCCAGGTTGAGGATCAGTCCGGGTTCGCGGATTACACCGGCGACGTTTGGATCGCCAACAAACTGCGGACTCGTCTGATGTTCGACGGGCAGATCAAGAACATCAATTACACCGTCGATGTGGTGAACGGCGTGGTCTATTTGATGGGCATCGCCCAAAATCAGGGCGAGTTGGACCGCGTCATCGCCCATGCGCGCGATACCAGCGGTGTGAAACGTGTGGTCAGTCATGTCGTTTTAAAGAACGACCCAAAACGTCAATCATGACGGGATGAGTGGGATGACCTCGTTGTCCCTATCGCTGGCGGAGGCAAAGCGGCAGTTGGCCCGGTTGGGCAGCCTGCCGGATTCGGCCATTGATCTGGCGGAGGCCGGGCTGATGCTGGCCCGGTTCGATCATCCGGCCCGCGATTTGGAACATTATCGGGTGTTATTGGGCGAAATGGCCGATGCGCTCGGCGCCATCGCCGGAACCGCCGAGCATGCGTCGGACCGCATCGCCGCCTTGACGGCGGTCCTGATCGGACGGTTCGGACTGGTCGGCGACGATCGCGACGACGACCGTCTGGACAGCGCCAATTTGATGCAGGTGCTCGATCGGCGGCGGGGGCCGGCCAACAGTCTGGGACTGATCTGGCTGCACCTTGGCCGTGCTCAGGGCTGGCCGATCGAGCCACTGGCCTTTCCCGGACATTGCCTGTTGCGTCTGTCCGACGATTATGGCCAACGAATCATCATCGATCCGTTCTGGGGCGGCCGTCGATGCGACGCCGTCGAACTGCGCGACCTGTTGAAGGCCGCGGCCGGACTCGGCGCCGAATTGGAACCCGCCCATTACGCCGCGCAATCCAATCGCGACGTTCTTCTGCGCTTGCAGACCTCCATCAAATTGCGTTATTTGCGCCACGCCGAACTCGGTTTGGCGCTGCAGTCCGTGGAAATGATGTTGCTGTTCGCGCCCGACCAGATCGCCTTGTGGCGCGAGGCCGGCCTGATGCATTTGCGCCAGGGAAACTTGCGCGCCGCCATTGCCGCGCTGGAACAATTCGTGACAAGAGCCCCCAATTCAGCCGCCCGCCATCGAACCAGCGCGTTGCTGGAGGATTTAAGGACGAGACTGACTTGAAGAATTCAAGTCAGTCTCGGTTTAAATAGCCCTCAAGCGCCGGGCGGAGCGGGCGGTGCCCGCTTTATTATAAATAGCCCTCGCCGGGCGCCGGCCTCCGCCGGCTTGGCTTCCTCGCTTTTGCCTCCGCTTGCGCTCCGACAACGCTGCGGCGGCCTCAACGGCCTAGTCGCGAGCAAGCTCGCTCCGTCCCTCACGTCCAACATCGTCTGAAGTAACCCGACCGGAACCGGCGTAGCCGGTGACTAGCGCGTTGAGCGCGCCGCAGCGTTGTCGGAGCGCAAGCGGAGGCAAAAGCGAGGAAAGCCAAGGGCACGGATGCGCCCGCCCGGCGCTTGAGGGCTATATTAACCAAAACCAGCCGCTATTCCGCGGCTGGTTTTGGCGCCCAGGCCAGGGTCGCCTTTTCTTCCGTGTGGCAAAGCTCGTTAAGGATGGCCGCCGAAACGCGGTTGGGAGTGACGCCATTCACCGTCAGAAGACCTTTGCGCACCAGATCCCATCCGGACGAAACGCATTCGCCGGCCGGAACGCCTTCGACCGTCACCACCGTCCGGCCACCTTGCACCGCAACTTTCAACGCGCCCCCAAAAATATTGGTGGGAGGGGCATTGCCCCGCGCCGCGGCTTCCATCTGCGCAATCAACGGTCGGACCTGCTGATCGGCAGCGCCACGTTCGTGCAATCCGATGGCCAAGCCACCGGCCAGAATGAGCAGCAAGACCGCAATCAGGCCTGGAACACGCCAGGGCGAGGGCTTCTCCTCCGGAAAGTGATGACGGTGCCCAGCATATTTTGCCCGTTGCTCGTAGCTGGCGGCGCTCGCCACCGGAGTCCCGGGCTTGATGTCCGGCGACGCGATCGCTATCACGCGTCTTTGTTCCGCCGTCCTCAGAATTGCCAGACAGGCCTCGACGGCCTTGCCAAGCGCCATCCGACCGGGACCGACGCTGACATCGTCCGGCAAGGCGACGATGAGACGATTGATTTGGGCCGTCAGATCTTCCCGCAGACGCTGGTCATCGTCTCGATTCAGAATCAACCGCAGGGCGGCGTCGCCGCGCTCAAGCAAATTCGCTTTGTCGCTTGACGTCTGAACGCGGTACAGCAGGGCGCGAAACAAGGCGTCTTCCTGACGGACAGCATCACTCGAAGGCGAGAGCGCGCCCGGTGCGAAAGAGGGAGGTACGTGATCCGGCGACATCAGCGCCCACTGTTTACGGACTGTCTCCATATTAGAATAAACAGTTGGGGCTTACGGGTTGGTTAACAAGTGCTCCGTTTAGTGGCCCCTCCGATCTTGGGGCAATCGGGCTTCATCGACTGCCCCAGCTCGATTTATGGGTCACAAACGCCCGCGGGGACGCTATCTTCTGTTCCGCTGAAGAATTGAGTGAGGACGGATATGAGCCTGGCGGTCGCCATCCAGATGGATCCCATCGAGTCGATTAATTTCGACGCCGACAGCACCTTCGTGCTGGCTTTGGAAGCAGAGCGCCGCGGTCATCGGCTTTATCATTACCTTCCCCAGCATTTGAGCCTGCGGCAAGGCCGCCTCAGCGCCTGGTCGCGACCCTTGACGGTGCGACGCGAGAAAGGAAACTATTTCACCCTGGGCGAGGCCGTGCAACTCGACCTCAGCGGGATCGATGTCGTCTTGATGCGTCAGGATCCGCCCTTCGACATGGCCTATATCACGGCCACCCATTTGCTTGAGCATATTCACCCGAAAACCTTGGTGGTCAACGATCCGATCCATGTGCGCAATGCGCCAGAGAAGCTGTTGGTCACCCATTTCCCCGATCTGATGCCGCCGACCCTGATTTCCGCCGATCGCCGCCAGATCCTCGAATTCCGCATCGAACATCAGGACATTATCCTGAAGCCGCTGTTCGGCAACGGAGGCGCCGGGGTTTTTCACATCACACCCGGCGATGACAATCTTAATTCGCTGCTGGAGATGTTCACCCAGCTCTACCGTGAACCGGTCATCGTTCAACGCTATCTGCCGGAGGTCCGCCAGGGCGATAAACGCATCATTCTGATCGACGGCGTTGCCGCCGGCGCGGTCAACCGCGTTCCGGCCGCCGGCGAGTCGCGATCCAATATGCATGTCGGCGGACGCCCCGAGAAAAGCGCCCTGACGAAACGGGAACAGGACATCTGCGCCGCCATCGGACCGACCTTGAAGGAACGCGGGCTTTTGTTCGTCGGCATTGACGTCATTGGCGACTATCTAACGGAAATCAATGTCACCTCGCCGACCGGTCTCCAGGAAATCAACCGTTTCGATGAAACGGCTCTGGAGGCTCAGGTCTGGGATGCGATCGAAGCCAGGTTGTAGAAGAAAGCCCAACGCAGGCCTCTTGTGCAAAGACCTTAGCGCGATATTATCGCGCCCGAGTCTTTGCCGGCGCTTGAACGAGCGCCGCGTGAAGAACCGAGACGTCCGATAACCGAAGATCTTCCAGATCCCCAGAACCACGGGATTTCAGGCTGGAGTCGAACTTTTTATAATGAATATCGATGTGATGCGGTGGATCGATCACCGGTTGGGCGTGCCGCTGTGTTTTCTTCTGACCTTGGCCGGCCGTCTTTTTCTTCCTCGCCGATCCCCTTTGTCGGCGCCCCGGCGTATCCTGTTCATCGAACTCTCGGAAATGGGCAGCACCATTCTCGCCGACCCGGCCATGCGCAAAGCGCGCCAGCAGTTCGACGCCGAACTTTATTTCGTTATTTTTCGCCGTAACGCGAACAGCCTCGCCTTTCTTCGCACGGTTCCGGAGAGCAATGTCTACACCATCCGCGAGGACTCGCTGGTGACGCTTGTCGTCGATACGCTGGGCTTTTTGCGATGGACGCGCCGTCTCGGCATCGATTGCGTCATCGATCTGGAATTGTTTTCGCGGTTTACCGCGCTCTTGAGCGGCCTGTCCGGCGCCGCCCGACGCGTCGGATTTTATCGCTTTCATAACGAAGGCTTGTATCGCGGCGAATTGTTGACCCATCGGGTGGCCTACAATCCCCATATCCATATCGCCAAGAACTTCCTCGCCTTGATCAACGCCTTGACGGAGCCGGACGGTCAGGTTCCCTTTTCCAAAACCGTTATCGATGATGCCGAACTGATCATCCCCCAGGTTCCCGTCTCGGCGGCGGCCAAGGCCGATATGCAGCGGCGCATTGAAGCGGCGTTCCCCCCTTTCGACAGCGCGCGGCATCGCATCGTCCTCATCAATCCCAATGCGAGCGAACTGCTGCCGCAGCGCCGCTGGCCGCATGCGCATTTCGCCGCTCTCGCCGGAATGATCCTGGCCGCTTGGCCGGATGCGCTGATCCTGATCACCGGCGCACCGGAAGAGACCGCCGAGGCGGATCGCTTGTGCGCCCGTCTCCCCGATCCGCGTCTGGTGAATTTCGCCGGCCGGCAAAAGCTGACGGAGTTGCCGGCGCTTTATGCTTTGGCGTCTCTGATGGTGACCAATGATTCCGGACCAGGACATTTCGCCGCGGTCAGCGACATGCCGGTGATCTCCCTGTTTGGACCGGAAACGCCAGCCCTGTACGGGCCGCTCGGCCGCGGCGTTTCTTTAACGGCCGGCATGGCCTGCAGTCCCTGCGTTTCAGCCGCCAATCATCGCAAGACGGCCTGCCGGGAACCGCTCTGCATGACGGTGTTGACTCCCGAGACGGTGTTCGCGCAGGTCCGTCGATGGCTCGACTCCGAGCCGTCTCGACGTCCCGCATGAGATCGCTGTGACGGCGCGCGACACGCTGTTCGCCTTCATTGCGGTGCTCGGCTGGGGCATTAATTTCGTCGTCATGAAGGTCGGTGTGCATGAAATACCGCCGCTTCTGTTGCTTGGTCTGCGGTTTGCCCTGGTCGCCGCGATCGTGGTGCCCTTCGTTGCCCGTCCAAAGGGGAAATTGGGGTTGATCGCCCTGTTGGCCTTGCTGCTTGGCGCTGGAAATTTCGGCCTGCTGTTCATCGCGATGAAGACGCTGGACGCCGCCAGCGCCTCCATCACCATCCAATTGTCCGTTCCCTTTTCCGCGATCATCGCCGCCGTCTGTTACAAAGAGACGCTCGGCTGGCTCGGTGGCCTCGGCATGCTGCTGGCGTATGGCGGCGTCGCCCTTCTCTCGGGAGAACCGCAGCATCCCGATCCGTTCGCTCTGCTCCTGGTGCTTCTCTCGGCGGCGTCCTGGGCTTTGTCCAATGTGGTGGTCAAGAAAATCGGCGACGTCGATCCCCTGACGCTCAATGGCTGGATGGCGTTGCTGGCAACGCCGCAATTGCTCTTGTTGTCGGCGCTGTTCGAGCAGGGCCAAATTGACAGTCTCCGCCAAGCCAGTTGGATCGGTTGGAGCGCGCTGGCCTACACCGTGCTGATTCACTCGCTGCTGGTCTATACCCTCTGGTACAAGCTGATCGCTCGCTATCCGCTCAATCGCGTGGTGCCTTTTTCCTTGATGGTGCCGGTGGTCGGCATCGCGGCGGGAGTCTTCATGCTCGGAGAACCGCTCGGCTGGCACCGGATGGTCGGCGGCGCTCTGACCGTGTTCGGCGTCGCGGTGATTCAATTTCGGCCCCGCGTCACCTTGGCAAAAGGCCGCTGATCCGGCTGTGAAGCGGTTTGCGAATGGACGGAATCGCTTAAGCTTGGCCGTTCAACGCCATTCAAAACGGTTCTTCCCGGCCCTGAGCGGCCCTTGCGGATATCCCGTTTAACTGACAGTTGAATAGGATAAACTGATCCCGATTATTCAAGTTCAGGACGCCCGCCATGCGGAATGTCTCGGTCAGTTCTTTCATTGGCTCGTTTTTGCTGGGATTTTTTTTGGTCGTCGCGCCAGTCGGCATGGCAGGAGCAGACGCGCTTCAAGTGCGGGTGAAAGGGCCAGAGACGGACGTTGATCAGCGTGACGCGTATTTCGTAGGGCTGCTAAAGCTGGCGCTTCAGAAAAGCGCCTCGTCGCCGGACGATGCGGTCGTTGTCATCGGTCACCAAGGGAATCAGAAGCGGGCTTTCCGCGATCTGGAACAAGGCGTTCTCGATGTGGTCTGGGGCGTCATGACCACCGAGCGTTACGCCAAGTTCGCCCTGGCCGCGATCCCTCTGGAAAAGGGACTCCTTGGCTTGCGAGTGTTGCTGATCAGGCGCCAGGATGCCGACAGGTTTGCGTCGGTGCGAACATTGGACGATCTGCGCAAATTGACAGGCATCCAGGGAGCGGACTGGATGTCGCTGGATGTCATGCGAGCCAATCAGCTTCCTTTGGTAACGGGGCATTACGACGATCTATTCAAGATTCTGCAGGCGGGGCGTGTCGATTACTTTCCGCGCGGGTTAAACGAAGCCTGGGCAGAGATCGCCAACCAACAATTCCCCGATCTGGTCGTTGAGGACAAGCTTCTCTTGCGCTATCCGGCCGCCTCGTTCTTCTTCACCAACAAAACCAATGCCGCCTTAGCCGCACGCATCGAGTCAGGCCTCTTGAAGGCGATCAACGACGGTTCCTTCGACGACTACTTTCGCAATTCTCCGGACAATCGGGCGATATTCAAGGGAGCCAACTTGAAGGGCCGGCGGGTCATCAAGCTGGACAACCCTTTCTGGCCACCGGACCTGAAACTGGATGATCCGAGATTTTGGTTCGAGATGCCGTGACCCTAGATGTGAAGTCTCAGGAGGTTGCCCACTCGCCCTGGGCCGAGGGCCATCTTTTCAGCGGACGGGACCGGTGTCTGGCCGTCGTCGGTTCGCCGCGCTATAATCTCCGTTCTGTTTCCAATTCGCACTCCTTTCGGCGAAGGTCGGCCCATGTCAGACGAAATCCGCCCCGTCGCTATTCTCGCAACCAACGCGCCGCCGCGACTCCGAGCATCGAATTATCCGGAACCATTCGCCTCACTTATGGCGAATCGGGAAAAACGGCCGCTTGGCGAGCTGTTCGGCTTGACGAATTTCGGGGTCAATCTGACCCGATTGGCGCCGGGCGGCATGTCCGCATTGCGCCACGCGCACTCGCGGCAGGACGAGTTCATTTATATCATCGAAGGAACGCCAATCCTCCTGTCGGATGCGGGAGAGACGCCACTCCGTCCCGGCATGTGCGCAGGATTCAAGGCCGCAACAGGCGATGCTCACCGCCTTATCAATAAAACGAACGCGGATGTCCTTTATTTGGAGGTTGGCGACCGCACTGCGGAAGACACGGTTGCCTATCCGGACGACGATATCCAGGCGGCTCGGGGCTTAGACGGCAAGTGGTGTTTTCTCCATAAGGACGGCACGCCCTATTGAGAATCTGGAAATCCCAATATGGAATCCAACCCCGCCCTCCCCAAGGCACATAGCCCCTAGCCGACGCTCCACCGCCACGCTATAGTCTCCGTTCTGTTTCCAAATAGGATACTCATCGGCGATGAGCGCCCATATCGCGACGGTTTCCTTCCAAGGAATCGATGTTCTCCCGGTTGACGTGCAGTGCCAATTGAGCAACGGACTGCCGGCGCTCACCGTCGTCGGTTTGCCCGACAAGGCGGTGGCGGAATCGCGCGAACGGGTGCGCGCCGCCTTGCAGGCCTTAGGGTTAACCCTGCCGCCCAAACGCATCACCCTCAATCTGGCGCCGGCCGATTTGCAAAAAGAGGGCAGTCATTTCGATTTGCCGATCGCGCTGGCTCTGCTGCTGGCCATGGGCATCCTGCCGATCGAAGAATTGTGCCGTTACATCGCCTTGGGCGAATTGGGCCTGGACGGCCGCCTGGCCCCGGTCAGCGGCGTGTTGGCAGCCGCCATGGCCGCTGCGGGCAGCGACCGCGGGCTGATCTGCCCGGCCGGCCAAGGCGCGGAAGCGGCCTGGAGCGGAACGGAAATTCTCGCGCCCGACAGCCTGCTGGGCCTGATCAATCATTTCAAAGGCCATCAGATCCTCGCCCGCCCGGTCCCCCTGCTGGCCGAAGACGGCGGCCCGAGGCCCGATCTCAGGGACATCAAGGGACAGGAAACGGCCAAACGCGCCCTCGAAGTGGCGGCGGCCGGCGGACATAATCTCCTGATGATCGGCCCCCCCGGATCGGGAAAATCGATGCTGGCGGCCCGGCTCCCCGGTCTGCTGCCACCGCTGGAACCGGCCGAGGCGCTGTCGGTCAGCATGATCCACAGTTTGGCCGGACAATTGGGCGAGGGCCGTTTGCTGCAACGGCGACCGTTCCGCGAGCCGCATCATTCGGCGTCGGTGGCGGCGCTGGTCGGTGGCGGCCAGCGCGCCAGGCCGGGCGAAATATCGTTGGCCCACCTGGGCGTCCTCTTTCTCGACGAACTCCCGGAATTTCAGCGCGGCGCGTTGGAAGCCTTGCGCCAGCCTTTGGAAACCGGTCGGGTGACCGTGGCCCGCGCCAACGCTCATGTGACCTATCCCGCCCGCGTCCAGTTGGTGGCGGCGATGAATCCCTGCAAATGCGGCTATCTCGGCGATGCGCGGATGGGCTGTGGTCGGGCCCCGAAATGTGGCGCGGATTATCAGGCACGCATTTCCGGCCCGCTGTTCGACCGCATCGATCTGCATGTCGCCGTTCCGGCGGTCAATCCGGCCGATCTGTCGCTACCGCCGCCGGTCGAGACCAGCGCGGCGGTGGCGGCGCGGGTGGCCGGAGCCCGCGCCTTGCAGGCCGCGCGCTACGCCGAACTCGCGCCCGATCGCGCTATCCGCTGCAATGCCGAAGCCGACGGCGCCTTGCTGGAGCCCATGCTGCCGTCCACCGGAGGGGCGCGGCGCCTGTTGCTCGAAGCGGCGGAGCGGTTGCATCTGTCGGCACGTGGCTATCACCGCGTGCTCAAGGTCGCCCGCACCTTGGCCGACCTGGCCGGCAGCGACGGCATCGGCCGCCTTCACATCGCCGAAGCGCTGTCCTACCGACGCATCGGTCAAGGACTCGCCATGGGTCTGGCCGACGCCAGCGGCGACAAATAACCGACAATTGGTTATTGTCGCTCCATCGCTTGAAAGATGATCGGAGTTAACATTGTGGCGATGTTGCGCTTCTATCTCGCCGGTCCGGAAGTCTTCCTGCCCAACGCCAGAGCCTTGGGAGAGGCCAAGCGCGCGCTCTGCGCCGATCTGGGATTGAGCGGCGTCTTTCCGTTGGACGCGGCGCTCGATCTTGGCGGTCTCGGCCCTCGCGAACAGGGCCGAACCATCTATCGGGCCGACGTATCCTTGATGCGGCGCTGCGATGTGATCATCGCCAATCTCACCCCCTTCCGGGGCCCGTCCGCCGATGTCGGCACAGCCTTCGAGCTGGGGTTCATGACCGCGCTCGGCAAGCCGGCCTTCGCCTATTCCAATTGCGCCGAAAGTTTCATCGCCCGTTTGGCCCGTTTCAGTCCCTCGGGCCTCCATCGCCGTACCGACGGCCAGTGGGCCGATCAAAATGATCTTGCCGTCGAGGATTTCGATATGCTCGACAATCTGATGCTGCATGGCGCGCTGGCGGAAGGCGACCTGTTTCTGCATCAGGCGCCCGCCGGTCGGGAGCTCACCGATCTCACGGCCTTCGAAGCCTGTGTCAAGGCGGCAAGGCGTTTGATCGCCTAACCTTCCACCCCGGACAACCCGGCCAAAGCCAGCAACGGCAATTCTTCCTGTTCCGAAACGATCACCTGGTTGCGGCCTCCGGTCTTGGCGACATAAAGAGAGCGGTCGGCACGCCGCACGACATCGTCAAGAGACAGGTCGTCGGAGCAAAGGCTCGCCGCGCCGATGCTGATGGTCACCGACAGATGTCCGCCGTTGCCGTTCGGCACCACCAATTCAGCGGCCTTCAGGCGAAGCCGTTCGGCGACCACTTGGGCCGCCGCCAGGTCGATCTCCGCCAGAAGAACGGCGAATTCCTCGCCACCCACGCGCGCCATCAGATCGCAATCGCGAAGAGCCGACCGCAAGGCGACGGTCAGACTTTTCAGGGTCTCGTCACCCACGCCATGGCCGTGCGTGTCGTTGACGGCTTTGAAATGATCGACATCGATCATCAACACGCTCAACGCCCGGCCATGACGTTTGGCCCGCGTCCATTCGCTGGCGCCGACCACAAAGAAATGACGGCGGTTGGCGGCGCCGGTCAACGGATCGCTGTGCGCCAAGCGATCGAGTTCCGCCTCGCGTTCGGCCAATTGCGCGTAGGCGCGCCGTAGATTGGCGCGGTTTTCAAGGATAAGGCCCAAGGCATAGGTCAGTCCGGTCAGAAGCACGCCGAACAGCGCAACCGCTCCGGTCCAGATGCCCGGCATCTCGCCGGCCCGCTGAATGGGCAGCGACACGGCCTCGACCATCCATTGGCGCCCCGTCACGGTGATCGCCATCTTCTTGACAAAGGCGTCGGGCTGACGGTTGGCCTTGGTCAAACCGCTGTCGTAAAGCGGAAGCGTTTGGCCGGGATCGGTCACATCGGAGATGGCGAAAGCCATGTGTTCGACGATATCGGGCGAAATCTCGTTCTGAATCACGCCGCCGATCATGGTCTCGATCCGAATGGCGCTGCCGACATAAGCCCACAGCGCCCGGCGCCTTTCCGTGACGGAATTGAGCGCCTGGCCGGATCGGAAAATGGGAATAAAGATGGAAAGACAGGGGGACCTGTCGTCTGGAAAGTTAAAGGACCGCGTCGGTGCGGTCGCTGCCGGCTGTCCGCTATCGCGGGCGCGTGCCAAGGCGGCGGCTAAAACCGGGTCGGTCCCGAAATCACGTCCGACGATCCGGCTGGTCCGCAAAACGACTGGCTCGATAAAACTCAAAAAGACATAGTCCTGTTCGCGCGGCGCCGTGATCTGCGGGGAAAATTTGGCGATATCCGGATCGCGCTTGCTTTCCGCCGCGAACCGGGCGACATCCGCCGCCGCGACCACCCGCAACATCGAGAGACTCTCCAATCCCAGATAGAGAGAACCGATGTTCAATTCCTCGACATAACGGTGCCAATCACGCGCCGAAACGGAATGATCAGCGGCGAACAACCCACGGGCGCCCCGCAAAATCTGTTCATAGTCGGCCATGCGTAACACCACCGCATGGGCCAAGTCCTCCACACGGAGATCGAACAGAGCATGCGCTTTTTCGGCAGCCGAATCCCGGCTCTGCCGCCACACTCCAAGGGTGACCAGCAAAGACAACAAAGCCATCAACACGGTCAATTCCAACCGAAGGCGGCGACCACGCGGCGGCAAAAAAGTTCGTGCGGACAGTGCCATGAGCCGATTGAGATATCAGACTCAAACACTGTGCCCAATATACAATCAAAAGGCGAGAGCCGAACGACGCCCGCATGACGATTTATTTTGCCGCCCCACTGAAATCGTGGCGGCAAAACAGCAGGCTATATTCAACTATGGGTTGCTGTCGCCGGGATCGGCGATCATCCGCCCCAATGTCCGGCCCCCGAACAGATGGACATGCAGATGCGGCACTTCCTGTCCGCCATCCCGACCGGTGTTGGCCAGCAGGCGATACCCCTTGTCCTGCAGTCCCAACTGTCGGGCCACCGTGCCGACGGCGCGAATGAAGCCGGCAATCAATTCGACCGGCGCCGTTTCGGAGAAATCGTCGAGCGAAACATAAGGTCCTTTGGGAATGACCAGCACATGCACCGGCGCCTTGGGCGCGATGTCGTGGAAGGCCAGGGCGAAATCGTCCTCATAGACCTTCTTGCAGGGAATCTCGCCGCGCAAAATCCTGGCGAAGATATTGTTGGGATCATAGGCCATGGCAAATATCCCCTTGGGTTTATTTGGTGCGGGCATTCTTTTCGGCAATGCCGGAGGTCCCCCGGCGTCGGTCCAATTCCGCCCAGACGTCGGCCGGCTGCACGCCGCAATCGGCCCATAACACCAGCAGATGATACAAAAGATCGGCGCTTTCGCTGACCACATGCGCGGGCGTTTCCGTCAAAGCGGCGATCACGGTTTCCACCGACTCTTCGCCCAGCTTCTGGGCGATTTTGCTGCGGCCGCGCGAAAACAGTTTCGCCGTGTAAGACGTCGTCGGATCCGCTCCTTTGCGGCCCGCGATGGTTTGGTAAAGCTGTTCGACGATCGTGCTGTCACAGGGCACAGTCTGGCTCCTTAAATCTCAGGACAGGCGGACAGGGATGCCCGCCGCCCGCATATGCGCCTTGGCCTGGCCGATGGAATATTGGCCGAAATGGAAAATCGACGCGGCCAACACGGCGGTGGCATGGCCATCGCGGATGCCTTCCACCAGATGATCCAGGGTGCCTACTCCGCCCGAGGCGATCACCGGCACCCGCACCGCGTCGGCGACCGCGCGGGTCAGCGGAATATTGAAGCCGGCCCGCGTTCCGTCGCGGTCCATCGAGGTCAACAGAATCTCGCCGGCACCCAAACCAACCATGCGCCGCGCCCAGTCGACGGCATCGATGCCCGTGCCGTTGCGCCCGCCATGGGTGAAGATCTCGAAGCGATCCGGACCGACCTGTTTGGCGTCGATGGCCACGACAACGCATTGGCTGCCAAATTTCTCCGCCGCTTCCCGCACGAAGTCCGGCCGATGCACCGCCGCCGTATTGATCGACACTTTGTCGGCGCCGGCCAGCAGCAGGCGACGGATATCTTCCAGCTTGCGCACGCCGCCGCCGACGGTCAGCGGCATGAAGCATTGCTCGGCGGTCCGCGCCACCACGTCATAGAGCGTATCGCGATTGTCCGACGAGGCGGTGATATCGAGAAAGGTCAGCTCGTCGGCGCCTGCCTGATCGTAAAGCCGGGCCTGTTCGACCGGATCGCCGGCATCGATCAGATCGACAAAATTGACGCCCTTGACGACGCGCCCGTCCTTGACGTCGAGGCAGGGAATGATGCGCATCTTCAGCATGATTGATCAGTCCTTCAGCACATCCAGGGCGGCCGCCAGATCGATGCGCCCGTCATAGAGCGCGCGGCCCGAAATGACGCCTTCAATGCCCGAGGCGGCCCGCGCCTTCAAGGCGCGCAGATCGTCCAGCGAAGCGACGCCGCCCGAGGCGATCACCGGCGTCGTCAGCCGTTCCGCCAAAGCCGCCGTCGCCTCGACATTGGGACCACCCATGAGGCCGTCACGGTCGATATCGGTGTAGATGATGGCGGCGACCCCGGCATCTTCGAATCTCAAGGCCAAGTCCAGCGCCGTGACCTCGGAATTTTCGGCCCAGCCTTCGACCGCGACAAAACCGCCGCGCGCGTCGATGCCGACCGCCACTTGTCCGGGAAACCGCAAGCAGGCCTCCTTGACCAAAGCGGGATTGCGCAAAGCGACGGTGCCTAAGATGACGCGGCGAACGCCTTTTTCCAGCCAGAGCGCGATGGTCGCCATATCGCGGATACCGCCGCCCAGCTGCACCGGAACCTTGGTCGCGGCAACGATTCCCTCCACCGCGGCGGCATTGACCGGTTGGCCGGCAAAGGCGCCATTCAAATCGACCACATGAATCCAGGCGCAGCCGGCGTCAGTAAAGGCCTTGGCCTGGGCGGCCGGATCGGTGTTGAAAACGGTGACGGCGGTCATTTCGCCCCGCACCAGGCGCACGCAGGCGCCGTCTTTGAGGTCGATCGCGGGATAGAGAATCATGGACGCCAACGTAAAAAATTGGTGATCACCGCCAGGCCGGTGGCCTGGCTCTTTTCCGGGTGGAACTGGGTGCCCACCAGATTGTCCCGGCCGATCATCGCCGTCAGCGGCCCGCCGTAATCGACGGTGGCCAAAACGTCGACGGGACGGGCCACGGCGAATTGATAGCTGTGAACGAAATAGGCGTGACTGCCCGGCGCAAGCCCCGCCAACACCGCATGCGGCTGGGCCGGAAACTCCAATTCGTTCCATCCCATGTGCGGCACTTTCAACGCCGGATCAGCAGGGGTCATCGCCACCACCTCGCCCTCGATCCAGCCCAGGCCGGCGTGGTCGCCATGCTCGCGGCCCCAGACGGCCATCAGCTGCATGCCGACGCAAATGCCCAAAAACGGCCGGCCTTTGACGATCACCGTTTCGGTCAAGGCGTCGACCATACCCGGCACCGCGTCGAGGCCACGCTTACAATCGGCGAAGGCGCCGACCCCCGGCAAGATGACGCGTTCGGCCCGGCGCACCTGCTCCGGATCGCTGGTCACCGCCACGATGGCGTCGAGCCCGGCTTCCCGCGCCGCGCGCTCGAAGGCCTTGGCCGCCGAACGCAGATTGCCCGACCCATAATCGATCAAAGCGACGAGCGGCATCTTACAACGTCCCACCCAACGTGCCCTTGGTCGAGGGGACGGCATCGGCCTTGCGCTCGTCGATGGTGATCGCCTCGCGGAGCGCGCGGGCCAGAGCCTTGAAACAGGACTCGACGATATGATGGTTGTTCTCGCCATACAGCGTTTCGACATGCAAGGTCGCGCCCGCCGCCTGGGCGAAAGCGTAGAACCATTCCTTGAACAGTTCGGTATCCATATCGCCCAATTTATCGCGGGCAAAGCCGACCTTCCAAACCAGATAGGGTCGGTTGGACAGATCGATGGCGACGCGCGACAGCGTCTCGTCCATCGGAATCAGCGCCGAACCATAACGGTTGATGCCCTTGCGTCCGCCCAGCGCCTGATTGACCGCCTGGCCGATGGCGATGGCGCAGTCTTCGGTGGTGTGATGGGCGTCGATATGCAGATCGCCCGCCGCCGCGACCTCGAGATCGATCAGACTGTGACGGGACAATTGCTCCAACATATGGTCGAGGAATCCCACACCGGTCTTCACGGTGTAACGACCGGTTCCATCCAAATCGACGGTAACCTTGATCTGGGTTTCCGTGGTGTTTCTCTCGATGCTGGCTTGCCGCATGGCAGACTCCTGAACGCCTCGGTCTTCGTACTAGCAGGAACCGCGCGATTGTGCCAGTCGTTAACGGTTTTTGGGGGCCACAGATGAACACAGATAAACACAGGAGCGCCGCAGGCTATGACCTACTGTGTGTCCAGCAGCAGGGCGTCGCGATGACGGAAGAATGCCTGCGGCGCATTCCTCATCTGTGTTTGTCTGTGTTCATCTGTGACCCCATGATTTTGCGAAGCCTCCGGAATGCCTGTTGACTCGGCACCGGCGATCGAAACAATCAAAAGTATGAATTGTCATTCGGCCAAATCGCCTTAACCCCCGAAACCTTCCTTTCGAGGTAAGCCATGGACCAAGCAATTTCACGCGTCGCCGTCGTCGGAGCGGGCACCATCGGGGCCTCATGGGCCGCTCTGTTTCTCGCCAACGGGTGCGCCGTGACGGTTTTTGACACCGCGCCCGGCACCGCTTCATTGGTCACTACCGTTATCGACGCCGCCTGGCCGGCTTTGGTGCGGCTGGGACAGGCCTCGGCACCGCCGGATTACAGCCGTCTGCGGTTCGCCGCCACCGTCGTCGAGGCCATGGACGGCGCCGACTTCGTTCAGGAAAGCGGTCCTGAAAACGCCGCTCTGAAAGAGCCGCTGCTGGCCGCCATCGATGATGCGCTGGCCGCCGACAAGGTCATCGCCTCTTCGACCTCCGGCTTCACGCTGGCCATGTTGCGCAAGGGCCTCGCCCGGCCGGAGCGCGTTCTGATCGGCCATCCCTTCAACCCGCCGCACCTGTTGCCGTTGGTCGAAGTGGTCGCCGACGCGGCGACCAGCCCGGCCGCGCTAGCGACCGCCATGGCGTTCTATCGCCGCATGGGCAAGACGCCGATCCATCTGACCAAATCGGTGCCGGGTCATATCGCCAACCGCCTGCAGGCGGCGATCTGGCGCGAGGCCATCCATCTGATCGACCAAGGGGTGGCGTCGTTGGAGGACATCGACTCCGCCGTCGCCCTGGGGCCGGGACTACGCTGGGCCATCTTGGGCCCCAACGCCACCTTCCACCTGGGCGGCGGACCCAATGGCCTCGCCGGCTTCATCGACAAGCTGGGACCGGCTTTCGAATCCTATTGGGATGATCTGGGATCACCGCGATTCACCCCGGAGATCCGCGCCAAATTGGCGGAAGGCATCGCCGCACTGCCCGATCGCGACGTCTTGCAAGCCGATCGCGACCGCAAATTGGTCGAGGTCCTGGCGTTGCTGCATGGGCGAAAGAATTAAAGAAGGATAAGATAAAATCCACCACGAAGACGCGAAGGTCACGAAGAAATATAAATACTGTATTGGCCTTAAAGTCTTAAAATATATTGGTTTTCTTCATTTTCCTTTGTGACTTCGTGGTAAATTTACTTTGGACAAAAACGCTTGCATCACGTTTTTTCCAAAGCCTGTTCCTCAACCAGCAATCCTTGCCGCTCATAGCGGCCCCGGCTTTTGCTGAAGCGAACGACGACGGCGTTGCGCGGGCTTTTCGCCTTGGCGCGCCGCGTCGCGGCGGCGTCGCCCGCCGGCAGAAATTCAAGGTCGTCGAGGCCAGCGCAGCGCAGGCAGGCCGGACCCGTGGGTTCCATTATGAGAAGGGAGCCGGTGCCGCCGCACCGGTGGCAGGTCCAGTTATGATTCAAAGGCTGGATCACCACGAGATCGGGGGCCCGATTCGCCTTCGCCGTCAAATTTTCCCGCTTTTTTTCGGACAATGTGGGGGAAACCCAATGCGTGCGATACAGGCGTTCGATCGCCGGGTCGGCGCTGCGGGAAAAGCGCAACGCTTCGCGCTGGGGCGTGCGCGCGATATAGGCGGTCTCGCTGGGCAACAGACCACGTCCGGCAGCCCAGCCGTGGAACAGTTTCATGGCTTCGGAGATTCGGGACAGATTGGTCTGGGTCACGCTTTCAAGGCAGTCGACCCGCCCTTGCCGCCATCGGCTCTCGGCTCCCGGATCGAGCCATCCGATTCCGACGAGAACGTCGATGGGCCGGACGTAATCCTGCTCGGCGAGAAACGTCTCTGCGGCTTTGCCCACCCGTTCGGCGAGCGACGCGCGATTTTTTTGGGTCATGGCATTCCCGACGGACCGCTATTCGAAATGCAGACGATATCTTACGACAAGACGCCGTTGCCGACCACCGGTTCTGCTTTGTCGGCCGTCACCCCAAAGCCTTTTTTCGGGGCCGACCACCCTTGGCGCCATTGGCCCGAGCGGCAGCGGCCTTGGCCGGTGAGGTGACGGCGCAACCCCGTTTGCCAGCCCCGATTTACCGGGCTATCATCCGCCCCCTACCGTCGGGCGGGTTTCGCATTATCTAAGAGACGCGTCTTCGCTTTCGTGAGGCCTTATGACAACCGATAACCTGTGGCACGGCACCACCATTTTGGCGGTGCGCAAGAATAACAAGGTGGTGATCGCCGGCGACGGGCAGGTCTCCCTTGGCGACACGATCATCAAATCCAACGCCCGGAAGGTGCGCCGCTTGGGCGACGGCTCGGTGATCGGCGGTTTCGCCGGAGCCACCGCCGACGCCTTCACACTTTTCGAGCGCCTGGAAGGCAAGCTTGAAAAATATCCCGGCCAATTGACCCGGGCCTGTGTCGAGTTGGCCAAGGATTGGCGGACCGATCGTTATCTGCGCCGCCTGGAAGCGATGATGGCGGTCGCCGACAAGACGGTTTCACTGGTGCTGACCGGCACCGGCGATGTGTTGGAACCGGAAGACGGCTTGATCGGCATCGGCTCGGGCGGCAATTACGCGCTGTCGGCGGCGCGCGCCCTGATCGACATCGACGGCCTGGATTCCGAGGCGATCGCCCGCAAGGCGATGAAAATCGCCGCCGGCATCTGCGTTTACACCAACGAAAATGTTATTGTGGAAAGCTTATGAGCGCTGCCTTCTCCCCCCGCGAGATCGTCTCCGAACTCGACCGTTTCATCGTCGGCCAGCATGACGCCAAGCGCGCCGTCGCCATCGCTCTTCGCAACCGCTGGCGGCGCCAGCAGTTGTCGGACGAGTTGCGCGATGAAGTGCTGCCAAAAAATATCCTGATGATCGGCCCGACCGGCGTCGGCAAGACCGAAATCGCCCGACGTCTGGCCCGTCTGGCCCAGGCGCCCTTTCTCAAGGTCGAAGCGACCAAATTCACCGAAGTCGGTTATGTCGGACGCGACGTCGAGCAGATCGTCCGCGATCTTGTGGAAAACGCCATCATCATGACCCGCGAACGTCTCAGAAAGCAGGTCACGGCGCGGGCCGAACTGGCCGCCGAGGAACGCGTGCTCGATGCCCTGGTCGGCGACGCCGCCAGTCCTGAGACTCGCCAGAAATTCCGCAAGATGCTGCGCGAAGGCGCGCTCAACGACCGCGAGATTGAAATTCAGGTGGCCGATTCGGCGAGCGGCATGCCGACCTTCGAAATTCCCGGCATGCCCGGTGCCCAAATGGGGATGGTCAATCTCGGCGATATCTTCGGCAAAGCCTTCGGCGCACGCACCAAGCCGCGCAAAATGCTGGTGACAGAATCCTATGAGGTGCTGGTCGCCGAGGAAAGCGACAAGCTGCTCGACCAGGAAAAAGTGGTCAAGGAAGCCATCGAGGCGGTGGAAAATAACGGCATCGTTTTCTTGGACGAGATCGACAAGATTTGCGCCCGCTCCGGCGAGTGGAAGGGCGGCGATGTCAGCCGCGAAGGGGTGCAGCGCGATCTTTTGCCGCTGATCGAAGGCACCACGGTGACGACCAAGCATGGCCCGGTGAAAACCGACCATGTCCTGTTCATCGCCTCCGGCGCCTTCCATCTGGCTAAGCCGTCCGATTTGCTGCCCGAACTGCAGGGCCGTCTGCCCATTCGGGTCGAATTGCAGGCGCTCACCCGCGACGATCTTATTCGCATCCTGACCGAACCGGAAGCCAGCCTGATCACCCAATATAAGGCGTTGCTGGCCACCGAGGAGGTTACGCTTGAGTTCACCCCGGACGCCATCGAGGCTTTGGCCGATCTGGCCGCCGAGATCAATAGCGGCGTGGAAAACATCGGCGCCCGGCGTCTACACACGGTGATGGAACGCTTGCTGGAAGACATCAGCTTCACCGCGACCGACAACGCCGGCACCACGGTGGTCATCGACGCCGCCTTGGTTCAGGAAAAAGTCGGCAGCTTGGCGAAAAACGCCGATTTGTCGAAGTTTATCTTGTAGGAGGTCCTGGTTTAAGAGCCGCACCTCTTTCGTCATTCCCTTAGATCAGCGGGAATCCACACCGCCGGCTGGATTCCCGCTGATCTAAGGGAATGACGATGTGATTCGATTGTTTCTGCGGAACACCTTACTTTCTTACCAAGACCAGCAATTCCTGCAGCCGCGACTCAGGCAGATCCTTGATGCGCCGCTGCAGGACATTGGCCAGTTCGGTGGCCTGCGGCGAGAGCCCCGCGGTGTCGATGGTGACCTTCGGATGGGAAATGTCGGCGAGGGATTTCAGCTCCTCCGCCTCGTCCCAAATGACATTCAAATAGCCTTGAATCTGCATGACCAATCCGGGACTCGGCCGCCCGCGCCGACCATGTTCGAGGGCCGACAGATAGGCGGCCGAAATATGCAGATCGGTGGCCATCTGTTTTAAGGAAAGACCCCGTTGGCGGCGCAATTCGCGGATCTTGCGGCCGAACGGCGTCATCGGCGCCGCTTCAACAGCACATAAAGAGCCCCTTGGCCGCCATGTTTCGGTTGGGCATAGGTGAAGGCCAGGATAGCGTCGCGCAATCCCGGTTCGTTCAGCCATCGCGGCACCTCGGCCCGGAGCACGCCCGTTCCCTCGCGATTGCCTTTGCCGGTGATCACCAGCAGACAGCGCCGGCCGAGATTGCCGCTGCCGGTGACAAACCGCGCCAAGGCGGCATGCGCCACCGGTTGCGTCAAACCATGCAGATCGATGGTGGCATCGATCTCCATCTGTCCTTTGGCAAAACGCCCGGCCGTGCTTTTGTCGAGGCCCGGCGCCCGACGATGATCGAGCTGGGGCGCCACGGTGGGGCGAAGCGACAGTGAAATCCGCGGCGTTCGATCCCGTTCGGAAGACGGCGGCGGCGGGGCGGCCTTCTCGGGCTGACGCGAAACGGAAGGCCGCGACGAGACGGGTGGCAAGGGGGGAGGTGGTGGCGGCGGATCCGTCTCACCGTCTTCAGTGGTCGCCCGCCGCACCAGTTTTTTCGTGCCGCGCATCACTTCGCGCCACAGTTTGACCTCTTCGCTGGTCACCAGTCGGCGGCGGCGATCGTTGGTCACGATCCGGGTCCGTCCGTTTCCGGCACGATCAGAAACTCGCCGCAGAACCACCGCCAATCGCCCCGTGGGCCGGCGCAGGATTGTTCCGGCCAATCCTTCAAGGCGATCGCCAGCCCCCCCATGTCCCAGAGGACTTGAAAATTATGCGGATTTTTCAGCGCGGCCTCGACGGCGCGGCGATGCACCCGCCAATTCACGATTTGGGGGGCGCCGTAAAGCTGATAAGCCAGCACCACCAAGAGAGCGACGATCCATTCGATAACCCCGAAGGCGAACAACAGAGTCAAACTGCTGGCCATCAAAACCAACGGGGGAACGAACACTTCCAACGCGCTGTAAAGCGGCGAGCCGGGGCGCGCGAGAACGCGAGAATCGGAATAGATAACGACGCGTCCGGCGGCATGAGCTTTTCGCAGGGCTTCGTGGGCCGTGTAGCTGTGGGGAATCTCTTTGCTCATGCGACCAGATCACGTCCGTTCGATTTGATAATGACGCCGCCGCCGGGGTCAACCGCCCCTCAGGCTCTCGCCATTCTCAGCCGAAGGCGTTGCCAACGCAACCGGACCTGTTCGGTCCCGTGGCAAAAGCAGATAATAGCTGCCTGGGCTTTTCATCCGGCCCGCGATATCGAACGCCGCCTCGCCGGCGCCCCAGAAGACGTCACCCCGAACAGGTCCCTTGATGGCCGCGCCGCTATCCTGGGCGACCATCAGACGACGAAGCGGACGACCATCCGGATCGACACTGTCCAGCCAAAGCGGTACGCCAAGCGGTACGAAGCGCGGATCGACGGCCAAGCTCCGGCCGGGAGTCAACGGAATGCCGGCGGCACCGACCGGACCATCGGCGGTCAGAAAGCGAAAGAACACATAGCGCGGATTTTCCGCCATCAGACCGGCAGCTTCCGCCGGATGCGTCTTCAACCAGGCTCTGATCGTCTGCATGGTGGTGTCGCCGGGGAAAATTTTGCCGTGATCGAGCAGGATGCGGCCCAATCCGACGAATTTCCGGCCGTTGCTGCCGTTATAGCCGACTTGAACGACGCTACCATCGTCCAGAAGAATACGACCGGACCCTTGAATATGCAGGATGTGGGCATCGACCGGATCATCGACCCACAATAACTCGCTGACTTTGCCCTTCAGGGCGCCGGCCTCGATTTCGGCACGGCTGAAATAGACCTGAGTGGAGTCCGTCGGCAAATTCGCCGGACGGGCGTAAAGCGGAGTCTGATAGCGGCTGCCGCGATGCCGCGACCCCTTCAACTCGGCTTCGAAATAGCCGGTGAACAAACCGTCGCTTCCATTGCCGTTGGTCGCCAGGAACGGTTGAAACCATGTCTCGAAATAGCCGCGAACAACCTGAGGATTCGCCGGGTCGACAGAGCGCAGGGCACCGCAGGGCGCCAACCAATCGGCGGCCAAACCGCCACGACCGTCGGAACCGACGGGTTGACCGGGTGGCAATTGGGTGAGCCGTTCGCAACTGCGCTTGAGCGCCGGCAAAACCTGGGCCTGACTGTCGCTTCGCCAACCCGGAAGACGATCATAACCGATGGCCGTCAAAATCAGGCTGTCGGGTCCCCTGGGAGTCTCGGCAACCTTATTGGGCGCCGGCGGCGTCGAACAGGCGGCAAGAAACAGCAGTCCCGCCCAGATCGCCGGCCCCCGCATGGCCCGTTTCGCCTTATTTGACATGGACCACGCGCCCCGGACGATGCCTGCCAATCATTCGTCGAGACTACGCGTCGCCACCAGCAGCCAATTGGGATTGGTTGCACGGATGTCGCGTGAAAAACTCCACAAATCGGTGATCTTGACCGAATGCGCTGAGTCGCCTTCGACGACCTCGCCTTTGGCATTCTTGACGACGATCATCTGCTCGCTGACAAAGCGCACCGAGACGGTCGCGATGCGTCCTTCAAGCCGACCGTCTTCGATATCGGCCGAGATGATCCGCAACAGTTCCGACTGGCACGTTTCGGCGGCCTCCCGACGCGCATCGATGGCGCGGCGGAAGTTTTCAAAAACCTCATCCGACAAAAGGGGACGTAAGGTCGCCTGATCGTCTTTGGCAAAAGAAGAGACGATCATTTCAAAGGCCGCCTTGGCGCCCTGCAAAAAGATTTCCGGCGTGAAACTCGGATCAAGTTGGTGAATGCGCAGCAAGTCGCCGGTCAGCGTGGTTTCCACAGCGTCGATCACCACCGGTTCGGCGCCACGCCGTTTCTTCGCCATATCGATCACATTGTCCGGCGCCGGACCGGGCTTGGCCCCATAGCCGACGTCGGCCGGCGGTGGTTCGTTTCCCGTCCGTCGCCCCAGCACGCTGCGCAAGCGCAAACCCAGAAACACCGCGACCATGGCGAAAAGAATGATATCGATAAACTGAGAGCCGTCTGTCATGATTCCTATTTCCAGGGGCTCGTCGACGGGCCTGGCACGACGACACCGCGCGTAATATGTAGATCGTTTTTACATAAGCGGTTGTGGGGTAAAGAGCAAGCATGGCCTGGGTTTTTCCTTTGTTCTTCTTGGCCTGGCCGGTGGTCGAGATCGCCGTTCTCATCAAAATCGCCGGTTGGTTGGGTTGGCCCGGCGCCATTATTGGTATTGTTTTGTCGGGAATGGCCGGCGTCGCCTTGCTGCGACGGCAAGGTTTAACCACCGCCCAGCTTGCCCAAACACAGCTGCGCCAAGGCGAAATGCCGATCGGCCCGTTGTTTGACGGCGCATGCCTGGCTCTCGCCGGCGGCTTGTTGCTCTTGCCCGGTTTCGTGACCGATCTTTTGGCTTTGCCTCTTCTCTTCCCGCCGTTTCGCCATCTGTTGCGCCGATTGCTGGCGAAACGGTTCGTCGTTCAAACCAGGAGCGCGTCCGCCGGTCCGGCGGTAATCGAAGGCGAATGGACTGTCGTCAAGGAAGAGGATCCTCACCGTCCGGATCATGATCGGCTTGGCTGACCCAAACTCTCAGGGGAATCGGGTGAAGGAATCATCTGGCGATGAGGCTTGCGAGGAATTCGTCGTCCCAAGCGGCGACCTTGCGCC
>Ga0209415_10000118_pt1 | contig 120430 bp, 110 predicted proteins | sample PeaSoiSIISIP2007_FD_187696 | JGI IMG/M metagenome (GOLD analysis project Ga0209415, IMG submission 187696) | Peat soil microbial communities from Weissenstadt, Germany - SII-SIP-2007 (SPAdes) (version 2) | ecosystem: Environmental > Terrestrial > Soil > Wetlands > Peat | place: Germany...
TTGCCGTCATCGGCTCCGATTGGCTCCTTTCATCCAACTAGATTCCGCCCATGCTGGGCACACTGGCGCACGCACTCCTGCGTGCCGTGTCGAGACTCGTCTCGACACCCTGTTGACGCGAAGGGGACGGCGTCGCCAAGAGTGGCGACGCGGCACGCAGGAGTGCGCGCGCCACATAATCAGGGTTCCCTGTTAACCTGCCCCCACTCCCTGCGTATTTATCGATGAGGGGAGAGCGGCAATGGCGCGAATGCGAATGAGGCAGGTTTTGGGAATCGCGATGCTCGCGGTATCGGCGGCATGGGCGCAGGCGCCACAACCGGCTCCGAAGGCCAGCGTGCCCGTCCCCATCGTGACCGTGGAGCAGCCGGACGCACAGCGTACCCGGGACCAGCTCAGGCAGCTTCTGGGGCGCTATCCGCCGGCACTGAGAGGCGTCTTCGCACTGGACCCTAGTCTGTTGAGCAATCAGACTTACTTGGCGCCGTATCCCGCATTGCTGAGTTTTCTGAACGCGCACCCCGAAATCGCGCGGAATCCTTCGTTCTACATCGGCGAGAACGGCGGATTCGCGGCCGCGACTTCTGAGGCCCGGAAAGACCACGACGCGCGAATCCTGGACATGTGGGAGGATGTGCTCGGGGGCTTGGCGGGTTTCGGCGCCGCGGGCTTGGCCATTGGTCTACTAGTTTGGTCGATTCGCACCATCATTGACTACCGCAGGTGGACCCGCTTGGCCAAAGTGCAGACCGACACGCACACGAAACTCCTGGATCGATTTACGTCGAACGAAGATCTCCTGGCCTACATCCAGTCGCCCGCAGGAGCGAAATTCCTGGAGTCGTCGCCGATCACGCTCGACGCCAGCCCGCGCAGCGTGGGCGCGCCACTGGGGCGGATTCTCTGGTCGGTACAGGCGGGTTTGCTCCTCGCGGCGCTGGGCATCGGCCTCGAACAGGTGAGCGGGCGCTTCTCCAGCGACGCCTCACAGCCGCTTCGTGCCCTGGGCGTTTTGGGGATTGCTCTCGGCGTCGGGTTCGTTATTTCGGCGATAATCTCGTTCATGATCTCGCGCCGGCTGGGGTTGATCGAACAGCCGTCGATCAGGCCCGATTCGCCCAGGACTGGCAGCTAGACATGAGGATGCGCCTCCATTATGTTTCGTGACGTGACATTTACCGATGTCAGCCGCACCGGCGCCATCTCCGAAGACTGCGCGAGTTTCGTGATGGACGAAGACGCCTTCCGCGCCTTCTACGATCGGACCGCGCGGGGTGTGTGGGCATATCTGGTCCGGGTTACCGGCAACCGTGAGATGGCGGACGACCTTCTTCAAGAGGCGTTCTACCGTTTTCTTCGCGCCGCCGCTACGCACCAGGACGAAGCGCATCGCCGCAATTCTCTCTACCGCATTGCGACCAATCTGGCGCGCGACACCCGGCGGCGAAACCTGTTTCGTGCATCCGCAGGCCTCACGGGTGACGAAGTCGAGCGCGTTGCGACCGGCCCCGATCAAGCTCGCGCAACCGAGCGGCGTACCGATTTCAAGCGCGCCATGTCGCATCTGAAGCCGCGCGAGCGGGCGCTGTTGTGGCTGGCTTACGCCGAAGGCGCTTCGCACCGCGAGATCGCGGACGTGCTGGGCTTAAGTCCCGGAAGTTTGAAACCGATGTTGTTTCGCGCGCGGCGAAGGCTGGCGGTGCTGTTAGGTCGCGCGCCGGATGGAGGGAAGCCATGAAGCCAGTCGAGTGCGAATTCGAATCGGAAGTGTTGGCGGCCGTGCTCCAGTCTCGCTGGCCGGAGCGGGTGGACGCCAATCTGCGCACGCATGCCGAGAGATGCACGATCTGCTCCGATGTTGCCGCCATCGCCGGCGCGGTGGATGACGCCCGCGAGGAGCTGCGAGCCAGCGCGATTGTTCCCGATTCCGGTCGGGTCTGGTGGCTCGCTCAGCTTCGCGCGCGCCGCGAAGCCGCAGAAGCCGCGGGCCGCCCGATCACGGCCGCCCAGGTAATCGCATTCGCTTGCGCGGTGGGCCTGCTAGGGGCGTGCTTCGGCGCGACGTCATTATGGTTTCAGTCGGCGCTGCGGTGGATTCGATCGAGCCTGGCCGGCGTCGACGTGAAGGCGCTGCTTCTGTCCGCAATCGGGCTGTTGGTGGAACACGGGGCGTTGGCCCTCGCCATGGCAGTGGTGCTCCTGCTGGTTCCTACGGCTGTGTATATCGCGCTAGGCAGGGATTGACGCCGGGCGACCGCTCCCTGTGGTCGCGGCTCGGAGCTGGTCACGGCGCGGAAGCGCCGAGGCGCGATCATTGTTGATATGATGCACAGCATGAAGCTCGCAACAACCCTCGCGACTATTCTTCCCGTGGCGGCCCTGCTGACGCCCATCGCCAATGCCCAGGGGACCGATTACACCAAGGTGGAAATCAAAACCACCAAAATAACCGCCAACTTCTCCACGCTGGAGGCGCAAGGGCCCACCGGCGCGGTGGGCGGCACCATGGGCGTGCTGTCCGGACCAGACGGCGTTCTGATGGTGGACGCCAACTTCGCTCCGATGGGCGATAAGGTGGTCGCTGCCGTCCGCAAAATCTCCAACGCGCCCATCCGGTTCCTGATCAACACGCACGTCCACGGCGATCACACCGGAGGCAACGAAGCGCTGGCCAAGCAGGGAGCGGTGATCATGGCTCGCGACGAATTGCGCTTCCGGCTGGCGCATCCCGCGCCGGCCGCCAACGGGACTCCCGGCACGCCCGCGCCGGCGATGGCTCTGCCGCTGGTGACTTATCGAGGGCAGGTGACCTTTCACATGGACGGCGAGGATGTCGAAGCCATCCCGATTCCCTCGGCGCACACCGATGGCGATACGCTGGTGCATTTCCCCAATAACGACATCATCATGACCGGGGATTTCTTCCGCTCCTTGGGCTATCCCAATATCGACCTTGCCAACGGAGGCTCGCTGAGAGGGATGCTCGAAGGGCTGGGCCGCACCATCGGGATGGCAGGGCCGAAGACCAAAATCATCCCGGGCCACGGCGCGATTGTGGACCGCGCGGGATTGACCGCTCACCGCGATATGATTCTGGCCATCCGCGATAAGATCGCGCCGATGGTGCAGCAGGGCATGACCGTGGAGCAAGTGATCGCCGCGAAGCCGACGGCGGAATACGATGCGCGGGTTCCGACTGCGGATACAACCTCGGAGCGGTTCATCCGCCAGGTGTACACGGAGCTGAAGACGCCCAAATAAAACTGGAAATCGGCGGATACATGCTGTTGGATTCTCCGCGCCACTCTGCGGTCGTTCGCATTACTCACTGGATCGCCACGCTCAGCTTCCTTGGGCTGCTGGTCAGCGGCATCGCCATCCTGCTGGCGCACCCGCGTTTTTATTGGGGCGAAACGGGCACCGTGGGAATGCCCTCTCTCATCGATTTGCCGCTGCCCTTCGTGCTGGCGGGTCAAACCGGTTGGGGCCGGTATCTCCACTTTCTCTCCGCCTGGGTTTGCGTGTTGACCGGCTTGCTTTACGGACTCTCCGGCCTCCTCACGCGGCATTTCCGCAAGACCTTCCTGTCGGCTAGCTCTGCCTATAATGTCCTTCAGCGGCTGACCTACATGGGCGTCGTGTTCGTTCTATTTCCCCTGATGATCTGGACGGGCCTCGCGATGTCGCCCGCGATCACATCGGTGCTGCCAGGGCTGGTGGAGGCCTTCGGCGGTCGGCAGTCCGCGCGCACGATTCACTTCGTGATCGCGGTTCTTCTGGTCCTCTTCCTTATCGTCCACATCTCGATGGTTTACCGCGCCGGTTTCAGAAGCCGCGTGGGCGCGATGATCAGGACCACTCATGAGCAACCTATTCTCACGCCGTAAACTCATCACGACCGGACTCGCAACCGCGGCCGGAGCATCCGGCCTAGCGGCGGCTGCCCGCCTCGCCGATCGATACGGCCTGATCCCGCCCGATCACGGCGGCATCTACGGCGTTGGCGAGACCCTGACCTACGCGAGTCAGCGGCTCTTGATGTCGCACCATTCGCTTGCCCGCGAATTCGATCGCAGTCACATCTCCAAGGTGTTCCCGGTGAACGGAGACGCTCCTCTGGACGAAACTTATCAGCGCCTTCTGGCTGGAGGATTCGCGGAGTGGCGGCTTAGGGTCGACGGTTTGGTGGCTCGCCCGTCGGTCTTTTCTCTTGCGGAATTGCAGGGCTTTCCCTCCCGCTCCCAAATCACGAATCAAGCTTGCGAAGAGGGCTGGTCCTTCATTGCCGAATGGACCGGCGTCCCGCTTTCTTACATTTTGAATTTGGCCGGAGTCCTACCGCGGGCAAAGTACGTCGTCCTCTTTCCCTTCGATGAATATTGGGACAGCCTGGATATGCCCGAGGCGTTGCATCCGCAAACCTTGCTTGCCTATGCGATGAACGGTCAGGAGCTTCCCACGCCCCACGGCGCTCCGCTTCGCCTGCGCGTGCCCCGCCAACTCGGATATAAGAGCATTAAGTACCTAGGCCGCATCAGCGTGACCGACACTCTGAAGGATGTCGGCGAAGGCTTGGGGTCGAGGTCTCCGGAAGTCGGCTATTCCTGGTACGCGGGCATCTAATGATAGACTGCATCGCATAGAAACAGATCTGGTGGAAACAAATCTGGGGGACACTTTCATGAACCATCGCAGGCAATTCCTAAAGGAAGCGGCAGCCGCCGCGGGAGTAATTTTCACGAATTGCAGTCTCCTTGACCGCCGCTTGACCGCGCAATCGTCAGGAGCGCGGCGTCAGGTGATGGTTGGCGGACGGCGCATCCGGACCATCGACATCCACGCTCACGTCGTCGTGCCGGAAGCCACGGCGCTGCTGGGCGTAACCACGGCTCCCGGCGATCCCTCCGTTATGGGGCCTTCCCAAACTCCGGCGCGTTTCAAAACCATGGATGAATGGGGCACCGATATGCAGGCCCTTAGCATCAACCCCACGTGGTACGGTGCGGAGCGCGACGTGGCCACGCAGGTGGTCAAGATTCAGAACGAAGCCCTCGCCGGGCTGTGCGCCAAGTATCCCGACCGGTTCGTGGCCCTCGCCTCGGTGGCGTTGCAGTTTCCCGATCTGGCGGCGGAGCAGCTGGAAGAAGGCGTGAAGAAATACAACCTGCGCGGCGCGGCGATCGGGGGTCACGTCAACGGCGATGAGCTGTCCGCGCCCAAGTTCGACCCCTTCTGGCGCAAGGCGGAGCAACTGGGCGTCCTGGTCTTCATGCATCCGCAAGGCATCCCGGAGATGAACAAACGGCTGGAAGGCAACGGCGGATTGACCAACGTAATCGGCAATCCTCTGGAAACCACGATCTTTCTCTCCCACCTGATCTTCGACGGAACGCTGGATCGCTTTCCGGGCCTGAAGATTTGCGCGGCGCACGCCGGCGGCTATCTGCCCTCTTACGCCGGCCGGTCGGATTACGGTTGCGTGAGATTTCCGGATGGATGCAAGGCCGCCAAGAAAAAGCCGTCGGAGTATCTGCGCCAACTCTATTTCGATTCGATGGTGTTCACCGCGGAGGGCCTGCGGCACCTGGTCGCCGAATGCGGCGCGAGCCAGATCATGATCGGAACCGACTATCCTTTTCCGTGGAGCACGACCACGGTGGATCACGTCCTCAATACACCGGGGCTTAGCGACGCCGACAAGCGGGCGATTCTGGGTGAAACCGCCGCCAAATTGCTCAGGATACCGGGTTAGCGCGTCATAACCTAACGCATCAGGCCAGGACTGGGGATGGCAATTCCCAAGTTTTCAGGTCCACCCAGAAATTCTCCGCGGCGCAATCGTCCTTCCCGAGGGTCCGCCGCACGAACGTCAAGTGCTCGAGGGCAAAAGAGCGGGGTCCCGAATACTCACGCCACCGCCGGACGGCCAGATCGCGGGCGGCGGCAACGGCGGCTGGCTCCAAGTCCTGGGCGAGCGTGACGTGCGGATGGTAGGGCCATAGCTCGGGAGCCTTTGCGCAACCCTGGTTGAGCTGACCGTGGAGCTCACGGAGTTGTTCCAGCCCACCGTCAATGCTCAAATGAACCACTTCGGATCCAGGAAAGACCCTTATTTCTCCGACGGATATGCGGAAAGAATGAGCTTGCCCGACGATCTTCTGAATTTCCTGGGAAGCCGCGTCCGGATCGCCGAACTCCCGAGGCGGCAGAATCGTGATATGGGCCTGAAGCCGGCACGCCGGGTCCAATTCGTGACGCACGGCGTTGACGAATTCCGCCAAAGGCTCAGGTAAATACGCTACCAGCGCAAAGAGGTCAATGCGCTCTCCGATTAAAGCATCCATCTGTTTTACAACCCACCATCGGCCGCTTACAGCCCTATCTATCGGCCAACCTCAGTAATCTTATCACAACTTTATTCTACTGTGGCAGGAACTGGTATGGCGTCTCTGGAAATTTCGGGCTTTGGGTCGGGAAGAACCCAACGAGCCTCCTCAAAACCGACGAACTTGAAGATGCGGAGATCCCCGGCGTCGGACTCCAGCAGATCGCCGGGCTCAAGCGGCGCGGAGCTTCCACGCAATTCGAAGTAAGCGGCATAGGGAGATTTGGCTTCGACGGCCTCTCCGGGATTGTAGTCGCGCGGCTTGACGGAGGCGGCTCCGCTGACGTGCGGAGCATGGCGAAAGTACTGGCGCAGGTGGTCTTTCAAGCGGTGAATTTTGTAGCTGGGCATGACGCTCCTGTCCATTATCACCCAAGACAATTCACAATGGAAATGTTTTTTGCGCCGCGGAGCCCGCCGCGATCGCCTCGTGGCAGCCTTGGGCGTCGGTACGACCCTGCTCCAGCCAGCGCTCGACGTTCTCCCGCTTCCAGCGGAGTGCGTCGCGGAGGGAACCGAGCCGCCGGCCAGGTTCAAGGACGGTTAGCTGCACGCCCGCGGGCAAGTGCGGGTGAACTCCAAAGACGCCGCGGAATCCGAGCACGAAGGGCTTCAGCAGAAGGGAGGGAATCTCGGGCAACGCCTGCAATGCGAGGATTTGCGTGGCGCCAAGCTTCACGGCGGCGTACACGGGCAAAGGATTCAGCAGGCCGCCGTCCAAGTAAAACCGGCCGTCAATGCGGACAGGCGGGAAAACTAGAGGAACAGCGCAGGAAGCGGCCAGGTGCTTCCAGGTGACTTCGCGCCCGCGAAAGATCCGCGGCTTCAACCGCAGCAGATCGGTGACCACTACGGCGTAATCCACCTGGGGATGGCGTCCGTGTGTCAGCAGCCGAAGACTGGCCTCCAGCCGGTGCAGGCTGGCCACGTCTTCTCTCAGCCACAACTCGCGCAGGTCCTGCGGAGTCGCGCCGCAGGCGATGGCGTAGCCGTTGAGCGATCCGACGGATGCGCCTACGATCAGATCCGGCTGGAACGCTGGGGCCAGCGCGGCCCACGCTCCAGCCTGCCAGGCTCCGAACAAACCGCCGCCGGAAAGCACCAGAGCCCGCACAGGGCCGGCTCGGCCCTCCCAACTTTCAGGAACTGGGGAAGATTCCGCCGCGTCAGGCTCCGTTGTGCGGGTGAGATCCTTGGGAGCGCGCATTACAATAAGAGGGTATCCTGTTCCATGGACTTCGATCCAGCCAAGTACGGACCCGAAGTGGCCCGCATGCTCGCGTTAGACGGAAACGGGAACCGGCTAATGCCGCTGACCTGCGCGCCCTGCTCGAGCGAGGAAGCGCAGCGAGTTTTGAAGACCTGGGAGCCGGCCCGCTTGTTTCCGGCGAGCGAGGAGGCGGAGGCAGCCATGGCGGGCTTGTGGCTGTACTTTTCCTGCTTCGAGGAAGCGCACGAACTGGCCAACAATTGCACCAGCGCCGAGGGCTATCTTTGGCACGGGATTGTGCATCGGCAGGAAGGGGATTCCGGCAATGCCGCATATTGGTTCAGGAAGGCCCACGAGCATCCGGTTTACCAGGCTCTGAGTGTGGCCGCGGCCAAGATCCTGGTGCGCCATCGGCACGCCGAATTCCGCGTGGGCCGTTGGGATCCATTTGCGTTTCTTTCTTTCTGCGACCGCGCGCGGCAGCAGCCGGGTTCGTCACAAGAAACGGCCGCGCTGGAAATTCAGCGCGCCGAATGGCAGCTCCTGTTCGATTACTGCGCGAGGCCCGCTCAGTGAGGATGATCCAATGAGGATAACCCAGTGAAATTACGCTACTGGGTATTGCTGATCGTGCTGGCAGGCGCCGGCGTGGCCGCGTGGCAGATCGACAAATGGAAATCGCAGCCGCCGGAGATCCCCTTCGTTCATGCGATGCGGGAGACCATCGTCAGCGTGGTTCCCACCAACGGCAAAGTTGAGCCTGTGGAATCGGCCATCGCGCACGCGGAACGCTCCGGCGCGGTAGAGGAGATCCTGATTCAGCTCGGCCAGCACGTGGCCAAAGGCAATGAGCTGCTGAAGCTGGATGCTTCCGACGCGGTCGCTGAGCACGAAGCCGCCGAATCGCGCATCGCCCAGATTCGCACACAGCTCGAGGTGATCTCAAACGGTGGATCTTCCGCGGACCGGGCGCGGATCGAGAGCGATCTGGAAGCGGCGCAAGTAAGTTTAGACCACGCGCGCACGGACTATCAAGACGCTCAGAGAAGACAGGCGGAACAGATCGCCACCAAGGCGGAAGTCGCCGTGCGCAAACAAAAAGTGGATGACCTCGAAGTTCAGATCAAGGGGTTGAAGGAGCAGAAGTCCGCGCTGGTTGCGCCTACCGACAGAGCTTCCGCCGAGGCGCGGCTGCGGGACGCACAAGCCACTCTGAAACTGGCCGAGGTGAAGCTGAGCCAAAGCGTGGTGCGCGCGCCCATCGACGGCGAAGTGTATCAATTCGACCTGAAGCGCGGCTCCTATCTGAACGCCGGCGACACGGTGGCGATGATCGGACGCCTGGATCGAGTCAACGTGAAGGTGTACGTGGATGAGCGCGACCTGGGACGCGTGACGAAGGGAATGCCGGTGCGCATCACCTGGGACGCGCTCTCCGGGCGGGAGTGGAAGGGCGTAGTGAACAAGCTGCCCACGCAAGTGATCGCGCTGGGAACTCGCCAGGTGGGCGAAGTGGTGTGCCTAATTGAAAATCCCAAACGCGAGCTGCCGCCCGGAGCCAACGTCAACGTGGAGATCCGCGCGGAATCGGCAGAGAACGCTCTGACCATTCCCAAAGAGGCGTTGCGCAACGAGAAGGGACAACCCGGCGTGTACGTGCTGCGGGGAAACGTGATCCGATGGCAAGGGGTTGCGCTGGGCATCGACAGCACCACGCGCACACAAGTGATCAGCGGACTGAACGACGGCGATGCGGTAGCCCTGCTTGCCGAAAAGCCGCTCAAGGACGGGATGCCGGTGCGGCCTGTGTTCCCGTAAGTAATTTCTCCACATGCTTGGCGAGAACGTCAACTTCGACGTTTAATCGCGTTCCCGGCTTGGCGAACCCGAGCGTGGTGTGCGCCATGGTATGCGGAATGATGGTGATTCCCACAAGTGGGGCGGGTCCCCGGCCTGCCTCCAGCGCCGCAATGGTCAAACTGATTCCGTCGATCGCGATGGAGCCTTTATGCACCAGGTAACGGTCGAGCGCCGCCGGCAAGCGCACCTTCAGCCACCAGTTTCCCGCGCCTAAATCGTCCAGGGCCTCAACGACGCCGGTGGCATCCACGTGGCCCTGCACGATGTGGCCGGAAAGACGCGTGGCCGGAGTCACAGGCCGCTCCAGATTAATACTGGATCCGGCGGAGAGATCGCCCAAATTACTGCGCTCCAGCGTTTCCGGTGCGAGATCGGCGGCGAAAGAATCCGCTGTGATATCGAGAGCCGTCAGGCAAACGCCGTTGACTGCAATGCTGGCGCCTTCGGTGAGATCGGAAAGCACGGCGGAACACCGAATCCGCAGCCTGGCGCCCGCCGGGCGGGGATCGATGGCGGCGACGGTTCCGAGTTCTTCAATAATTCCAGTGAACACTTAATACCAATTGGCTACTGACGTATAGCAAAAACGCTATACTATAAGTACCACAGTGCCGTGGACTGTTGAAACCCTGAATGACGTCGTCGATGCGGAACTCGAGGCGTCACCTGCCGATATGCTTGCTCGTTTCCGCCATATCTCGCAACTAATCGAGGAGTTTGGATTGGAGCGAGTCCGCGAACCGCACGTAAGGCACCTACGCGGGCCGCTTTGGGAGATGCGTTTGACGGGCAAGGATGGGATCTCGCGGGCTCTCTATGTCACGGCTGTTGGCCGACGCGTTGTTGTGGTCCGCGTATTTATCAAGAAAACAGAGAAGACACCCAACCGGGAGATCGAGCTGGCCCTGAAGCGAGCAAAGGAGATTTCGCGATGACCAAAGTGAGCGACCTTCATCGGAAATGGATGAAGAGCAAGGAATACCGCAGAGCTTACGAAGAGCTGGCCCCTGAGTTCGCGCTTGCACGGGCAGTGATCGGTGCGCGTGTCACCGCGGGCCTCACGCAAGAACAGCTCGCGCAGCGGATGGATACGACCCAATCTGTTATCGCCAGGCTGGAAAGCGGACGGACGAAGCCATCGACTCAAACGCTCGAGCGCTTGGCCACCGCGACCGGAACCCGCCTCAAGATCAGCTTCGAACGCGCCCGCGCCCGATAAGAATTCGTTACAAGGTCTTCTCCAGCCACGCCTCCACCGCGAACTCGTCCGTCGCCACCGAGTGCAGGCGCACGCTGCGCACGCGGATGGCGTCGTTGCGGCGGCGGCGGCCCACGCCTCCGGCAACAGGAAGCGAATGCATGCCTCCCAGAATCTTGGGCGCGTAGTAGAAAAAGATCTTGTCGGCGACGCTGGATTCGAGAACGCTCCAGTTAATCTTACTGCCGGCCTCGATCATCAGCGAAAGATATTTTTCGCGCGCCAGCAGGTCCACGACACCTTGAAGACTGGCGCGTCCATCCTTGCGCTCCATCACCTCTACGCGCACGCCCATGGATTCGAGACGCTTGCGCCGCTCGGCGGATGCCGCGGAAGTGGTCACCGCCAGCACATCATGATCGCAGGAGCGAGCCAGGTGCGAATCCGGCGGCAGGCGCAGCAGCGAATCGAGGACGATGCGCAGAAGCGGGCGGCTGCGCTCACGGCCGGTGCGGTCGGTGAGACGGCAATTGTCGGAGAGCACGGTGCCGATGCCGGTGAGAATCGCGTCATTGGAGTGCCGCAGCATTTGCACGTGCTCACGCGCGGTCTCGCTGGTAATCCAAGGAAACTCGCCCGGAACCGCGTCGTCGTCCGGGGCAGCGATCTTCCCATCCAGTGTCATCGCGGCCTTCAGCGTCACCAGCGGCCGGCCGGTGCGCATGAAATGAACGAAGGCCTCGTTAAGCTCGAACGCCTGGGGCGCGGCGCTGGAGTCGACTTCGACCTCGATACCGGCATCCCGGAGCCGCCTGAACCCGCGGCCGGACACCTGAGGATTGGGATCTTCCATCGGCGCGACCACCTTGCGCACTCCCGCCGCCAGAATCGCGTCGATGCACGGAGGGGTCCGGCCGTGGTGCGTGCACGGCTCCAGTGTGACGTACATCGTCGAGCCGAGCGATTTATCGCCGGCTTCCTCGAGCGCCAGAACTTCCGCATGCTTGACGCCGGCCCAGGTATGGAATGCGCGGCCCACCGCCTCGTCATTGCGCACCACCACCGCGCCCACGGCGGGGTTGGGCGAAGTGCATCCGACGCCGCGGGCCGCCAGTTCCAGCGCTTCTTCCATAAATCGGTTCATGGCGTTTTCAATCGAACAATGAAGCAACGAAAGTCTGCGGATCGAAGGGAAGCAGATCGTCGATCTGCTCGCCCACGCCGACGTAGCGGATGGGCAGATTTAATTCGCGCGAGATAGCCACCACCACTCCGCCCTTGGCCGTGCCGTCCAGCTTGGTGAGGATGATCCCCGTGACCGCGCTCGACTCGGTGAACTTTCGCGCCTGCTCCAATCCGTTTTGGCCGGTGGTGGCTTCCAGCACCAGCAGGACTTCGTGGGGCGCATCGGGAATCACGCGAGCGGCCGTGCGGCGCATCTTTTCGAGCTCCGCCATCAGGTTGACCTTGGTGTGCAGGCGGCCGGCGGTGTCCGCGATGACGACGTCCATCTTTCGGGCCTTCGCGGCGGTGAGCGCATCGAAGAGCACCGCGCTGGGATCGGAGCCGGGCTGTTGCCGGATCAAATCCGCGCCCGCGCGCTGCGCCCAGACTTCGAGCTGTTCGATGGCGGCGGCGCGAAACGTGTCCGCGGCGCACAGCAGCACCGTCTTGCCTTCCGATTGCAGACGCCGCGTGAGCTTGCCGATAGAGGTGGTTTTGCCCGCGCCGTTCACGCCCACCACCATGATGACCCTGGGCGGTTCGGCGACGTGCGGCAGCGGACGTTCGGTAGCTTCGAGAATTTCGAGAAGGTGCTCCTTGATTAGGCTCTTGAGTTGTGCCGAGTCGGCAACCTGATGGCGTTCGACGCGCTGGCGGATGCGCTCCAGAATTTCAGCAGTTGTTTTCGTGCCGATGTCGGCGGTGATAAGCGCGTATTCGAGCTCGTCCAGAACGCCGGCGTCGATCTCCTTGCGGCCGCTGACGGCGTCCTCGATCTTCTCCAGCAGTCCGGCGCGGGTCTTCTGAATGCCGGCCTTCAGTCGGTCGAGGAGACTGGGTTTATTGAGCATGAATGGGGGCGGAACTTCGATTCTAGCAGCGACAGCCAGATTGCGCCGCAGTCAATTTCCAACCGCGGTGACGTCGCGGGTCGCGCCGTCCGCGGCAATCTCCAGCACGCGCGTGTGGCCGCCGGCGACGGCGCTGCGCAGATCGTCGGGAGAGATATCGCCGGGAACCCGCCAAACCCGTTCGGCGCCCACCAGAAGGAAGGGATGGCCGTCGAAGCCGGTCTGGTACAGCTCGTCATCGACGCCTTCGAGCGCGATGGCGTCTCCAGGATGCGCAGCGACGGCCGCCGCCACTCCTTCCATCACCATGTGCATGCGCTGCGAACGGGTCTGGAACCAGCGCGTCTGCGATTGGATTCCCGCCGCGTTGCCCACGAAGTACGCCGCCGCGAGGCCGAGCACGGCCATTCGCACACGGCCGCCGTTCGACCCGCTACTGGCGATCGCCCATCCAGCAAGCCACGCCAGTCCGATCGAGGGCAGGGTCAAATAGTACGGCATCACGTGATCGGGAAGCAGCAGGACGGGCGCGAGCAACAACACGAACCAGCCGCAGAAGAATCCGGCGATCCATTGCCGCCGAACAAGGCAACGCACCGCGAACCAACCCAGCGCCAGACCCAGAATCAGACCGATCAGCAATTCCGGCGCGCGCAACTGCTCCGCGTGAGAGCGTAGAGCCGCACTGCCGGGCTCGAAGGTCCAGGCCAGATAGCTTGCGAAGGTCGCGGGCAGCCGGGAATCGAGCGACAAGGCGTAGGCTCCGGCCGCCGGTTTCGGAATCCAAAGGAAATGGACGACGGAGAAGACCACCGCCGGCGCGAACAGCCACAGGGTTCCGCGCAATTCCTTGCGATCCGTGCACAGCGCGTACGCCACCGCGAGGAACGGATACATGACGACGATTTCAAGCGCGCCGAATCCGGCCAGATAGAAGATCCATTCGGCCGCGCGCCAGCCTCGCAAGCGAGAATAGAACGCCCCCAGCACGCACACCGCGCACAGAAGCTGATCGTAGGCGGAGGCCCAGGCGACCGCCTCCACGGCATTGACGTTTGCGGCCCAGAGAATCGCGGCTGCCACCGCCGCCGTGCGCGATCCAGTGAGCCGCTCGCCGATGAGCTTTTCGCCGATCAGTACGATCAGCGTCAGCGCAACGATCCATGTGGCGAGCTCGAAGATCCGGTACGGCAGCGCGTGCAATCCAAACAATCCGGAGAAGACGAGAAAGAAGAGGCGGTCTCCCAGCACTCGCACGGTGCCTTGCGCGAAGGGCGTGAATAAGGCGTGAATCAGACCGTTTTCGCGCAGGTCTCTTTCAAGCGAGAGCCAGGCAAAATCGTCGTTTTGAAACCACAGCCGCGGGACGCGCCAATACAGAAGCAGGCCAATCAAGGGCGCCGGCGCGAACCGCGTCACAGCCGCTCGCGTAGCTTAGCTCCTACTTCCCGTTGCTGAGCTTGCGCGAATATTCCTGCACGTTGGCGTCGTAGCCCGCAGGCACCTTGTCCGGCGCGGCGGTCTTGGCTTGCCCCGCCCCGGTCTTTTCGAGCTCGCGGCGCAGTTGCACCTCGAAGCTCTCCCATTGCGGGAGCACCTCGCGGCTGATGCGCTCGGCCAACTCAGGCGATGCGGTGTCGCCGAAACGAACCTGCTCCAGCCCCTTTTCCAAATCCGCCAGAGCCCGCTCCGCTTCGGGATTGTCCCGGAACGCCTGCTGCAGATCCCGAAGGGTGCTCTCCGCCTCGCGGCCGATCAGAGCCGGGCTTATATTGCGATTCTCCGGAGCATCGTAGACGCCCTCAGGATAATTGCGGTTCGCGCCCAAGCGGGGATCCACCTGATAGCCGCCGCCATTCGGACCATAGAAAGCGCCGCCGTTCGGACCGCCATTGTAGGGTCCACCGACGTTGTTGCCGCCGCCGCCGGCGCGTTGTTGTGCTCCGCCCGGCTGATTGCCGCCCTGCTGGTTGCCGCTACCGGGTTGGTTGCCACCGCCCTGGCCCTGCCCCTGGCCTTGACCTTGTTGCTTGCCCTGCCCCGGCTGATTCCCCGGTTGCTGACCACCCGGCTGATTTCCGGGTTGTTGACCACCCGGCTGATTTCCGGGTTGTTGACCGTTCTGCTGACCCTGCTGCATTTGGCCTCGTTGCACCAGGCCTTCGAGCATGCCGCGGGCCTGCTCCAGTTGCTGCAAACGCCTTTCCTGATCGTCGCGAGCCGCGCCCTGTTGCTGGCCGCCTTTAACGGCCGCCTGCGCCCGCTGCACATCTTCCTTGAGATTATCCAGAGCCTGCGTAAGGGGCGCTTCGCTCGAAGTCATCATCGGGCCGTATCCATTGCGAATATAGCCGGCCATCTGCTCCATCCGCCTTTGCGCCTCGATCTGCTGGGTTTCCGCCACGCCGTCGCGCAGCCGAGCCGCGGCGTTGGGTTGCGCGGTCCGCAGATTGCGCTCAGCTTGCCTAAGGTCGTCCTGAAGCTTGCCCACTTCGGCGCCCAACTTCTCTTCATCCTTGGCGATCTGTTCGGCTGAGCCCGGCACGCGGCCATTCTCCTGCTGAGCTCGGATGGCTTGTTGCGCCCGATCCTGCTGCGCCTTGTCGCGTGAATTGATATCGCCGAACTCCTGCTTGACGCGATCTTCCATCGCATGCTGTTCCTGGTCGAGCTCATTGGCGCGATCGGCCAACTGATTGATCTGGCCCGCTGCGTCCTGCTGCTGGAGCCCGCGGAGCCCCTGGCTGGCATCTCCCAATGCCTGCGCCGCCCGCCGAGCCTGCGCTTGCGCCGCGGCATCGCCGCCCTGCTGGGCCGCGGCTTGATTCGCCGCCTTCATCGCATCCTCAGCCTGCTGCAATTCCTTGTTGAGCTGGTCGAGCCTCTGTTGCAACTGCTGCGCGCTGGCGCCGCCCAATCGGCCCTGCTGATTCTGCGTGGATGCCCGCTGTTGTTGTTGCTGCTGTTGCTGTTGTTGAGCCGATTGCTGCCCCTGCTTGCCGGTTTGACCCGACTGCCCGGATTGACCAGACTGTCCGGACTGACCGCTCTGAGAGCTCGATGCCTGTCCGTTCTGGCTCTGACTTTGTTGTCCGCCGCTCTGCTGCTGCATCGCCTGGATCTGCTGCCGCAATTGCTCGGCCTGCTTCAGCAACTGATCCTGTTGATAGCGCTGCTGCGCGGCCTGCTGCGGCGTCCTAGGCTGCTGAGCCAGCTCCTGCTGGCGTTTCGCGAGCTCATCCAGCTTGGCCATGGCGTCGTCGATTTTCTTCTGCTGATCCTCGGCCGAGGACCCGCCGCCCTGCTGTTCGTATTGGTTCTTCTCGGTGTCCAATTCCAGGTCGAAGAGGTTGGCTAAATCGCGGCCTGCGCTTCCGCCGCCGCCTCCACCACCACCGCCCTGCCGGCCGAAGGCTACTTGAATATCGCGTTGCGCGGCCTGGGCGTGTTCCAGATGCCGCAGCGCGCTCTCCTCGGGCGAAATCGCATCGCGCCATCCCTGCTTGTTCAGCTTTTCGGACGCCGTCCCCATGTCCGCGCCCGCGGAGTTCATCTCGTCGATGACGGTCTTGAACTCGGCTGCCACCGATTCGTCCAACTCGCGGCTCTTCATGCGCTGCGCCAAGGATTCGGCTTGCGCCTTCAGCGTCTTTTCCGTATCGGAAAGATACTGCGCGGTCTCGGCGGTCTTGGTTTTGTCGTTGGGACGCGTGGCGTTATAGGTTGCCGTAATCACCTGCTTCTGGCGATCCCAGATCTGCTGCTGCTCCTGCCCGCCGCCTCCGCCTCCTCCCCCGCCGCCACCTTGCTGGGATTGGGTGTAGTTGCGCTCATAGGCTTGCGCTTCGATGAACAAAATATCCGTCTGCGACGTGTTCCGAGCGTCCTTCGCCGTGGCATAGATGCTCACCACGTCGCCCGGCTGGAGCTTGAAATCCTCGAGCGCTAAAGTCGTCCTGCCGTCGGCGGTCTTCGCGCCTTTGTTGGCCAGTAGCGGCACGGTCTTCTCCGGCGCGCCGTTCACTGAATAATGCAAATCCATGCCCTGCAATGCGAAATCGTCCTGCCCGGATACGTCAATGGTGACTTCCTCGATCGGCAGCACCTTCGCGTCCGCGCCCGGGTGGGTGATGCGCACCGTGGGCGCCTGGTCGTCCTGCGCTTCAATGAAATAGTCGAGCGGGCTCAAGCGCACGCTCTGCCCCTGATCGATGGCCGCGAAGTGATACAGACCGCTCTTGGTCATCGGAATCTTCGCAGTCAGCGTTCCGTTCGCGCCGGATTCAAGCTTGATCTGCGATCCGTCTTCCATCTCGATTACGCCGTTCTTTAGAGGCCGGTCGGTCTGGACCATGACCTCCGCCACCGTGCCCGCAACCGCGCGCAGATCGCCGCTCGGATCCTCCACCTGATCCGGTAAACCCAGCCAGGACGGGAAATGATACGTCGCCTTGATGTGCGTGATGCCCGGAAGATCGGTCACATCCAGCTTGAACGTCTTCGATTTCACCGCGCCGGCTTCGACGTAATATTCCACCGGCTCCGGCAACGCCGCGAAACGAAACTCGTAATCCGAGCCGTTATCGCGCGGCAGCATATTGGCTTCTTCCCACTTGGAAGAGCTTTGATACTTGGCCATCAGCCGCACCGACTGCGCCTGGAACCCAATAAGCGTGGCCGAAATCGGCACGTCGTCCTTGCGCCGCACCAGCTTGTTGCCGGGATGCACCTGGATGTCGTAGAACGCGCTGCTCACGCCGGATTTAGGAGCGCCCGCCCACAACAAAGCCGCGCCATAACCCAGAAAACCCGGCCCAGCAAGAATCATCCAGATCAGAGCCGCCCCGGCCGCACCCGCGCCGGTGGCGAAAGCGAAAATCGATTTCTGCGGGGCGACGTCCCGCGCGGCCGTCTTCTGCGCGACGGCTTGCGTGTCATCGGCCAGCAGCTCGATCATCGGATCGCCCGAATCCTTGCGCTCCACGTAGGTCAGCAGGCGTTCTTCAAACTGGGGAAACACGGCTTCGGCTTTGGTTGCCGCACGCTTGCGGTTCAGGCGCGTCAGCGGAATCACCAGCGCGTAGCCCAGCGCCAGCGCCAGCGCCAGGAACAGGAAGATTCGGGCCCACAGCAGGCTTGCGTCGGAGAAGGCCAGTGCGTTAGTGATCAGCACCAGAGCAATCGTGGCGCCGAGCGCGACTCCCGCCGCTACCGCGACGCCTCTCGAAATCGCCATCCACCGCAGGCGCGTTTCCAAGGCCCGCAAGTAAACGTTCAACTGCTCGCGTGTGTTCATGCCGCTTCCTTCCTCGCCCCTTCTTGCCGTTCCACCGGAGCTCGCAAGTACCCGTTCGCCACCACCGATTCAGCCAAAGCTACTAACAACAATAGCAATAAAAGCAGCGGCGATAGGCTCCATGGAGTGGTCTTATCGCCCGCGCTTCCGCCCGCCCCATCGGTCCCCGCGCCGCCCGATCCGGTGGCCTTCCATAAATCCAACGTTTCCTGCGGGATAACCGCAAGATCGGATTCTCTCCGGTCGGCGTGCGCCGCCACCAGGCTATGCTGCCCGTTAGCCGTGGTGACCGAGAAAAACCCTTCCCGCGTCAGCGGATAGGTTTTGGCGGTAGTGGCTTCCTCGAGCGACAGCGCGCGCTTTCCGTCCTGATCCAATACCTCGGCCGCGGCGTTCTTGCTCTCGGATGTTCTTAATTCGACGTAGGAATCCACCGGAACGTCCACCGGCTGCTCCGCACCGCCGCCGCCCAGATACGTGGCCGATTGCAGCACGAACGGCACCCAATAGGCCCCATGCACCGGCAGATCGTTGGAGCTGCCGTTGTCGAAGGTGGACGTGAACACCATCACCTTGCCCTGGCCGATTTGACGTTCCAGAAGCAAAGGGGTTTGGTCGTTCAATCGCGCCAAAACATGCGCGTCCTTGGAGGGGGTCACGCGAACCGCCAGATAGAAGTTCACGCCATCGAGGCGCTCCAGCCCCTTCATCACGGGATGCCCCGAATCGACGTCGGCGACGGTCAGGAAGCGCTCAGTCTCGCGGCCGGCGTAGCTGGTCCCCGGAAGAATCGGATCGCCCTCCACCGGAATCTTGGGCATCGCTACCGAAGCCGGCCCCAGCACCACCAGCAGCGACTTTCCCGGGCTCACGTAACGCTGCAAATTCTCCTCGAGTCCCGGCGGCAGCGGACCCAGATCGTCCAGCACCACCAGCGAGTATCCGGCGAGGTTTGCCGTCGCGGCCGTTTCCGGCCTCTGCACTTCGAGCGCGAACGCCGCGTCAGTGGAGGAGTCGAGCGCGGTTCGATAATACAGCGCCGCATTGGGATGCCGGCCATTATCGATGAACAAAATCTTCTTGGGATCGGCGCGCTCCACCGAGAACGGGAAGCTGTCGTCGCCGGGCAGAGCGTCGGCCGAATCGATCTTCAATTCGCAGCGATTGGGACCGTACGAAGCTGCCAGCTCATTGAACTCCACCTGCGCGCGGCCGGGCGTGCCGGCGGGAACATCCACCTGCTTGGTCTGCACCACCTTCCCGTTCAGCACCAGCGACACGGTGCGCTTAGCCGCCGGAGTTCCGAAGCCGGCGATGGTGGCTTGAATGCGGACGCGCTTGGGGTCGTACACGTGTGTCGGAGCCTTCACGTTCTCCACCGTCCAGTTGGGGATCTCCCCTCCCACCGGATGCAGAATCAGCGTCGTGTCACCCGCCAGGCGCAGATCGGTGAATCCCGGAGGCAGCGCCGTCTTTTGCAGATCGCTGATCAAGTGAACTTCGATCGGCATCTTCGAGGATTCGGACAGCGTCCGCGTGAAGCGCGCCAGCTCGCCGAAGGAAGCCCGGCTATCGCTGGGCTTGATCGCGGCCACCGCCCCGCGCAACTCCGCGGGATCGTTGGTCGGCTGGGTCATGGCTTCCACAGTCCCGCGCAGCGCCAGCACCTCCGCCGTCGTAGTCGGAGGAATCCCGGAGATCACGTTCAGCGCCTCGCGCTTGGCTTTGTCGAGACGCGTTTCGCCGCTGGTCCCCGACGCGAAAGCGCGCATGCTGAAGGAATCGTCCACCGCCACCACCACCGTCTTCTTCCCCGAGGCCTTCGGTGTGGCGCGATTGATGAACGGATTGGCGAACAGCAGAGCCAATATAATCAGCATCAGCGTTCTCAAGATAAAAAGGAGGATGTGATCCAGCCGCCGGTGCACCACCGAGCTCTGCTCCCTCCGCTCAAAGAACATCAGCGACGGGAACGGCCGAGGGTCCAACTTGTGACGCTTCAGCAGGTGCAGCCAGATCGGCAGCCCCACGCCCACCACTCCCGCCAAAAACCAGGGAGTTAAAAATCCCATCTACAACCTCCCCGTCCTCAGCGCCAGGTATTCGCGCAGCGCCGCATCCAGCGGCCTGCTGGTGTCCACCATGAAATAGTCCATGCCCGCGCCCTTGGCCCGGCTCTCGATATCCTCTAAATGCGCGGCCATCTTGTCGCGATACTCGTGCGCGGCGTAATCCGGCGTCACCTCCAAAGTCTCGCCGGTCTCCAGATCCTCCAGCATCACCGGATGCTTCAGCTTGGGACGAATCTCTTCCGGGTCCAGCAGATGGAACAGCACCACTTCATTGCCGCGATAGCGCAGCGGAGAAACCATCTCGATCACCTTCTCCGGCAGCTCCCAGAAATCCGAAATCACCACGATCATCCCGCGCCGCCTCAGGAAATCCATCAGGTGTACGAACGGCCGCATCAGATCGGTGCGCTTTCCTATCTGCGCCTCCGCGACCCCATGCAGCAGCCGGTGCAACTGCCCTTGCCGCGTGGAGGGATGCACAAAATGGCGAACCTCGTCATCAAACACCACGAGCCCGGCCGCGTCTCTCTGCAAGTGCGCCAAGTACAGCACGGAGGCCGCCAGAAACTTGGCGTACTCCAGCTTCTCCATCCCCCGCGAGCCGTATTGCATTGAGCCGCTGGTGTCCAGCAGCACGTTCACCTGGCAGTTGGTCTCGCCGCGGTAGCGCTTGAGATAAGCGCGCTCCGTCCGCGCGAACACGTTCCAATCGACGTGGCGCAGATCGTCGCCGGGAGTGTAGGCGCGATACTCGGCGAACTCTTGGCTGAAACCGAAATCGGGCGACCGGTGCAGACCGGAGATGAAGCCGTCCACCACCGTTTTCGCGACCAGGTCCAGGCTGTTGAGCTGGCCCAATACCGCGGGATCCAGAAAACGCTGCAACATTTGATTGAGCTCCTAATCGCCGACTCTAGTCACCCAGTTTTAGTCACGTGGAGCGGGCATGGACTCCAGCAGCTTCTTCAAGATGTCGTCCTGGCTCAGTTTGTCGGATTCGGCCTGGAAGTTCAGCAGAATGCGGTGCCGCAGAATCGGCCGCGTCAGCGCGATGATGTCCTGATAGGTCACGTGATAGCGCTGCTGCATGAGCGCGCGAGCCTTGGCCGTCAGCACCAGGTTTTGCGCCGCGCGCACGCTCGCCCCGAAGTTCACGTACTTCTTGATGAAGTCCGGCGAGGATTCGTCGGTGGCGCGCGTGGCCCTCACGATCTTCACCGCGTAGCGCGCGACCGAGTCGGCGATCGGCACCATGCGCACCAGTCTCTGGAACTCCAGAATCTCGTCGGTGGTGGTCACCGCGTCCGCCTGCGAGATGTGCGTGGTGGTGGTCAGCGTCAGCACTTCCATTTCGTGCTCCGCCGAAAGATAATCCAGCAGCACGTTAAAGATGAAGCGGTCGAGCTGGGCTTCCGGCAGCGGATACGTGCCTTCGAGCTCGATCGGGTTCTGCGTGGCCAGCACGAAAAACGGAGGCCGGATCTTGTACTGATTGCCGCGCACCGTGCACGACAGCTCCTGCATGGCTTCGAGCAGCGCGGATTGCGTCTTGGGAGGCGTGCGGTTGATTTCGTCGGCCAGCAGGATGTTGGCGAAGATCGGCCCCGGCACGAAGGTCCAGGTGCGCCGTCCGGTGGTGGGATCTTCTTCAATGATGTCGGTTCCGGTAATGTCGGAGGGCATCAGGTCGGGGGTGAACTGGATGCGTTTGAAGTCCAGGCCGAGAATCGTGGCCAGGGTTCGGACCAGCAGCGTCTTGGCGGTGCCGGGCAAGCCCGTGATCAGACAGTGGCCGCCGACAAACAGCGCGATCATCACCTGTTCGATCACTTCTTCCTGGCCCACGATGACGCGGTGCACCTGGGTCACCACTTGTTCGCGGACTTTCTGGAACCGTGCGACTCGCTCCTTCAGATCGCCGGTGTCTAGGGTTTGTATGGGGAGGGTTGACATTCGAATATTGGCCTATCGTTTCACTTTGGGGATTCTTTATTTAGTTCCAGCAATAACTTTTGAGCGTCGCGGTAGCCCGGCGCTATTTCGAGCGACGATAGCACTTCATCCATCGCCTCATTATCCTTGTGCACCGCCTGATACGCTTTCGCCAGACGGTAGTGCGTCCCGGCGGGGTCCACCGGCTTCAGCGCCAGCACCGCGTTATATTCGCGGATCGCTTCAGTGGGGTTGCCCAGCTCCATGTCCAAATCGGCAAGCTTCTGGTGGGCTTTCTCGTCTCTCAGGTAGATGTAATTGATCTTTTCGAGCGTCTCCACCGCGGCCTTCTTATCGCCGGATTGCTCTTCAAGACCAGCGAGCTGCCGGAGCGAATCCGGGTTCCTCCCGCCGATCTCGGCGTAGCGCTTCAACTGCTCCATCGCCTGCGGCGTTTCGTTCATTGCGGTGTAGGCTTGGGCGAGGGCTTCGTAGACGCTGCCCGGATCGACGTAATCCGGATAGAAATCGCGGATCGCCGTGCCTTCCTTGATCACCGCGCTCCAGTCCTTGGTCTTGACCTCGTCGTTGATCGTGCGCACGCCTTTGACCCAGGTGTCGAAGTTGTCGATGGTGGTCTTGGTCTGCGCTTCCACCCAGGGAATGAACTGCTTATCGAATTCCTCGGGCGTGATTTTGAGTTCCTTCTCGATCACCTGCGGCGTGGTCATGTTGGCGGCGTAGTCGTGGATCATGTTCAACACCGTGTCATAGCCCCACTTCTGCACGATGTAGGTGATGGTGCGACCGCCCTGATAGTAGCTCACGATGACTTGCTGCGGATAACTTGGATGGATGTAGCCGCGATCCAGATCGGCGATAGGCAGCAGCTTCTTGTCCTTGATCGCGAGGATGCTGGGATGATCCAGCCGGTCGCCCCAATCCGGATTGATCGCAGTTTCCTCATACACCGCCAGCCCTTCGGTGAACCATCGGGGAACGCGGCTGTCGGTCATGGAGAGCACGTACACATGGCTCATTTCGTGCCATAGCGTGGTGGCCCAATGGAACGACCCCGGACCGCGCTGCGGATCGGCTGCGCTGGGCGAATCGATCGCGACAACCGTATTGAATGTCACACCCAACGCGCCCAATCCCGGCATTCCCATGGTGCGAACGGCGAAATCTTCGTGATCCGGATACGCCTCCACCTGCACCGGAACGGTCAGATGATACTTGTACTTCTTCTCGTAAGTGGCGATGATCTTGTCGAGCTCTGCCTGCAAATACGGCCGCACCAGCGCGGCTTCCTTTTTCTGGATTTTTAGGATCGTAGTGGGCGTCTTGAAGGTGTCGAACTTCGCGTAGCTGGTCATCAGGTTGAGCGTATTCTGCGTGGCCAAACTCTGATAGCCCGCGTTCCAGGCCTCCTCCAGCATGGCCTTGGCTTCGTCTTCCTTGCCCAGGCGCATCAAGTTGATGCCCAGCTCGCTACGGGCGCTTTGGAGTTCCGGCTGGATCTCCAGCGCCTTGCGGTAATATTGAATCCCTTCGGTATAGCGGCGGTTGATGACGAAGAAGTGCCCGGCCGTCGCATATGCCTCGCCATCGCGTGGATTGATCTTGAGGATTTTGTCCATCCATGGCGACGAAGTCAGGATCTGCCCCGCCGGAGGAGCCGCCGGCTTGTCGTTCAGCCAGTCCACCGTAGCCAGAATCGCCATCGCCTCCAAAGCCTCGGGCGACATCGCCACGGCTTTATTGGCTTCGGCAACGGCCTTGTCCTCATTGTTATCTTCGAGCGCCACGCGCGCCATCAACTCGCGGGCTTCATACAGCTTGGGGTCCGCTACCAGCGCCTCCTCTGCGAACTTCGAAGCGTCCGGACCGAAATCCTCTTCCGCTACCTTTGCCAAGCCCAGCAACGCCTGGGCATTCTTCTCGTCAATCTCGAGCGCCGCTTTGAACTGGTCGTCCCCCAGGCTGGGCTTGCCCATGGGAGCTTCAAACTCCAGAAGGCCGAACCGCACCTTCAGATTCGCGTCCTTGGGCCGGGCTGCAACAGCTGCTTTGAATGTCTCGGCAGCACCTTTATAATCCTTGAGTCCCCACAACCCTTCCGCGCGGATTGCCAAATTGGTGGACTTGCTCAAACGTCCCCAGCAGGCGATTTCCCCGGGGTCGCCGTGCTTGCGCAAGGTCTCGCAAGGGGCGCGATCCACGGCCGTGGAGTCGGCGGCAGGCTTGGGCGTCTGCGCCCTCAGAGAGAGCACGATTCCGACGGCCGCGGTCACCCCGACAGCCGCTATGATCACCGAACGCCGATTCCAAGCCGTGAGCGTGAGGGAGCGGTCGTTAAAATTCGTCCTCACTTGTCGAGTTCCTCCTGGGTCCGCGCGCGGTCGACCATGAGGGTCTGCAATTCCCGCCGATATTGGGCCGGGTCCTTGGAAGCCTTCTCGTATTTCAGTTCGTCGAGTTGCGCGTCCAGATCCTCCAGATGCTTCAGCAGCTTCTGCTTGGCGGGATCTTTTGCCAGCGTCGCCGAGTTTCCCAGGTGCACCAGCACGAAGCTGTTGGCCACCCGTCCCTCGCCGTTGTCGGGCGAAGGATCTTTGACCCCTTCGCCCTTGCCCGTATCTTCGATCACGGCGTGTTCGGTGGCCAGCCGGTTTTGGGTCTCGAAAAACTTGGCCACCTTGGTCTGGGCGTAGCGAAACGCCTCCAGCGCGGTGATGGTTTCGTTCTTGTCCGCATCGGCAGCCGGATCCCGCAGCGCTTCAATCCAATAGCGCGGGAAAATTACCACCGAGCTCTTCTCCGTGCCGGCCTTGGTGGCCGCAATGATCACGCGCTTGCTTTTCTGCAAAAGGGGAATCGCTCCGCCGCTCGAGGTGGTCATGTCCACGATCAATTGGCGCGCTGGAATCTTGTCCAAGAGCTGAGACAGCTCCGTCGCGGAAATATCCGGTCCCGGCAGCGCCAGCTTGTATTCGCGATCGTCGAAGGTGCCGTGTCCGATCAGCATCAGGACCAGCTGATCGTCGGGTTTGGTTGAGGTCAGCGCGCGCAGCTTGGCTTCGACGTTGGCTTTGGTGGCGTCCGCGCCGTAGAGAGTCTCAACCTTGGCGCCCGCCTCGTTACGCAGGATTTGGTCCAGGCTCTTGGCCCAATCGGTGAAGCGCTGGTCCAGATCCGGTTCCCCGCCCAATCCGGCGACGGTAACAAAATAGCTCTCGGCCCGCGCGGTCACCGCCAGCCCGCTGATCGAAACAAACGCCACCGCCAACATCGACAATTTTTTCAAATCACACCCCACTTGCGCCGCGCCGTCCACTCCGCCGCGCGCAGCCCCGCGATCAACAAGAAGATCACCGGCATGTCCCACAAATCGCGGGTCTCGCGAACCGTGATGCCCGCTTCCGAATAAGTGATGTCCTTGGAGATCCGTCCCGCCTCATCCGGTCTATAATACCGCCCGCCGGTCTCCGAGGAAAGCTTCTCCAGCAAGTCGCGATTCTGCTCGACGTGAAAATTCTCGGCGACTCCATCTTCTCTGCGGAACGTCAGCGTATCGCTGCCCAGATCGTCCTGCCCGTGCTTGGCCGAAACCTCCACCGTGTAGGACCCCGCCTTGGGCGTAGTCCAATCCGCCACGTACACGCCTTGCTCCAACGGCTCCGGCCGCATATCCACCGTTTCGGTGATCCCGTCCGGCCCCAAAATATGCGCCTCCACCGTGGCATCTCCCGAAGGAAGGTAGGTCGAATCGCGCACCTCGGTACGCAGCTTCACGTGCGAGTCGTCGGAGATCAGCGGATGCGGCGTCGAAACCTTCACGCGCTTGGGGGTATCGCTCACCAGCCAGCGCAGCAGTTGGCGATAGAAAATCTCATGGCTCATGTCGGCCACCGGTTGCAGCATCTGCCAGCGCCAGCTTCCCGCCGTCGCGAAAATCGCCGTCCGGCCGCGGCCGTATGGCTCCACGATCAGCAGCGGAAGTTTGTTGCCCCCTCCGCCTTTCGGAATCGAATTGGCCAGTACCGTGGCGCCCGGCTTGGGAGTGCCCGGATCCTGAAAATTCATCAGGTACGGCAGCTTCTTCCAGCGCTCGACGTTCTTGTCGGGATTTTCCTCGATTCGAGTGATCAGGCTTTCCCGTCCCGCCGCCGTCAGCTCGACATCTGCGCCGTCGATCACATAGGTTTTCTTCTTAGTGTCGGGTAAAACCGTTGGCAGCAGATCGTTCAAACCGCTCTGGGCATAGCCGCCGTCGGCCAGCGAATCGCGCCCGCCCATCAGCAGCAGGCCGCCGCCGCGCCGGTCAACGAATTCGTGAATCAACTGCTGCTGCGCCGGCTTCAAATACGCCTGGTCGACGCTGCCCAAGATCAGCCCCTCATAATCGAACAGCTCCTGAACCTTCGTGGGAAATCCGTCCACCAGATTCGTGTTCGGATCCTGATCCTTGAGGATCTGGCGGTACAGCTTGTCCGGCGTGGTGCGCAAATCGGTGGTCAAACGGAGCGTCGTGTCGTCTTCAACAGCTCTTCTGAGGAACTTGAATTCCCAGCGTGGCTCGCCTTCAAAGTAAAGAATCCTGGGCTTGCGGTCGTCGACGCTGACCAGTTGCATCACCGAATTGTTGCGCAGGTTTTCCTCGTTGGGCAGCGGATCGACATACGCCTGAATGGTCTTCACGCCCGCCGGTCCGGCGCTGAACAGCACCGGCTCCACCTGCTCAACGCCGTCGGGCTTGAGCGTAATTTCCTGCGAAGCGAGGATCTTATTTCCCTCCTTCACGTTGATCTTGACCTTCTGGCCCGCGTATCCACGCTGATGCAGATGCACCGTGGCCGCCAGACGCGATTCCGGAAGCGCCCGCGACGGAACTTCGACGTCATTGATTTCGAGATCGTGCGCCATCTTCTCTTTCCCGAATCCGATGGTGTGCACGGGAATTCTCTGGCGGCGGATGTCGGAAATCGTATCCAGGTCGATCCCGCCTGAATTGTCCGCGCCGTCGCTCAACAAAACCACCGCGCCGATGGGCAGACTATTGGCGTCCTCCACCACCTGCTTCAGGCTTTCTCCGATATGCGTCGCCGAACCTTGCGCGGTCACCTGCTCCAGCTTCTCGATCCTTTCCAAATGATCGCTCATGCGGTACAGGCGAACCTGGAACTTTCCCTGCAATTCCTTGATTAGCGACGAGTTTAGGATGCGCACTGCGGCGTCTTTGCGCGTGGATCCATTTTCGTCGGGAGTCGCCATGCTGCCGGAATCGTCCACCACCACCGCGACGATATTCTGTTGCGGCTTCAGCGTAGCGACGCTCAGAGCGGGGTGCCACAGGAGGAACAGCAGCAAGGCGGCCATGGCGGTCTGCATCAGCCACACAAAGACCGCGCGCCATCCGCCCATCCGGCGCTCCATGCCTCGACCCTGCGACGCGCCCGGCCTCCACACCATCCAGGCCAGCAAAGCGGCGGCGGCCAGAAGTCCCGCTCCCAATACCCACATCGGCCACCCGCTCAGGAGCACGAAGGTGCCCCGCGAGAAGACCGCCGAAGGGTATTTGAACAAGAACTCGAACATGGAGTGTGTACTCCTCTCTAATGTGTCAAATCATACATAAAGTAATTCATCGCGATGCGATACGCCAGGCTGGCCCACTTTTCCGGGTAGCGCGGATCGTCGGACCACTCCCAGGCATCGCCCAAATCCATGTTGTGGCAGATGGCCACCATGATGCGGCCATGGTCGTCGTAAATTGCGCGCCACTTGGGATCGAAACCGTCATACTCGTAAGTCTTGCCGCTGACCGACCACTGCCAGCCCGGAACCTGAAAACGGTCGTCTAAATCATATATGACGTGGAAGATGGGGTCTTTGTTATCAAGATCCACGATCTTGCGGTCGGGAAAGACCTTGTTCATGCTGCGGAGAAAGACGTTCCACTCCAGAGTCCCGTGAAAATCGTCGACCATGAGGAAACCGCCGCGCAGCAAAAATTCGCGGAGCTGATCGGCCATCTCGTCGGTCAGATTCCAGTGGCCGACTTCCACCGCGTACATCATGGGCCAGTTGTAGACGTCGTCATCGCCGTCCAGATCCACGATCTGCTCCACCGAGCGCGTGTCGATGCGCGTAAGGCGGCGGACGCCTTGAAGAAGATGCCGGTCGGAACGGGGATAGTCAATGGTCCAGTTCAGAGGGCCGCCGTCGACGGGCTGGCCCCGGTAATCGTACCAGCCGTGCAGCGTGCCGACGGCCGGATACCGGAGGCGCGCGCGAGTCCATTCGGTCTTCTGCCCCCAGTCCGCAGGGAGCGGAAACTCATCTTGTTCGCTGGTGTTATATTCGCGGCCTTCGTACTCGCGGAAGGGTCTTTGGGCGTGCAACACGCCCCACGCGCCGAAGCTCGCTAGCACTGCAATAAAAACCATGCGAAGGCGCATCCATAACCCTCAGGTGTCAACAGCATAACACATCGATCCGCACGCCGAATAGGCGGGCCGAAAGACCAGTCACATCTCCCGTCAAGAGGGTATTTACATTGCAAACCTTCTACTTGCGAGGAAGGCGAAGCCTCCATCCTTGGACCGGAACGGTATGATGCGCAACACGTATGCCTCAAGTTTTTCATCTTTACTGGCTGAGGGAATCCGGCTGCGATACCGGTACTCCTCTTCGAGCCGATCAGCTCGAACCTGAGATTCAACAAAGAGTCCTGGACCTCGCCGGCACCGAGGAGGGGGAAATCGCGCTACGCCTGCCCTATCTGGACCGCCGCGAATGGCCCCAGCGCGGCCCGATTCTTGCATCGCTGCCGCTGGAGCGCCACGACAACGTCATTTCCTGCCTGCCGGAGCCGGCGGCGGCGATTCGCCACACTGCGGCAACCCTCGCGCTGACCCATCCCGCGTGGCTCGGCGCGCCGTCGCCCACCCATCCCGATCACTTCGCCCTCTGGCGGAACGTCTCGATGACTCTTCAGATCTCCCTGCGTGCCTGGATCGCGGAGCAATATTTTCGCGACCCTACTCGATTTGAGGACCGTAACAAGGCGTATTCGATGCTGGTCTACCAATCCGCCCGCGTGTGCCACGGCCGCCCTCGCGGCGAGTTCACTTACGCCTTTCACGATTATCCGGCTTGCCGTCTCACGCTGGCCTTGGCCCTGAGAATGACGGGCCGAAATCTGCAAACCATTCTGGTGGGAGTCGAGCAGCGGCTGAACCAAGCCGGAATGCCGGAGCTGGCTCGCCGCTACGCCCCGGTCTGGCACCAGGACATGGTGGTGGCGGTGCGCAAGAAGCCGAAACTGTTTCTCGCGCTTCTGGGCGCCGAATCGGCCTTCATCAACGCGCTGGTGGATCTGAGTCTCGATCAAACCCCGGCGGGTGTACACAGCTTTTCGAAGGCAGCCAATCGGGCGCTGCGCAAGGCATGCGGTACCGGCGTCGCAGGAATGGATCTGCGGCCTCTGGGAGTGCGCGCGCTGGAGCTGGCGACGGAAATCCTCGCGGCGGGGAGATGGCAGGTCGCAGACCTGCCCCACGCTGTGCATGTCTGCTAGCCGCGGATAATCCCACGCACAGCCCCGATAACGTCGTCTACGCTAGGGTTCTCAAGCACCGCCACGCGGCCGCCGCGAGGGGCCCAGACGCTCGGATCGGTGCTTAGAAAGATCGCCACGACCGGCGTGCCCACAGCCGCGGCCAGATGCGCGATGCCGGAATCGTTGCCGATAAAAGCTCGCGCGCCCGCGAGCCAACAAGCCAGCTCATACAAATCCTCAAAACGCACCGCCTCTTCAAGCGCCTCTTCCGGACCCGCCGTCCACTTCACAGGAACGCCGAGGCTCTCCGAAACGGCGCGGAAGCGCTCCATCGGCCAGCGCTTCGACACGCTGCTGGCGGAGGGATGAATCACGACGAAATCCTGAACGGCGATCTCCGGCACGGAAATGCGGGGGATGCCTTCCGCGGGCGGAGGCAGCGCCGGAAAGAAAGTGAACGGCAGATGACCCACGGCTTCGCGGAACTCAGGGCGATTCGCGCCGTACCAGGAATAAATCGAGTCGAAACTTTTGAGCGCGGCTTCTGTCGCGGCCCAGCGAGCGCGCTCGACTACGCCTACCAGATCGAGGCCTGTATCGGCGATGGCGCGAGTGCGGTCCGCAAAGCGGATCAGGGGCAGCATCGCGCGAGGCGCCCACACTTCGGTGTAGTCCGCACGGGCGTTTTCGAGCGCCGGCAAGCAAAGGATCACGTCTCCGATCGCGCCTGGTCTGATGAGAAGCCGCCGCGTCACTTGAGCTTGTACAGCGCCCGGGCGTTGTCGCGAAGCACCATCCGCGCCAGCTCCGAAGCGCGGGCGCGAGTGATTTCGCCGTCGCGAAGCATGCCGGTGAGCGCGATCGCCAGCGCTTCCCTGCCCGTTTCGGCTGCGATGTAGCCGGTCTCCTCCCAGCCGGCTTCGGCCGAATAAGGATACGCGTCGGTGGCGAACAAGACGTGTTCGGGGACGTACTCCAGCCAAGCTCGAATCGTCTTGGCCAACTCACCTGGGTAATTGAAAAAGTTCTGCGCCGAAAAATCCGCGTACGCGTTGGGCTTCATCAGCAGCGCCGTCACCTGTCTTTCGAAGGGCCAGCCTCCATGCAGAAAAACGAAATTGGTCTGGCGCAGCGAAGCGTCGTCAAGCAGCGGCTCCAGCAGCATGGGATTGCTCCCGGCGACATCGAAGTAGCTGCCCGCTCCCGCGCCGGTATGGAAGTGCACGGCCATCCCGAGGCGTCCGCATTCCGTCGCGATGAATCGAAAAATATAATCCTGAAGCGCCTTGTACGGGCCACGGCCCGACATCGCACCAGCCCAGGCGGCTTCCGCTTCGGCTTTAGTGGGATTGCCGATATCGAGTGAACGGAGATACGCCATCTCAAACTTTTCGGCCACCGCGCCGCCTTGCTTGTGCCGCTCTATGGTCGTGCGGACCACTTTGCCGAGATATTCATCCAAGGTCGCCGGACGAGACGAAACGCCGGATTCGGAATAATAGCGCTTCAGGAGTTTCTCTTCGAGCGCGAAGAACGCCTTCCGATCCGAGTTATGGATCATCGAATCGTTCACCAGCGGATACATCAGCGCGTCCGCGTAGGGCACCCACAAGAATCGGTCCGGCGGAAGTCCTGGACCCCCTGGAGAACCCATCGCCACCCGATTCGCCAGCATCATTCCGATGCCGAGCTGATCGAGAACCTTGGCCGGATCGCCGCGCGTCACATGCGCCCGCGCACGAGCGAGCTCCGGAGCCGTGGCGCGCGTGCGAATGGGATCGGACGCCGGCTCCAGGTTGTCGACGGGGAGCGCGTCGTAGTCGCGGTCGGGCGCTTCACCAGCCGCGGTAGGACGAACGGGATGGGCGTGATTATCGATGGCGGGAATGCTTCGGATTTCGGCGAGCAACTGCGCATCGGCGTCCGGTGAAGCTCGTTCGGCGGTTTCAGGAACGCGCTCGCAGCCGATGCACAGAAGCGCGAGTACAACGGGGATGGCCTTCACTGGAGGCGCTATTTTACGATATCCAGTTGAATCGCCACGTCCATAGTCTTGGGCGTGAGGCACATGGTGTTATTGCAGGCCTGATAGCGGAGCTTGCCGGCCATGGCCGCGGGGCCGGCCGGAGCGGTCGCGGGCACCATAAATTTCGCGATCAGCTCAAAGCTCCCCGAAAACACCGAGAGCGGCTTGTCGGGTGAAAACTGATACTTTTCCAAGCGCGGCTTCGGATACACGACCCCGGCCGGCTCCAAGATTCCCTTAGACCAGGTGAGCTGGAGCGGGATCAGATACTCGTCGGAGGGCTTGTTGCTGTTGACGTGGTAACCCTCCGTAAGCGACAGCGGCACCTTGGCCTCGACCATGGTTCCAACCTTGGCCTTCAGCGGCGGAGGCGGATCGAAGTGGAGAACGTTAACGGCTTGGGCGAAACAGATCAGCCCGCAGGTCGCCAGGAGGACGGTTGAAAGAAATAGGCGGACTCTCATGTTTGGGACTCCCTAGGAGCGTTAAGATTTCCTGACGGTATGTGTTCTTGCTGGCCAGACCGACGTGCGAGCTGGCGACGCGGCCTTCACGATCGATGATGAACGTGGTGGGAAGACTGTCGACTCCGCCGTACATCTGGTCGACCTGCTCGTTGGTCACCATCACGCGGTAGTTGACCTTTTCGCGAGCCACAAACGGCAGCACCGATTTCCATCCGTCTTCATCCAGCGACACGCCCAGCACAGCGAAGTCGCGGTCCTTGTATTGGCGCTGGAATTCGATGAACCAGGGGATTTCAATCTCGCAGGGCCCGCACCAGGTAGCCCAGAAATTCAGCAGCACCACTTTGCCGCGATAATCCGACAGCTTGGCGGTCTCCCCGCTCGCATCTTTCAAGGCGAACTCGGGCGCCTTCTTGCGGTCTTTCTCTTCTTTCACCGCGGGCCACTCCGCTTCGTAGAAGGAGCATGACGCCAGATACGCGGCAATGCCGGCGATCGCCAGAATTTGCAGAGCGCGTTTATTGAAGAAGCGTTTCATGGAAGAATCCAAGCCAACCGAGGGCCGCCCGAGGGTTGCGCAACAGCGCCGCGCAGCACTTGACCCTTCAGCAGCGTGGAAATTTCATCCTCGTAGTCTTTCTTGCTGATCAATCCCACGTGCTTCTTCACCACATGGCCGTCGCGGTCGATGATGAACGTCGTCGGCAGGTCGTCGATCTCGCCGAACAGCTTGCCGACATCGTCGTTGCCGATCACGATGCGGTAGTTAAACGAGTGCTCCTTCATGTAAGGACGCACGGCATCCCAGCCGTCTTCGTCCATGGAAACGCCCAGTACGGCAAAGTTGCGGTCTTTGTATTCGCGCTGGAATTCCATGAACCAGGGGATCTCGATCTTGCAAGGCGCGCACCAGGTGGCCCAGAAATTGAGCAGCACCACCTTGCCGTGGTAATCGGAGAGCTGCACGGTTTGTCCCGTGGAATCCTTCAAGGCGAAGTCCGGCGTGGGCCGTTGCTTGACGCAAGAAGAGAGGATGCACATGGCAACGACTGCAAACGCAGGCCGGAGGGCTGCGCCACAGCGGAGTGGGGCAGGTTTATGACCTGCCATTTCATGCATGCGATTCATCCCAGCTCGATTATATCAATACGATGCGCGATTCAATGTGCTCCTCGAACCATGCCCCGCGCCAGCGGCGGAAGCGCGCGGCGAGAGTAAAGTCTTCGTGCCGCGGCACGCCGGCGAAGCGCCACGCCGCGGTGTCGCAGAAGCTTTCGCAGGCATACAGGCGCCAAGCCCTGGCGCGGTGCCGCACATCGCGGGATACGAGCTTGTTCTTGCGCCGTTCCGCGCTCCACCCCAGCTCGCCTTTGGCGTGCTGCTCGAACTCGCGAGCCAGGGTCTGCTCCCAGTCCCAGCGCATCTCATTTGAAAGCCGCACCCACGCGAAATGAAAGATTTCATGCACCAGGGTGCGCTCGAACTCGCGCGGCTTGAGTACTTCGGAATCGAGCAGAATCACGCGACCGGGAATCGACGCTGCGGCCAGATGCGGCCCCAGCGAAGGACGGATGCGCACATGAACCGGACGGCCCTCCAGTTTTGGCAAACGGGCCGGAGGCAGACGGGCTGCGCGCGGCATCCTCGCGCTACTTAGGCTGCTGCGAAAGATACGCGTCGGGGTGGACGAAGAAGTCGGAACGCTGCACCTGCGGCGTGAAGCGCTTGGTCAGATCCGTCATGTAGTCGTGCATGTGGTTATTTCGGATTTCCTTGACGATGGACTCCCGCACATCGTTGATCGGCTGCACTTTTTTCTCTTCCAGCCGGATGATGTAGAAGCCGTTGCCTTGGCGGACGGGATCGCTGATGTCGCCCGGATTCATCGCCAGCACGGTTTTCTTCAGATCCTGGGCGAAGCTGCTGGTGGCCTTGATGGGCGTGCCGAAATCGCCGCCTGAGGATTTCGATTCGGCGTCGTCGGAAAATTGCGCCACCAGCTTGGCGAAGTCAGTGCCCCCGCGAAGCTGCGTCACCAGATCGGCGGCCAGTTTCTGCGCCTCAGCCTCACTGCGTTCGTTCAGCGGATGAGCGGTTTCCAGAACGCCTTTGGCGGCCTGCGCCAGCGCCTCGGCGCTGTCGGGAGCCGCTCCTCCTGGAGCCGGCGATGCCTGCCCGGGCACCTTGGCGGGAGCTGCGGGCGCGGGCTTGAAGCCGATCAGAATGATCTTGATCTTGGCTTCCTCCCAGCGCGCCTGATTCTTCTGATAGAACTCGTCGATCTGCTCGCCGGTCACCACGAATCCATTCTGTTCCTGATTGACCATGGCATTGGCAAGCACCTGCTGCTTCAGCAGCGTAATCAGCTCCTCGATCTCTTCCTTGAGCGGACTCTGTTCATCCAGGTGGGCTTTCTCGCCTTCGGCCGCCAGGTAGCGCATCAGATACACCTGCCCCAGGGCCTGCTGAGGGTTCTGTTTGAATTGCTGAGCCAACTGCGCCGGAGCGGTTTCCAAAATCTTGCGGATGTCCGCGACGGTCACGCTGATGCCGGCGATGGTGGCGACCACCGTATTCGGCCCGATCTCCGGCTGCCCGCCCGCCGCCGGAGCGGGCGCAGTCTGGGGCCCCAGGCCAGGAGGCAGAATTTGAGCATACGTCGCGACGGCGAACGCGGCCAATAGAATACAGGTTTTCATGGGCTTTGTTACTAAGCTTTGTTACTAATCTAGCATGACGAAGCCGGACGGCTTTGGTTAGCAGCAGGCCGGAGGCCTGCGCCACCTGCCGCTACTGATACGCGGGCGTATCGCCGATTTCCACGGACCTCACGAAGGTAGCGTTGATGCTACCGCCGGCGACCAACGGCGCGGTGAAGAGGCCGTTTCCATTGCTGGGGGTCGACGCCGTATTGACCGAAAGAGACCCTACTCCCGCCAGGTTCGCAATCTGCGCGGCGGTAACCGCGGGCAACTGACTCAGAATCGAAGAGGGCACCGTAATCCCGCCCGCGCCGGCGGTGGTCAAACAAATAAACGTCGCTCCGGTTTGGAAGTCATTGGTGATCGTCGTGGCCGTACCTGCGACTGCCACCACATCGGACGAGTTACCGCCGGTCCAATTTATCGTCAGGCCGGCGCTACGGGTCACCGTCGACGGCAGCCCGCCGGTGACGGTCAGCGGCGCGCCGAGAATCAGGCTCGCCGTGAACGGCCCGACTCCGGCGCCGCCATCCGCGTTCAGCGTATATGTGCCCGGGACCATAATTCCGTTCACGGAGCTTCCCGGCCCGTTGACGCCGAGCTGATACGTATTGGCACTCTCGGGGATCGTCACGTTAGTGAGATTGGAACCGGAGGGTCCGCTCAAGCCTATCCTTCCGGCATCGAGATTGGTTGAAGTGCTGGGGAAGACCATGGGCTGCGTCGTCGGGGTGATCTGAACAACGGTACAGCTTCCTGACGCGGTACCGATCGAGACGGGCGCGGGGATGCCCGCGAGCTCAAACCCGGAGTACTGAGTGAGCGCCCCTCCCGCCTGGGTGAGAACGAACGACATGCCACCGGCGCTCTCATTTTCCTGGAGAATTGAGAAGCCTCCCACGTCAACCGTCCCGCCGTTATCGAAGGATTGCAATTGCGAGGTGGTGTAACCGGGCTGAACGCAGGCAGTCGCGCCCGGCGTGGCGATGGAGAGAAAAGTCGGCTTGCTCAGAATGCCGTTCTCCGAGATCTGAAACGGCACGACGCAACCCGTCGCCACGTTCGCCGGCAGCGTAAAGTCGATCTGATCTGCGCCCGCAAAATTCGGAGCGCTGCCTGCATAGGCCGGCGTGATCGAGGTCCCGCCTACGATCACCTGGATGTTCGCGCCATTGGCCGCGTAATTGTATACGGGCGCCCCCATGTTGTCGGCGAACGGCACCGCGCCGAACCCGGTCGCCCACGCGATCAACGTCTCGCCCGGATGCGCGGGCGAGATGGTGAAGCCCGCGACCGTCCCGGTGGTATAGCGATCCAGATCCAGCTCCGTAGCCGAGATGTAGTTCTGCGCCACCGCCAAGCCGTCCCCCGATTCATCCACCGTCAGCAACCCTGGTTTTTGCGCCACTACCGTAACCGGAAACGGCGAGCTGGTCACGCCGTTGTTCGTGACGGTGAGGTTGTAAAAGCCCACAGGAAGAGTGGAGGGCAAGATTGCCGCGAGCTGATTCATTCCGCCCGTATTGTAGAGATAGTCGATGAACGCTAGGGTTGGGCTTCCTCCCAATGCGGGCGTGAACGCGATCGATACGCCCCCGATCGCGGTGGGCAGCGGAAAGGGCGGCTGGGTCAATCCAGGGGAGCTCAGGCCCGTCCCTTTTATGACAAACACGCTTCCCTCTGCGATGTTCGGCGTGTAACTCCCGGCATCCAGCACAGCCGTTATCGTGGGAGTGATGCCGAACGTGTCGTACTGCAGCGTGATCGAAGTCCCGCTTTGAGCGGTAACCAACAACTTAGCGAAGCTGCCGGAGTTCGTTTGCATCAGGAACAGATTGCCCACCACGAGGCTACCGAGGGGGATCGGCGACGACGACATCAACACCATGTCAGCTTCCGCCTCGGTTAGCATGTAGGAAGGAAAATTCGCCGCGTTGTTACCGGGGAGGTCGAAGCCTACGGCGGTGCCAACGAAGTCGATCGCGCTACCGGTCCACTGGATGTCCCCTCCGGAATTTCCGGTTGTGCCGGTGCTGAGGTTTAACTCTTGGCCCGAAGGCAGCGTTGTAGTTCCGCCCACATCCGCCAGAGCCGCCATCGGGAGAACCAAGGCCAGACTGACGGCTAAGTTTATGCGCACGATCACTCCTTCGCAGTGGGGCAGGTCTCTGACCTGCCAATTTCCGCAGGCCGGAGGCCTGCGCCACCGAGTCCCTACTGATACACAACCGAAGCGGACGTGTCCGACGATGACGTGAAGACCGCGTTGGTGATGCTCCCTCCGGCGACCAACGGCGCTGTGAAGACACCGTTCCCATTGGCGCCGCCCGTGCCTGAAAAGACCGAGAGCGACCCTTCCGCTGTGACAGCCGCAATCTGCGCCGCGGTAATCGCCGGCAACTGATTCAGAATCGAAGAACTTATGTTAATTCCTCCGGTGCCCGCGGTGGTGATACAGATGAATTCCGCCCCGCTCTCCGCACTGCCATTGGATATCATCACAGCGGATCCGAAGATCTCCACAAAATCGGACGAGTTACCGCCGGTCCAATTTATGGTTAGGCCTGCGCTCCGGGTCACAGTGGCCGGCAGCCCGCCGGTGATGGTCAGCGGCGTGGGGAGAGTCACCGTCGCTGTGAACGGCCCGACTCCAGTACCGCCCGATCCATTCAACGTATAGGTGCCGGCGACAATGTTTCCGTTCAAGGTACTTCCCGGCCCGTTGATGCTGAGTTCATACACATTGCTCAACTCGGGGATCTGCGTGTTGTTGAGACTGGAGCCCGTAGGGCCGGTCAGGGTCACTTTTCCGGCATCGAGAAAAGTGATCGTGCTGCCAGGAGTCGCGGTGGTCGTCGTCGGGGTGATCTGAATCACCGTACACCCCTGATTCGTAATGATTGATTGAATGTTAGCGGGGATCGCCGCGAGCTCAAAGCCGGAGTATTGAGCGAAATCCCCATCGACCGTGCTGAGTGCGACCGACTGACCGAACTCGTTTGCAGCCTCCTTAAGAAGCGTGAACCCGCCGGTGGTAAACGTTGTGCCTTGATCGAAGGATTGCAATTGCGAGGTCGTGTAACCGGGCTGAACGCAGGCGTTGGCGCCTGCCGTCGCGATGGAGAGGTACACCACCTGGCTCATCACGCCGTTTACCGAGATCTGAAACGTGACCGCGCACCCGGTGGTCACGTTCGAGGGCAGGACGAAGTTGATCTGTTCGTAGCCAGTGCCGCCCGCGACGCGGCCCGCATAGGTCGGTGTGATCGTCATTCCGCCGACGTACACCAGCACGGTCCCGCCATTGGTTAGGAAGTTATACCCTGGCGAGGCGACATTATCGGGCCCCGGATCCGGTCCCATGCCGACGGAATAGGCGATTACCGTCTCTAAAGGATGGGAGGGCGAAGTGGTGAAGCTACCGATCGTCCCGGTGGTATAGCGATCGAGATCCAACTCCGACTGGGAGATGAAGTTCTGGGCCACCACCAGGCCGTTCCCCGATTCATCCACAGAGAGCAACCCAGGCTTTTGCTTCACTACTTGAACGGTAAACGGCGAGCTGGTCGAGCCGCTATTGGTTACCGTGACGTTGTACATTCCCACTGGCACGGAAGAGGGCAGAACCGCGGCTAGCTGATTCACCCCGCTCTCGTTGTACAGATAGACGATGAACGCCAGGGTCGGGCTTCCCCCCGATTGGGGCGTAAAGCTGATCGACACGCCTCCAGTTGAGGTGGGCAGCGGAAACGGCGGCTGGGTTAAACCGCTGGCGCTCAGGCCGCTTCCCTTCACCACGAAGATGCTTCCTTGGGCGATGTTCGCCGTGTAACTGCCGGCGTCCTGGACGGCGGAAATCGTGGGGATGTTCCCGCCACTCGCGGTTTCGTAGGTGATGTACTGAAACGAGACGGAGCTCGAAGTAACCGCCGTGATCAAAACTGCGGCGTAGTTTCCCCCGTTGGTTAAGACTCCAATGACGGTGTTGGCGGCCGGGGTGATGGCCGCCGTTGAGGCTAGACTACTGAAGCTCGATAAAATTTGCTGGGTCAGCTCATTGAATCCTGAGGTGCCGGAGAGACCGGCAAGGGCGGTGACGTTAAGGTCCTTGGCGGTGCCCAGCACCGTGATGCTGCCGCCGGTCAAGGATAGGTCGCCTCCGGAGGTAACTGTCGTCCCAGTGTCGAGACTAAACCGGCCGTTCGCCTGCAGCGTCGTGGTTCCGGTTACGTTCGCCAAAGCCACCGTCGGCAAACCTAATGCCGCAAGGGCTAGAAATGTAGTGGAAAGTCTATTTTGCATGATCGCTCCTCCTGCAATCAGTCTCCGTTAAACCAGAGTCCTAGAACTTTAAGCAGTATACACTACGATTCCGGTTTCTGTTTCGCTATAGTAACCTTACGGTGAACCTCCGCCTTCTCGCGCTTTCCGGAGCCGTTGGTCTATGCGCCTGCGAAAACAGGCCAGCTCCTTACGCGCCGCCGGAGCAACGCCAACCGTTTGAAAACTTTGCTCCCTATCGCATCAGCCGCGTCGTCGACATGGCCGACGGCGACGCGGATAGGCACTTCGTCCGCGACATCCAGGGGCTGAGCGGAACCTGGCGCTGGACCGGCAAACACCCGGAGGTGCGCGTGTTTCTGCGCACCAACCAGATGCTGCATTGCATCGTCGACTTCGCTATCGCCGACGCGACTTTCAAGGACACCGGCCCGGTGACGCTGACGTTCTTCGTCAACGGCCATCCGATCGGCACCGAACGATACACGGCTCCCGGCCCGCAGCATTTCGACAAACCGGTTCCCCCGGAATGGATCGAACCAGGGAAGGAAGCGACCGTCGGCGTGGAAATAGACAAACCTTGGATTTCCCCGGCCGATCACGCCACCCTGGGATTCATTCTGACGCGGATGGGACTGGCCCAAACGGGAACAAACCAGGAATGATTCTGGCACTGGCGGCATTGCTGGGCGCGGCGCTAACCGTTGCGGCGTGCTACGCCGCAGGCGCGATGCTGATCGACCGGCTGGGCATAGCACTTCGCCGCTTCGAGCGGGTGCCTCTGGCATTCACGCTGGGCGCGGCCTGCCTGCATCTGGCCGTTTTCGCGATTCTCGTTCTTCAAATCGCCTACTGGCCGGTGTTGACGGCACTGCTGCTGGGGGTAATTGGCGCGGCCATGGCAACGGGTTCCTGGCGGCTTCGCGGCGAGCCTGAGAAGCCCCTCAGCTTCAATCTAAAACGTGTCTGTATTCCATTGTTTGGGCTTTTCACCATCCTGTACTTTTTTCATGCCTGGGCCCCCGAAACCAGCCCGGACGGGTCCGGCTATCATCTGGGGTACGTCGCGCGGGAGTTGCGGTCGCACGGCTTTGAGCGCGTCACCACCGATATGTATGCGACCTTGAGCGAGGGCATCGAGATGCTCTTCGTGCCGGCATTCGCCATCGGCCAGCATTCCGCCGCGGCGCTGGTCCATCTCGCGTTTACCGCGGCTCTGGCGCTGGCGATGTTGGCTTATGGCCGGAGGCTGGGCAAGCCGTGGGTGGGCGCTGCTGCCGCATTCTTCACTTACGCCAGCCCTGTCGTTGGCATTGACGGCTCCAGCGCCTATATCGACCTGGGCGTCGCGGCCGTGGTCTTCAGCGGCTTCTACTGGCTGGAGATTTGGGATGAGACAAGGCAGGTTGGGGACCTTCCCCACCATGTGGTCCTGATCCCCGCCGGGATGCTCGCGGGCTACGCCTACGCGGCCAAATACCCGGCCTTCGTCATGGTGCTGTTCGCGCTCGGATTCGTGGTCTGGAAGGCGCGCCAGGTGCGTCCTGTCGCCGTCATCGTTCTCTTCTCATCTCTGATGATCGCGCCGTGGATGATCAAAAATTGGATCGTCGTACAGAACCCCATCGCTCCGTTCGGCGACTCGATTTTCCGCAACCCGTATTTTCATCCCATCTTCGAGACTGAATACGGGAACGTGATGCGCGACTACGACGTAAAAGATAAGCGCACGCTGCCGCTGGAGGTGACCATTCACGGCCAAAAGACGGAAGGCGTTCTGGGGTTGATCTTTCTGGCATCGCCGCTCGCGCTGCTGGCCTTGCGCAACCCGCACGGCCGCAGATTGCTGGCGGCGGCCGCGCTGCTGGGGTCAACTTACTTCGCCAACATTGGAACGCGCTTCCTGATTCCTCCATTGCCTTTCATTTCCATGGCGATGGCGCTTTCATTCGGAAACCTCCCTGTGCTTCTGGGCACCGTTATGATTTTCCACGCTCTCAGTTCCTGGCCGGCTGAAATGCACCACTATGCGGACAAGTTTGTGTGGCGTCTGGGCTCGATCCTTTTCACTCCCGCGCTGCGCATGATTCCCCAAGAAAAGTATTTGCGAGACACTGATGTGGATTACGGAGCGGCTCGCCTGGTGGAATCCGTCGTGCCCAAGGGAGAGCGCATCCTGGGGCTGCGCGGCGTCCCTTACGCCTATTGCAGCCGGGAGTTTTTGGTCGATTATCAAGCCGCACTGAATCAAACGCTTGTCGATTCCATGAACATGGGATGGGTGGCTGGTTATCAGCCGTTGGTGATCCAGACCTTTCAGTTTCCGGAGCGGACCGCTCGCCGGTTCCGGGTGCTCCAAACCGCAACAGTAGACAATCCGGAGGTGCAATGGAGCGTCCACGAGCTGCGTTTCTTCCATCATGGAATCGAGATTCCGAGGCGGCCGGAGTGGCGGCTTCGGGCTTGGCCCAATCCTTGGGAAATTCAGCTCGCGTTCGACAACTCGCTGGCGACGCGCTGGCGGACATGGGAACACGTCAAGCCCGGCGATTACGTAGACGTAGATTTCGGGAAGGATGAAGCCGTGGATGAAGTGCGGCTGAATACCTCTTTCGAATACTGGACAATGCAGCTGCAACTTGAGGCACTGGGCACTACCGGGAAATGGGCGCTGGTGGCGAAAAATCCAAAGGCGGAAACCGTTGAACCGAAAACCAGCCTTCGCCTGGCGGCCACCTATGAGTTGAAGGCTCGCGGGATCCATTATTTCGTGGTGGGCGACGACAACTACGGTGCGGACGATTTTCGCGACGATCCGGAGGCGTGGGGCTTGACGCAGGCCGGCTCGGGTTACGGCATCCGGATTTATAAGGTGACCGAATAGGTTGACGATGCGGCTGTTCCTGGGAGTAGATGGAGGGCAATCGAGCACGGTGGCGCTGACCGGCGACGAGACTGGCCGCGTTGTTGGGATGGGCCGAGGTCCGGCGTGTGGCAACGTGGGTGCAATCGAAGCGGCGGTGAAGGCCGCCGGAGCCGCGGGCGTCGCGTTTGAAGCGGCATGCTTCGGTCTGAGCGGCGGAGCATCCGGTAGAGAAATCGTTATGCGGGAACTGGTTAAAGCCGATCGTTACATTGTGACCCACGACGCGGCCATCGCATTGACAGGCGCGCTGGCCGGGGAGCCCGGAGTTATTGTCATCGCGGGAACGGGATCGATCGCGTTTGGAAAGAGCCACACTGGGCGATCCGCGGGGCGGTCGGCGAGGGCCGGCGGCTGGGGCTATGCGTTCGGAGACGAAGGGGGCGCATTCGACCTGGTTCGCCAGGCTCTGCGGGCGGCGCTCCGTGAGGAGGAGGGTTGGGGTCCGCCGACGGCTTTGCGGGGGGCGCTGCTGGGAGCCTCCGGCTCTCCTAATGCCAACGAGCTGATGCACCGGTTCTATACGGACGAGTGGCCCCGCGAGCGGATCGCGGCTCTTGCGCCGCTGCTGGACCAAACGGCCGAAGGCGACGACGGCGTTGCGCTGGAGATTCTCAGGGGCGCGGCCCAGTCTTTGGCGACGCTCGCGGGCATCGTGCGCGGACAGTTGTTCGAGGCTCACGAAGTGGTCGCCGTGAGCTACGCCGGCGGAGTGTTTCACAGCCCGGCGGTGCTGGAGCGGTTCCGCATGCTGGTGGAGCTGGCGGATGGCAACCGAATTGAGGCTCCCCGATTCGGAACTCATTACGGTCCGGCGGCCGGGGCCTTGATCGAAGCCTATCGAGCCGCAGGCCTTGAAGTGCTACCCGAAAACGTGCCGACGGAGAAAACATGAGTGGAGAAAGACTGAGCCAGGAACCCATTTCGCACTTCTTTTATTCGCATCGCCTGAAGCTTCAGTTTTGGGACTGGGGCACGAACGGAAAGCCGGTGATGATCCTGGTGCATGGGGGCCTGGATCACGCTCGCAACTGGGATTGGGTGGCGCGGGCGCTACGCGAAGATTATCACGTCTACGCGTTAGACCTGCGCGGGCACGGCAACAGCGCCTGGGCTCCGGGGGCCCTGTACAGCGTCGCCGAGCACGTGCTGGATCTTTCCGGGCTGGCCGACATCGTAAAGGGGTTTCCGATTTACATCATCGGGCACTCGCTAGGCGCCGTGGTGACGCTGCTCTATGCGGGCGTTTATCCGGATCGGGTGAAGAAGATCGTGGCGATTGAAGGCGTGGGGCTGCCGCCGGTAACCAAGCCGCAGCGCCCTCCGACCGACCGCATCCGCGACTGGATTGAGCGCGTACGCAGCGCGGAGAATCGCACGCCGCACAGCTATCCCGATCTGGCGTCGGCGGTCCAGCGCATGAAGGAGGCGAATCCGTTTCTCTCCGACTCCGTAGCCGAACATCTGACCTTGCACGGCACCAATTGGAACGCGGACGGATCGATCATCTGGAAGTTCGATAACTTCGCGCGCCTGGGCGCTCCCTATGGCATGAACGCCGAAGAAGCCGCGGCGGTGATGAGCCGCATCACCTGCCCGGTGCTGCTGTTCTGGGGCCGCGAGAGCTTCGCCGTGGACCCAGACGACGCTCCGGAGACGCCGGTGCTGCGCGACCGCAGAATCGTGAAAGTGGACCGAGCCGGACATTGGGTGCACCACGACCAGCTGGAATTGTTTCTGCGGGAGACGAAGAAGTTTCTGGCGGAGTAGTCGCAGAGCAGGGTAAAATGCTGGCAGAATGTGGCGAGCATTCCTTGTCGCGCTGATTCTCTTTCTGCCTGCGCAGCTGACGTGCGGGCAGGCCTTGGACCCTCCTACGCCGATATTTCCGAGCGACGGCAAGCCACCGGCTGAAACGAATGGCGCTGAATTGCTGCAAGCAGTCTGTCCGGGGGAGGTGGAAGTCGGCGAGAAGATCGGGTGCGGAAAACATTGCCCCTCTTTTACGATATTTGGAGATTTCGGCATGAGCGACGGCTGGTCGCTCACTCGCGTTACGCGTGGGCATTTGCTTTCTCCTACGAGCAACGACGCCGTGCTCTCAATGGAAGGGTGCGAACCTCAGTCCCAAAACTTTGGAGGCACGATTCTACTCACTCGAGGCGCTCAAGAATGGACCATGGAGTGGTATAGGTCGGGGATCGAGACTTCGCAGTGCCACAAAGTTCCGCTTCAGAACTCGCGTGAAATCCTCGTATGCGTGGGTCGGTGGGTAGCACCAACTGGCCACTCAGGGACGGACCTCTATGTCGAAGACCTCCTGAGCCCGGTCGGCAGCCTCATGGCATCGGACGGATCACCCTTTTCCGGGCAACCGATAACACCCTTTCATGCGGCGAAAACTTCGAGGACGAGACCAAGCCGTTCCCGGTGACACGTGCATTCATTGAAAAGGTGGAGTTTCCTGCGAGCCCGCCAGGTGGCGCCGGCTCCAAGATCTCCGTCATCGCTAGCTTCGGACAGAGATCTATCGATCCCGATTCCGCGAAAGCCTGCATACAAACGCCGACGGTATTTGTACAGCTCCCGGTTAAGAGCTACCATCTTGACTTCGTTTTTGATGGTTACACCTACCAACCGGCGTCCGCAAGCGTCGAAACGGCGCGAATGTTCGGGCCGCAGCAATAACCTGAACTACTGCGGGAACGATGTTGGGGCGGTGATCTTCTGCCAGCCCTCGCCGTTCAACGACTTCAGGAACTCGACCAGATCCTTCTTGTCCCCGTCCGTCAGCTTCAGGGGCTTGATCTTCTTGTCGAGGTTCTTGTTGGGCTTACCGCCCTTGTCGTAGAACTCGACCCCTTCGTCGAGCGTCTTGAGGCTGCCGTCGTGCATGTACGGAGCCGTGCGGGCGACGTCGCGCAGAGTGGGAGTCTTGAATGCACCCCAATCCATGGGGTCCTTAACTTCGAAACGGCCGACGTCGGGCTCGGGTTGATCGCTGCCGACGCCCAGGTTGTGATACGAATTCGAGGTGAAGTTGACGCCTTCGTGGCACTGATCGCACTTGGCTTTGTTGACGAAGACGTCCAGGCCGCGGACCTGCGCCGGACTCAGCGCGCTTTGTTGCCGGCTTTGTAGCGGTCATACGCCGAGTTGCCGCTGAGCAAGGTGCGCTCGAATGTCGCGATGGCCTTGGCTATGTTGTCGATGGTGACGTCCATCTGAACGGAGCTCCGCTCCGGCAAGCCGAAGGATTTCTCGAACAGCGTGCGATACCCGGCAATGGCGTTGATCTTCGCGACCACATCCACCTGCGTGTTGCCCATCTCGATGGGATTGGCGATGGGACCCTTGGCTTGCTCTTCGAGGGTAGAGGCGCGGCCATCCCAGAACTGGTTCAGGCTGTAAGCTCGATTCAGGACCGTGGGCGCGCTAACGGTTGCCGTGCCGGCCGTGGATGCCCTCGGAATTGGGGGCGCCGTCGGTGTAGCCGTGCTCGGGCGAGTGGCAGGAGGCGCAGGAAACCGTATCGTCTTTGGAGAGGCGCTTGTCAAAATAGAGAAGACGGCCGAGCGCGACTTTATCCGCTGAGTAGGAATTGTCCTTGGGCCATTCGAGCGGCAGCAGGCCCAAGGGGATCTGCACTGCGACGGTCTTCTGCGCGGCTCCCTTGTTTGAATCGGCAGCAAACGCCGGCGCTCCAGCGAACGCTAGGGCTGCGGCCATTGCCGCTAGCGGAAAGCGCATCAACCCTTTTTCAGGTATCCGTGAACGTACAGCGCGTTGAAGCCGTTGACCGACGACGCTGTGCCCGTGACTTCCATGATGTGTCCGGCGTGATCGATGGCGGCCTGGCGGAAGGTGCCCATTCCGTCACGGCGCGGGTCATGCTCTTCTTCCATCAGCATGTACAGGCCGCCGTCCCGGGTCAGCAGCCCGATAGGCTGGCCGTTGCGGAAGCACTTCTGGGCGCAGTCGCGATGCTTTTCCCCGTGCTTGCCGACTTCGAGGTAGCACGAGAAATCGACGATCTCGCCCACCACTGTCCTGACCGTACCAGCAACGGGCTTGCCGTCGACGGATGCGCCCATGGTGGTCGCGCTCCAGGCTTGGTCGGGTTTATCGCCTATCGCTCCCATCGGCTTGGCGTAGGTGCCGCCATCGGCCCCGACGGTCATTTGAGGTTGGAGAATCCCGGACTTCGCTCCCGCCTTCCCCTTGTCTTGAGCCGGCAGCGACACGACCAGGGCAAACGCGGCAACAGAACACAGACTGGCCTTTATGAGGTTGGTCATGCCCAGATTCTACCAAAATCGTGCGAACGTAAGACGCGGGGAAAGCCTCTTGCAGTTTTGTAAAGCCGTCCCTAAACTCGGACGCCTATGCACCGCTCCTTTTAGTCGCGGCTCCGTGCGGGGCACATCGCGCGATGGCCAGTTGCTGAGCCGCGACCGCAGGCGGTCTCCGTACGGACGCATTACGGAGCTCAAGACTCCAGCCCCAGCTCCGCGCGCAGGCGAGTGACGTCGTAAAACGGATCGCCTGTCTTCTTCTTCCGATCCTCTCTGTTCTCAAAGTCTTTCAGGATGGCGATCAACTGTTTCCGGCCCTTTGCCGTTCGAGCCGCCTCTCGCGGAGTCTTGCCGCTCAGCGCCGGAAGTTTGGTATCCGGCCAAGCTCTGTAGTGATCCTCCATAAACTGCGCTACCACACCGTCGCGCACTTCTTTCGGAATCTCCTCCTCCCTCGAGGGCGCACCTCCGGGCGCTGCGGCCACGCGGCGTTTGAGCTCCTTCTGCGTAGTGAACTCATCCCGCAGATGGCGCAGAGACTCACCTGCGATGCTTGAAAGCAGCAGTTTTCCCCGCTCCATGCGCTCTCTGGAATTGCAATCCAGCACGAGCTCGTTTCTTTCGATGCGAATATTCCCCAGCACGGTCTGCTTCTGGTTCAGCCAGACAAAATACCCACGCTCCTCCGGGTTGAATTCGGACTGGTTGAATTCGGACCGAAACTCGGGACACCGGCGAAGCGCACTCATCGCCGCCGCCTCGTCAATCAACGCGTAAACCGCTTTGGAGAACAAGAGCTCCTCGCCGTCCGTATTGGACAGCCGTAGCGATTCCATCCAGTTCGCCGCTATTTCAAACGATTGGCGTCGAACGCGCGGCCAATTTCCCTTCAGATACTCCCGCCACTCAAGACCGGCCACTTCGCGGTCCTGCTCCATCCACAAGCGAAGCGGCTCGATGTGGTGGCGCGGCACGGTGAGTCCAATGCCGGCAAGCTCGGTGCCGCGCTCCCCCGGCACGACGCGGGCGAGTAACCCGTCCCATCGCGCCAACTGCGTCGACATGTTCACATCGTGAACAAAGAAAGTCTCCCCGAAGATCAGATCTTTCAGTTTAATTCCGACTCCGGCACTCAGTTCCTGGACTTCGTAAAGCCCGACAAAGCTACGCAACCAGGCTTCGACCATTTCCCGCTCCCGCTGGGTGACGCGGGCGCCGCGCCGGACTAGAAACTCCTGCATGACTGTGCGGCCGAAGCTGGGTGCGACCCAGTCGTGGATCATCCAGTCGGTCACGGTGAGATTTGCGTCCTCTTCATCCTGCACCTGATCGCCAAAAAGCTCGTTCAGCGCGAGCTGGATATCGCGTTTAGGGAGTTGACCGAGAAACTCGCCGATGCTTCTACGCAGGTCTTCGAACTCGTTCGCGTTGCGCGAAACCGCGGGCGCTTCATGCGGGGCCGCGCTGTCCCGCCGCTCATCTGACTCGAGATGGCACTTCTTGTACTTTTTGCCGCTATTGCACCAGCAAGGGTCGTTGCGCCCGGGAGTAGAAGGACGCCGCAGCGGTTCGGGCACGGGCAGGAATTCGTCGTCTTCCTCTTCCTCGTCTTCTTCCTCGTCGTCGTCTTCGTCGCCGCCCCAAACCGCGTTTCCCGCGCAGATCTCGTAGACGGTAACGGTCGAGGGTTCCATCGGAACCGGCGGGACTTCCGTCGACGAGAAATCGGCTATCAGCTCTTCGCACGTGCGACGGGCGCTTGAGGACAGTAGGCTACGCTGCCGCTGCAAAGCCGCGCGGCCCGGTTTCACGAACCCGCTTCCGCGACCAACGGCCATCGTAGTGAGAAACAAAGGAAAGAACGCATCGCGGTCCGCTTTTGTCATGGAGCCGAGATCTTCGCTCAGGCGTGTGAGCATTTTCCCTGCTGGATCGAAATCGGGATGACGAAGAATCTGCTCCGCCACGGCAAGCCGTTCAGCCGGTCCCAGTCCGGCGGCAATCGACCCGATGCACTGAGCGGCTTCCTCTGGATGGCGCTCAAGAATGCGGCCCAGGGTCCAGGAAGCAGCGCCAGCGGCATCCTCATGGGCCAGATCGACGAACTCAAGAAGGTGCGGAATCTCCGAGGCCGAGGCAGTTTCCCCGAGAAGCGCCAGTGCATTCTCAACCCACGAATCGCCTTCGTCTCCCAGCAGGTCCTGCGCCCAGCCACGTAGCACACCAACCAGCAGTGGCACGATAGACTCGCCTTCTCCAACGATCGAGTCAACCGTTTCCGGGCTCAGATCGCCCTCCTCCTGCATTTGGTGAAGTAGACGGAGTTGCCGCAAGCGTTCCGTCACAGCTTCCGGCTCGGGCTCCCGGTTCTCACGCATCGCCAGGGCGATCAACCTGCCTTGCGCGGCGGCGGGCAGCTTCTTGAATTCCTTAAGGGCCTTTCCACGGATTCCAGCCTTCTCGAAATCGAGTCCCTCAAGAAAGGCCTCGTCGGTCAGCGCGCGTTTGGCGATTGCCAGTTCGCCGAGCGCATCCGACAGAGCCGCCGATTCCGGCCGTTCATGCAGCAACTGCGCCAACGCAATGTAAGGAAAACCAATGCAAGGATGCGCCTGAATGGCATGCCAGAAACACTCCTCCGCCGCCAGGACGTCGCCCGCCTCCCGCCTCAGCTGGCCCAGTTCGAGCAGCGCGACGTAGTCGTCCGGGTCCAGCTCAAGCATCTTCTGGAATGCCTCTTCGGGAGTTAACTTGCCAGCATCAAGATCGAGCTTCAGGCGGGCGCGCGCATCATAGACATCTTGAGGAAGAAATAGCATGGGAATTCTAATACTCTAGTCTGCTTCCATCGCGGGGCGATTCGGATGCGCTGAACGCTGCGATTATATCAATTGCTACCATAAAACTTTCCTCTCATAATGCTACGTTTTGAAACAGCAGGTGAATCGCACGGCGAGTGCCTGGTGGCCACGCTTACGGGCTTGCCCGCGCAGGTCCCGATCTCCATCGAGGCCATCGACCGAGAGCTGTGGCGCCGGCAGCAGGGCTACGGCCGCGGCGGGCGCATGAAGATCGAGACCGACCGTGCGCATATCGTCAGCGGCGTGAGACATTCCAAGACCATCGGCTCGCCGATTGCCATTCTGCTCGAAAACAAAGATTGGAAGAATTGGACCGAGGCGCTTCCCGTAGAAGATAGCGAAGGCGCGGGGGAAAAGCAGAAGCCAGTCACGAGGCCTCGGCCGGGGCATGCCGATCTGGCGGGCGCGATCAAGTACAATTTTCAAGATGCGCGCTATATTCTGGAGCGGGCGAGCGCACGGGAGACCACCGCTCGCGTGGCGGTGGGCGCGCTGGCGAAGGCATTCTTAAAGGAGCTGGGGATCGGCGTGTTGAGCCATGTGATCCAGGTGGGTGAAGCGAAACTGGAGCGGGCAGCTAGCTGGGAAGAGCTGACGGCGCTCAGCCAGCGCGATGAAGTGCTGCTGAATTGCGTCGACGCGGAAGCGGAGCAGCGCATGAAGGCGGTGGTGGATCAGGCCTATCGCACTGGCGACACGGTGGGCGGAGTGTTCGAAGTGGTGGCGCATGGAGTGCCTCCGGGGCTTGGCTCGCACATCGCCTGGGATACGCGGCTGGACGGGAAACTGGCGCAGGCGATCGTGTCGATGCAGGCGGTGAAGGGAGTGGAGATCGGGTTCGCCGCGGAGGGTTCGGCGTCGTTCGGGTCGAAGGTGCAGGATTCGATTCACTACGATCGCGAAGGCCGCCGCTTTACGCGCGGCGCCAATCGGGCGGGGGGCCTCGAAGGCGGCATGACCAACGGCCAGGATGTGCTGGTGCGCGGAATGCTGAAGCCCATCTCGACGTTGCGCAAACCGCTGGAGAGCGTGGATTTGGCAACGCGCGAACCGGCTCTGGCGGCTTACGAGCGCAGCGACGTCGCGGTGGTTCCGGCGGCAGGGGTGATCGGCGAGGCCATGGTGGCGCTGGTGCTGGCCGGTGCGGCGGTGGAGAAATTCGGCGGCGATTCGCTTCAGGAAACAAAACGGAATTACGAAGGCTATCTCGGGCAGGTGAAAAACTTTTAGATGATTTATCCGATCGTACGGTACGGCCAGGCGGTGCTGGAAAAGAAGGCGGCGGCGATTACGGAATTCAACACGCCGGAGCTCGAGGCGCTGGTGGAGGATATGTTCGAATCGATGTACGCCGCCAAAGGGGTGGGGCTCGCGGCGCCGCAAATCGGCATCGGCAAGCGCATCGCGGTCATCGATATCGCTAGCGGCGAGGACCCGTCGCAGAAGCTGGTGCTGATCAACCCGGAGATCATCGACAGGCAGGGCTCGCAAACGAGCGAGGAAGGCTGCCTGAGTATTCCCACGTTTCGCGAGCCGGTCACACGCGCGCAGAAGGTGACTATCCGGGCGCACAATGCCAAGGGCGAGGTATGGGAAATGACGGGCGAGGATCTACTGGCTCGTGCGTTCCAGCATGAGACCGATCATTTGAACGGAACCCTCTACATCAGCCACATAAGCCCGTTGAAGCGCGACTTGATCCGGCGCAAGATCCGGAAGCTGCAGAAGGCGAACGAGTGGGGGTAGACAACCGCTCCCTCACGGTCGCGGTTCAGTATCGGGACTTCCGAACCGCGCGCGTTAACAAGCGGTATACCGTATGAAGCTGGTCTTTCTCGGCACGCCGGCCTTCGCCGTGCCATCCTTGGAACGAACCGTCGCGGCCGGCCATCAAGTCATGGCAGTGTTCACCCAGCCTGATCGCCCCAAGGGCCGCGGCCAGAAGAATGCGATGCCTCCTGTGAAGGATGCCGCGATGAGGTTGGGCCTTCCCGTGCATCAACCCGAGCGAATCCGGCGACCGGAGGTTATCGAAGAGCTACGGGCGATGGCTCCCGAGGCGCTGGTGGTGGTGGGATATGGGCAAATTATTCCACAGGCGATTCTGGATATTCCGCCGCGCGGGATCATCAACGTACATGCGTCGCTGTTGCCGAAGTATCGCGGCGCAGCGCCGGTACAGTGGGCCATCGCTCGCGGGGAGACGCGGACGGGCGTGACGACAATGCGCATCAACGCTGGGCTCGACACAGGCGATATCCTGCTTAAGTGGGAAACCGAAATCGGCGGCGAGGAGACGGCGGTGGAATTGGGCGAGAGACTGGCGGTGGCAGGCGCGAAGCTCCTTGAACAGACCTTGGATGGGCTTCCGAGCATAACGCCACGGCAGCAGGACGAAGCCCAGGCATCGTACGCACCGATCCTGAAGAAGGAAGACGGTCACGTGAATTGGGGCAGCCGCTCGCGCGAGATTCTGAATCGGATTCGAGGGTTCACGCCCTGGCCCGGCTGCTACGGCTTCCTGCGGGGCGCAAGGTTACACGTCTGGAAGGCGGGACCGGCCGCTGAAATGCTGTTACCTCCCGGCACTCTACGCGCGGCGCATCACCGCTTGTTCGCGGGATGCGGCGACGGCTCGATAGAATTCCTGGAGGTGCAATTGGAGGGGAAAAAACGAATGGACGCAGCATCGTTCTTGAACGGATTTTCAATTGAACCGGGCGAGGCGCTTGCATGAGCGATGCGATGAGCCTTCCGCTGGGGTATCGCTATGCCGCCGCGTATGCGGGAATCCGCAAAGTGGAGAAGGACGACGTGGCGTTGATCGTTTCAGATTCGCCTGCATCGGCCGCGGCGGTGTTTACCAAAAATCGAGTGGTGGCCGGGCCGGTGACCGTCGCGCGGCAGAATTTGCGGGCCTCACGAGGACGGATGCAGGCGATTCTGGCAAACGCGGGCAACGCCAATTGCGCCACGCCCACTTCGGAGCGGGTGGCCGTCGAAACCACGCGCGCCGTGGGTCAGACGCTGGGGATCGTGCCGCACTGCGTTCTGCCAGCATCGACGGGAGTGATCGGCGTCGAGCTCGATGCGCGAAAGATCGTTGACGTTCTGCCGAAGCTCAAGGCCGCGCTCGAGCCAGCCTCGTTCGATGCAGCGGCGTCGGCGATTTTGACCACTGACACGCGGTCAAAAACAGCGTTCGCGCAAGTCAAAGGAACGCGAATCGCCGGAATGGCCAAGGGCTCCGGCATGATTCACCCGCGCATGGCCACGACGCTCGCGTTCGTGATGACCGACGCCGTTGTGCCGCCGGCCGCGCTGCGCACCGCGCTAAAGCAGGCCATTGAGCGAAGCTTTAACCGCATCTCGGTGGATGGGGACACTTCCACCAACGACACCGTCGCGGTCTTCGCCAACGGCGCGTCCAAGCTCACGCCTTCGGCGCGCGCTTTCGGCGAAGCGCTAGCCGAAGTGCTGGCGTCGCTGGCGCAGCAAATCGTCAAAGACGGCGAGGGCGCGAAGAAGTTCGTGACCATCGAGGTCCGCGGCGCTGCGACGGAGGCCGCTGCGGAAAAGATCGCGCGGTCGATCGCCAATTCACCCCTGGTTAAGACCGCCATCGCGGGATCGGACCCGAATTGGGGCCGCATCCTTTCCGCGGCCGGAAACGCGGGGGTGGCGTTCGATCCCCGGCACGCCGATATCGACATGCAACACGTCGCGGTGTGCCGCGGAGGCTTGGCTGCGAACTTCGTCGAAGAGGATCTGAAGAAGAAGCTGGATGCGCCGGAGTGCTCGATTCAGTTCACGTTGCGCGGCCGCGGGCGCGGCCAGACCCGCTTCTGGACCTGCGACTTGACAGAGGAGTATATTCGAATCAACGCGAGTTACCGGACGTGAAGCCGATCTTTTTATTCTTGTTGCTGCTGTTCCCGTTGGCTGCGCAGCCGCCTGCCGACCCAACACCCAAGGACGTGCAGACTTTGATCCGCGAAACTGCCGAGGATGTCTCCAACAAAGACAGCCGAGGCTTATTGGATCGTTTCGATCCCAAGATGCCGGGCTACGAAACGCTGCACTATGAAGTCGAGGGCCTGCTTGCGCACGACTCGGTCATCTCCACCATCGAGATCGTCACCGACAAGGGGGATAATCAGCAGCGTGAACTGAAGCTCGATTGGGTGCTGTTGGTCGACACGGAGCGCCCACGCCGGGAAGTCGTCACGATCCGCATCGAGAAGCAAGGCAAGAAGTGGAAGATCGTCGCGCTCGAGCCGGTGGAATACTTCAAGCCAACGGCTGCTCCATAGGCATCGCCAACGGAGGCTCGATGAAGAAGTTGAGCTGGGCCATCCGCGCGATGGCGGCACGCACGGATTCCTCCGTCGCCGGTTCCACCGTGATTACGAACGGAAGATCGCGCCAGTTGGCGTTGGGCAATTGCAGCACCGCGTCGATCGAAATATTTTCCGCGGCCAGAGCCGCGGCAAGCTGCGCGATGATCCCGGGCCGGTCCTGAACGCGGAATCGCAGATAGTAGGCCGAGCGGTTGAGCGTGACGGGAATCGGACGATATTCGCCGAGCCGCGCATGGGCAAACGGCGAGACGCGCTCGGGACTGCCAGAACGAATCTCGCGCGCCACCCGCATGAGGTCGCTAACGACGGCGACTCCGGTGGGATGAGGACCCGCGCCGCGACCGTAATAAAACGTGTCCGCGCCGAATTTGCCCCGCACCCACACGGCGTTGTAGGCTCCGCGCACGCTGGCGAGGATCGCGGATTGCGGAACCAGCGACGGACGTACGGACAGCAACACTCCATCCGGAGTCTGTCGCGCCGCTGCCACCAACCGGATAGTGTGATGCAATTGGTGCGCGTATTCGAAGTCGACGGGGGTGACGCGGCGGATGCCCTCGGTGTAGATATCGGCGGGCTCGATACGCTCGCCAAACGCGAGCGCCGCCAGAATCGCAAGCTTGGATCGCGCGTCGAAGCCATCCACATCGGCGGACGGATCGGCTTCGGCATAGCCCGCCTGCTGCGCTTCGGCGAGCACTTCGGGGAAGCCCGCGCCGCGGCCCTCGATCTCCGTAAGGATGTAATTACAGGTGCCGTTGAGAATGCCGCAGAGCGCCTGGATGCGGTCTCCGGAGATGCCTTCTCGCAGCACCGCGTGAATGGGAATACCGCCGGCCACGCTCGCTTCCATGGCCAGATTCAGCCCGGAGGCGATGGCCCGGTCCCACAGGTCGGCGCCAGCCAACGCCATCAGCTCCTTGTTGGCGGTGACCACCGATTTTCCGCGCGCAAACGCAGCTTCCACGATCTCGCGCGCAACGACTGTGCCCCCCACCAGCTCCGCGACAATGTCCACATCAGGAAGCTCCACCACCTCGCGCCAACTCGCGGTCTTATAAGCGGAGCCGAAGGCGGCGGGAATCGACTTCGACGCGATGCCGCGGCTGCACAGCGCCCGCACCTCCAGAGGAAAGCCCAGCTTCAGCGCAATGTCGCGCGCGTTCTCGGCGAGGATGTCCAGAGTGCCCGAGCCGACGTTGCCCAGACCGATGATGCCAATTTGTACCGGCTGCATGGAATCTTCTATTTGACCACTAACTTGAATTCCACGACCAGCACCAGCGCTTCAGGGGTCACCCGCACGGCGGAAAGGTCGAAATCGGAGAGCTCCTGCTTGTAGGAGGAATTCGCGGCAGGCTGTTCCAGTAGCTTCTTGGCTTGGTCTCGAACGTCAATCTTGAAATCCTTGCCGAAGCTTTCGGTCAACGCGGTGCGCACTCGGCGGATGTAATAGGAATCCTTCATCGTGGTGACGTGCACATCGTCCATGGCGATGACGCCCTTGCGGGCAACAGGGGAAGCCAGGATGGTGAGATCGAAGGAATCGCCCATGCCCATGCAGCGGCCAAGCACATCCATCGCAGAGCGCCCGCTGAACTTCGCCGTGATCTTCAATCGCCCGTCCGAGCCCGGTGACGCGGCGGAACTGAGATGAGGAGCCTCCAGATATGCGTATTGGCAGGGCGTGGCGGGCGTTCCCCGCACGTACCGCCGGCCGTCCTGGGTGAACAATTGCTCCGCGATCAGGCGCTCCAGCGCGGCATAGCGCAATTCAAGATCGGCGGCGAGGGCGGGCATGACGAGGAAGATCGCCAGAAACAGGCGCGCGGGAAACCGAAACATGGCGGGATTTGTTTCATTGTAGATGACGTGCGTTTAGACGCGCGCGAGTGTGCTAACCTGGAGCGTTTACCTGCCATGCCCGCCACTCAAGAAAAAGCCCAACTCATGAGCGCATCCGAAATAGACCGGACCCTGGTTCGTCTGGCGCACGAGATTCTGGAGCGCACGCGCGATCTGGACAAGCTGGTGTTCATCGGCATTCGTCGCCGTGGAGTCCCTCTGGCGCAGAGGTTATCGAAGAAGATCGAGTCGCTGGAGCGGAGGACGATTCCCGTGGGCATTCTCGACATCAACTTGTACCGCGACGATCTTTCCACCGTCAGCCACCAGCCGGTAGTGAACTCGACCGATATTCCTTTCCCGGTGGCGGCGAAGGACGTGATCCTGATGGATGACGTGTTGTACACCGGGCGCACCGTCCGCGCCGCTCTGGACGCGCTGTTCGATCACGGGCGTCCGGCTCGAGTGCAATTGCTGGTCTTGATCGACCGCGGCCATCGCGAGCTTCCGGTGGAGGCGCAGTTCACCGGCCGCATGGTGCAGACCACCTCCAGCGAGATTATCGAAGTCAAGTTTCAGGAGATCGACGGCATGGAGAAGGTGCTGCTCGTCGAACGCGCGGCGCAGGGAGCCTGACATGCCCTTGGGGTCATCGGGAAACGGCTTGTTGGGAATCGGCTTGCTGGGCATCGAAAATCTGAAACGGGAGGCGATCCAGGCGATTCTGGACCGGGCCCGCGATTTTCAATTTCGCGGTGACAACACCTTTCGCAAGCTGGATCTGCTGCGGGGCAAGATGGTGGTGAACCTGTTCTTCGAGGCATCCACACGCACGCGCACCAGCTTTGAAATCGCCGCCCGGCGGCTGGGCGCGGACGCGGTTTCCATCACCGCGCAGGCCTCTAGCGTTTCCAAGGGCGAATCCCTGGTAGATACCCTGAACACCCTCGCGGCGATGCACCCAGACGCCATCATCATGCGTCACGCCGCCTCCGGAGCGCCGCATTTTCTGCAACGCCACCTGGAGACGCCGATTATCAACGCGGGCGATGGCACGCATGAGCATCCGACGCAGGCGCTACTGGATGCGCGAACTATTCTTGATCGAGGCAAGGTGCTGGAAAACCTTCGGGTGGCCATCATCGGCGATATCGCGCACAGCCGCGTGGCGCGCTCCAACCTGTATCTGCTCTCGCGCTACGGCGCCCAGATCGTGCTATGCGGACCAGCGTCGCTGCTTCCCCGTGAGCTTGAACGTATCGCGCCCGGCGTGATCCTCACCACTAGCATGGATGAGGCCATTCGCGACGCCGACGTCATCATGATGCTGCGCGTGCAACTGGAGCGGCAGCACGAAGCCGCCTTTCCGGCCAACGAATATTTCCAATTCTACGGACTGCGCCTGGAGCATCTGCGGCTGGCCAAGCCGGACGTGATCGTCATGCACCCGGGCCCGATCAATCGCGGTCGCGAGATTTCGTCGGAGGTCGCGGACTCGCAGCGGTCCGTGATTCTGAACCAGGTGGAAAATGGAATCGCGATACGAATGGCAGTGCTGGAGCAAGTCTTGGTAGGTCCGAGAGAAAATGCCGGCGTTGCTCATTAAGAACGGGCGCGTCATCGATCCGGCGTCGGGCCGCGACGGAATCGCGGACGTATGGATCGAAGATGGCGTCATTCGTGGCGTGGGCGCGAACCTTTCGGCCACCGGGGCCGAAGTTTTCGACGCCAGCGAACTCATCGTCACGCCCGGCTTCATCGACATGCACGTTCATCTGCGAGAGCCCGGATTCGAGCACGCTGAGACCATCGAGACCGGCTCCCGCGCGGCGGCCGCCGGAGGCTTCACCTCCATTTGCCCGATGCCCAACACCGCGCCGATCAACGACAACGCGACCGTAACCAGCTACATCGCCGAAAAGGCGCGCCGCCACGCCATCGTCAACGTGTTCCCCATCGGAGCCATCACCAAGGGCAGCAAGGGCGAGGAACTGGCGGAGATCGGGTCCATGCGCCAGGCCGGCGCAGTGGCCATTTCCGACGACGGCCGTCCGGTGATGAACGCGCGGGTGATGCGCCGCGCCATGGAGTTCGCGCGCAGCTTCGGCATTCCCGTGATCGACCATTGCGAGGACCTGCACCTTAGCGCCGGCGGCGACATGCATGAAGGTCTCGAATCCGTGCGCCTGGGCCTGCGCGGCATTCCCGGGTGTTCGGAAGACGTGATGGTGGCTCGCGATATTCTGCTCGCCGAACTCACCGGGGCGCGCTATCACGTGGCGCACATCTCTTCGAGCCATGCGGTGGATATGGTTGCATTCGCCAAGTCACGCGGGCTGCGGGTGACGGCCGAAGCGACGCCGCATCATCTGGCGCTCGCCGACGGTGACATGCGTCCGTACGACAGCAACTATAAAATGAAGCCGCCGCTGCGCTCCGCCCGCGACGTATGCGCGGTAGTCGAGGGGGTGGTTCGCGGAGCCATCGACGCCATCGCCACGGATCATGCACCGCATCCCGGCAGCGAGAAAATGCAGGAGTTCGAGCAGTGCCCCTTCGGCATCATCGGTCTCGAAACCGCGTTAGGGGTGGCCCTTGAAAGGCTGGTGCATTCCGGCAAGATCGGGTTGCCGCGCATGGTGGAGCTGTTCACTACCGGCCCCGCAAGGATTCTGGGACTCGATCGAGGTACGCTTGCGGCCGGCGCCTCCGCCGACGTGACGATCTTCTCCCCCGACCGAGCGTGGACCTACGACGTCAACAAGTCCTTCTCCAAGAGCCGCAACTCACCATACGACGGCTACGCCTTCCGTGGAGGACCGGTGGCGACGGTTGTGGCCGGCGAAATCGTCTGGCGCTGCTGAAGGGTGGGCCGAGGGGTGGCGCACGCCCTACGCCAAGGCGGTCCGCGACTGGCACTCCGGGCAGGGGCAGATGCGTCGCAGATAATCGAACGAATAGATCCCGGTGCTGTGGCCGTCGCTCCAGTCGATGCGCATGGCGTAGGCGCCGACTTGCTCCACGTTCAGCATTCGTAGAGTGGGCTTGTACATCGGGAATGGATCGTTCGAAGGAGCCGCATAGCTGGATTTCTGCGGCTCCGTCCCGTGCGCGCCGGTGCAACTGGCGCAGGGGCATTCATCGCGCAGGTACGGCAGCGGATATTCGCTGTGGTGCCGGTCCCGCCAGTCGATCTTAATGCCCTTGGATTTGGAAATGGCGATGTGCTCGGGCTCGGCGCCCACGCTTTGCGAATTACTCAAGACGGATTCACCCTCTCGATATCGCGGACGCCGGAGATGCGGCGTAGCGAACTAACCACGCGCTCCAGTTGGCGCTTGTCCTTGATCTCGACGGTCATATCCACGATTGCGCCGTCGGCCGCGCGTTCATCGTCTGACCGCGCCTCCAGGCTGCGAATATTGGTCTGCTCGGCGGCCAGGACGCTGGTCAATTGGTTCAAGATGCCGGGACGGTCTTCGGTGTAGGCCAGCAGTTTCACAGGGAACGTTTCCGCCTCTCCGCGCTGCCATTCCACGTCGATCTTGCGCTCCACTTCGTACATGAGGTTCTGGACGTTGGTGCAGTTGACCGAATGGACCGCGATGCCCTTCCCTCTGGTGACGTAGCCCACGATGGCTTCGCCGCGAATCGGATTGCAGCACTTGGCGCGATAAATCAAAAGATCGTCGATGCCCTTGACCTTGACGACCAGATCCTTGTCGCCGCCCATCGAAGGGGGCGCGATACGAGTTGGGGTGGGCGCGGAGGGCTCGGACGTCTCCGGCGTCTCGGGCGGCACAAGCGAAGGAACCAGCTTTTGCAGGACTTGGCGCGCGGAGAATTTCCCGTAGCCGAGCGCCGCATACAGATCTTCCATCTTGGAGCAGCCGTAGTCAGCCGCTACCGCCTCAAACTGGCTCTTGGGGATACGGCTAAAGTGGACCGCCAAGCGCCGCGCTTCCCGCTCCAGATATTTTTCGCCGATCTCGATCGCCTTCGCGCGCTCCGTGGTATTGATGACGTGCCGAATTTTGTTGCGCGCTCTAGGGGTCTTGACCAGTCCCAGCCAGTCCTTGCTGGGCAAATGGCCGGCTTGCGTTTGAATCTCCACCACGTCGCCGTTGCGCAGCGCGTATTTGAGCTGAACGATTCGCCCGTTGACCTTTGCGCCCACGCAGCGATTGCCGACGTCGGAGTGAATCGCGTAGGCGAAGTCGATGGGCGTGGCCTCGCGCGGCAGCACGATCACCTTTCCCATGGGCGTGAACGTGTACACCTCCTCCGGATACAAGTCCACCTTGAGCGTGGACATAAACTCACCCGGATCCGCCATGTCGCTCTGCCATTCCACCAACTGCCGCAGCCAAGCGATGCGCTGGTCGTCGTCCTTGGCTCCGCGGCGGCCTTCTTTGTATTTCCAGTGCGCCGCGATGCCTTCCTCGGCGATGCGATGCATCTCCTCGGTGCGAATTTGAACCTCGAAGTGGCGCCCACCGGGGCCCATGACCGACGTATGCAAGGACTGATACAGGTTTGGCCGCGGGATGGCGATGAAATCCTTGATGCGTCCGGGAATCGGGTGCCACTCATTGTGAATGACGCCCAGGGCGGCGTAGCAGTTTTTGACCGAGTCCGTGACGATGCGCACGGCCAACAGGTCATAGACCTGGTCCAAGGTGATCTTTTGCCGCTTCAATTTCAGGAACACGGAGTAGGCGCGCTTCAGGCGGCCTTCCACGCGAGCCGGAATGCCCTCGCGCGCCAGCAGCACCTCCACAGTGTGCTTTATCTCCTGAAGGAACGCCTCATTGGCTTCATGCGAGGCCTGGAACTCCTTAAGCAAGCCCTCGGCGGCTTCGGGCTCGAGATACCGGAACGCCAGATCCTCCAGCTCCCCGCGAATTTTTCCCATCCCCAACCGGTGCGCGATGGGCGCGTAGATGTCGATGGTTTCCTGGGAGATGCGAATTTGTTTCTCCCGAGGAAGATGGCTCAGCGTGCGCATGTTGTGGAGCCGGTCGGCGAGCTTCACCAGAATCACGCGCAGATCGCCCACCATGGCCAGCAGCATCTTGCGAACGCTTTCGGCCTGCCGCTCCTCCCGTGAGGCGAGCTTCAACTTGCTTAACTTGGTGACGCCGTCGACGCAGCGCGCCACCTCCTCTCCGAATCCCTTGCGGACGTCCTCCAGCTTGGCGCTGGTGTCCTCCACCACGTCGTGCAGAAGTCCGGTTTCCAGGCACACCATGTCCATGTTCATCTCGACCAGCTGGCGCGTCACCAGCAGCGGATGAACGATGTATGGCTCTCCGGATTCGCGCTTCTGATTGCCATGGCGCTCCCTGGCGAAGCGGTAGGCGCGGTCGAGCGGCTCCAGATCCTCGTTGGGACGAAGCGCCAGGATGCGGTTCCTCAGCTCCTGGTACAGCGTTTCGACCGGATCGGGCGCAGGAATTTCGGGAGCCGGCAGAACAGCGGTGGTGTCGAGCGGATCGGGAGACATTCCTCACTACCAGTGTAGCCAACACCTGTAACCAACCCCAAAAACACGAACGCCGTCCCCTCGGCAGGAACGGCGTTGAGCGAACAGCCTGGCTACTTCGTGTCTTGGACGATGCCGCCGGAGGTGGTGGCTTGTTTGGCGGCGTTGGCTTTCTTCGTATCCAGGGCCTTCTGGAGCCAATCGTTGGCCGTAGCAACCTCTTTGTCGTACTCCCCTTTGTCGTCCACCAGATAGGCTTTCTCGCGGATCAGCAGGTTCATGTAAACCATGGCGTCGGCGTAATCCTTGTCGATGTCCAGGGCCTTCTGAAGATCCGCCATCCCCTCGTCGAGCTGTGCGCTCCACTCTTTCCTGAGCTCCTCCTTGACCTTCTTGTCCTTGATCGGTCCGGGGTCGTCCGACTTCATCTTCAGGTTCAATTCCGCCAGCATCAGCGCCGGATGCCACTTGTTGTACACGATCACGCCCAGAGTATAGTATGCCTGCTTATTGTTGGCGTCGGCCTCAATCAACTTGTGGTTCCACTCCGCCGCCTCATTGTACTTGGCGATTTTCTGATCCGGAGGCATCGACGCGGCCTCACTGTAAGCCATCGAGCTCAAGTATGAAAGCGCATCCGAATCCTTCGGATTCTGTTCCAGCACCTTCCCGAACTCATCTCTTGCCCGTGCCGCGAATTCCTGATTCTGCGGCGACTCGGCGCCGGGAATCCACTGGGCGAAGTAGGATGTCGCTAGATACTTCCGCGCCGTCGGATTGGTCGGGTCCAGATCCACGGCCTCCTTAAAATGCTCGATCGCATCGGAGTACTTCGCGTTCGTGAAGTCATGCACTCCCTGATTCTGCTGATCCCGGGACTTCAGCTTGTTGCATCCGCCCAGCACCAGCCCGGCCGCGCAACCGGCCAACACCGCGCTCACACGCGCCCACTTGCCCATAGCCTTACTGTCCCTGCTCGATCTTCGGCGTCATCAAGCCGATCTTGTCGATACCCGCGCCTTTGGCGATGTCGATGGCGTGCGCCACTGGCTCAAAATCCAGATCCTTATCGCCGCGGATAAACACCACGCGCTCCGCTCGGGTGCTGAAAATCTGCACCAACCGGTCCAGAAGTTTCGACTCCTCAATGGGATCCTGGTTGATCTTCATGCTCCCGTCCTTCTCAATCTGAATCACCACGGTGCGATCCTGATTGGGCGGAGGAGGAGGTTGATTGGGAGGAGGAGGCTGAGGCGCGATCGCGTCCAGTCCATAGGGAGTCAAGGGTGTGATCACCATGAAAATGATGAGCAGCACCAGAAGCACGTCGATGAGGGGCGTAACGTTGATGTCCGCTTTGGCGCCGCCGCTACCGCCCACTGCCATTGCCATAACCGATCTCCTTAACCTTTCGAATTCCTTTTGATCTCGAGCACCCCGAGCCGTTTAGTTCGTCTTGGGAGTGAGCACCGGCGCCTGTCGGGCCTCGCCGCGAGGAATTTCCTCCGTCAGCAAGCCCAGATCGCTGACGCCCGCCGAGCGCAGGTTGTCGATCGCGTCTTCGACGCCTTCGTACTTGGCGCGCTTGTCAGCCTTAATATACACAGTCTTGTCCAGACGGTTGGTCAGCAAGTCGCGAACCTTGTCGGGCAAGTCTTCCGGCAGCACTTGTTTGTTGCCGGGGCTCAGGAACATCTGGCCGTTACGCGTCACCGCGACGATGATGGCGTCTTCCTTGTCGGCGGCCTGCATTGCGATTGCGTTCTTGGCCTTGACCTTCTCCACCTGGGCGCCCTTGGTGAGCATGGGCGTGATGACCATGAAGATGATCAGCAGCACAAGCATCACGTCCACCATCGGCGTCACGTTGATATCGGCCACCACCGGCGGGGCCTTCTTCTTCTCCATATGGACTCCTGTTTCAATCAACCAAATCCGTAACAAACACGGTCCGAAGCGGACGCCCATTGGCCATCTTGGCCCGGGCGTCCACCCCTATTTCAACTCGCTGGCAGAGATCCGCCGGCTCGGCTACTTGCCGGCGGCGACCTTCTGGCTGCGCTTCAAGAAGTAGTCGATCAGCTCCGAGCTCGAATTGCCCATTTCGACGTCAAACGCCTCCACGCGGTTGGTGAAGTAGTTGTACGCCCAAACCGCTGGGATGGCGACGAACAGACCGACGGCGGTGGTGACCAAGGCTTCCGAAATACCACCCGCCACGGCGCCCAGACCAGTGGACTTCTCGGTCGAGATGCCCTTGAACGCGTTGATGATGCCGATAACCGTGCCGAACAGTCCCACGAACGGGCCCGTCGAACCGATGGTCGCCAGCGTCGAAACGCCGCGCTTCAGCTCGGCATGCACGATGGCTTCGGCGCGTTCCAGCGCGCGCTTGGACGCCGCGATCTCCTCGCCCGAAATCTCCGCGCTTAATTGATGCGCCCTAAATTCCTGTAACCCCGCCACGACGACTTTGGCCAGATGGCTCTTGCTGAAACGGTCGGCGATCTTGATAGCCTCGTCCAGCTTGCCTTCGCGCAGTGCTCCCGCAACAGCCGGCGCGAACTGCCGGCTTTGTTGACGCGCGCCGTTAAAGGCGATCGTGCGGTCGATCATCACGCCGATAGACCAAGCCGACATAATGAACAGAATGACGACGACCAGTTTCGCCAGCAAACTCATCTGGCCCCACATGGCGCGTGGGTCGAAACTGATCGCGGGCTGTGCGGCGGCTTCCTGCAAAAGGAGGAACGCCCAAACTTGCAACTGTAAAACCATGTTTTTCTCCTGCGAAGTTGAAATATTGGCGGCGGGAGCCCCTTTTTTGTAGGGAGACCGCCCCGGACCTACTGCAACGTAAAATTCACTGTAATCTCGGTGATAACGTCCACCGGCTCGTTATTCAACAACGTGGGCTGATAAACCCACTGCTTCACCGCATCCATCGCGGACTGAACCAACAACGGCGAGGAGGAGCTGATCATCTTCAAATTCTGCACTGTTCCATCCTTGCCGATGATGGCTTGAAGAACCACCGTGCCCTGAATGCGCGCGCTCTTAGCGATAGGCGGATAGAGCGGCGTCGGGTGCTTGATCAGTTTGGCCGATTGAACGCCGCTGCTGACGCGTTGCGGCCCTTCCACCTTGGGCTTGACGTCAACCACCTTGGGCGGAGGCGGAGGAGGAGGAGGAGGGGGGGCGAAACCAGCGCCACCCAAACCACCTAAACCCGTGCCACCAGGGATGCCGCCCTCCACGCCACCCACCACGCCGCCGACATTGCTGGGCGGGAGCGCGTCTTCCGTTATCATAGCCACCTGCTTGGGAATTTCTCGCGGAGCCTGCAACGTTTGCCCGTTAAACTGGCGCGGCGCGACGTGCACCACCTTGATCACTTGCGCCGGAGGTGGCGGCGGAGGTGGCGGCGGCGGCGGAGCCGGCGCCGTTAGAAAGTTCACCAACGATGCCTTCGGCAGCGCTTCGGTCCAGATCAGGGGGATCAGAATCATCACCCCAATTGCGATGAATTCCACCGCGAACGAAAGCGTTACGGTCCAACTCTTATTGGTCTTGCCTACCCCATCCACAAAAGTCTGATCAAACATTGCCATAGGCTTTTCTCTCCTCTCCGTTACTGCCGCCTCACCCTCGCGAGCCCCTCCCCGTTCGGGCCGGCTCCTTGCCCCCGGCATCCTTGCCGGAAGGCGTCTTCACACTCCCCTGAGTCTTCGCTACGCTGCGAGTCTCGGCCACCGGCTGCGCCTTCCTGCGCTCGACGATGTTCTGCCCCAGCAGCAAAATCGGGCTGGCGATAAACACCGACGAATACGTACCGAACACGATGCCCCACACCAACGCGAACGAAAAACCGTTCAGCACCTCTCCGCCGAAAATCCAGAGCGACAAAGCCGTGATCAGCGTCAGGCCGCTGGTGAGCACCGTCCGGCTCAAGGTCTGATTCACGCTGATGTTGATCAGGTTCTCCAGCTTCTCCCGCCGCAGGATCTTCAGATTCTCGCGAATCCGGTCGAACGTTACGATGGTGTCGTTCATCGAATAGCCTACTAGCGTCAGCAGCGCCGCCACCACCGTCAGCGAAATCTCTTTGTTGGTCAGCGAAAATAGCCCGATCGTAATCAGCGTGTCGTGAAACACGGCCACCACAGCTGCCACGCCGTAGATCCACTCGAACCGGAACCAGATGTAGACCAGCATCCCGGCCAGCGCATATAGCGTCGCTTCGATGGCTTGCCTTTGCAGATCCGCTCCGATCTTCGGACCCACCACATCGGGGCCCGAACGAATCGTAAACGGACCCAATACACACTCCTTCTTTAACGCGTCGATGATCTGCGGCGTTACACCCTTGACCGAAGAAAGTTCGCCGAAGCTGGTCAGCAGCCCGCTCCTTTCGTTGTTCCGGTAATTCTCGATGTTGGTGGCCACTTCCTGCACCTGCATGTCCGACAGCGCCACGCCCGCGTCCAGCAGCGCCGGCCGCAGCGCGTCCGACAGCGTCTCCACCGAGGAGTTGTTCACGTCCAGCTTCCCGTTGGAGCCCGCGAACATGCCCCGCAGCGTTTCCACCATCAACTGCGCGTTGGCGTTCAACTCCTTTTCGTTCCTGAGGGGCGTGACCACTTCGATTTCCTGCGCCCCGCTGAGCTGCTGCAAGCTGCTTCCCGGAACGTTTTTGTCCAGCGCCGCGCGGATCTTGTCCATGGGCGGCTCCGTGGCGAACCGCAACCGCATCTCCGCACCGCCCCTGAAGTCGATTCCGTAGTGCAGGCCGCCCTTTACCCCCCAGCTGATGAAGCCCGCCAAGGTGACGATCAACGATGCCGAGATGAACGGCCACTTCCATTTGAGAAAGTCAAAATTCGTGTTTCTGAATAATTCCATTGAGCCTAGACTGCCGGCCCGGTCTGTTTTCTAGAGATGTTCAGAGCACCAACTCTATTGACACCGACCGTTGCCGGAAAGTTCCCTTACCTCGCCAAGCTGGCCTGGGAGGGCCTGTCCACAATATCACAAAACCGCCCGTAAAGCCCATTCCCCAACCCAGCAGGATCAAAGTCTATCAAATACTAAGTGTTATCGCCTGTTTCTGACCGCCCAGCTCCCACTGGAAGATGGTCTTGGACACGAAGACCGCGGTAAACACGTTGGCCACCAGTCCAATCACCAGCGTTACCGCGAAGCCCTGCACCGGTCCGGTGCCGAACAGAAACAGCATGGCGCACGACACCACCGTGGTGACGTGCGTGTCGATGATCGTAAGGAAGGCTTTGTTAAAACCCGCCTCTACCGCCGCCACCACCGCTTTACCGGCGCGTAATTCCTCGCGGATGCGCTCGAAAATCAGTACATTCGAATCTACCGCCATGCCCACCGTCAGAATCACCCCGGCGATCCCCGGCAGCGTCAGGACGGCGCCAAAATAACTCAAAGTCGCCAGCAGAATCAGTGCGTTCAGGATGAGCGCAAGCACCGCGTTGATTCCGCTGCGTTTGTAATAGACCAGCATCAGCAGCACTACCGCTCCCACGCCGGCTAGCCCGCTCACCAGGCCTTCGCGAATCGAATCGTTGCCCAACGACGCGCCGACCTCGCGTTGATCCAGAAATTCGACGCTGGCCGGCAAGGATCCAGCCCGGAGATTCAGCGCCAGATCGGTCGCCTCTTCCTGGCCGGAGAGCCCTTCGATCACCCCGTTGTCGCTGATTTTGCTGTGAATCGTGGGCGCGCTGAGCACATGGCCATCCAGCACGATCGCCAACCGGTCGCGGTCGTTGGCATGCGCCTCCGTGAATCGCGCAAAGCTCTTGGCCGCATCCTGGGAGAGTACGAAGTTGGTCTCCCAGCTATTGTTCTGCGTGTTCTGCTGGGCGTGCGCGTCGCGGATGTCCTGGCCATGAACCTCCGGCCGCCGCGCCAGCAGCCACCATTCCGGAGGCGCGCCGCCCTTGGTCAATCCTGGTACCAGCTTCGAATTCAGCGGCAACACCCCATTTTTATCCTGGCGAGCCTGGTCCTGCGAACCGTAGGGTCCGCCCAGGACTTCGTATAGCTCCAGCACTGCCTGGGTCTGTATCATCTGCTTCACGTGCGCTGGATCGTCAACGCCCGGCAACTGCACCAGGATCTCGGCGTCGGCGCCGCTGCGCCCCCGCTTTTGCACGCTCGTTTCGGATATTCCCAACCCGTCCACTTTCTTCTTAATGGTGTTGATGCTGGAGGTGAGCGTCGCATCTTTCAACGCCAGAGCTTCGCTGGGTTTCATGGTCAGGTGATAATCGGTCTGCCCCACTGGAGTCAAATTCCACAGGTCGTTGAAGTTGTCCTGGAAGATCTGGCGGAAGGCCGCGGCCTTCACCGCCGGAACCCCGGTCACGTTGATCTGGATCGAATCCGCCGCCGCCAGCGTCTGGGGATCGTTGCGGTCGATATCCGTGTATTCGATTCCCCCCGAGCGCATCGCGTCCTTCAACTTTTCGATCACCGCGTCGGCTGTCGCCTTGAACGCGTCCTGAAGATTGACCTGTAAGATCAGTTGGCTGCCGCCTCTGAGATCGAGACCCAAATGGATGTTATTGTGCCAGTTTTCAAGGATCTCCGCCTTGGACTTGGGGATGCCGATGATGAAGTACACGCACACCAGCAGCACAGCTACGATCACCAGAGCACGGATTTTAAGGTTGTTGTTCATGGGTCACTTCTCTACTTCTTTTCTCCCGACTGCGTTTTCTCGCCGCCCACCAGCCCCGACACAGCGCTGCGGGCGACTTGCAACTTTACGTTATCCGGCTTCACGCGAACGATCAATAGGTCCCCGGATACGCTTACAATAGTCCCCACGATGCCGCCGGTGGTGACGATCTCGCTTCCCGCTTCCAGACTGGACAACATCTTGGCTTGCTGCTTCTTCTGCTTCTGCATGGGCATGAAAACCAGAAAGTAGAAGATGACCACAATAAGTACCAGTGGGAGGAAACCCAGAGCCGGATTGGAGGCCGGAGGCGTGGTCTGTTGCAGTAAGAGGAACGCAAGCTGTTGCATCAAGGGGTGCTTCTGCGCCGGGTGCTCAGATATTCGGGAAACTTCCCAAGTATTATAGCCTGCCTGATGTCCCGCATGATGTCAAGGTACCGCCGCAGGTTGTGCAGCGTCGCCAGCGTCGAAAATGTCATTTCTCCCGCCAAAAACAGGTGCCGCAGATAGGCGCGCGAAAAGTTCCGGCACGTATAGCACTGGCACCCTTCCTCCACCGGGCGCGGGTCCTCTTTATATTGAGCCCGCTTGATGATCACCCGGCTCTCCCCGCCCTGATCCCCCTGCGGTTCCTTGGTGAACAGGTAGCCGTTGCGGGCGTTTCGCGAGGGCAGCACGCAATCCATCATGTCGATGCCTCGCGCGACGTACTCCGGAAGCTCATCCGGCATCCCCACTCCCATCACGTAACGCGGTTTGGCCATCGGCAGAAGCGGTGCCGTGATCTCAGCCATTTCCAGGCTCAGCAACCTCGGCTCCCCCACGGAAAGCCCTCCGATGGCGTAGCCGTCGGCATTCAGCTCCAGCAATTCCTCCGCGCAACGCCGCCGCAGATCGGCGAACATCGAGCCTTGCACGATCGGGAAGCAGGCCCGCTCGCCGTCGCCGCGCCCTCGATAGTGCAGATAAGCCGAGCGCGCCCAGCGCACCGTCCGCTCCATCGACGCGCGGGCCGCTTCGTGGCTCGCCGGATACGCCAGGCACTCGTCCAGCACCATCATGATGTCGCTGCCGAGCGCAAGCTGCACATCGATGGTCGATTCCGGCGTGAACATATGCTCATCGCCGTTCAGGTGGGACCGGAACAGCACTCCTTCCTCGGTCACCTTCCGCAACCCGTCCAGGCTGAAAACCTGGAAGCCGCCCGAATCCGTCAGAATAGCCCGCGGCCAGGCCATGAACCGGTGCAGCCCGCCCAGCTTACGGATCGCCTCGTGCCCCGGACGCAGATAGAGATGATAGGTGTTGGATAGGATGATCTTGACATCCAGATCCCCCATCAGATCTCGAGGGAGCACTCCCTTCACCGCGGCCTGCGTGCCCACCGGCATGAACACCGGCGTCTCGACATCGCCGTGAGCGGTGTGCAGAATCCCCGCCCTCGCCCCCGTCTCGGGGCATACCGCCTGAAGCTCGAATCCAAACACTCTCCAGCTACTGTACCAGCGCAATCGGGCTATCCTGGGCTCACCGAGAAGACATCCTGCGTTCTTAGTCGGTGAATCCGCGTTGATCGGTGTTCATCGGCGGCCCTATTTGTGCGCCGTCCCAAATCCAATACTTCTCCAGAACAATGGATTTAGCCGCCGATCAACGCTGATGAATGCGGATTCGATACGATAGAAGGAACTCTCGCTATGGCCTTGCGGTTCTACAACACCCTCACCCAACAGACGGAGCCTTTCGCTCCGCTCCATGGCAATGTCGTGCGCATGTATAGCTGCGGACCCACCGTTTATAACTACGTCCACATCGGCAACCTGCGAGCCTTCACCTTCCAGGACATCCTCCGCCGCGTCCTGCGCGCGCGCGGCTACGCTCTCGACCACGTCATGAACATCACCGACGTCGAGGATAAAATCATCCGCGACGCCGCCGCCGCCGGCAAGAGCATTCAGGCGTTCACCGAAATCTACACCCAGGCTTTTCTCGAAGACACCGCGGCGCTGCGCCTGGAGCGCCCGGAGCGCATCGTCAAGGCCACCGAACACATCCGCGACATGGTGCAAGCCGTGCAGCAACTGGAGCAGCGCGGCTTCACGTATGTCAGCGAAGGCTCGGTCTATTACCGCATCTCCTGCTTCCCCAGCTATGGCAAGCTTTCGCACAACGACTTCAGCGGCATCCGCGCCGGCGCCCGCGTCGACGTGGATGAATACGACAAAGCCGACGCGCGCGACTTCGTCTTGTGGAAGGCGCAGAAGGCCGGCGAACCGGGCTGGGACGAGGGGCTCGGCATGGGTCGCCCCGGCTGGCACATCGAGTGTTCGGTGATGGCGATGAAGTATCTCGGCGCGACTCTCGACATCCACACCGGCGGAGTCGATCTGATTTTCCCGCATCACGAAAATGAGATCGCACAATCCGAAGCCCTCACCGGCAAACCCTTCGTCCGTTTCTGGCTGCATTCCGAGCATCTGAGCGTCGACGGCCAGAAGATGTCGAAATCGCTGGGCAATTTCTACACGCGCCGCGACCTGGAGGCCAAAGGTTACGCGCCCGAAACCGTGCGTTACTTACTCGCCTCGGTGCCGTATCGCAAAAAGCTCAACTTTACTTTCGACAATCTTCGCGGCGCCGCCACTTCCATCGAGCGTCTGCGCAACTATAAGCTGCGTCTCGAAACCGAAAAGTTCGCCGACGGTTTGAATCCTGCCTTGGCGGCCCGCGCGGAGGCCGCCACCGTTGCTTTCGACGAAGCCCTCGACGACGATCTCAATACCGCCGAAGCTCTCGCCGCCATGTTTGAATACGTTCGCGACACCAACGCCGCCATGGATGCCGGCGAGTTTCTCTCCGGCAACCGCGCCGAAGCCAGCGCCTTCCTCGACCGCTTCGATTGCATATTCGACGTGTTGAAATCCTCGCACGACACCGGCGGAGGTCTCTCCGACGCGGGGATCGAGGCGCTGATCGAAGAACGCGCCACCGCTAAGAAAGCTCGCAATTTCTCCCGCGCCGATGAGATCCGAGCGGAGCTCGCCGCGCAAGGCGTGATCCTCGAAGACACTAAGGAAGGAGTGCGCTGGAAGCGTCAATAGACGCCGGGTGAAAGTCCATGAAACGCGAATCCAAAACCGTCCATTGGGGCGATCGGCGCCGCGCCTCCTCCAGCTTCACGCCCGTCACCACCCCGATCTACACGGCGACCAGCTATTCCTACGACTCTACGGAGATGCTCGACCGCGTCTTCGCGCACGAAGTTGAAGGCCCATCCTACACACGCTACGGCAACCCCACCATCAACGCCCTCGAAGAATTGGTCCGCGAACTCGAGAGCGGAGCCGACTGCGTCGCCTGCGCCTCCGGCATGGCGGCGCTGCACCTGGCCTTGCTCGCCGGACTGCTCGACCGGCCTCGAAGCGTGCTCTGTGCCGACGCGATCTACGGCTCCACCGCCAGCATGCTGATGACTGTCCTGGGCCCCCTTGGCGTCGAGACCAGCTTCGTCGATATCTGCGATCTCGCTGCCGTTCAAGCCGCCGTGAACGAGACCAAACCGGGCGTGATCCTGATGGAGACCATCTCCAATCCGCTGCTGCGCGTCGGCGAGATGGACAAAATTGCCGCCATCGCACGCGAAGCCGGAGCCGTGCTGGTCGTCGATAGCACCTTCGCCACGCCCCTGCTCCTGCGACCTCTGGAGCTGGGCGCTGGCATCGTAGTTCATAGCGCGACCAAATATCTCGCGGGCCACGGCGACGTATTAGGAGGCGTGGTCGTCTCCGCGCCCGACTACCAGGAAACTGTCCGCAGTCTCGCCCGCACTCTCGGCCCGGTGATGAGTCCGTTTGAAAGTTATCTGACCATGCGCGGCATTAAGACCCTGGCGATTCGCGTGGAGCGCCACTGCGCCAACGCCTGCAAAGTCGCGTCCTGGTTGAGCGCTCATCCATCCGTCGATCACGTCTATTTTACCGGCGATCCCGCGCATCCCGACGCAGCCGCCATCGCCCGCCTGTTTCCAAAGAATCAAACCGGCGCGATGGTCTCTTTTGAGATCAAGGGAGCCGGGCGCGAAAAAATGTTCCTCTTCATGGACCGCCTCAAGATGATCGTGCGCGGGACCTCGCTCGGCGACGTTCAAACCCTGGCGTCGTATCCCGCCATCTCCTCGCACCGGGAGCTGACCGCCAAGCACCGCCATCGGCTCGGAATCCACGACAACCTGGTCCGCCTCTCCATCGGCATCGAAGCCGCCGAAGACATCACCGAGGACCTCGAACAAGCCCTCGCCGCAGACTGAGACCCGACGTCTTCTATGGCCAGAAAATATGGCCATCATGGAGACATGGACGTGAGCGTCGCCGAGGCGAAGAATCAGCTCTCCCAACTCGTTCGAGCCGTCGAGAGCGGCGAGGAGGTGGTCATCACCCGTAACGGTCGCCCGGTCGCGCAGTTGGTTCCCGCGCCGGCCAAACGCCGCAAGGTTCGCCTGGGCTCAATGCGTGGGCGAATTCGGTTTCTGCCCGGGTCGGATGCTCCCATAGATCTCGATCGCTTTTTCAACGGCGATCTGTGAGTCGATTTCTCCAGCCATCGAAGGGGTTTCTCCTCGACACCAACATCGCCTTGATCGCGATAGCCACACCCGAACACCTCTCGCGCCCGGCCCGCGCAGCGATCCAGCGGGGTGCAAACGTCCTGAGCGTAATCGTGTTCTGGGAGGTCGCGTTGAAGGCCGCGAAAGGAAAGCTGGATGTCGGCGACCCTCGCGCTTGGTGGGAAGAGGCGCTGTCGGCGCTTACTGCTACCTCGCTTCCCCTTCGACCCGAGCATGCGTGTCCTTGGATAACGGAAAACTTTGTCAGTTCGGGGGTATTGTCTGAAACGTGCGCATTTCAGACAGTACCAGTTCGGGCTGGCTCCATCTGTGCTATCCTGTTCTTTCATGTTCGCCGCCCGTCATCATCGCCACCATCATCACGGCCACGCCGTGACGGGCTGACGCGCAACCCCATTCGACCTTGTGCATCTTTGACCAGCCCGCCGGAAACGGTGGGCTTTTGATTTTTACGGAGACATATGGATCTGGACTTCAGCAAACTCGACGGCCTTGTCGCCGCGGTGATTCAGGACGCGACCACCGGCCGCGTTCTCATGGTCGGCTTCATGAATGAAGAGGCCTTCCGCAAGACGGTTGAAACCGGCTTCGCCAACTTTTATAGCCGCTCCCGCAACAAGCTCTGGCTCAAGGGCGAGACCTCCGGCCATCGGCTCGTGGTCAAGGAAATCTGCACCGATTGCGATCGCGACGCGGTGCTTCTCAAGGTCGATGCACTCGGCCCCGGCGTGTGCCACGAAGGCTACCAGAGCTGCTTCTTCCGCCGTCTCGACAACGGCGCCTGGACCATCACCGAGCCTCGCGTCTACGACCCCAGCGAGGTCTATAGCAAATGAAATTAAAACTCGGCATTCCCAAAGGCAGTCTCGAAAACGCCACTATCGATTTGTTCCGCCGCGCTGGATTCCAGATCGCCACCAGCAGCCGCTCCTATTTCCCCGGCATCGACGATCCCGAGATCGAGTGCATGCTTATCCGCGCGCAAGAAATGGCCCGTTACGTCGAGGACGGAGTGCTCGACGCGGGCCTCACCGGCCGCGATTGGGTGGAGGAGAACGAAGCCAAGGTGCACACCGTCGCCGATCTCATCTATGCGAAGCAGAGCTTCGGCAAAGTGCGTTGGGTGCTGGCTGTCCCCGAATCGTCGCCCTTCCAATCCGTCAGGGATCTCGAAGGCAAGATCATCGCCACTGAGCTTGTCGCGGCCACCAAGCGCTACCTCGCCGCCAACGGCGTCACCGCCAAGGTCGAATTCAGCTGGGGCGCGACCGAGGTCAAGCCGCCCGTGCTCGCCGACGCCATCGTCGAGGTCACCGAAACCGGCTCCTCTCTGCGCGCCAATAACCTCCGCATCGTCGAAACCGTGCTCGAATCCAACACTCAGTTGATCGCCAACAATGTTTCCTGGGACGACTCCTGGAAACACCGCAAACTTTGCGACATCAAGATGCTGCTCGAAGGCGCCATCGCCGCCATGGGCAAGGTCGGCCTCATGCTCAATGTCGAAAAAAGCAATCTCGACGCCGTCCTGGACGTGCTGCCTGCGTTGAAGAAGCCCACAATCTCGCCTCTCACCGACGGCGCATGGCTCGCGCTCAACACCATCCTCGACGAATCCACCGTGCGTACGATCATTCCGCGCCTCAAGGAAGCCGGAGCGCAAGGCATCGTCGAATATCCTTTAAACAAGATCGTAATGTAAAGCGCACAGCCGGCCTACGGTGTTGTGCGCGCTAGAATGTGAAGCGCACAACCCGCGAGGCGGCGCTGTGCGGATCAAAACAATGATTCGGGTACTCAGCTATAAAGACGCCGCCGCGCTGTTCACACGCAAAACCCAGCGCCTCGATGAGGCTGTGCGCATCGTCGCGCCCATTCTTGACGATGTCCGCCGCCGTGGCGACGCAGCCCTCCTCGAATACGCTCGCAAGTTCGACGCCTTCGAAGGCGCATCCGTGCGCATCAAGCCGGCCGGCTCTCTCAGTCCCGAATTCGAGCGAGCTGTCTTCACGGCCGCCGCCAACATTCGCGACTACGCCCGCCTCCAGCTTCCGCAGGAGCGCTTTGTCGATTATCCCGACGGCCGCCGTCTCGGGCAAATCGTACGCCCTCTCGATTCCATGGGCGCGTACACGCCCGCCGGGCGTTATCCTCTGCCCTCGACGCTCTTAATGAACGTGATTCCCGCGCAGGTCGCCGGCGTCAGAACCACTTGCGTGGCTTGTCCTCATCCGAGCCGTGAGATTCTCGGACTCGCGGCCTGGCTCGGCGTCACGCACTTCTTCCAGATGGGCGGAGCACAGGCCATCGCGGCTTTGGCCTATGGAACGGAAACCGTCCCGCGCGTCGACCGCATTGTCGGCCCCGGCAACATTTACGTCGCCGCCGCGAAGAAACTGATCGCCGGCGACACCGGCATCGACTTCGTTGCAGGCCCAACCGAGATCGTGATCATTGCCGCCGAAGCCAACTCTTGCTGGATCGCAGCCGACATGCTTGCTCAAGCTGAGCACGATGTCGACGCCTCTGCGATCCTTCTGACCACTTCGCGGGCGCTCGCCGAATCCGTCGCGGCAGAAATCGAGCGTCAGCTCTCCACGCTCCCCACCGCTGCCGTCGCACGTCCGTCCATCGACGTCAACGGCGCGATCATTATTGTCGACACGCTCGATCAGGCTGTCGAATTTTCGAACGCCCTCGCGCCGGAGCATCTCGCTCTGCATGATTCCGCCCTTCTCGGCTCGATACAAAATGCAGGCTCCGTATTTTTAGGTCCGGCGAGCCCCGAAGCCGCGGGAGATTACGCATCCGGCCCCAACCACGTCTTACCGACCTCCGGCGCGGCCCGTCTCCGCGGCGGCCTCTCTTCGGCCGACTTCGTCAAGGTGATTTCGGTGCAGGAATTGAAGCTCGACGCGCTAGCGCTGCTGACACCCGCCATCACCACACTTGCGCGCGCCGAAGGCCTCGAAGGCCACGCTCGCTCGGTCGAAGCTCGTCATCAAGGAGACGCTCGACAATCATGACCGACGCTCTCCAACCCGACGCTCTTAATCCGCGCGCCGCCGTGCGCCGCATGGCGCCCTATTCTCCGCCCTCTGGCGGACGCGAAGGCAAGCTCCGTCTCGACTTCAACGAAAACACCGTCGGCTGTTCTCCCCGCGTCATCGAGGCGCTGCGCGAATATCTCACCGCGGATCACCTGTCAATCTATCCCGAGTACGCCGAGGTCACGCGCAAACTGGCCGGCTTCTTCGAAGTCGATAGGGACGAGTTCGTCCTCTCCAACGGCACCGATGAGGCCATTCAACTTTTGGTGAACACTTTCGTCGAGCCTGGCCAGGAAGTGCTGCTCCTTAAGCCTTCTTACGCGATGTACCGCTTCTACGCGGAGCTTGCTGGCGCATCGGTCCGCGAAATCGAGTCTGACCCCGATCTGAGTTTTCCATTCGACCGATTCGTTGATGCCATCCAGCCTTCTACGCGCGCCATCCTGATCGCGAACCCCAACAACCCCACAGGCGCATCCATCGGCCATGACGAAATCCGAGCGATCCTCGAAGCCGCTCCGCAAGCCGCGGTCTTGATCGATGAGGCTTACTTCGACTTTTTCAGCGTAAGCGTGTTGAGCTGGATTCGCGATTACCCCAATCTGTTCGTCAGCCGCACCTTTTCGAAAGTCCACGGCATGGCCGCGATGCGCTGCGGATGCTTGTTTTCCTGCGCCGAAAACACTCGATGGATCCACAAAGCGCAATCGCCGTACAGCGTGAATATGCTGGCCGCGGTTGCAGCCTGCGCCGCTGTTGAAGACACCGAGTACCGGGAGAACTACGTCGCCGAAGTTCTGGCCGCCCGCAAGATCGTCTGGGATGGCCTCACGCGGCTGGGCATTCGCTGCTTTCCGACATCGGCAAACTTCATATTGTTTTACGCTGGCGATCGCGCCATCCCCATCCGCGACGCTCTGCGCAACTGCGGCGTCCTGGTGCGCGATCGCAGCTACGAAATCCCCGGCTGCGTCCGCGTCACTATCGGCCGCAAGGCTCAATCCGAGCGCTTCCTCGCCGAGCTGGAGAAACTATGGACGCGATCTTAGTCTTTGATATGGACGGCGTCCTCGCGGAAGTCACCGAATCCTATCGCGAAGCTATCGTGCAGACCGTCGAACATTTCACCGGCAATCGCATCGCGCGCGATCTCGTCCAGCAGTACAAGAACGCCGGCGGCTGGAACAACGATTGGGCTCTGTCGCAAAAGATCGCATCCGATTTAGGCGTCGAGGTCGAATACGGCACGGTCGTCGATTACTTCAACCAGATTTTCCTCGGCCGCAACGGCGACGGCTTGATTCGCCGCGAAAGTTGGATTCCCGAGTCTGGCCTGCTGGAGCGCCTCAGCCGGAGATTCGATCTTGCCATCTTCACCGGCCGCCTGCGCTATGAGCTCGACATCACGCTCACCCGTTTCGCTCCCGATTTCCGCTTCGATCCCATCATCTGTGCCGAGCATGTCGCGAGGCCGAAACCCGCGCCCGACGGCTTACACTCCATCCAGCGCATGAAGCCCGCCCGCAAGCTTTGGTACGTCGGCGACACAATCGACGATGCGCGCTCCGCCTCGGCCGCGGGCGTTCCCTTCATCGGCATCATCGCGCCGGGCCATTCCAGCCGGGAGGAGCTCATGCGGCTCTTCCAGCAGGAAAACGCTGTTGCGATATTAGAAGACGTCAACCAAATTGAGGCGATCGTATGAGACGCTCCACCATCGAACGCAACACCAAAGAGACCCAGATCAGCGGCAGCCTGCGCATCGAAGGGCGCGGCACATACAACATTTCCACCGGAATCCGCTTTCTGGATCATATGCTGGAATTGTTCACCAAGCACGGCGGTTTCGATCTCACATTGCAAGCCGCCGGCGACCTCGACGTCGATCAGCACCACACTGTCGAAGACTGCGGTATTGTACTCGGCCAGCTCTACTCGCAGGCGCTGGGCGACCGCCGCGGCATTAATCGCGCCGGATATTTCGTCCAGCCCATGGATGAGACGTTGGCTGTTGTTGCCGTCGACCTTGGCGGCCGCCCCGCGCTGGTTTATAAGGATCTGGTCAAGACCCGCCTGATTGGCGACCTGCAAACCGAACTACTCGAAGATTTCTTCGGCGGCTTCGTGAATCACGCTGGGGCGAACCTGCACGCAAAAGTGTTGTATGGCCGATCCAATCATCATAAGATCGAGGCCATCTTCAAATGTTTCGCGCGCGCCATGCGTTACGCCTGTTCCAAAGATGTGCGCCTGAAGCAACAGCTTCCATCCACGAAGGGACTTCTATGATCGCCATTTTCGATTACGCCGCAGGCAACCTGCAATCGGTCAAGAACACTCTCGACGCCATTGGCGCACCGTATGAGCTTGTGCGCGACTCCGCCGGTCTTCGCCGGGCCTCGAAAATCATCCTGCCAGGCGTCGGTCACTTCGGCCAGCTCACCCGCGCCCTCGAAGAGCTAGGCGTACGTGGGACGTTGATCGAACGCATCCGCGCGGGGGTTCCCTTCCTCGGCATCTGCCTCGGCTTGCAAGCTCTCTTCACTTCGAGCGAAGAGGCGCCCGAGGAGCGCGGCCTCGGCATCTTCGAGGGCACCGTCGCACGATTCCAAGGCCGGGAGCGAATTCCTCACATGGGCTGGAATCAAGTCCAGCCAATCCGTGAGACGCGGCTGCTTCGAGGCGCATGTGATTCCCCGTTTCTCTACTTCGCGCACAGCTACTATTGCCCCGTCGTTCCTGCGACGGCCGCCATCTGCGATTACATCGTTCCCTACACCGCCGTGCTCGAACAAGAGAACGTCTCGGGCGTCCAATTCCATCCCGAAAAATCCGGCGCAATCGGCCAGACCATCGTCCGCAATTTCATCGACAACTAGGCATGCTCGCTAAGAGAATCATCCCCTGCCTCGACGTCACCGCCGGCCGCGTGGTCAAGGGCGTGAACTTCGTCAACCTGCGCGACGCCGGCGATCCGGTCGAGCTCGCCGCACGCTACAACGAGCAAGGCGCGGATGAGCTGGTGTTCCTGGATATCACCGCTTCGAGCGACGATCGCGACACCATGGTGGATGTCGTCGCGCGCACCGCCCGCGAGGTCTTCATCCCTTTGACCGTCGGCGGCGGCATCCGCTCCGTTGACGACGCCCGCCGCATCCTTCACGCCGGCGCGGATAAAGTCAGCGTCAACACCGCCGCCGTTCACCGCCCCAAGCTTATCTCCGAGCTCAGCGCGGAATTTGGTGCGCAGGCCGTCGTGCTCGCCATCGACGCCCGCCGCCGACCGCCATTACCGAACCGAAACCCGTTACCGAGCCGCGACTGTGAAGGAGCGGTTTTAGCGCGCTCATGGAACGTCTACACCCGCGGAGGCCGGCACGACGAAGGCATCGACGTGGTCGAATGGGCCCGCCGCGGCGAGGAGCTGGGCGCCGGCGAAATCCTACTTACCTCCATGGACACCGACGGCGTGCAGACCGGTTTCGATTGCCCCCTCACGCGTGCCGTCCGCGAGGCTACGCAAATTCCCGTGATCGCCTCCGGCGGCGCGGGTAAGCCTGAAGACTTTTTCGAGGTTCTCGCAGAAGTGGGCGCGGCCGCCGACGCCGCTCTCGCCGCCTCCGTTTTTCACTACGGCACTTACACCGTCGGCGATCTCAAACTGTTTCTGGCCGCGCGCGGCGTTCCAGTGCGCTTATGATTCTCCCGTGCATCGATTTAATGGACGGCAAAGTCGTCCAGCTCGTGCAGGGCCGCGACAAAGCTCTCGAAGGCGACGCACCTCTGGAGATGCTGCGTAAGTTCGCGGCCTTCCCCGAAATTCAAGTCATCGATCTCGATGCCGCAATGGGAAGAGGCGAAAACAGCGCACTTGTTGAACTGCTCGCTTCCCGAGCCCGCTGCCGCGTCGGCGGAGGCGTCCGCACTCCCGAGCGCGCCCGCCGCCTTATCGACCAGGGCGCGCACCGCGTTATCGTCGGCACCGCCGCATTCACGCCCGCGTTGGAACAAATCGCCGCGGCGGTCGGCCCGGAGCGCCTTATCATCGCGCTCGATTCAAAGGAAGGAAAGATCGTCGTCAAGGGTTGGCGCGAGGCCACCGAGTTCACCGCCGAAGAAGTTATCGGCCGGCTTGAGCCGTTTTGCTCCGGCTTCCTGTGCACTTATGTGGACAAGGAAGGCATGCTGCAAGGCACCGATCTCGCTTGGTTCCGCCGCCTCCGCGCGGCAACCAAGCACGAGCTCACGGCCGCCGGCGGCATCACCACGCTTGAAGATGTCCGCGAACTCCTCGCCATGAACGTCCACGCCGCACTGGGCATGGCGATTTACACGGGCCGTCTGGATCTCGCCGAATTACAGAGCATTTCCGAAGGCTTGGAATAGCGGGCCATCTTGAGGCATCAGATCCTCGGGATGCCACTGCACCGCGATGGCAAATTTGCGATCGCGCCGTTCCAGCGCCTCGATCACGCCATCGGCCGCTCTTGCCGAGACGATCAAGCCGTCGCCGAGCCTTCCCACGACCTGGTGATGCCGCGAGTTCACAGGGCGGATTCCAATTCTGAAAATCGCCGCCAACGCGGTCCCCTCGCCAATCGTCGCATCGTGAAGCGGAACCCTGTGCCCCTCCGTATGTTGAACCAAAGTTCCGCCTCGGTGCGTCACATTGAACAACTGCATCCCACGGCAGATCGCGAGCACCGGGAAATCCTTCTCTAGCGCTTGACGCAGCAGCTTCTGCTCCATCGCGTCGCGCTCCTGGTCCGGCGCTTCCGTTAGAGGCTGCGCCTCAGCGCCATAGAGCCCCGGATCGACGTCCGTGCCACCAGTCATCACCAGTCCCATGCCATCCAGCGAATCGAGCGGCTGCTCCGGCGTCATCATCACCGGCTCGATCCCTACGCTCCGCAGCGCGTCCGCATAAGGCGCGACTTTCTTCACATCACGATACGTCAACGCCGCTCGTTTCATAGCTACTTGATCATAGAAGACCTTGCGGATCGTCGATCCAATAGTCCGGTTCCCACCGCGCCATCTCCCGCGAGTCTCCATAGCCCCAACGAACCGCGCACGTGCGCACGCCGGCGCGCCGTCCGGCTTCCATATCCGCGGGCGCGTCACCTACCAGCAAGCATTCTTCAGGACGCGCCCCCAATCCGTTCATCGCCGCCACAATCACGTCCGGCTCGGGCTTAGCGGGAAACCCGTCGGTTCCCTGCACGTGATCAAAGTATTGGATCAGTCCGAACTGTTCCAGAACCGCGCGAGTCATGGGCGTGCCCTTGGTGGTGGCTGTCGATTTTTTCCCGCCCAGCGCTTCCAGCATCTCAGCGACGCCCGGAAACACTTTCGTCCGCGCATGCTTCAGTTCGGGATAAACGCGGCGGTAATGCGCGATCATCGGTTCGATCCGTCCGCCCTCGAACCCGAGGTCGAGGAACATATCCAGCAGATGCACACCAATGTAGCGCCGCAGCGTTGCTTCGGTGATATCCCGACGCCCATTAGCCGCCAGGACTATCTGAATCGCGGCGCTGATGTCGCACGCGGAATCCACCAGCGTCCCGTCCAGGTCGAAAACATAGACGGGATATCGCGGAATCAACCCGCGCAGAAGCGATCCGCGCGCAATCAAGCCGGTTGCGGTCCGCCTTCGAGCACGCCCGGCACCCGTCGAGGCGGCTCCGGTTTGATAACCTGCTGTGCGCCGTCGGTCGGCGGCTTGGGTTGGTTCACTGGTGTAAAGGCAGGCAATTCTTTGCCTTCCACCAGCAGACGCACTTCGCCTTGGTCCAGGACCTCGCGCTCCAGCAGCGCCATCGCAACCCGCTCCAGCGCTCCCGCCTGCTCCTCGATGATCTTGTGCGCTCTCTGGTAGCCCTGTTCCACCAGCTTACGCACCTGCTCATCGATGCGGATGGCCGTGGCCTCGCTGTAGTCGCGGTGCTGAGCGATTTCGCGGCCCAGGAAGATTTGCTCCTCTTTCTTGCCGAAGCTCAAGGGCCCCAGCTCGCTCATGCCCCAATCGCAGACCATGCGCCGAGCCAGGTCGGTGGCGTTCACGATATCGCTGCTTGCGCCGGCCGATTGCATATGGCAGAAGATTTCGTCGGCCACGCGTCCGGCCATTCCCACCGCGATTTGCGCCTCCGCTTGCCGCTTGTTGAAGTCGAACTGGTCGGTCTCGGGCAGGAACGTGGTCAGTCCCAGTGCCATCCCGCGCGGAATAATGGTCACTTTGTGCAGCGGCGTCGCATCCGGAATCATCAGCGCCACCACGGCGTGGCCGGCCTCGTGATAGGCCGTGTGCTTCTTTTCCTCGTCGCCGACAACGCGGCTCTTGCGCTCCGCACCCATGATGACCTTGTCCTTGGCCATCTCGAAATCGTACTGCGTCACCACTTTGCGGTTGGACCGCGCCGCCAGCAGCGCCGCTTCATTCACCAGGTTGGCCAGATCCGCGCCGGCAAAGCGCGGCGTGCCACGCGCGATCACCATCAGATCGACGTCGTCCGCCAGAGGAGTCTTCTTGGTGTGGACTCGCAGAATCGCCTCACGCCCGCGGATATCCGGCAGGTCCACCACCACGCGCCGGTCGAACCGCCCCGGTCTCAGCAGTGCCGGATCCAGAACGTCCGGTCGGTTGGTCGCCGCCACAAGAATTACGCCTTCGTTGGATTCAAACCCATCCATTTCCACCAGCAGTTGATTGAGCGTCTGTTCCCGCTCATCGTGCCCACCGCCCAAACCAGCGCCGCGATGCCGCCCTACTGCGTCGATTTCGTCGATGAATACGATGCAAGGCGCGTTCTTCTTGCCCTGTTCAAACAGGTCGCGAACGCGGCTGGCGCCCACGCCCACGAACATCTCCACGAAATCCGACCCGGAGATCGAGAAGAACGGCACGTTCGCTTCTCCCGCGATGGCCCGCGCTAGCAGCGTCTTGCCCGTACCAGGCGAGCCGATCAGCAGCACGCCCTTCGGAATCCTTCCACCCAGTTTTTGAAACTTTTGAGGCTCGCGCAGGAACTCGATAATCTCCTGCAATTCCTCTTTGGCTTCCTCTACCCCCGCCACGTCCTTGAAAGTCACCTTCTTCTGCTGCGAGGAATGCAGCCTCGCGCGGCTCTTGCCGAAGCTCAGCGCCTTGTTGCCGCCGCTCTGCATCTGCCGCATCATGAAGACCCAGAACCCCGCCACCAGCACGATGGGGAAGGTTTGGAGCAGAATCGACATCCAGCCGTTGCTGTTGTCCTTGTCGTACTTCACTGTCACCCCTTTGTCCACCATCAAGGTGACAAAGTCGTTGTAGGTGGGCGGAATGGTAGAGTGAAACTCATCCTTGTTCTTATAGTGGCCTGTGATATCGCCGGTGGCTTGGTTGATCACTACGTCCGCCACATCCCCGCTTTTTACTTTCTGAATCAAATCGGAGAAGGCCGGCGTATCGGTGGTGACCGCGGGCTTGCGGAAAACCGTCCAGATCATCACCACCAGGGCGAGGATGACGAACCACAGGATCATGTTACGGACACTTGAATTCATGCTTACTCCCACATAGAGGTTACAAACGACGCTACTGTTACAGAGGATGCCACTATTAAAGACGTTCGCATCGGGTGAAATGATTCAGGCCGCGCCGTTTTTCTCTTCCCAAATCCACAATGAGGCGCCCGGCGCGCCATCTGAGGCGAACTCGGCCGCGACTCCAAACTCCCTGACCCATAAGATCTTGGACCCATTCGTAACAATCGGCCAGAAAGTCCTCTTCCAAGAGGGAATACGGGCTTTCTGAAACATTTCCTGGATCTTTTGATCCCGCGAGCGTCCCAGCGGACGGTAATGATCGCCAGCTCTCCACCCCCGCAATTCCAAGCGGACGGGCGTATGCCGTACCTTCCATTTCAGCCTAACACAGCCGGCAGGCTGCGGTTTTTCAGTTACTTCGAAACACACCTCGCTGTCCGCCCAGCGGTAGCGCCCTGGGCCTTCCACTAGGACCGGCTTTGGGACAGTCGCCGGGGCTGACGCTGTAAACCGCAGCCAATCGAAGGATCTTTCCACCTCCAATCCCCGCAGTTTCAGGCATCCCGAACCCCGTCCCAATTTCGCAAGCTCGATTACCCTCTCGACCTGCTCAAACCCCGCTGAGACTCCGCCGGCGCGCCGAATTGCCAATCGCACCAGCCGCCGAGCGACCGCCCTCGGCAATCCAGCCAGATCCCCGGCGCGGATTTCGATGCAGTCCGCCGCAGCGATCAAAATCTTGCCCGACAGCGCCGCCATCCTCCGCTCCCACCATCGTTCCTCCTCGCCTGCCAGATCCGCCAGATTCCCCAGCGCCCTGGCGATCTCCGGATTCCATTCTCGCGCAAGCTGGGGCAGGAGCTCGTGGCGGATGCGGTTCCGCGCAAAGCGTCGATCTTGATTCGAGGCATCCTCCCGCCAAGCGATCCCACGCGCGCGCAGAAATTCCTCCACCTCGGCCCGGCCGACGTCCAGCAGCGGCCGAATCAACCCTTCCCGAGTCACCGGCAGAATTCCCGCCAGCCCCGCTAGCCCCGAGCCACGCATCAATCGGAACAACACCGTTTCCGCCTGATCGTCCCGCGTGTGGCCCGTGGCGACGCTATTCGCCTTGCCTTCGCCAATCAGACGCGAGAAGAACCGCAGCCGTTCCCGCCGGGCGTTCTGTTCCATATTGCCTCCGGCAATCCCAGCCGCCTCTTCGCGATAAAACGGAACGCCATGCCGCGCCGCCAACGCTGCTACGAACCGCTCGTCTTCCTCCGACGCCTGACCGCGCAACTTGTGATTCATGTGCGCCACTCCGGCAACGGTCGCGCCCATGCGACCAGTCAGCTCGCATAGCACCGACAATAAACACACTGAGTCCGGCCCGCCCGACACGGCCGCCACCACACGGTCGCCGGGCCCCAGCATGTTATAACGGAGCATTGTCGTGAGCACTCTGTCCAGCACAAGCCCTGCCTCTCCCAAGGAAGTATCCAACAGAGACGCCTTCATTGTAAGCCTCGATGTCGGCAGTTCCTCCGTCCGCGCGCTGCTCTACGATTCCGCCGCGCGCCAGATGGAGGGCTATGGGGCGCACTTGCCCTGCCGCATCAAGACCACTCCCGATGGCGGCGCCGAGATGGACCCCGAAGAACTGGCCCAGTATGCCATCGACTGCCTCGACGAATTGCATCGCCAGATCAAGGAAGCCGGCTTTCGGATCGCCGGGGTGGCCGGCAGCGCCTTCTGGCACAGCTTCTGCGGAGTCGGCTCGGACGGAAAGCCCACGCTGCCGATCTTGCATTTGCTCGACACGCGCAGTGCGGCAGAAGTCTCCCGCGTCCCCGATACCCACGCCTCCACCGGCTGCGTGCCGCATTCCAGCTACTGGCCTGCTAAGCTGTTGTGGCTCGAAAAGAATCGCGGTGAGCAGTTCCGCGCCACGCAGCGCTGGCTCAGCTTTCCCGAATATCTGTTCGAGAAGCTGTTCGGCGAAGCGCGCGTGTCCACATCCATGGCCTCAGCCACCGGCCTCTGGAATCAACGCGCCAATAACTACGACGATGCCACGCTGGCGGCTCTGCCTATCCGCCGCGAGCAGCTCGCCGACACTTCCTCGATGGACCAGCCGCTTCACAATCTGCTCGACGAGTACCGCGGCATGTGGCCTGCTTATTCGAACGTTCCCTGGTTCCCTGCCATCGGCGACGGAGCCGCGAATCACATCGGCAGCGGCTGCCTGCGGCCAAATCAGTTTTCGCTCATGGTGGGCACCACTGGAGCCATACGCGCGCTGGTCTCCGAGCCGGCCACGATTCCGCTGGGCCTCTGGTGTTATCGCCTGGACCGCAACCGCGCGCTGCTTGGTGGAGCGCTCTCCAACGGCGGTGAAGTCTACGCCTGGCTAAAGCGCACCGTTGCGATCCCCAAGGACTCCGAAGCGCGTCTTGAAACCGCGGAGCCGGGCAAACACGGCCTCGCCGTGCTGCCCTTTCTCGCGGGCGAGCGCTCGCCCTATTGGCGCGCCGATCTGCGCGGCGTTATTGCAGGCCTTTCGCTTGACACCGGGCCGTTCGATATTCTGCACGCCTCGCTCGAATCGGTGGCGCTGCGCTTCCGCGAGATTTATAGCGCGCTGTCTTCCGCGGTGGGCCCACCCGCTGAAGTCATTGCCTCGGGAGGAGCACTGCTCCATTCACCCGCTTGGACACAGATGATGGCCGATTCGCTGGGACGTCCCATAGTGGCCTCGACCGAGCAGGAAGCGTCCTCGCGCGGAGCGGCGGTCTATGCGCTAGAGCGCCTCGGTGCGATCCCCAACCTGGAGGCGGTCCCGGCGTCGGTCGGCGCAACATTTTCCACGCGTCCGCAATTCGAGCCGGCCTATGCGCGCCTGCTGGAGGAGCAGCACCGGCTTTACGAAAAACTTTTTGGATCACACTCATGAATCCCGATATTCAACACCGTGCGGCACACGTGCGCCTCCTGCTGATGGATGTCGACGGCGTCTTAACCGACGGGCGTCTGTTTAACGTGCCCGGGCCTGACGGGAAAATGGTCGAAAGCAAGTTTTTCGATTCGCAGGATGGCATCGCCCTGCAATGGCTGGAGTGGCACGGCATCCATACTGGCGTCATCAGCGGGCGTGTCTCGCCGGCCACCGAAGAGCGTGCGCGCCAGGTCAAGATGCGTTACGTCTACCAAGGCCACATCGAAAAAATCCCGATCCTACAGGAAATCCAACAAGCCAGCGGCGTTCCATTAGAGGAGATCGCCTACGCCGGCGACGATCTTACCGACATCGTGGTGATGCGCCGCGTGGGCCTGGCCATCGCTCCGGCCAACGCTCGTGAGGAAGTCAAACACGCCGCGCATTATGTCACCTCGGCATCGGGCGGCCGCGGGGCAATTCGTGAAGTCGTCGAACTGATTCTCGGCGCTCAAGGTCACTGGACCGATATCCTGAAAAAATACGAGGTGGATTAAAAAAGTGGAGATCGGCATTGAGGTATCCGCGAATGCGGGCCACGGCATTTTGCATCAGCTCACTGGCGTGATTGCTGCGCATCACGGCGACATCACCAGTGTGGAGATCGTGAACCCGCGCCACACCTACTTCGAGATCGAAATCCCCGGGGATTCCGCCGCTCTCACTGACGCCTTGCGCGAACTGCCGATTGTCCAGCGAGTGGTTCAGGTGGAGACCATGGAGAAGATCTACGGCAAACGCATCCTCATTATGGGCGGGGGCATGCAGGTAGCTCAGGTAGCGCTTGGCGCGATCACCGAAGCCGACCGCCACAACATCCGCGGCGAACACATCTCTGTGGATACGATTCCTCTGGTGGGCGAAAAGCCGCTCGCCGATGCTGTGCGCGCCGCCGCCCGCCTGCCCCGCGTTAAGGCTGTGGTGCTGGCGGGGTCGTTGATGGGCGGCGAAATTGAGCACGCCGTCCGCGACGTTCGCGCCCACGGCCTGCTGGTGGTCAGCCTCAACATGGCCGGCAGCGTTCCCGATGCCGCCGACCTGGTGGTCACCGACCCGGTGCAAGCCGGTGTCATGACCGTCATGGCCGTCGCCGACACCGCCAAATTCACCGTGGAGCGTTTGACGCGCCGCGTGTTCTAGCCTAAACTACCCAGCGCGGCGGCCTCGGCTCATGACCCAACAGCCCGCCCTTCGGTAAGGTGAATGACGTGACTTGGGACAAGAGGGCGCCCGCGCCACATGGACGAAGCCGCCTTCTTTTCGAGGGCTTGGAGTATATTAAATTAGTCGAGTTTGAGCAGTTCAGATAATAGGATAAATGCTTATGACGAAGTTCAAGCAGAGATCCGTTGGCCGCCGTGGATTTCTGAAGGGCGCGGCTGCCAGCGCTGCGGCGCTGGTTGCGCCGGCTACGGTTGCAATCGCGCAGCAGCAAGACAGCGCGCAGCCACAGAGGGCCGGGCGCGGTGGCGGACGAGGCGCCGGAGGGGCAGCCAATCAGGGCCAAGTGCCGCCTGGACAAGGTAATGCCCGCCCTGCGGCGAGCAGGATCGTCGAACACCCTGGATCGGACCACATGGTGGACGTGATCAAGGAGCTCGGCTTCGAGTTCGTCGCGGCCAATCCCGGTTCCAGCTTTGATGGGCTGCACGAGTCCCTGATCAACTATGGCAACAATACCATGCCGGAATTGATCACGTGTTGCCACGAAGAGTCGTCCGTCGCCATGGCGCACGGCTACAGCAAGATCGAAAACAAACCCATGCTGGTGATGCTGCACGGCACCGTCGGCATTCAGCATGCCGCGATGGCGATGTACAACGCCTATGCCGATCGCGTGCCTATCTTCATGATCGCGGGGTTAGACTACCAGGGCTCCGTGCCGGCGCACAATGCCGTTGATATGGCGGCTATGTGCCGGGATTTCGTGAAATGGGATCACCAACCGGAATCTCTCAACCAGTTCGCCGGCTCCGCCATGCGCGCATATAAGCTGGCCATGATGCCGCCGATGGCGCCGGTGCTGCTGGTGGTGGACGCAACCGCCCAGAAGCAGGCGACCAACGGCAATCTGGCCGTTCCCAAACTCACTCTGCCTGCCCCTCCCAGCGCGGATCTGGCCACCGTGCGGGAAATCGCCAAGCAACTGGTGAACGCGGAGAATCCCAAGATCAGCGTCGGGAAAATGACCCGGAGCCAGGCGGGCATCGACCATTTGGTGGAGCTCGCGGAGCTCCTGCAAGTTCCGGTCAACGAAGCCGGAGACCGCGTCAACTTCCCTTCGCGGCATCCTCTGGCAGGGAACGGCACGGGCCAGGCGGATCTGACGCTGAACCTCGAAGCCGCAGGCGGTGGACGCGGCGGCGGGCGCGGCGGCGGTGGCTCGAAAACCATCACCATCAGCTCAGCGGAGTTTCTAGCTACGCATAACTTCAATGTGAACGGAAACCCGCCCGGCGGAGACATGGTGATCGAAGCGGACTCCCAAACCACGCTTCCGGCGCTCATCGAAGAGGTGCGGCAGCTCGTCACCTCCGAAAAGAAGGTCCTGTATGCGGATCGCGGCAAGAAGCACGCCGAGGCGAACATCGCCGCCCGCGTGAGCGCGATCGAGCGGGCCAATAGCGGCTGGGACGCCAGCCCCATCGCGATGGGGCGCCTTTGCGCGGAGCTGTGGCCTCTGATCAAGAATGAAGACTGGTCGCTGGTTTCCCCGCAGGTTTTTCTCGGCAATATGCCGAACCAAATGTGGAACATGAGCAAGCCCTACAGCCACATCGGGGATTCTGGCGGCGGCGGGATTGGCTACGGCGCTCCGGCTGCGGTCGGCGCGGCGCTGGCAAACCGCAAGTACGGCCGCTTGTCCATTAATATCCAGGGCGACGGCGATCTGAATTACGCTCCCGGCGTGTTGTGGACCGCGGTCCATCACAAGATCCCCCTTTTGACCATCATGCATAACAACCGCGGCTATCACGCGGAAGTGATGTTGATGGAAGAGCAGTGCAGCATCCGCGATCGCGGTCAAGACCGCGCCCATATCGGCACTAAGCTCATTGAACCGAACATCGACTACGCCGCCATGGCGAAGGCGTACGGCATGTACGGCGAAGGTCCGATTACCGATCCCAAGGATTTGGGGGCGGCGCTCAAGCGCGGAATCGAACGCGTCAAGAAGGGTGAGCCCGCGATGCTGGACGTGATCATGCAGCCGCGTTAACCGTGCGCCCGCACGCGCCTCCCATTGTCTAAACATTATTGTTTGGGCGCGATCTTGAGGGACTATATCAGTAACCGAAATTCCGCGTCGAAGAATGGTTACCTCAAACCTATGCCACGGAAAACGCTTCCCATCGGATTGCTTTCTCTGCTTGTCCCCCTTCTGATCGTCGCTCAGCAGCAGAGCGGATCGACCTAAACGTAATTCACCAGATTAAGACGGCCGAACTCGGTGGCGGAGGCGGCGGTGGTGGTGGCGGGCGCGGTGGCCGAGGGCCCACGCGTCCTCCGATCATGGAGGCGCTCTATAACCTGACGGACCGCTACGGTCCCCGCCTGACCAACTCCCCGCAGTTCCGGGCGGCCGGAGACTGGGCTGTGGGCCAGTTGAAGGAGTGGGAGCTGAGCAACGTCCACCTGGAAAAGTTCGCCACACAGCCGTCTCCCAGTGAAGCCGCCGCTGCGGATGAAGCCGCTGCGAACGCTGACGCCGCCGCGGATGGCGGTCGCGGGGGGCGCGGGGGGCGCGGGGGCGGACGCCGTGCCGCGATCCCGGGTTGGCAGCTAACGGGGTACAGCGGCGCGATGGTGGAGCCGGCCTACATGCCGATCATCGGCTACCCGCAGGCCTGGAGCGGTGGCACCAACGGCCCCCTCACGGCGGAAGCCATCCTGGCCCCGCCGATCCAGACCATGGCCGATATGGACAAGCTGCATGGAAAGCTGACCGGAAAGATCGTGCTTACGGTCGCGGCGCTCGATCTTGCGCTGCCCACGACGCCGCTGGCGCACCGGTACACCGATGAGGAGTTGAACGGCCTGATTCCGGAGGTTTTTCCTGCGGGAGGCGGCCGAGGCGGGCGTGGCGCCAATGCGGGAGCCGCTGCGATGACTCCGCAAGAGCAGCAGGCTTTCCAGCGCCGGCAGACGACCTTCTGGCAAGACGAAGACGCCGTTGCGACTATAACCGCCTCTGCACGCGGGCAAAGCGGCATAGTGTTCGCCAGCAACGGTTCCTCGCGCACGGGCGATCCCACCAAGAACTTGCCCTCGCTGGCTATAACCGCCGAGAACTATAATCGCATCGCGCGGCTTCTGGAACACAATGTTCCCGTAAAGCTCTCGTTCGACATTAAAGTGCAATGGGATACCAGCAACACCGAGGCGTTCAACGTGATTGCCGAAATCCCTGGCGCCACCAAGCCCAATGAAGTGGTCATGGTGGGCGGGCACTTCGATTCCTGGCATATGGGGACCGGCGCCACCGACAACGGTGTGGGTAGCGTGGTGGCGATGGAAGTGATGCGCATCTTGAAATCGCTCAACTTGAAGATGGACCGTACCGTGCGGATGGCCCTGTGGGGCGGCGAGGAGGAAGGAGAGTTGGGTTCGGCCGCTTATGTCCGCGACCATTTCGCGGATCCGGTGGACATGAAGCTGAAACCCGAACACGCCAACTTGGCGGGGTATTTCAATATCGACAACGGCGCGGGGAAGATTCGCGGCATCTATTTGCAGGGGAACGAGATGGAACGTCCGATTTTCGAGCAGTGGTTCGCGGCGATCAAGGACTTGGCCCCAGGCGCGGTCACTATACGGAACACCGGGGGCACAGACCATCAGTCGTTCGATGCGGTAGGACTGCCGGGCTTCCAGTTCATCCAGGATCCGCTGGACTACGACACGCGGACGCACCATTCTAATGCCGATGTGTACGATCGCGTGCAGCAGGCCGATCTGGAGCAGATGGCGATCGTCGAAGCCTATTTCGTGTATAATGCGGCCACGCGACCGGAGAAGCTACCGCGCAAGGATCTGCCAGCGGCGCGCGGAGCAGGCGGGCGTGGTGGACGGGGCGCTAATTAGGCGAACCCCACTGCCCACTAATCACCGGCACCCTTACCCACCGGAGCCACAGCATCCAGATTCGGATGCTTCAAATGGAATCCCGAAGCATCCTGGTAAGCCTTAGCCAAAGCCAGTATCTCCGTCTCTTTAAACGGCTGCCCATAAAACGTCAGCGCTGTCGGCGAGCCCGAATCCAGAAACCCATGCGGAACGCTGATCGCGGGATAACCGGCGATATTCGCCATCTTGAAATGCCGTCCCGCAGCCGCATCCCCGCTCGCGCCTGCGCCGGGACCACGCCCGCCGCGTCCGCCGCCCCCAACCGCCCGAATTCGCCGGCACCAGATAAACATCCACCTGCGCGGTCGCTTCCGCCAGCTTCGCCATCATCATCGCCCGCGCCCGTTGCGCCTGGAGATACTCCACCGCCGGAATCAACCGGCTGGCACGGAACCTATTCGCACGGCCCGGATTTGTCATCTGTTTATCGAGTCCCGTTCGAATCATCTCATCGAAGAACACGCCGATTCTACACCGAAGCTCGACGAATCGGCCGTGCCCTCCGGAACCTTCACTTCCACCAGCTTCACACCCAACTTCTCGATCTGCGCAATCGCCGCCTGTTCCAGTTGAACGGCAATTCGGAGACGCTCAGAGCGCGCTCATCTGGTTTTGCAATCACGCTCATCACCATCGCGCAATCTTCGGAATAGCGGCACAGGGGACCCAAACGATCCTGCGTCCACGAGAGCGCCATCACCCCCTAGCGGCTCACGCGGCCAAAGGTCGGGCGTAGCCCCGTGATGCCGCACCGCGCCGACGGACTCAAAATGGAACCGCTCGTCTCGCTTCCGATCCCGAACGCCACACAGCCCGCGGCTGTCGCTGAACACGGACCCGCGGAGGACCCGCTGGATCCCTCCGCCGTATTGCAGGGGTTCCTTGTCTGCCCGCCGACCATTGATCGCCTTGAGCCAGCTCACCCGTGGTCAGCTTTGCGATCAGCACCGCGCCCGCATCGCGCAGCATCTCCACCACGCTCGCCTCTTCGTCAATCATCTGCTCTTTGTAAGCGCCCGAACCCCACGTGGTCTTGAAATCTTTCACTGCAATGATGTCCTTCGCGCCCCATGGAATCCCGTGCAACGGACCTTGGTATTTGCCGGCTTTGATGTCGGCATCCGCCTGTTCCGCCTGCGTCATGGCCATATCGTCGAGGAACGTAACCACGCAGTTGAGCTTGTCGTTGTAACGGTGCAGGCGCGCGAGATACATCTGCGTCAGCTCTACCGACGTGACCTGTCTGGTTCTGATGACCTGAGACAATCGTGTGATCGGCCAGAAGGCAACGTCTTCCAGATTTGCGGGCCGCGTCACACGCGGAGCGCTGAAGTGAAAGGGCTGCCGGACCCGGTTCACCTTCATGCCCGGGGTCAGCGGGCTGACGTAAAACGGAGGCGTCACATCGTTCGGAATATGCACTTTCCGAAGCTCTTCATAGCGCGCCAGATTCTGATTCGCGGCCTGAAGCATGGAGCGCTAATCTTCTTCTGAGAAAGTAAGTCCGGAGAGCGCGAGAGCATTGGTCAGCATCGGTTGCGTGATGCGCTGCGCACCATCCTGTTGAAGTTGCGCCCAGAGCACGCCCGGCAAAAGGGTACCGCCCAACCCCATACCCGAGAAAAAGCTCAAAAACCGGCGGCGAGTCTCTTCGTTTGTCTTTGCCATGATGATCTCCGTTGCCACCGAGCGCAACACAGGGGGCCCGATCATCTACAGGGTTATATCGGTCCATTGTAATTTAAACACACTTGGCAAAGCGTGCCATCGTCAGGGGATAACGATTCCGCTGAACCCCCGCGAAACGGTTCGGTCTGCTTCCCATCTACCATCTGAAGGGGGACTGATGGCAACCTCGGCGGAATTACCAGCCCTTCGATCGATCCGGCGCGAGACGGGAACGGTGCAGATTTTTCCATTGGAGCCGAACCGGGTCCGAATCGTACTCGAACCCGCGAACCCAGATCTATACACTTTGGCCCGCACCTGCGACACATCCCTGCCGGTCGAAATCATCGAATCGTTGGTCGAGGAGCTTGAGTTCGCATGGCTCTGCGATCACATCGCCAGGTTGGAAGACCCCACCTACGTAGCCGAAATTCTGAAGCGGCAATTATTCGCCTATTTTGGCCCGGAGCAGTACGCCGGTAAGCGGCTTCTCGATTTCGGGTGCGGAATCGGAGCGTCTTCCCTCATCATGGCCGAGTGCCTTCCCGATACCGAGATCGTGGGAGTGGAACTAGATGCCAACCGGGTCGCGATAGCTCGGCGGCTGGCCCGATTCAAAGATCTAAAAAACATCAGCTTCCGGGTATCTCCGACGCCCGATGCTTTGCCTCCAGGGATTGGGACCTTCGATTTCGTCATGCTCAGCGCGGTGTATGAGCACCTACTCCCCGAGGAGCGCAGAACGCTGATGCCTCTGCTGTGGGCCCATATTGTCAGAGAGGGCGTCATCTTCATCAACCAGACTCCCTTCCGCTGGTCGCCGCATGAGCACCACTCGACAGGGTTGTGGTTCATCAACTATCTTCCAGCCTTCGCCGCGATGAGACTGGCCCGGCGTTTTTCAGTGGTCTGCCGGGAAACCAACCGCAATCTGGATTGGAACGGCCTATTGCGGCATGGCATTCGGGGCGGCACGGAGCGAGACATGCTGCGTAACCTCTGCTATGGAAGCGCTGCGAAAGGCGTGATTCTCCAGCCCACTCGGAATGGTCTTCGAGACCGTGCGGATTACTGGCTTTCCGGCACCAACCGCCACCGCCGGAGGCTGCTCAAGAACTCGATCGCCGGCCTATTCCGAGTTTTCGATCGTACGCTGAAAATCATCACCACTCCCAACGTGGATGTGGTGATTCGAAAGATCGGCTGAGGTGACCCTCACGCCGCCCGCGTTTCGCTGAGCTTCCGCGCTGTCGGCTATCTGCCGCCGCGCCCGCCCCGTCCGCCGGCGGCAGCGCCCGTGCCCGCTCTCGCGCCCTTTTCGGTGAGGAAGGTTACTACGCTCTCGAACCGCTGGGCCTTTGCGCCGTCCAGCGCCGTGCGGCCGTCGCTGCTGGGAGTATTGACATCGACGCCAAGTTCCACCACCAGCTTGACGGCTTCCAGCGCCAGCGCTTCGCGTCCGGCGCGAGGCGCATCCACCCAAGGCTTCCCCGTGCCGATTCCCGTGGCTGCCAGCAAGGTCGTGGTCGTCTCCGTCCGCTCCTTCTGCCCGAAGCCTTGTTCCGCCACCCAGGAGGCGTGATGAACGAACTTGGGATCGGCGCCGTGCTTGAGCAGCATCCGCATGATGCTGGGCTCGTCGAAGCGCGAGGCCAGCCAGAACGGCGTCGCACCCACCAGAGCGGGATCGAAGTACCAGTCGTCCGACGAGCGCCGCGTCGGCGTCCAGGTCTTCAGCGGAGCGTTCGCATCCGCGCCATGGTCGAGCAAAGCTGCGACCATCTTCTCATCCCTCCGCATGATCGCTTCGTGAAGCGCGGAAAAACCGTTGGGAGCCGCGTTGGGATCGGCGCCCTTGTCGAGCAGGAACAGGACAAAATCCGTGAAGCCGGAATGAGCGGCGAGAGTCGTCGCGCTGACGCCCCACGCGTCCGCATCGTTCACGTTGGCGCCCGCGGCCGCCAGCAACTTGGCCGACGCAAGATCGCCCACGCGCGCCGCGAACATAAACGCAGTCTCGCCCCCGTGCGGGATCGCCTTGTTGTACGGCAAATATCCATGCGGCGGAACCGCCATCACGTCCGTCCAGACATCTGACTTGAGATTGAGATCGGCGTGGTGCGCAATCAGCACCTTCACTACTTCGGGATGCTGCTCTGATACGGCCCACATCAGCGCCGTCTGGCCACGCGCCCCGTGCGCATTTGCATTCGCGCCCTTGGCCAGCAGTTGTTCGACGGGGTCGGGATAGCCCGAGCGTGCGGCCACCATCAAGGGCGTTTCTCCTGACAGCAGCGCCAGATTCGGATTCGCGCCCGCCTCCAGCAGCCTCCGCACCATCGTCGAGCTTCCATTCTCGCTCGCCAGCCACAAAGGCGTGACGCCGAGATCGGTAACGGCGTTCACTTTTGCTCCAGCGCGAATCAGCAGGTCGGTGCTTTCAAGGTCGTCGTTATGCGCCGCCCAATGCAATGCGGTTGTCCCATCGGCTTCCGCGGCGTTGGCGTCCGCTTTTTTCTGAAGCAGCGATCGGACGGCGCCCTTGTCACTACTTTTGGCGGCTTGGACCAGGGGAGAACGGCCTGTATCCGCTCCCATGAGGCTGCTTGCCCAAAGAGCCGGGAGCCCAATCAGGATTACCCGCCGCAACGATGTCGCCATTACTAAACCTCCGGCAGCGTGTCGATCGGGAGTTTGCCTGTGCTGCCGCCGACCTTCTCCACCGGATAGTCCATCTTGTCCATGATCGTCATCAGCAGGTTCGCCGTCGACGGCTTGTTAGTGAAGTTGAGGTGCCGCCCGCCCTTGATCTTTCCGGCTCCGCCGCCCACCAGCATCAACGGCAGGTTGTCGCCCGAATGCCCGTTGCTGTTGGAGATGCCCGCGCCATAGAGGATGGTCATGTGATCGAGCAAGTTTCCATCGCCGTCCGGCGTGGCCCGCAGCTTGGCTAGATACTGCGAGAACAATTGCGCATGATAGCGGTTGATCTTGGACATTTTCTCGATCAGCTCGGGAAAATTGTTGTGATGGGAGAGCGGGTGGTGCGCTTCCGGCACGCCGATTTGAGGATAAGGCCGGGGACTCTGCTCCTTGCTGAGCATGAACGAAATCACGCGAGTCAGATCGGATTGGAGCGCGAGAAGCTGCAAATCCATCATCAGCGCCAGGTGATCTTCAAACACCGGCGGCGCGCCCAAAGGCTCTTCCAGGGCGGGAAGCTCGATGCTACCATGCTGCTCGGCCATCTGGATGCGGCGTTCGACGTCGCGCACCGCATCGGTGTATTCATCCACCTTGTTCTGATCCTGCGGACCGAGCTCCTGCTTAAGATCGGTCAGCTTTCCGTTGACGGAATCGAGAATGCTCTTGTGCTGTTGCAATCTTCGCTCGCGAGCGGCGCGGTTCGTGCTGCCGCTATCGCCAAACAGCTTCTCGAAGACCGTTCGAGGATTCCAATCCATCGGCAGCGGCTGCGTCGGACTGCGCCAGCTAAGCGTATCCAGATACGCGCAGCTCAGATTGCCGGTGCACGCGCCCGCGTTGGCCGGCGTGTCCATGGACATCTCGAGCGACGCCAGTTGGGTTTCCTGAGCGAAGTGCCTGCCGAGCATTTGATCGATGGAAACGTCGGCGATGATCTCGATTTCGTTGCGTCCCCCGCGCGGAGTGCCTGTGAGAAACGACCCCGAAGCTCCCGCGTGGATGTAATTCCAGCTCGCCTTGAGGCCGGAGAGTATCAGCATCTGGTCTTTGTAGGCGGCCAGCGGCTCCATGATGGGCGCGAGCTCGAAGGTGGCGCCGGTGCCCTTGGGAGTCCAGTATTCCATGGCCATTCCGTTGGGAACGTAGAACGCCTGGAAGCGGTGCGCCGCTTTGGTGGCCGCGCGCAACGGCGGAAGCATGGCTTCCAGAAACGGCAGCGCGAGCGTGGTGCCGAGCCCCTTCAGGACCGTGCGCCGTGGCAACGATTTCGTCAGGAAGGCCATGTTAAGAGCTCCTTAAGTCCCAATCTTATCTCAGTTTGCGTTTGATTGGTGCGACACGCGGATCACCGTAGGAGCGTACGCGATCTCCTGGAGGCTATCCGGTTACATAGGGCTGCCTCAGCGATCCGCGCTCCCAGATAGAATGGCGGTAGCGCACCGTGGGCAAAAAGAGTCGCCTAAAAAAGATTCGGACGCCAGCGCCGGTAGACATATGGTTCTGGCTCAAAGGGCGTTGGCTAAGTTGGCCGACAGTGCTGTTCATTGGCGGTGTTTATGTGGCGGCCTACGGCTTAAGCGCGACGCGCTACAGCCGCTGGGACCATACCTATAACGCGCGTGTGCACCCAGTCTTTCACCCATGGGCAATTGCGGTCGGAGTCGTTATGATCTGGATCGCGATTCGCAAAACGCGATCTTCCGAGTAGTCTGTCCCGCGGGAAGGGAAGACGATCTTAACGCCCGCCGGGATCAGACCTTTGAGGCACGTACATCCGCTACACTCGACGAATGCTCCTTTGCCCCGTCCGCGGCTGCCGCCTGCCGCTGGTGCGCGAAGGCCGGCGCCTGCTCTGTGGACGGGGGCATTCGTTCGATGTCGCGCGTAGCGGCTACATCAATCTGCTCCAGCCGCAGGACCGGCGGTCCAAGCAGCCGGGAGACACCAAGGCTGCGGTCGCGGCGCGGCGGCGATTGCACGATCTCGGAGTGACCGGACCGCTGCTGCGCGGGATTGCGGAAATCGTCACTGCACAACCCAGCGATGTCGTTCTCGATGCCGGTTGCGGCGACGGTTTCTACCTCGGCACACTGGCTCGCGAGATCGGCTTCGATGCGCACGGCGTCGACATCTCGACCTTCGCCGCCGATGCCGCGGCACGGCGTTATCCGCCAGGCGACCGATTAGAGTGGATCGTGGCCAATGCCGACCGTTTCGTGCCTTACGCCGACCGCTCCTTCTCTGTCGTCCTCTCGGTTACAGCGCGCATGAATGTGGCAGAATTCCGGCGCGTTTTGCACGACGACGGACGACTCTTGGTTGCTGTTCCTTCGCCCGAAGACCTCGCCGAGTTACGCAGTCACATGGGCGAAGCCGGGCGTGATCGCGAGGCCCGCACCATCGAGACATTCGCGCCCAATTTCACGCTCGCAGAGCAACGCCGCGTCACCACCAGCGCCGATCTCAGCGCTAAGGCCGTTCACGATGTTCTGGTGTCGATTTACCGGCCCATGCGGTCGCGGCCGGTCGAGGCGATGCGCGTGACGTTCAGTTTGGATTTATTGTTCTTTCAGCCCCGTTAGTTGGCGGCTTTGGTTGGCAATGGCGTGGACGCCCGCATCTGGAACGCGGGACTCTCCACAATCCCCAGCACAATCGACGACCAGCGGTAATCCTTCGCTGCCGCGTCGCGGACGATCTTGCGTACTGACGGCTCATCGTAATATTCCAGCCGCCGACCCAGCGCGTACGCCATCAGCTTCTCAGTGACGGTGTGGGGGAATTGATCCGGTTGCGCAAGCAGCAGCGCCCGCAATCCCGAGAGCCCATCCACCTTTGCGCCGCTCGCGGTTGTCCCACTGGCATCAATGGGTTTGCCCGCTTCGTCAATCGTGCGCCATCCGCCGATCACATCGAAATTCTCCAGCGCAAACCCCAGCGGATCGATCACCGAATGACAACTGTTGCATGATGGCGACGTGCGATGCTGCGCCAGCCTTTCGCGCATCGTTGGCGGCACCGCGCCCGGCTTGCTCTCGAGCGTTGTGTTCACTCCCGGCGGCGGTGGGGGGATGGCCAACCCAAAAATATTATTCAACAGCCATTTACCGCGCAGCACGGGCGACGTTCGATCTGGGTACGACGTCGTCACCAGCAGAGCCCCCTGCGCGAGAAGGCCGCCGCGCTGATCGTGATTGGGAAGCGTCACCTTGCGGAAACGGCTGCCGTAAACTCCGGGAATTCCATAATGCCGCGCGAGTCTCTCGTTGACAAATGTGTAATTGGCGTCCAGGAGCTCGCTCACGGGGCGATCCTCGGTGAGCGTGCTTGCGACGAACATCTCCGTTTCCGTTTGGAACCCCTGGAGCAGACTATCGTCATAAAGAGGATACTTCACTGGATCGACCACCACCTCGTCGACGCGGCGAAGGTTCAACCACTGAGCAGCGAAATCGTTGACTAGAGCGTCGGTGGCGCGCGGGTCCGCCAACATGCGCCGTACTTCCTTTTCGAGCGTCGCCGGCTTGGATAGCTCTCCGTGCTCGGCCAGCGTCAGCAGGCGATCATCGGGAATGCTGCTCCATAGAAAGAACGATAAGCGCGAGGCCAGCTCCACATCGCTGAGGCGATACGAAGCTGGTTCGCCTTTCGCCTTTGCCGGATCGCGATACACGCGTAGCAGAAAGTCCGGGTCCACCAGCATGCGCTCCAGCGCGAATTGAATCCCGGTATCGAAGCTTCCCCCATCCTGCCTGCCGCTATCGAAAAACTGGAGCAGCGTATCCACGTCCTTCTTGGTCGCGGGACGTCGATATGCCAGCCGCGCCATCTTCGCAAGAATCGTTGCGGCACAGGATCGCTCCTCCGCGGCATTTCCGGAGGCAGACGGCTGACAAACGAAAATCGCGCGGCGGCTGGGCGTATCCGTAGCTGACTTGAGGGGCGCCGGACCGTGCGTTTCATACGGTCCCCCGATTTGCACCGAGCCCACGTTCGCGTTGCCCATATACACTTGGTCGTTCGAGATCACTCGGCCCAGTTGCACCGGCTGCGGGAGTCCTTCCGTTTCCCATTGCTCCCTGACGAACGAAACCCCCACCACTCGGGAGCCTGCCTGCACCGGAACGCGGACCTCCAGTCCAGCGTCGCCGGTAAGCTGCATGTATGTTTCCCATTCGGGATCGCCGGCAAAGCCCGGTTCGCCATCGCCGGCGTAGCTGGCTGCCGCGGGCCTGCCCTTGCCCTGGCCGCCGACGGTGAAACGCTTCAGCAGCTTGCCATCCAGGCGAATATCGAGTTGTTGCGGCCAGCCCATGCCCTTGAGGTAATCCTGATACTGCCTCTGGAGCCGGACCCGAATCAGGTACTCGCCATCAACCGGAAACTCGTAATGAATCGCGATACCGCCGCGAGATCCGAACGGAAGGTCTTCGCTCTGCCGGTCGTCTTGCGCTATATGCAGCGGAATCTCGAATCGCTCCAGCTCCGGTTGATCGGGAGGCAAACCCGTCGCCAGGCGCGTAACCTGCCGCGCCACCGACATATATCGCTCCAGGTGCGCGGTAGAAATCGAAAGCGAATCCGCGAAGTTGTCGAAACTCCCGTCCGCCGTGTCGTCCCCAGGGAGCAGAGGCTTCACATCCAGGTCGAGCGCGAACAGGTCGCGAATCGCGTTATTGTATTCGGCGCGATTCAAGCGATGCACCGCTCCGATCCTGCCCGGATTGGGATTCGCCGCCCAAGCTTGATCGAGCGCGTTTTCGAGCGTGCTCGCGACGGCCGCGTAAGTGGCTGCGTCCGGCTTGGGATTTCCTTGCGGCGGCATCGAAGCGGCCCGCAACTTCCCGATTACCTTCTCCCAGGTCTCCGCATTGTCGCCTAGTTTGGCGACGTCCAAGGTGTCTAGCGTCAGACCTGCCGTGCGCGCCACCTTGTTATGGCAATCGACACAGTAGGTATCGAAGAACTCCCGCAGGTTGGTGGAAGTCAGGGCGGCCGGCGCGGCCTTTGCGGGACTTTGAGCTCGAGTGGGCACGGTCAGCAGCGCCGCGGCGATCAATCCTCCGCCGGCGACAACCGCGTACAGAACTCGCGAACGCCCCACCGTCATCGTCTAAACCTCCGGACAACAGCAGTATATCAATGTGGGGATCAACTCGCGTAGTAGCCGTCGCGCGTGCTCACCGTCACGCCGGTGCGCTTCACTACGACGCGGACTTTGTGGAACCCGGTACGTTTTTTCTCCGGCGCGCTCGGCGGCGGGAGGTAGCCGATATTGTACTGGCTCCGCAATTCCTCCTCGATGGTCTTATAAATGACGTCCACGGATTGCTTCTTGCCCACCGCGAAATACCTTCCGCCGGTTTTCTTGGAGAGAGTCTCCAGCACCGCCGCCCCCCGCCCCAAGCCCGTGCCGATACCGATGCAATACGCGAGCGTGTCGGTGCGCTGGCACGATGCGATCGCCAGTTCGAGCGAACCCCTACTGGCCGTATCTTCACCGTCGGTCAGCAGCACCAAAGCTTTGCGCCCCTGAAGCTTCTTCATGATCAGGTCCGAAGCGTCCGTGACCGCGTCGTAGAGCACGGTGCCACCGTAGCCGCGCTGGTCACGCAAGCCGGTGCCGACGATTCGAAGACCTTCCTGCAGCTTGGCGCGTGAAACCGTGACGTTCTGCATCAGCCAGGCGCGCGTCGCGAAACTTACCAGGAACGCCTGATCCACGCCTTCGCGCAGCACCTGGTTGAAGAATACGTCGCTGGCCGCGAGCTCATCCCCCAGGACTTCCGTTTGGCTCCCACTGATGTCCACCAGCAGGCCCAGAGTCAAAGGAAGATCGTCTTGCTGTGAAAAATAGCTGATGGTTTGCGGCCGGCCGTCTTCCTCAACAATGAAATCGCCTTGCGCGAGATCGTTGACGAATTTGCCGCTCTTATCGCGCACCGTCACCAGCAGGCTTACGATCTTGATGCCGGTGGAGAACTCCGCCTGCGGGCCGGCAAGCGCCGGACCAACCGCGGGGCTGGCTGCGAGGAGTGCAAGCATCCGCCGCCGCGAGAGCATGGCAGTAATTATATCGTTCCCGTCCGATTCATCAGGCGGCAGCACTCCCGCGCCATCTGCTGCTCCTCTTCCGCCTTGATCACCAGCACTTGCAGCGAACCCAGGAACCCGAGTTGCGCGCATACGCGCTCTCTGAGCGGCGCGCAGTTTTCTCCCACGCCTCCGGTAAACACAATGGCGTCGAGGCCGCCCAGCACGGCCAGCATCGCGCCTACCTCCCGGCACAGGTGATGTGCGTACATATCGAACGCCAGCTTCGCCCGAGCATTCCCCGCCGAGATGGCCTCCAAAATCTCCCGCATATCTCCTGAAAGGCCCGAAATTCCCTTCAATCCCGATTCTCGATTGAACACTCGATCCAGATCGTCGGCCCCGGAATCGGCAGGTCGAAGACCTGCCCCACTGTGACGCAGCAAGTACACAGGAATGCCCGGATCGATCGACCCGCAACGAGAGCCCATCATAAGGCCGTCGGCGGGCGTAAATCCCATGGTCGTATCCACGCTCTTGCCGCCGTGCACCGCAGCGAGCGAACACCCGTTGCCCAGATGACACGTGATCAGCCGCAACTCCTCGAGCGGACACCCGAGTAGCTCCGCCGCGCGCCGCGCCGCGTGAGCGTGGCTGATGCCATGGAATCCGAAGCGGCGAATCCCCTTTTCGATCCACTCATAAGGACCGGGATAGACATATGCTGCCGGCTCGATGGTAGCGTGAAACGCCGTATCGAACACGGCGATCTGTCGGCCGCTCCGATCGCCCAGCAATCGATCCATCGCCTCGATCGCCGCCAGTTCCAGGCGATTGTGCGATGGGGCGAACTCGGCTTGTTCGGCGATAGCCGAGCGAACCTCGGGAGTCAGCCACGTCGTATCCCTGTGCGCGATCCCGCCGTGAACGATGCGATGCGCCACGGCGTCAAGCTCGCTCGGCGGGCCACTCGTCTTCCAGAGTGGGTCGAGTATCCGCGGCAGCGCGCTCCGCAGCGCATCAGGCGAATCGACCGAACCCTGCGCGCTCCAGCGCTCCGTCACGCGATCCGGCGAATCTGCTTCCCCGAACGCCTCAAAGAACGAGCATTTCACGCTGCTCGAACCGACGTTAATGGCCAGAATCCGCATGCGTTCCCGGCCACTTCCAATCTTTGATCTCCGGCATGTCGTCGCCGTAGCGGCAGATGTACAGCTTGTGCTCGATCAACTTGTCGTGGAACGCCTGCTTCTGGTGCGCCGCTATATTCTGCAGGCGCGGCACGCGGTCGATCACGTCCATCGCAAGATGATAGCGATCCAGCTCATTACGCACCGTCATGTCGAACGGCGTGGTTGTGGTGCCTTCCTCTCTATACCCGCGCACGTGCATGTTTTCGTGGTTCTTGCGCCGGTACGCCAGGCGGTGAATCAGCCACGGATAGCCGTGAAACGCGAACACCACCGGCTTGTTTGTGGTGAATAGCGAGTCGAAGTCGCGGTCAGTCAATCCGTGCGGATGCTCGGTCGACGGTTGCAGGGTCATCAGGTCCACGACGTTCACCACTCGGATCTTCAGATCCGGCAGATTCCGACGGAGCAAATCCACGGCCGCCATCGTCTCCAGCGTCGGCACGTCGCCCGCGCACGCCATCACCACGTCCGGTTCGACTCCCTGATCGTTGCTAGCCCAGCTCCAGACGCCGATTCCCGCCGTGCAATGCCGGATCGCCGCGTCCATATCGAGCCACACCGGCTCGAAATTTTTCCCGGCCACGATCACGTTGACATAATGCCGGCTCCGCAGGCAGTGATCCGCCACCGACAGCAGGCAATTCGCGTCCGGAGGCAGATACACGCGCACCACCTCGGCCTTCTTATTCACCACATCATCCAAAAATCCCGGGTCCTGGTGGCTGAACCCGTTGTGATCCTGCCGCCACACGTGCGAGGTCAGCAGGTAATTCAGCGACGCGATCGGCCGGCGCCAGGGAATCGCGCGCGTGACCTTCAGCCACTTGGCATGCTGGTTGAACATGGAATCGACGATATGAACAAAGGCCTCGTAGCACGAGAAAAAGCCATGCCGGCCAGTGAGCAGATAGCCTTCCAGCCAGCCCTGGCATTGATGCTCGCTCAACACTTCCATGACTCGTCCGGTCGGGGAAACGTGATCGTCGGTGGGGATGATCTCGGCCGTGGAGGTCCGGTCCGTGACCTCGAACACCGCATTCAAACGGTTCGAATTGGTCTCGTCCGGACCGAAGATGCGAAAGTTGCGCGATACCATGTTCAGCTTCAGGACGTCGCGCAGCATGGTGCCCAGCACTCGCGCGGCTTCTGCCTGAACCGCGCCCGGTTTCGGAACCTCCACCGCATAGTCGCGAAAATCCGGCATGTGCAGATCGCGCAACAGGAGCCCGCCGTTGGCGTGCACATTCGCGCTCATGCGCCGGTCGCCTTTGGGCGGTAGCGCGGTGATTTCAGCCACCGGCTGTCCCAAATCGTCGAACAGCTCCTCAGGACGATAGCTTTTCATCCAGGTTTCCAGCAGCTGGATGTGGGCCGGCTTCTTCGCGAAATCTTCCAGCGGAACCTGATGCGCCCGGAACGTGCCTTCCACCTGCACGCCGTCCACTTGTTTGGGGCCGGTCCAGCCCTTGGGCGTGCGCAACACGATCATGGGCCAGCGCCGGCGCTTGGTGAATCCGTGCTCGCGCGCTTCCTTTTGAATTTCGCGAATCTCCTCGATCACCGTTCCCATCGCCGCTGCTATCGACTGGTGCACCACTGCGGGATCGTCGCCCTCGACAAAATACGCTTGGTAGCCGTAGCCCGCGAACAGGCTCGAAAGTTCCTGCTTCGGAATACGGGCCAGCACCGTCGGACCGGCTATTTTATAGCCGTTCAGATGCAGAATCGGAAGCACCGCGCCGTCGCGCTCCGGATTCAGGAATTTGTTGGAGTGCCAGCTGGTGGCCATCGGTCCGGTTTCGGCTTCCCCGTCGCCGACCACGCAGCAGGCGATCAAATCGGGGTTGTCGAACACGGCGCCGTAGGCGTGTGACAGCGCGTAGCCCAACTCGCCGCCCTCATGAATCGACCCTGGCGTTTCCGGAGCAACGTGGCTGGGAATGCCTCCTGGGAAGGAAAACTGCGTGAACAGCCGCCGCATGCCTTCGGCGTCGCGGCTGATGCTGGGATAGACCTCGCTGTAAGTTCCCTCGAGCCATGTGTTCGCCACTACGCCCGGACCGCCGTGCCCCGGCCCGCATACGAAAATCATCTTGAGCCCCAGCTTTTCGATCAGTCGATTGCAGTGCGCGTAAATCAGGTTCAGCCCGGGAGTTGTGCCCCAGTGTCCTAGGAGGCGCGGCTTGATGTGCTCGAGGCGCAGCGGCTCGGTCAGCAATGGATTGTCGTAAAGGTAAATCTGCCCGACTGACAGATAATTCGCGGCCCGCCAGTATGCGTCGATCTTGCGGATCTCGTCGGAAGATAAAGGAGCCATTCTAAACTCGATGCTACACGAGTTTTATGGCGAGAGGATCACAGCGCAGGCGGGCCTAATGACCGCCGCCTGAGAGTTTGCGGTAATATTCGGCGACCGAGTCCTGATACCCCGGGGGAACCTTGGAGGGGTCGGCGTTGCGGATCGTTCCGCCCTTGCCCTGGTCAAGCTGGCGGCGCAGTTGCAGTTCCAGTGCGTCCACCTCGCTGACCAGCTGCTGGTGTATCTGCTCCATCAGACCCTGATTCCCCGGGAAACGGCTGGGATCCAGATTGCGCATCTGATCGATCAGCGATTGTAACTGCTGCTTGGCCTCGGGACTATCCTGCACAACGGGGCGAACTTGATTGAGCAGGCTCAATCCCTGGTCAATCTGGGCTTGGGTATCGGCTGGGGTGGGACCCTGCGGCCGCGGCACCGCGGATTGACCGGGGATGCCGTTATTGCCGGTATCAATGTTGCCAAACGCGGGGCCGCCGCGACCCCCGCCACCGGGCTGAGTGTCCGCGATGCGGTCGCCGGGTTGACCGCCTTGACCCTGACCCTGACCTTGACCGGCTTGACCACCCTTGCCCTGGCCGCCTTTACCTTGGCCACCCTGCTTGCCTTGGCCGTTTTGCCCTTGTTGCTGACCTTGCTGTCCGCCTTGACCGGGTTGCTGACCGTTGGGCATGAGTTGACCGGCTTGGAATTGGCCGGGCTGACCGCCACGGCCGGGCTGGCCCTGGCCCGCTTGCGGGTTGGGTTGTCCGCCGAGGCCGGCAAGTTGGTCGCGCACACGGGACAGTTCGTCCATGGCCCGGTTGATCTCCGCGTCCCTGGAAGTCGCCTGAGCGCTGCCTAAGGCGCGTGCCGCATCGCCTACCTGTTGACCTAGCTTTTGCAGGTCGCCGGTGAGGGCGGACTCCTCCTGATCGGAGAACTCACCGCGACGCAGCCGATCTGAGCTGCGTTGCAGGCGGGTGTCAAGTTCGTTTTCGTCCAGCCCTTCCAGCGCGCTTCGCAATTTGCCGGAAGCCGCCGGCTGCGTGGTCGCGAGCTCGCGCGCAGTGCTGCGCATGTCCTGGGTCAGACGCCCGAGGTCATCGCTCACCTGTTGCCGATCGTTGACCATCTTGTCGATTTCCTGGGCGGAAGGATAGGTCATCTGCTTGCCGGAGGTGCGAGCGGCATTCTGCTGAGCCATCAAATCGCGCACCTTGTCGGCCTGTTGCTTTTGCTGAGCCGCTAGTTGCTCGGCGGTTTGGGCCATTTGGTTGAGGCGGCCGGCGGCGTCCTGCTGCTGCGCACCGCCAAGCAGGCCGGTGGCCTCGCGCAAGCGGTCGGCCGCGCGGCGGGAATCGGCCGCGCTGGCATTCTGGCCCGCGGCGCGTTTCATGTCCTCGTTGGCTTGACGCAAGCGGTCGAGCGCCTGTTGGGCAGCCTGCTGGCGGCTATCGGCGGCTTGTTCCTGCGACTGGCGAGAACCGGAGGCGCTGGACGATGAACTGGCGGCTTGTCCTCCGCCTGCTTGTCCGGATTGTCCCGATGAGGAAGCGCTCTGGCCGCTCTGGCCACCTTGGCCCTGTTTCCCCTGCTGTCCCTGCTTGCCTTGCTGCCCTTGCTGGCCCGATTGCCCCTGTTGGCCTTGCTGCCCATTTGGAGAGAGTTGTTGCTCCATCTGCTGCTGGAGCTGCTGCGCCTCGCGCATCAACATCTCCTGTTGCCACTTTTGCTCGGCCGTCTGCTGGCCATTGCGCTGCTGCTGCGCGAGAGCCTCCTCGCGCTTGTACAGATCGTCGAGTTTTTTCAGAGCGTCGTCGATCGCCTGCTGCTTTTGTTCTTCGGTACTCGCCGCGGACTGCTGAGTCTCGTATTGATTTTTCTCGGTATCGAGCTCGAGATCGAAGAGCGCAGCCAGATCGCGCGCCGCTCCGCCTCCACCGCCGCCTCCGCCCCCGCCCTGCGCCCCAAACGCGACTTGAATGTCGCGGTAAGTGGCTTCGGCGCGCTGGAGGAATTGCAGAGCCTTCTGCTCATTGGGGATGGCGTCCTTCCACTTCTGCTGTTGCAATTGCTGCGCGGCGGGCGTCATCGCCTCGGACGCGGCGATCATATCTTTCTGGAAGTCGCTGATGGCCTGCACTTCATCGGTCAACTCGCGCGCCTGCAAACGGCCGGAAAGCGTGACCGCCTGATCGCGCAAGGTGGCTTGGGATTGGGCCAACAGTTTGGATATTTCCGCAGCCTGCTGCTGCGTCGAGTTCTTATCCCCCTGCTGCTTGAAGGTGCCGGAGATGATTTCCTTCTCGCGCTGCGTGATCTGCGCGGGCTGATTGCCCCCGCCACCACCGCCGCCTCCGCCACCACCCCCGCCTTGCTGCGATTGCGTGAAGTTCCGCTCGTACGGGTCGGCCTGGATGAACATCATGTCGGAGTGCGATTCGGCGTTGGCGTCCTTGGCGGTGGCGTAGACGCTCACCAGATCGCCCGGAACCAGCTTGAAATCCTCCAGCGAGATCGTAGTCGAGCCGTCGGCTTCCTTTGCGCCCTTCTGCTTGAGCAGATCCACCGTTTTCTCGGGGCCGCCGTTGACCGAATAATGCAGCGCGACGCCGCTGAGGCCGAACTCGCCGGTGGCCTTGGCGGCAATCGTCACCTCTTCGATTGGCAGAGCGTGGTAATCGCCCCTTGGACGCACCAACGCAATCTGGGGCGGGTTGGCTTTGCGGGCCTCGATGAAAAAATCTTCGCTGACGCGAACGTGCTGGCCACCCTCGACGCCGGCGACGTGGTAGACGCCGTCCTTATCCATCTTGAGCGTGCCGCGATAGACGGTATCCTTGCCCTCGGCGGGTTTGATCTCGGTGAGCTGGATCTGCTGTCCGTTGTCGAGCTGGATCTGGCCGCCCTTGAGCGGCCGGTCGGTGGAAACCTCGAGCTCGGCCTCGGTGCCGGTGACAGCGCGTAGATCGCCGCCGCGCTCCTCGACCTCGGACGGCATGCCGGTCCAAGCCGGGTAATGGTAGGTGACGCGAATCTGCTTCACCGAGGGCAGATCAGTGACGTGAATGTTATAGTGCTTCGACGTCATCGCTCCGGCGGTGACGTAGTATTCGACGTTCTCGGGCAAACCGGCAAATAGATATTGATAGCCGCCCGCGAAGCTGCCGGCCGCCTTGGGCTGCATTGCAATCTCTTCCCACTTGGAGGAGTTCTGAAAGCGCGCATACAACTTGACGCTGGGCGACTGCAAGCCGGTGGGGATCGCCGAAACCATCTGGTCGGCATGGCGGCGCACTACGGCGTCGCCTGGAGACACGCGCAGCTCGTAAAGCGCGGGCTTATCGTGGTGCGGACCGGTCCACAGTAGCGATGCGCCGTAGCCCAGAAAACCAGGGCCGGCGGCGATCATCCAGACCAAGATGGCGCAGGCGCCGACACTGGTTGCCAGCGAGAGCCAAAGGCGACCGTCGGTGACCATTTGCTTGGGCTCGGCGGTTTGGGCGACTTCGAGCGTGTCGCCGGCGAGCAGTTCAATAAAAGGATCTTGGCCGTCGCGCTCGGCGAAAGTGGTGAGGCGTTGCTGGAATTGCGGGAAAGCGGCTTCGGCGGTTCCTACAGCTCGGCGGCGGGTCAGGCGGCGCAGGGGCAGCGCCAAGCCTGCACAAGCGGCAACAGCAAGAATCAGGATCAGTCCGAAGCGGGCGGCGGTTACGCTGCCTTGCGAGAAGGCCAGCGCATTGGCGATCGCGACCAGCACCAGCGTCGCCACCAGAGCGCTGCCGGTGACTATGGCGAGGCCACGCAGCAAAGTGCTCCAACGCAGACGCTGTTCCAGTTGCGCAATGTATGCGTGAAGCTGTTCGCGGAAATTCATGGAACCTCCAACGGCGCGGCCGGGGTTTTAACATCTAAAGGATATCGCATTGCACCGGCGGTGGCGGGTGCCGCCAATCTATGCGCCAAAGCGGAGTGAAGGGAACGAAGGCCAGCCTTTACGATTCCTCGCGCTGGGTGCCGAGATACCGGCTCGCCAGCGCGGATTCGGCAACGGCGGAGGCGAGGACCAGCAGCATGACGTACCACCACACAGTTTCCGGAATCTTTTGGGGCGTCGCCGTGCCGGGCGCGAGCCCCGACGCTTCTTGTGAAGATCCGCCGCCTTTGCCCTGCCATAGGGCCAATACATCGTTGGGGATCACGTCGAGATTCGATTCTTTGGGATCCGGGTTGACGCCGACTAGGTCCTGGCGCCCATTGGCGAGGCGGAGCTGATAATAGCCGGCCTCGGTGAGTTGGAAGGACTGCGCAGATGCGGCCTCGCCCAGGGTGAGCGGGCGATTGCCCTCAGGGTCGGTGACCTCGACGCCCTGGGCTTGTTCCTTCGCATTGCGCAGCTCCAGGTAAGCGTCCACCGTGCGCGCGCCGCCCTGGCGTTCGCTGCCCGCAAGATAGCGCGCGGTCTGCTCGATGAAGGGGACGAAGGCGGGATGCAACGGGAAATCGTTGGTGATGTTATCCAGCCCGGAGGTGAGCAGCACCACGCGGCCCTCACCGATGCGCTTCTCCAGCAACAGGGGTGTCTGGTCGCCTAAGCGAACAATCACGCGGGCGGCATCTGGGCCAACCCCCGGATCGACATCGAGCGCGTAGAAAAACTTGACGCCCGGCCAACCTTCGGCCTTCGCCACGGCGGGGTAGGAGGAATCGCTGGAGCCGACAGCCATGAAGCCGTCGCGAATGCGGTTGTAATCGCGGGTCTCGACAATGTGCGCGCCAAAAATGGGAATCTGCGAGCGCGCGCCGGCGGAAGTGCCAGCCGCGATCAGGAGACTGCCGCCGGAGCGCACGTAATCGGTGAGCGAATTTTCCAGAAGCGGAGGCAGTGAATTGACATCGGAGAGAATAATGAAAGCGTAGTTGGACGGCTTACGGTCCGCGGCCTCGTTGACGGCGATCGATTCGAGGATAAAGGCCGATTGCGCGGCCGCCGAGAGCGCGGCGCCCACGTAGAACTGCGAACGGTTGTCGCCGTAGTTATGGATCAGCAGGGCCTTTTGCGGATCGGAACGCTCGATCGCGAAGCGGCGCAGGTCGTCGGCAGGGAAACCATCGGCCGAGTCGATCTTGATCTCGCAGCGGCTGAATCCGTATGGCGCTTCGAGCGCGGGAAAGTCGACGGTCGCGCGTCCGTTGGCGGGGACCGTCACGGGCTTGGTGGCGGTGGTCTTGCCGTTCACCACCAGCGACACGGTGCGCTGCGCCGCGGGGGTGCCGAAGCCCGCAACCACAGCTTGCACGTGAATCGGTTTGACGTCCTTGCCCCAAACTTGTCCGGGCGCATCCACCGATTCGACGGTCCAGTTGGGCTGCGCCTTCGTGACGACAGCATGCGTCACCAGCGTGACGTTGGAAGGCAGAGCCATGTCGGAGAAGGTAGCGGCCAGGTCGCCGCGTTGCATGTCGCTGAATACATGCAGCTCGATGGGTGTGTGAACCGCTTCGGCCATGGCGCGGACTGCGCGCGAGAGTTCGCCAAAGGTCCCGTGGCCGTCGCCGGGTTGAATGGCCTGCACGGCGGCACGCAACGCCCCCTGATCCTCAATCGGTTGGGTCATGAGCCGAAGCTGCGAGCCGAATGCCGCCACCTGGGCTCGCGCGGCGCCCTTTCCGGAGAGCACGTTCATGGCTGCGTCCTTGGCGTCGGCAAGCCGGGTTCCGGCGCGCATGCTGAAGGAGTTGTCCACCACCAGCAGCACCAAGCGGTTGCTCGCCATCGCGGCGGCGCTGCGGTTGATGAAGGGATTGGCGAAGGCGAGAATCAACAGGAACAGCACCAGCAGCCGCAGCGATAGCAGCAGGAGATAGTGGAGCCGGCGATGACGGGTCGAAGCTTGGGTGCGCGACTCCCAGAACATCAAGGACGGTACCGGCTTGGGCGGGTTCTTTTGCCGCTTCAACAAATGCAGGTAGAGCGGAAGCGTGAGCCCAGCGAGGCCGGCGAGGAACCAAGGAGCGAAGAGTCCCATTTAAACGATCCCCCACTTCCGCCGCAGCCACCACTCCGAAAAGCGCAGCAGCACCAACAGCAGGAAGACCGCCGGCAGATCCCAAAGATCCTTGGTCTCGCGACTCGTGACGCCGCCTTCGGAAAAAGGAATGCCGGCGGCGAGCTTGCCGAGGTCGGCGGGCTTCCAATATTTTCCGCCAGTCTGGGTGGCAATGCGCTCCAGCAGGGCGCGATTTTGTTCGGTGTGGAAATTCTCCGCCACGCCTTCCATGCGCTGGAAGGTCAAAACGTCGCGGCCTAATTCCTTGACCGCGCCGGTCTTGGGATCGGCGCGCTGGGCGGTGACTTCGGTCAGATAAGAGCCCGTCTTGGGAGCGGACCACGCAGCTTGGAACTGCCCGGGATTATCGGGCACCGGCGTCATCTCCACCAGGGCGCTGACGCCGCTCGGTCCCAGGATGTGAGCTTCGACCTTGGCGTCGGGAGCGGGGTTGTACTGTTGATCGCGAACATCGGCGGTGAGATTCATCGCGCCGTTGTCGAGCAGCATCTGAGCCGGGACGGAAGCTGCGACGTGGCCAGGAGTATCCGAAATCACCCACCGCAGGAGCTGCTGCCAGAACAGATCGTGCGCCGTGTCGCCCAAAGGTAAACTCATCTGCCAACGCCAACTGCCTCCGGTGGCCATAATCGCGGTCCGGCCGCGCCCGAAGTTCTCGGTAACCAGCAACGGCAGCTTTCGGCCTTCGGGAGTAATCATGTTGGCGAGAACTGCCGCCCCCGGCTTGGGAGTGCCGGGGTCTTCGTAGTCCATCAGGTACGGCAGTTGCTTCCATTTGGCAACGTTCGCGGCGGGGTCGTCGACGAGGCGGGTGATGATGCTGTCCGCGCCGGCGGGCGCCAGCTCAGCCGTTGCATGAGTAGTGCCCCGCATCGGGTCGGCCTCACGATGATAGGTGCCCGGCTGGGTGGGCAACACCGTCGGGAGCAGGTCGGTGAGGGTGGATGCGTTCCAGCCGCCATCCGCCAGCGAGAACTGACCGCCGAGCAGCAACAGGCCGCCGCCGCGCCGATCGACGAACTCGCGAATCAATTCCTGTTGGACGGGAGTAAAATAGCCGGCTTCCACCGATCCAATGATCAACCCCTGGTAGGCGAAAAGGTCCTCCGGGCGGGAAGGAAAGCCGCCGGACAGTTCCTTGGCATCGACGATTCCCTGACGGTAGATTTTGTTTTCGCTGGTGCGCACCATGGAGGCGATTTGCACCATGCGGTCGTCCTCTTCCGCCTGGCGGATAAACTTGAACTCCCAACGGGGTTCACCTTCGACATAGAGGATGCGGCGCGCGTCGGAGGCGACATTCACCACTCGCGTTACAGTGTTGTTGGCCGTGTTCTCCTCGCCGGAGAGCGGAGCAGCGGCGATTTGAAGCGTCTTAGCGCCAGCGCCGCCGATATCGAACATCAAAGTCTCGGTCTGAAGGTTGCCTTCCGGCCCTAGAGTGACGGCGCGGGAAGCCAGCAGCTTGCCTTGGGGGTTGCTGACGTCCCGCACCGTGAGGTTGATCTTTGCGCCGGCGAATCCGCGTTGATGGAAGGTGATCTTGGCGGCGAGGCGGGAGTCCGCCAAGGCGCGGGGAGCAATGACGGCGTCGTCCAGCTCCACGTCATGTGCGGCGCGCTCCCGTCCGAAGCCCACGGTGTGAACGGGAATGTGGCGGGCGCGCAATGCGCTGATGGCGTCCGCGCTGATGCCTCCGGTGTTGTCATCGCCGTCGCTGAGCAGAACAACCGCGCCGATCGGCAGGTCGGAAGTCTCCTCACTCAACTGCTTAAGGCTGTCGCCGATGCGCGTCGAAGGCGCGTTGGGTTGCAGATCCTTGAGACTCTCGATGCGGGCGGGCACGTCGTCGACGCGATAAAGACGCGTTTGAAAGGATCGGTTGAGGCTATCGAGAACGCCGTTCTGAAGCACCTTCACAGCTTGTGCCTCGCGGGTCGAACCGTCCTCCGGCGTGCTCATACTGCGGGAGTCGTCCACCAGCACGGCGATGATGTTTTGCTGCGGCTTCAGCTCCGACACGGTGATCGCCGGCTGCCACAGCAGCACCAGCACAATCGCGGCCATCAGCGTCTCTAAGCCCCAGATGACCCAGACTCGCCAACTGCGCATGACCGGCGCTGCTTCCGGCATGCGGGAACGGATCAGCCATGCCAGACCCACGGCCGCGGCCACGATCAGCAGCCAAAGGATCCAGTGTGGCCATGCTCCTAAGAGCGCAATTTGACCGCGAGCATACGCGTAACGCGGATATTTAAAAAGGAACTCGAACATGGCCCCCTGGACTACTTTCTGATTGTGGGAAGAGGCGTGTTCGGTTCATTGCTTAGTGGGTCATAGAGTAGGTGATGTAATTAAGGACAATGCGAAACGCAAGTCCCGAAAACTTCTCGGGATACTGCGCCTCATCGGAGTGTTCCCAGGCGTCACCGAGATGCATGTTGTGGCAGATCGCCACCATGATGCGCCCATGGCTGTTGCGGATGGCGCGCCATTTGGCCACGTATCCATCCTTCTCATAGAGTCGGCCGCTGTTGACGTACTGCTCGCCTGGGATCTGAAACCTTTCGTTGATGTCGTACAGGACGTGGTAGATCTCGTCGGTATCGTTGAGATCCTCGACTTGCGCGTCGGGCAACACCTGGCGTATACCCGCCATGAAACGCTCCCAGTCCTCGGTGCCGTGGAAGTGGTCCACCATCAGGAAGCCGCCTTTTAAAAGATAGTCGTGCAGGCGTTTAGCCTCCGCGTCGGAAAACGCCCAATATTCTGGATTGATGGAGTAGATCCAGGGATAGTCGAAGAGATGGTCGCTATCGAGATCGGCAACATTCAGCGGCGAAGGTGAGTTGATGCGGGTCAAACGCCGGAGGGCAATCAAGCAATCGTTGTCGGCCTTGGGATAGTCTTGGTCCCAAGCGCCGCCGAATCCGCGAAACCCACCGCCGCCATAGACGGAGTTGAACTGGAGCCGGCTAAAATAAAACTCCGAGGGAACCCACGCCCCGTTCCCATAGTAGAATTGCTGGCGGCGTCCCTGAGCCTTTCCCTTTTGCAGCGCAAACAGCCCGAGGCCGAGCGCAACCAGGAGGGGGATGGCGACAATGGGCCGCACCAGCTTCATAGATGATTACCTCAAATGCCTCTTGCAGCATAGCAGACGCGGAAAGAGTGCGGTGCGCACCCCTCCGGTGTGCGTGCGTTATCATGAGCACGTGCAGGACCTTCGCCGCATTACGATCGATCCAGACGTGATGGGCGGCAAACCGTGCATTCGAGGAATGCGGGTGACCGTCGGCATGATCGTGGAGTCGATTGCCGCCGGCCGCAAGGTCGAAGAATTGTTGGCCGATTTCCCCTACCTCGAGGAGCAGGATATCCGAGAGTCTCTTGCCTTCGCCGCCAGTCTTGCCCAGGGACGCGAAGTTCATCTCGCCAGTTGATTCGTGCGTCTCCTGATCGATATGAACCTGACGCCCCGCTGGGCGCCGGCCCTTGCAGCCGCTGGTCATGAGGCGGTTCACTGGTCGCTTCTGGGAGCCGCCGGTGCGTCAGACTGGATCATTTGTGAATACGCGTGAAACCGGGAGTTCGTGCTACTCACGAACGATCTGGATTTCCCGAGGATACTTGCCCACACGTTAAACGAAAAACCGAGCATCACTGCGCGGCGAGCCGCTGGTTCCGGAGCTGCGTGGCGAAGCGCTGATCAGGGCTATCGCCGAGTGCTCGGCGGAACTGGACGCCGGGGCAGTTCTCACGCTCGATTGGTCGGGTCGCCCACGTGCTCGGCTTTTGCCGCTGAAGTGACCATGCGGTTGCGCTTGGCCGCATAGCGTTAGATCCTTATCGGAAGCGCACCCTACTTCGCCTCGTCCACGCCAAAATCCCAGACTTGCAGAATCCCCTCCGCGTCGCGGAATTCGATCGCCGCGTATTCGCCCGGTGGCAGCGGGTGCTCCGGCCAGATCTTGAACAGCAGTTCGCCCACCTCTCTTGTGAAGGTCGGCACCGCATCGCGCTTCGCTCCCAGCTCGCTGGTGACCGGCGCGATCAGCAACGCCTCAACGGTCCTCGCGTTCCCCTTGGGCGACAGCTTGACGATGGCGAGTCCGTCCGCCGCCACCAGACGGAAGTAGAACTCCGGCCGGTCTTCATCGACGCGGAATGCCGCCGCGGCGCCTTCCAGTTCGATGCTACGTTTTCCGGGCGTCAGCGGAACCGGAGGGTACGCATGTCCGAACAGGACACTCGCAATCGTAGACGCGGTTCTCAGTATCGCTCGACCTTTGTCTGTGACCACGATCACGTCGGCCTGCTTCAGCGGTTCCAGCATATCGCCGTGGACGTAGTAGACACCGGTATCGTCGGGCACGGAGGCTGCCTCCCGCTTTTGGGCGCGGATCGCCGCGTCCTCCTCGGCGTCTTCCTTGGCTTCCTGGGCCAGTCGCGCCTCGTGCTCCGCCACTTCCTTCTCAGTACGATTGAGATCGACGAGATCGAGAGGAATCTGTTCCCAATCGCCGCTGCGTTCAGCGCTCAGGTACTTCACCCGATCCGGCAGCACTTCGTATTCACGGACCATTTGAAAGCTTCCGTCTTTCAGATACAGGCGCACGGTCGCGCCGAAAGCGGAAAGAGCCGTGAGAAGAAGTACCAGGAGGCGCAACTTCATTGGTCTATTATGACCGGTGTGTGATCCTGTGTGCTGGCGGTCAAATTCGTGGAGACCCTGAAGCTTGGCTTGTGGCTCATCACGCTGGCGGCAACCGCTTGGCCGCAGCCAGTGCGCCGTGTCCCCCCGCCTTGGGCAGACGAAATTCTTAAGGCTCACAATTCCATTCGCAGCCGCTTCAATCTGCCGCCCTTGGCGTGGTCGGATAAAGTTGCGGCGGTCGCGCAACAATGGGCGCAGACTCTTTTAGAGCGAAACGAATTCATCCATCGACCGAAATCAACCCTCGGCCAAAACCTGTTCGAGATCGACGGAGCGCACCTGTCGCCCACGCAGGTAGTGAATCAATGGGCCTCGGAGTCCCGCAGTTACGATTACGCTTCAAACCGCTGTTCCGGCGTGTGCGGCCACTATACCCAAATTGTTTGGCGCGGCACCACAGAACTCGGATGCGGCGCGGCCTCCAGTCCGAAACGCGAGATTTGGGTCTGCGACTACAGCCCACCGGGCAACGTGATCGGCAGGCGGCCATTCTAAATTTCAGTTGTCAGTGGGCGCCTTCTCCGCATGATCGATAACCAGAACGTCGACCTCCTGCTTGCGGGCTTCGACTTTGAGCCCCATCTGTTCTTCCATGGACGTGATGAAAGCGCTCTCCATCTCCATCCGGTCCTTCGGATTCGCGGCCGCGATGGTAGACATGTCGATGCGAATGTCATAGCGCCCCTTCAATCCCGTCGCGTCGACGACGGGGCGGTCAAACTGTCCCCTCGAAAACTCCTGGGCGAGTTCGCCCATCGAAAAGTGCGTGATGTTTAGCGAGCCGTCTTTGCCCGGCAGAACAACCAGTGGGCCTTCAGTGGTGGACTTGGTAAATTTCGGACCTCCCTTCGCGATCGTCATCGCATACACGGGTATTTCTCTCTGTTCGAAGTGCGCTTTGAGGCCCATGCGCTCCTCCAGCAACGTCCGCAACATCATATAGAGTTCTTCGTCGCCGGCGGGCGTAGCAGCCTTTGCCACGATGTCCAAGGCAACTTGGTTGATCCAATCCGGGGCGATGATTTGAATCGGCTGTTGATACGCCCACAGAATGCAGGCTCGCAGTGTCAATCCGTGGGTGGTGAGCGAGCCCGGCGCGGTCTGAATTCGGCGGCCTTGCCAACCCCTGCTCTCGTCACCGGCAAGTCGCACGGAGGCGACCTCAAACCGCGGGCCGGAGGCCGTCGGCTGTACCGCCGGCGCCTGCGCGAAGGAATTGGCGGTCGCAAGAACGACGAGGGATAGCGTGGTAGTTCTCATAGATTTTGCCTTTCTGTAATTCGAATCGACGCGGCGAACAGCGCGAGACCGATGAGTATGATGATCGATAGGAGCGTCCAGGGAAGCGGTCCGCTGAGATCCGGAACGTAAGCGCCCCAATCCCAACGCGCTGCGATGGTCCGCAAAAGATTCGTACGGTATGGATGGAGCCAGTTCGATCCCAGACCGTCCACCATCAGAGCAAAGTAGCAGCCCACGGCTGCCGTGTACTCGCCTCTCAGTACAACCGACAGGAAGAACGATATGGCAAATATCACAGCGCCGCAGACGAACCGGAGCAGGCTGAAGCGTAATGCGTCCGTAATCGGGTAGGATTGGTGCGCAAGCGCCGAAAGGGACTGGATCAATAACGCCGGCAGAAGGGCCAGCAGCGCCAGCTCTGCCAGTCCGACGGCAATCTGTGAAGCAATCAACTGCTCCCGGTTGACCGGGAGAGCAAGCGTAAAAGCGGCGGTATGGTGGGCGCGTTCCCGCAAGAGGCCGCCGAGTCCCAGAAAAATAATCACCACTATGAACAGCTCTTTGCCCGAGCCGTCGAAAATCTGCGTATTGATCCACACGTCGTAGGGCTGGTCCGTGACGTGTGCGCGAAACAAAACCACCAAGCAGAGACACCAGCCAGCCAGTGCAACTGCCGCTGACAGAAACCTGACCTGGCTCTCTCGCCAAGCCTTATAGAAGAGCATCATTGCGCCTCCTTTACCGTCTCCAGGAAGACCTCACGCAAGGTGACGGCCTCTACATCGACGGACACAGCTTCAAGACTCCGAGCCCGCTCGACAATGGCGTCAATATTCTGGTTCGCGAAGACAACCATCTGCCGGCCGTTGGTCTGGATTTGCTGAACACCGCGGATGTCAAAGTCATGCCCCGGCGGCTGGCTGGCGAAACCCAGCGTGATCCGCCGGTAATCCTGCCGCATCTCTTCCAGAGAAAGATCCGCGACTAACTTGCCGTGGTCGATGATGCAAACGCGATCGGCAATGCGTTCGACTTCCGCAATCTGATGCGAGGAGAAGAACACGGATGTGCCTTCGCCGGCGGCCGCCACCAGCAACTGGAGCAGGTCTTCGATCGAGACGGGGTCAAGTCCTTCGCTCGGCTCATCCAGAATCAGAAGCTCCGGACGCCGAGCCAAAGCCAATAGGAGCGCGAGCTTCGTCCGCATCCCTTTGGAGAGGTTTTTCACCTTTCGCCCCGGCGGCAACTCAAATCGATCTCGCAGTCGCTGTGCCGTCTCCGGCCGCCAGTCCTGGTAGAACGAAGCCGTGAAGCGGATCAACTGCTCCACGGTCATATAGCCGTATAGTTCCTTGTCTTCTCCTACGCAGGCGACGTGACGTCTGATCTCGCGGCTCTCCTTGGGGTTATCAATCTGACAGCCAAGCAGGGTTCCACTTCCCGCGGAGGGGCGAGTCATGCCGAGCAGCATCTTGATAGTTGTACTCTTGCCCGCTCCGTTACGGCCGAGAAACCCCGTGACAAGGTGCCGCGATACTTTGAGGTTGAGCCCGCTGACCGCCTCGACGCGGCCGTAGCGCTTGGTCAGATTCTGCGTCTCAATCGCGTAATCGTCGCCCATTCTTACCTCGTTGCGCCGAGTTGCTCCGGGTAGAAGAGTTCCGCCTCGAAGAGCCGGCGAATTTCCTCCGCGGAAAAGCGTTCCTGTTGCAGAGCGTCCACCAACACATGAACCCGCTCCTGGGCGAAACGAACTCTCTCGGATCGGGATTTGCTGCCGCTCTTCGCCGCTATGTAAGCGCCGGAGCCATGACGGATTTCGAGCAGTCCCTCGTGCTCCAGCTCAGAGTACGCCTTCGCGACTGTGTTATGGCTGACGACAACCTCTTCCGCGAGCGTGCGAATGCCGGGTAACTGATCCCCGCGTTGGAGGACGCCCGTTTCCACTGCGTGCCGGATTTGTTGCATCAACTGCAAGTAGAGGGGTTGGCCGGCTTGGGGATTGAGCTTGAAGATCATCTTTTACGACTGTACCACTGTTAGTGTACAGTGTGACTGACGCCTTTGCAAGCCCAAACGCGGTTTCGATAGACGTTGCGATACCATTGGTCGAAGGCTGATTTTCGGCATCTCTTATGGAACGACGCGACTTTTTGAAGTTTGCCGGGGCGGCGGCCGTGAGCAGGGGGTTGATGGGCCAGCCGCAGCAATCCTTTCTTGCGCCTGCCGGCCCGCAAGAGACGGCCAAGACCGATTTCACGCTCCAAATTGGACCGGTCACAGTCGAATTGGCGCCCAATCGCATTCTCAGCACCGTCGGATACAACGGGACCTCGCCGGGCCCGATGCTGCGCATGAAGGAGGGCGTGCCCGTCACGGTGAACGTGGTCAACGACACGGACGTGCCGGAGTTTGTGCATTTTCACGGATTGCTGATTCCCTCCGATGTGGACGGATCGGAGGAAGAGGGCACGCCTGTGGTGCCTCCGCACGGAAGCCGCCGCTATCAGTTCACGCCCACTCCGGCCGGCACCCGCTGGTATCACACCCACACCATGTCGATGGACGACCTGCACCGTGGCAGCTATACCGGAATGTTCGGCTTCCTGATCGTCGAGGGAGCGAATAATCCCGGCCGCTTCGATCAGGAACATTACCTGGCCTTGCGCGATTGGGAACCGTATTTCAGCAATCAAGCGATGGATAACGACGATCTCGATGCCACCGGGCCACAACCGGAGAGGCCGGCGGTGATGGATACGCGGCAACCGGGGTTGGAGGTGCAGGCCGATATTTTTTCCATCAACGACAAGGCGCTCGGCGCCGGCGAGCCGATCCGCGTAAAGCCCGGGGAACGCGTGATGTTTCATTTGCTGAACGCCAGTGCAATCGAGAACCGCCACCTGGCGCTGCCAGGCCACAAATTCAACGTGATCGCGCTGGACGGCAATCCCGTGCCTACGCCGGCGGCCGTGGATGTGTTGTTGCTGGGTCCGGGCGAGCGCATCGACGCCTGGGTGGAGATGAACCAACCCGGGGTTTGGATCCTAGGCGCACCCGAGGACCCGGTGCGCGAAGGGGGCTTGGGCATCGTGATCGAGTACGCCAATCAACATCGCACCCCCCAGTGGGCGGCGCCACCCAAATCGAATTGGGACTACACTATTTTCGGCAAGCCGCCGTCGCAACCGGCCCCCGCGGAGCGATTGGACATGCTGTTTGAAAAGGTGCCGCGCGGCGCCGGAAAATTCAACAGCTTCACCGTCAACGGCAAATCCTATCCCCACGAGCAGGAATTTATGCTCAAACAGGGCGCGCGCTACCGGCTGACGTTTCATAATCGCACCGACGATGCGCATCCGTTGCACCTGCATCGCCACCAACTCGAGATCGCCGAGATTTACGGCAAAGCCACTTCGGGCGTGATCAAGGACACGGTGGTGGTACCCACCTATGGACGCGCCAGCGTGGACTTCACCGCCGATCAGCCGGGACCGACGCTGTTTCATTGCCATATCCAACAGCACATGGATTTCGGCTTCAAGGCATTGCTGCGCTACTCGTAAGTCTGGCGGAGAGAGAGGGATTCGAACCCTCGTTAGAGTTTCCCCTAAACACGCTTTCCAAGCGTGCGCCTTCAACCA